>Ga0256838_1000085_pt1 | contig 67977 bp, 66 predicted proteins | sample 4571419metaG_FD_185978 | JGI IMG/M metagenome (GOLD analysis project Ga0256838, IMG submission 185978) | Hydrothermal vent microbial communities from Guaymas Basin, Mexico - 4571-419 | ecosystem: Environmental > Aquatic > Marine > Hydrothermal vents | place: Mexico: Guaymas Basin | collected... | reverse complement strand
CATATTATTACATATTAGTGATTAATAAATTAGATTTAAAAAGGAGTCGAAAATGAAAAAAGTGCTATTTTATTCATTGGTTGTCTCATCTATATTGTATAGTGGACAAGGTGATAATCCAGAAAGTGGATTTACATTGGGAATGAACGGTGGACTTACATCTATCAGAAATGAAGGTGGACTTAATTATAAAAATGGAACTGCTGGATTAACAATTCAAAGAGAAGTGCAAGATGTTAAAATTAGAGGTGATTTTACTTATGTAAAAGTAGATGATGCTGAAGATCCAACAGTAACATCAATGAGTAAGGTTTCTCTAAATGGTGTATATAACTTTAATGAAAAAGCAGATTTATCTCCATATATTATCGCAGGAGCAGGTTATGAGTTTGTAGAGGGTGAAAGACCTGGATATGAATCAAATGCTTTCTTACATGCAGGAGCTGGAGTTGAATATAAATTAAATGATAAAAATTTAAAAGCAAAAGTGGAAGCAAAAGCTCTTCAGATTGTAGGTAGTGAATATGATGAAAATAATGAATTTTCTGTAACTGCTGGATTATCTATGCCATTTGGTACGGGTGGAGTTCAAAAAGATTTTGATGATAATGAATGTCCTATAAAAATTGCAGGACCAGACCAAGATAGAGATGGTGTTTTAGATAGCTTAGATCAGTGTCCAAATACTCCATGTGATTTTATTGTAGACGATAAAGGTTGTCCAATAAAGGCAGAACTTGAGATTCATTTTACAACAGATTCATCTGCAATTAGTGCTGTATCAATGCAAAAAGTAAGAAATTTTGCTACATTTTTATTAAGAAATAAAGGTAGTATGGTTAAACTTATTGGTCATTGTGATTTTAGAGGAAGTGATGCTTATAATATGGCTCTTTCAAATAGAAGAGCAAACTCACTTCAAACTGCATTAGTTAGTTTCGGTGTAAGTGTTAATAGACTTACAACAGAAGGTAGAGGTGAAAGAGAACCAAAAGCTACAAATTCAACAGTAGCAGGAATGGCGATGAATAGAAGAACAGAAGTTCAACTAACATACCCAGCAAATTTAAGATAAGGGAGTAATAGTGAAATTATTAGTAAAAAAGTTATCAATAGTTACAATGACTGCCATCTTATCTATGAGTTTAAGTGGTTGTGGTAGTAGCGAAAGTGATAGATTTGATGATATGAATGCTCAATCTTCTTTGGAAAATGACTTTAAAGCAAGTGAAGATAATGATGGTGATGGATTAACAAACGGACAGGAAGATACTAATGGTAATAAAAAGTTTGATGATGGTGAAACCGATTTTAATAATAAAGATACTGATGGTGATGGTTTATGGGATGGTAATGAGGTAACTAAATATCTTACTGACCCTTTAAATCCTGATAGTGATGATGATAGTATAGATGATGGTAGAGAAGTTTACTCTTGTAACGAAACTGAATTTGATACTCAAAAAGTCTCTAATCATAATGCTATGAATAACCATACAACTGATAAAGGTGATAAGATAGATGCTCTTGACCCTTATAATGATAGCGATGGTGATAAAAGATCAAATCTTGGTGAAAAGTTAAAAGGTACTCCTGCTTGTGATAAGTCTGATTTTTATCCATGGGTTTATGAGACAAAAAATGGTATAAGAATGCAAGATAAAGGTGCTATCTATATTCCTGGTGGATTTGATGTTGATAAAGATGGTCAATTAGAAACAGGTTTTTGGTTTACTAAATATCCAGCAAGTGCTACAAGTTCTCAAATAGATGCAGAGTATGGTGATTTATCACAAGAGATTAATGATAATTTTCTATCTTTGACTAATAGTAGAGCAAATTATGATAATACTGATTCAGATGATATAGGTCATGCAGGAAATCTTTATAAAGCACAATTTGTTGATCAAGGTAATGAGGGTAAAAATTATATGAATGCTATATATGCATTTGATATACCAACAATACTAGCTCAGTCTGATTTACCAGTTTGTCAGCATGCAGGGAAAGATTATCCACCTATGATACCTACAAATAAGCAGTATACACATGTGTTAAAATTGCAAGAGGCATCTAATGATGGAGATAAAAGTGTTAAAAACTATACACTAGAGTATGGATATGACATTAATGTTGAAGAGGATTATCAAAGAGATGTATATCATCTTTTAGGGATAATTAAAGAGTTTACGAAAGAGATAGTTTTAGCAGAGGAATTTAAAGATAATCTTCCAACATTTTGGGAATCAGATGGAAGAGTAACATCAAGACTTGATGGATTAACAAGATCAGATACTGATATAGGTTTTGGTGCACCTGGATTTAAAGATAATTATGCTGTAATCGTTAGAGATGGTTGGGCTGTTGATTTAACTTATGGTATAGGTTCTGGTGATAGTACAATTGGTCAAGAGATTGGCTTTAGAATGAGTACAAATTACTTACCTGCTGTTACAGATAGTAATTAGTAATAGTATAATATATAGAGTATTTGTGTTACTCTATATGCATGGCATTGGGAGAGGATAAAAATGGTCAAGAATCTAATTAATTCAAAATCACAAATAGCACAACTTCACACTTCAAGATCATTCTTCTTGTCCAATGCCATGAAAATATCATCACTGATATTTTTCTCTTTTATATTCTCCAGTATGAGTTTAAATAGTAACATTAAAACAAATCATTTTCTTGATGGTTCTGTAGAGTCTAAAATACCAATGATTGATGGTCTAAAAAATGGTATTCAAAAAGTCTATAGCAAAAAGGGTGATCTAAAATATACAATAATATTTAAAAATGGTAAAAAAAATGGTTTAGAGAGATGGTTTGACAATAATGGTAAACTAATTTCAACAACTATGTATAAAGATAATATTCTAAATGGAACTCAAAAACTATATTACTCTAATGGTACTGTAATGATAGAAAGAAGTTTTATTAACGGTATACAATCTGGAATAGAGACTAAATTTGATGAGAATGCTATGATAATATCAATTGTATCACATGAAAATGACCTTATAAAGATTTAAATATGTTATAATTATCCAAATTTTATTAAGGATAAAAAATGGATATATATCTTCTACTATTTCTAATAATTATATTTGCTGGTTCAATTATATCTTATATATATTATCTTAATGACAAAACTTCTCAACTAAATATTATTCAAAAAGGTATTTGTCCATCATGCAAAGAACCCACAATCGAAATGAGTGATCAACGAGGTGCAGGGTGTGGTCCAAAACTTGTAACATTTGAGTGTAATAGTTGTGGTTATGAAAATAGCTTTAGTATTAATAAAGGAAGTTGTGGAGTATAAGATATTTCTTCAGAACTTAGATTCCCAGTCAAGCTGAGAATGACGAAATCTTCTGAAAATGATGGTTGGTTTGTCATTCTGAACTTACGGTTGGTTTGTCATTCTGAATTTAGATTCCCAGTCAAGCTGAGAATGACGAAATCTTCTGAATCTACTATATAAATTAAAAATTCTTACTTAAAATTCCCAAAAACAAGTGGAGCTTTTAAGTCTAATTTTTTTACTTCACTCATTACAGATTGTAAATCATCAATTTTTTTTCCACTTACTCTAACTTCATCACCTTGAATAGATGGTGTAACTTTAAGCTTCATTGCTTTAATTGCTTTTACTATCTCTTTAGCTTCATCTTTTTCAATAGTATCAACTATTCTATAAATGATTTTTGTATTTCCACCACTCACACCTTCAGTCTTTACCTCTTCAAGAGATTTTCCTGCGATATTTCTTTTGATAAGTTTTGCAATCAATATATCTTTCAGTGCATCTATTTTTTGCTCACTAGAACTTGTAAGGTTTAAAACCTTAGCAGTTTCATTTAAATTAATCTCTGCTTTAATCCCTTTAAAATCAAATCTGGTTGTCAACTCTTTTTGAGCCATTACCACTGCATTTTTCATCTCTTGCATATCAAGTTTTGCACTTATATCAAAATAATGATCTTTCGCCATTTTATCCCCTTTTGTTTTAATTTGGTTAGTTTAAAATTATATCTAATATAATCATAAATAAGAACATAAATCCTAAATAACCATTAACTATAAAAAAAGCTTTATCTATTTTTGTAAAATCTTTTTTTATTAAATAATGTTCATATCCTAACATAATGGCACTTAATAAAATAGCAATCCAAGCATATATTCCAAGAGAGGCTTTAGTTACAAAAAATATCCATAATAAAATTGTAAAGATATGAAAAACTTTTGCAATAATCATTGTATTTTCTGCCCCAAATTTTGATGGTATTGAGTGTAAATTATGTTTTTTATCAAACTCTATATCTTGAAGAGAATACAACAAATCAAATCCTGCAACCCAAAACATCACACCACCTGCCAAAAAAAGTGACCATATTGTAATTTCACCTGATACAGCAACAACACCAGCAATTGGTGCTAGCCCCAAACTTACACCTAAGATTAAATGAGCCAATGATGAAAATCGTTTAAATAAAGTATATGTACCCAAGATTAATAAAATTGGTACAGATAAAGCAAATGCAAGGTTGTTAATAAAATATGCAATAGTTATAAATATAATAGCATTTATTGTTATAAAAGATAGCATTTCTAAATCACTTACTCTACCATCTACAGATGGACGATTTTTGGTTCGTGGATTTAAGATATCAATATCTTTATCTAAATATCTATTAAGACCCATTGCAAAATTTCTTGCACTTACAGCAGCTATTAATCCAAAAATAAATAGTTCCCATCCAAACCAGCCATCTTTTGCTACAACCATTGCAATAAATATAAATGGTAAAGAGAACACTGAATGTTTAAACATCACTAATTCACTAAATTTATTGATAGAATTCATTAATTTTTGCACAATCTAATCTTAAGGATGAGGTATTTTAATATTACTATTAAGTGAATAAGCAATAGCAATTACAAACGCACTAATAATATAAGTATTATCAATAAGACCATAACTATAAATTAGATAAAGAATCCAAAGTAAAATCGCACCTAATGGAGTTGGTACACCATCAAAAAACTTTGCCACTCCACCAGCTTCTGATTTAAGATTAAAATCTATCAATCGTCTAAGCCCACTAATTATATAAAAGATAAATATTATACCTATAATAATCTCTTGTGTTGTGGATGATTTTTCTAATGCATAAAATAGTAGAAATGATGGCATAACAACAAAAGATAAAAAATCACCAAAACTATCAAGTTGAACACCAAACTCTGTGGACAAATTATATTTTCTTGCTACTTTACCATCAGCAATATCTAATCCCCCAGCAATCCAAGCTAAAATTATTGCTGTAAAAAAATCACCCTTTACAATAAAATATATAGCACTTACACCACAAGCAATATTCGTAAATGTTATGATGTTTGCTAGATTAAAATGGTCGTGTTTATCAAAAAGTCTCATATTTAATTCCTCTAGTTTAGTGTTAATATAATATCAGTTTTGTCTTTATGGTATCATTATATAATTAAAATTTGACAAATAGTAGATAAATTATGTATAATATTTAACAAAATCATTATATTAATGGAGAGATAAAATTTTAAATTTAAATCAAATTAAACAGATTGCTATTATAGGTGCAACTGCTTCTGGAAAAACAGGAGTAGCTATTGAGATAGCACAAAACAACAATGCTTACATATTATCTTTAGATTCTTTAGCAATATATAAAGAGATTGATATAGTTTCTGCAAAACCTACGCTAAATGAAAGAGCAGGAATTGAGCATTTTGGTATAGATATTATAAGCCCAAATGAAAATTTTAATGTAAATTATTTTATTAAATTATATCAAGAGTTATACAAAAAGTCGCAAAATACTGCAAGACCCATTGTGATAGTTGGGGGAACAAGTTTTTATCTTAAAATGCTTATTGATGGTATTAGTCAAATTCCCGTTATATCCAATAAAACTACTTTAGAGGTAGAGAAAAAACTGATTAATCTTTCAAAAACATATCAAGAATTAACTAAAATAGATAAAGATTTTATGCAAAATATAGAAATATCAGATAGATATAGAATTCAAAAAGCTCTTGAGATATATATTCAAACACAAATGATACCATCAGAATATTTTAAACAAAATCCTCCAAAACCAATAATCAAAGCAGATTTGCCAATATATGAGATTATAACCGAGAAAGATGATTTAAGAAAAAAGATAGCCCAAAGGACTCAAAATATGATTGATGATGGATTGATTAATGAGATAGCATATTTAGAAAAAAAGTATGGCAGAAAACCTAATTCAATGAAATCAATAGGGATAAAAGAGACTCTTAATTATCTTGATGGAATTTACAATAAAGATATGATGAAAGAGAAAATTATTATAAATACTGCAAGACTTGCAAAACGACAAAAAACATTTAATAGCTCTCAGTTTGCAAATAAAACTCTAATAGAGGTTAAAAAGTTAAGAGAGTTATTTTAACTCTTTTTCAATACCATTATCAAGATGTATTATAATATCATTTCTTTGTCGCAATAAAACAATCTCATCACTTAAAAGATTTAAATATACTCCTCTTAATACACGATTAATCATCTCATGAGCTATAATAATAACCACATCTTCATCTTTAATCTCATCAAGCCAAGATTTTAATCTATCAGAAACTTTGATATAAGAATCACCATCTTCTATCTCATATGACCACTTATTAGCCTCTCTCTCTTTTAGTTTATTAGAATCTATCTCATCTCTGGTTTTACCCTCAAAAATACCATAATTAAATTCTTTTAATCTATCTTCAAATATAATTTTTTTTCTATCAATATTTAAGTTATCACATATAATATAAGCTGACTTTTTTGCTCTTCCTAAGGGTGATGAAAAGATTTTAATATTATCAAAAGTCTTAAATTTTTTGGCTAGTTTTAACGCATTATCTCTTACTTGTTGCTTCCCTTTTGTTGTCAAATCAGAATCTAAAAGCCCTTGATAACGCATCTCTAAATTCCATTTTGTTTCTCCATGTCTTATTAATATTAGATTCATAGTTTATTATATTTTTTAGTAGGTCGGGGTTATCCTGACCACAATGCCAATAAATTAAGCTTTTTTTTGGACGAGATGGCTTTAGCCTCTCCCTAATATACGGAGCTAAAGCACCGTGTCCAAAAGTATAATAATCCTTATTTCATTGGCATTGATCCTGACCACCCCAATTTACCAATTTATATCTTACTACTCACAAACTCATTCATCATAGCAACAATCTCTTCAATAGTACCCTCACCACTAATCACTTTATATAAATTTTTAGCATTATAAAAATCTTGAATAGCACCTAATGGTTCTGTATAAACTTTCATTCTATTATAAAATACCTCTACACTATCATCATCTCTAGCAACTTCTGCCTCCTCTGCTCTTCCAATAATTCTATTTTTAGCAGTCTCTTGGCTCACTTCAACTTCAATAACACTTTCTAATTTAACACTATCTTCATTTGCCAAATATTTATCAAGTTCAGTCATTTGCTCTGTACTTCTTGGATAACCATCAATTACAACAACATCAGTTGGTGCTTTTTTGATAGCTCCTACAATTGTTTCAATTACTATTTCAATTGGAACTAAATCACCTTTTTCAATAAACGATTTAATCATCTCTCCTCGTTCACTTCCACTTGCAACTTCTGCTCTAAACATATCACCTGTTGAATAATGAGTAATATTATCATTTGCTTTTGCAATTAATTCTGCATCTGTTGTTTTTCCACTTCCTGGAGCTCCAATTATTAAAAATAGTTTTTTCATTATTTTCCCTTTTTTATACATTATATTTTTTGGTAGGGTGGGTTTCCTAACCCACCATTTTACTTATTATGCTGTTGGTGTAGCTCTTATTCTAAGACTCAAATCTTTTAACTGCTCATCATCAACAACACTTGGTGCTTTAGTTAATAAACATTGTGCTTTTTGAGTTTTAGGGAATGCAATTACATCTCTAATTGAACTGCTTCCTGTCATCAACATTATTAATCTATCAAGTCCTAATGCAAATCCACCATGGGGAGGAGCTCCAAATTTAAGAGCATCAAGCAAGAAACCAAATTTCTCATTTTGTTCCTCTTCACTAATTCCTAAAAGTTTAAATACCTCTTCTTGAATATCCTCTTTATGGATACGAATTGAACCACCACCAAGTTCTGTACCATTTAAAACTATGTCATAAGCAATTGATTCTATATCTTCAATATCTTCATAATCTAATGTTTTTGGCATTGTAAATGGGTGATGAAGAGCTTTTACTTTTCCCTCTTCCATTTCAAACATAGGAAAATCCATTACCCATAAAAATTCAAATTTAGTTTTATCAATTAAATCTAATTTTTCATGTTCTGCTAGAAAAATTCTAAATCTACCCATATAATCTAATACTCGTTTTTTCTCACCAGCACCAAAGAATACAGCATCACCAATTTCAAGTTCACATCTTTCAATAATAGCTTGTAAATCCTCTTCTTTAAAGAACTTTGTAAGTGGACCTTTTAGTCCATCTTCTTTCATTTGAAAATATCCAAGTCCTGATGCTCCAAATTTTCGTACATACTCTTCAAATCTTTTCATCTCTCTTTTTGAGAAAATCTTATCCCCATTTGGTACTTTAAGGGCTTTAATTCTATTTTTCTTTGGAGTAGAAGCAATTGATGAAAATATCTCATTATCACATCTCTCAAAAATATCAATTACATCAACCATAGATAAATCATATCTCATATCTGGTTTATCTGTTCCATATTTTTCCATAGCTTCATGATATGGCATTCTATTAAATGATGTTGGAATAGTAAATCCATTCTTATTAAATATATCAGAGATTAATTTCTCTGCTACTTTAATTACATCCTCTTGGTCACAAAAGCTCATCTCAACATCTATTTGAGTAAATTCAGGTTGTCTATCTGCTCTTAAGTCTTCATCTCTAAAACATTTTGCAATCTGAAAATATCTATCAAATCCACCAACCATTAAAAGCTGTTTAAATAGCTGAGGCGATTGTGGAAGTGCATAAAATTCTCCACCATGAACTCGCGAAGGCACAAGATAATCTCTAGCACCCTCTGGAGTTGATTTTGTAATAATTGGTGTTTCAACTTCTAAAAAGTCCATCTCATCAAGAGAGGTTCTTGTTGCCATTGTTACTTTTGAACGAAGTTTAAATATATCATAAGATTTTTTACTTCTAAGTTCTAAGTATCTATATTTTAATTTAATCTCTTCGTTTACTTTCTCATCATCAATATCAAATGGCATTGGCTTAGAACGGTTTTCAACGATAAGCTCATCTACAACTATCTCAACTTTACCAGTTTTTAGTTTTGGATTTTCTAACCCTTCACCTCTTGCACGGACTTTACCTGTAGCAATTAAAACAAAATTATCTCTAATTGTCTCTGCTATTTTATGTATATCTTTATTATCAGCTGGGTCACAAACAAGTTGTACCACTTCATCTTTATCTTTTAAATCTATAAAAATTAATCCACCATGGTCACGACGGCTATTAACCCATCCACTCACAGTAACACTTTGTCCTATATTCTCTTCATTAACTTGGGCACAATAATGCGTTCTCAAATCAAACCCTTTGTATTTAAATATTTTTATGATTATATCTTAGATTGTTTTTAATTAACTTATTGTATAGAATTAAATAGAAGAAAGAAAAAATAAGTAGGGGCAATCCTTTATGGTTGCCCTTTTGTGTTTCTTAAATTAAAATATCATTCCATCAACAGGAGAAGAAGCTGTTGCAAAAGGTCTTTTAGGAATTCTACCTGCTTCATAACTCATTCTTCCTGCTTGAACTGCATATTTCATAGCCTCAGCCATTAATATAGGATTTTTAGCCTGTGCAATTGCAGTATTTGTAAGAACACCATCAGCACCTAATTCCATAGCCACACTAGCATCACTAGCACAACCAATTCCAGCATCTACAATTACAGGTACACTTACAGCCTCTCTAATAAAGTGAACATTAAATTTATTTTGAATACCAAGACCACTTCCAATAGGAGAAGCCAAAGGCATAATTGCGTGAGCTCCAGCATCTTCTAATCTCTTAGCAATGATTGGGTCATCATTAGTATAAGCCATAATTGTAAATCCATCTTTTGCCAACACTTCACAAGCCTTGATAGTCTCAATCACATCAGGATAAAGAGTCTTAGCCGTATCACCAATAACCTCTAGTTTAATTAAATCAATCCCTGTTGCCTCACGAGTTAATCTAAAAAGTGTAATTGCATCTTCTGCTGTTGTACATCCTGCCGAGTTTGGTAAAAATTTTACATTTGTATTTTCAAAATAGCTCATCAAATTTTCTTGAGCTGGGTCTGTGATATTTACTCTTCTTACTGCTACTGTAATTAGTTCACTTCCACTTGTCAAAGTTGCATCTAGTGTTGTTTGAAAGCTATCATATTTACCACTTCCTACTATTAATCTACTATTTAGTTCATATTTACCTATTTTTAAAATATTACTCATCATTATCTCCAATTTTTTTGATTGATTTATAACACAAAATTACTTATTTATCCTTTAAGTACAACTTTATTATCAATTACATTAACTATCTGAACTTTGTCTCCATTATTATATTGGCTTAAGTCATCATCACATCTCCAATATGTCCCATCAAACTTTATCATATCTTCATCTATATATCCAACTCCTGAGATATGTGTTCTCTCTTCTGGTTCTTCACTCGGTTTTGATAATTTATTTAATATGTAATTACGCAAAAAGAATGCACTTAAAAGAGCAATAACAGATGCTAAAGCAAGTTGAATAATAGCATTATCAAATGTATAAAAATATGAAATTATAGCTACAATAATAAGTGCAAAACCTAAAAATGATATAACAAAGGAGAATATAATAGCCTCTAAACCTATAAGCAATATTCCTATTGCTAATAAGTATGATGGTGAGATTGTATCCATAACTACCCTTTATCTCTTGTAGTTATAAACTCTTTTAAAATTGATAATGAACCGATAAGTTCTGTTGTCTCATAAGGTACAATAATTTTATCTTTAGCTGGATTTTTTGCTAATTCATTAAATGCACTTACTCTATCTTTTGCTAATAAAAATTCTGCTGCTTGAGGATTATTTGCCATAGCAGAATTAATCATAAGCATCGCATTTTGTTGCCCTTCTGCTACTTTTTCTTGCTCATATTTACTTGCATCTGCCATTCTTTCAATCGCTTCTGCTTCTAGGAATGTTTTTGCTTTTTCTCCTTCTGCTTCACGAATTACAGCCTCTTTATTTGCTTTTGCAGTAAGTTCAATTGCCCTTTTCTCTCGTTCAGCTTTCATCTCTAAATTCATCGCCTCTTCAATCTCAAGTGGTACAGAAATATCACGAAGTTCAACTCTCATCGTCTTTACACCCCACTTTGAAGATGCTTCATCAATAGCTGTTAAGATTTTACGGTTTAGCGTATCTCTTGATGAAAGTGTCTCATCAAGTGCAAGTTGTCCAATCTCTGCTCTTAGAGTTGTGGTTGATAAATTTGCAAGAGCATTCTTAAAGTTTACTATTCCATAAGTTGCTTTTTTTGCATCTTCTACTTGAATAAAGATAATTCCATCAACGCTAATATTTACATTATCTTTTGTAATTACACTTTGAGATGGAATATCTATCATTTGCTCTTGTTTTGTAAGTTTTATTCTTATATTATCCAAAATAGGGATAATGATATGAAAACCACCCTCTAAAGTCTGATTATATTTACCTAATCGCTCAATTACATAAGCATGAGCTTGTGGGACAATAACAATACCTTTAATAATAATAATTCCAATAGCAATAATAACTGCAATACTAATTATCTCCATATTTAAAACACTCTCTTCCATAATTCTCTCCTAATTTTAGTATTATACATCATTTATCTTTAATCTTTTAATCTCCTTTATATCTAAAATATCAAGTAAATTTTTAGCTATTTTAATTGCATTTAGCTCTTCCATCTCATCTTTTGTCCAATTATATTGATTTGCAATTTTAAAAGCTTCATCAAATTCTGCAATATCTTTAAAATCTTCTGGAATCATTTCTAATTTTTTGGCAACTGATAAGAGTTCAAAATATCTACATCTTTAATTGCCTTTTCGCCTTTGAAGTCTAAAACTGCATTTAAAAACGAAATCAAAACCCGTTATTTAAATCTATTTGAATTTACTACCACAAATAAAACTGGAAGATAAAGTAAGTTTAGCACAGTTCCCCAAGCAAGTCCAAAACCAAGAGCAACGGCTAAAGGTTGAAATATCACAGCTTGTCCTGTTGGAAAGAATATAATAGTAGAAAGTCCAACAAGTGTAGTAATAGTTGTAAGTACAATTGGGCGTAATCTTGATATAGCAGATTTATAAAACTCTTGCATATTTGTAGCTTTTTTTAGAGTTATCATCATAATAATTCCATCATTTATTACAACTCCTGCAAGACCTAATATTCCAATAAAAGAGGGCATACTAAGATTTAATCCTAATATCATATGACCTATTATAACTCCAAGGATAGAAAAAGGGATAACTGAAAGCATCATAAATGTTTCTCTAAATGAGTTAAAAAGATACATCATTGATAACATTATTAATATAAATGCAAGTGAAGAAGCCATCATCATATCTCTTTTAAGTTCTGCTTTTTTCTCTTGTTCACCCTTTTGTGAAATTTTGATTCCATTCTTTTTTATAATATCCAAATCATTATCTATTATCATTAATGCTTCTTCCGCAGTTATAATATTTGGGTCTATATTTGCAAAAAGATAAAAGTTTTTTTCTCCGTTATCTTTTGTAAGTTTTTCGAATGATTTAACATGATTAAATATTACAACCTCTTTAAGAGATACAACTCTTTTATCATCCAAAATTAATTGAAAATTTTGTAAAGCATCAAAATCATTTTTATCCATTCTCTCTATTTTAATCTCTAAAATTCCACTATTATCAAAAGTATTAGATATAAGCTTAGATAGATAAAAATTGCTTAAAGCAGAGCCAATCATCGCTTCATTTAATCCTAAGTATTCTCCATAAGAGTTAATCTCTAACTTTATCTCATCTATACCATATCTGATATTATCAGTTACACTAATTACACCATTAATGTTTGATAGCTTTTTAGTTAATTGGTCTATTGCTTGAATCATCTTTTGATTATCATCACAAGCTAATCCAATCTTAATATCACTTTTAATTGGTCCTGCCTTTTTTTGAACAACTAATATATCAATTAAATTAAATCTCTCTTTGTAATTTTGTTTTATCAAAAACTTTTGAAGCCTTTTTGATATGATACCTGAATCTTGTTCTCTTATTCGTCCTTTAGAATCATAATAAAAACTAAGATAAGGAGTTATATATTTATCCACAAAATTTTGAGCCTCAAATTTATGAAGTTCCACTGTAATGTCTCCAACATAAGGAAAGTTTTCACTATTAGATGCACTATCTCGTCTAAATCCAGCAATTGAACCTATATGTTTAATATATAACTCTTCCCTTTTTTCATATAAATCTTTTTGAATAATCCTTAGTATTTTATTTGAATCCTCTACAGTATTATTAACATCAGATTTAAATGATATATGTATAGTTTTAGAGTCAAATCTAGGAAACATCTGAAACTTACTTGCTTTTATTCCCATAATTGTTAATAATGGCACAATTATAATAAAGATGGTTAAAAATGTTTTTTTATATTTAATTAAAATGTGAATTATATATGAATATACTCTATTAACTTTATCCCATGAGAGAGTTTTGCTATTAGCTTTAAGAGTATGAGATGCGTGAATTGGTAAAAATATAAATGATTCTGCAAGAGATGCAATGACCAATGCACCAACGGCTATTGGGATAAGTTTGATAAATTCACCCATTGTTCCACTTATCATTAATGCAGGGATAAAAGCAAATAGTGTAGTAAGAGATGCAATAATAACAGGTTCTGCCATCTCTGAAGCCCCTTTTATAGTTGCCTCTTTTATATCATAACCCTTTTCAAGATATTGTTGAATATTTTCGCTTACCACAATTGCATCATCAACAATGATTCCTAATGCTATAAGAACACCAATAAGAGAAATCATATTAATGCTATATCCAGCTAAATAAAAATAAAATGCTCCAATAACAAAAGATGTAGGAATACCAATTGCTATAATAATTGCCATTCTGATATTAATTAGAAATGCAACTAACATAAAGATGATAATGATTCCTAAAAGAATATTAGAGATTACAATATTTAGTCTATCTAAAATTTTTTCTGAGCTATCGTCAAATACAAAAGTTTTTAAGTTTAGATTTTTAGATTGAAATTCAGTAATCTTTTTTTGTACATTTTTTGCAATCTCAATTGCGTTACCATTTCCACCTTGTCTTACCAAAATATTAAGAGCATTCTTTTTATTTATCATAAATAGAGTTTCAGAGTCTTCATATCTTTTATTAATTGTTGCAATATCTTTTAGATAAATATTAGTTTTCCCCAATTTAATCATACTATTTTCAAAAGATTTATTATCCTTTTTACTATTAGCTGTAGAGATATAAAAAAATCCACCTTTTTTATCCTCAATCAATCCTATAGGATAGATATATGATAATTTTGAGATAGCAAGAACCACTTGATTAAAATCTAATCCAAAAGCATTTACCTTTTTGGGATCAATTTTTATATCAAAATATATATCAGAGTCTCCATATATTATCACATCAGATATATTGTCAATATTTACAATCTCATCTTTTAAAGCATTAGCTCTATCTTTTAACAGAGATATATCCATTTTATCGGATGAAAATGCGATATTTAAAAGGTCTTTTTTGATTGTTAAAACAGATACAGTTGGTTCATCCATATCAGTAGGAAGAGTTCTTGACGCGATAGATAAAGCATCTTTTATCTTATCTAATGCGTTATAGGGATTTGTCCCAGTTTTAAGTTCTAAAATAATGGAATATTTTCCAGAAGTGATTACACTTGTTATATCCTCTACATCATCAAGATTTTTTAGCTCATTTTCAAGAGGATTAACAGCCATCTTGTCCATTGTATCAAGAGATGCTCCTGGATAGGCACCTCTTACAATTATCTGTTCAAGCTCAAATGTGGGAAATATCTCTTTTGGAGTTTTAATATAAGATACAATTCCTACAAAGAAGATAAGGAAGAAAAGAAGATAGTTCATTCTGCTATTCTCTACAAAAAAACGGATAATTTTAGACATATAATAACCTTTAATTAATTGGAATTCTTTAAAAATTTGGAACTGGTGCTTTAGCTCCAGCTTTTTGTGAGACTAAAGCCCCATGTGTCAATGAATCAAGCTTTTTTTTTGGACGAGATGGCTTTAGCCTCTCCCTAATATACGGAGCTGAAGCACCGTGTCCAAAAGTATAATAATCCTTATTTCATTGGCATTGGACTAAAGCCATCACTTCTGATAACTTTAAAAAATCTATATGTCTAATTATATATAGTTCTTATTAATGAGATATGAATTTTACTCAATTACAATTTTATCAACCACATTTAATCCAAATCCACCAATACCAACAAATTCAGTATCTTTATTTGATGTCAATAATTTAATATCTGTAACTCCCAAATCTTTTAATATCTGAGCCCCAATTCCAAACTCTCTTGCCTGTTCTTTTGAGATAACTTTTGTATCAAGAAATATTAAGATTCCACCATTAAGTTTAAGATAATCTATTGAATTAGTAAGATTATTAAATCTTTGAGAATTTAAAATCAAATCCACATCTAATCCAATATTATGAAATTTTACATTTTCTGTATGATGAGTTTTATAAAATTGTATCACTTTATGCTCCCGTTCAATATGATCTTTATATGTAATCTCCTGAACTTTTGCTCCAAAAAATTCAATCTCTTTGGTATTAATCTTTTCTATAAGTTTTTCATTTAATAATCTATATTCTACGATATCAGATATATATACAATTGGCATATTATGTTTTTTAGAGAAAATCTCCAAATCATCTTTTCTTGCCATATCTCCATCAGGTTTAATAATTTCACATATTACAGCACAAGGAGAGATTCCAGAAAGTTTACATAAATCAACAGACCCTTCTGTATGACCAGTTCTAACCAACACTCCTCCATCTTTTGCAATTAATGGAAAGATATGTCCTGGACGCAATAAATCACCTTTTGAACTAATTGGAGATGCTAAAAGCTCAATTGCCATATTTCTTTCACCTGCTGATATTCCAGTTGTAGCACCTGCCGCATCAACAGAGATTGTAAAAGCAGTTTCATGATTAGCATCATTATTAGTTACCATTGGATTAAGCTCTAATCTATTTGCAGTCTCTTTTGTAATAGGTGTACATATTAATCCTCTTGCCTCCATTGCCATAAAGTTTACCATCTTTGGAGTAGAGAATGTTGAAGCATAAACTAAATCACCCTCATTCTCTCTATCTTCGTCATCCATCATGATTACCATTTTACCTCGTTTAATCTCGTTAATGGCTACTTCTACTCTCTTAATCGCTTCTACTGACATATATTATTCCTTTTTATTTTTTTTGTTAATTTTTAGTTATTATACCCTTTATTTTGTAAGAAAAAAAACTTTTTTATCTTTTTTTACAAAAACACTTGACAATAAAGAAAAATTCGGTTATAATTCTGCTCACTTAACAATCATCACAAGCTGGGGTGTGGCCAAGCGGTAAGGCACCAGTTTTTGGTACTGGTATTCAGGGGTTCGAATCCCTTCACCCCATCCAGCTGTAATAGTTAAGAAACTTTCTAAATGTCGCGGGATAGAGCAGTTCGGTAGCTCGTCGGGCTCATAACCCGAAGGTCAGAGGTTCAAATCCTCTTCCCGCAACCAAAATCAAATTTCATAAAAAATTAAGATATTTTTTTTACCAAAAAGAAATGATAAAATAGTAAATTTATATTTTTCCAACCTCCGATTTATATAAAAGTAAGTTAAAGTGCGATATAATGGCACTTATAGATGATATTTGACTATTTATTGTTGAGTTATTAAATGGCTGGAAAAAATCAGCCAAAGTCCCTATTTAGGGCGTTAGAGAGGTGAGGTATTTTATAAGATGCCGATAATCCTTTCATTGAACCGAAACAAGTGTTGTATTGAAATTAAAATATTTAAAAAACTTAAGAACTGGTAAAGATGATTGAACCGAAACAAGTGTTGTATTGAAATTAACCTAGAGAATATGTAGTAATCTTTACTTTTGCATTGAACCGAAACAAGTGTTGTATTGAAATCCCTCTTTTAGGAATCGCTCAGCTAATTCTTGAAATTGAACCGAAACAAGTGTTGTATTGAAATCCATTGGTGATAGATACTCTATCTGCTCCAAATTTCATTGAACCGAAACAAGTGTTGTATTGAAATCACTAGAAACATTCCAGTTGCTTAAATCTTGATTGATTGAACCGAAACAAGTGTTGTATTGAAATTCAACATTTCCACCCAATTTTTCAACTTTATCTGCCATTGAACCGAAACAAGTGTTGTATTGAAATACCTCTACACCAATTGGTGGACTTTTAATACTACTAATTGAACCGAAACAAGTGTTGTATTGAAATTTGTATTTGTGGGTTCGTTAGCAAATGTGCAAAAGATTGAACCGAAACAAGTGTTGTATTGAAATAATTAAGCAAAATAAACACAATCTAAAACAATGGGATTGAACCGAAACAAGTGTTGTATTGAAATTCTTGATTTTGTACAGTAAAGTACTCTGATGTATAGATTGAACCGAAACAAGTGTTGTATTGAAATTTCATTTTTTTTCTTTCAAACCCCCAAGAGGAGGCTATTGAACCGAAACAAGTGTTGTATTGAAATAGACAACCTTTTATATTTGTTTTAAGAGCCTCAAAATTGAACCGAAACAAGTGTTGTATTGAAATGGAGACTTTACCTTATGCATTTTTGGGATTATTAATATTGAACCGAAACAAGTGTTGTATTGAAATATCGTCGCACTATCATAATTGATTGCATTAATACCATTGAACCGAAACAAGTGTTGTATTGAAATCCATTTTTGTTTTGAATATCTAAAAAATCTATAGTTATTGAACCGAAACAAGTGTTGTATTGAAATAATCCTCAATAAAAGAATCTTCAAATTCGCCTAAAATTGAACCGAAACAAGTGTTGTATTGAAATACTCTTTTTAAATAACTTGTTGATATATCACTAGATTGAACCGAAACAAGTGTTGTATTGAAATCTCAATTTAACCAAATCTCGGTTGAGGATAGACAAAGATTGAACCGAAACAAGTGTTGTATTGAAATCAAATTTTAGATAGCATTTTAATTAAATTTGGTTCATTGAACCGAAACAAGTGTTGTATTGAAATGGTGACTTCTTCGAAATTCCACCTCAACGTTATAGAATTGAACCGAAACAAGTGTTGTATTGAAATTAGTCATTTTCAATCACATTTGAAGAAATGACATTATTGAACCGAAACAAGTGTTGTATTGAAATAACTGATAAGTAGAAACTCCTTCAAAACTATCACTTATTGAACCGAAACAAGTGTTGTATTGAAATCTGGGAGATATAAGGCAAAGAAGAGATGGAAAGAATTGAACCGAAACAAGTGTTGTATTGAAATTTGGGAGATATAAGGCAAAGAAGAGATGGAAAGAGATTGAACCGAAACAAGTGTTGTATTGAAATATATTTAAAAATGATTTTTCATCATATCCACTTTATTGAACCGAAACAAGTGTTGTATTGAAATTTACTTACGTTACCTGCTTTAGCAACAGTTGAAGAATTGAACCGAAACAAGTGTTGTATTGAAATTTTCCAGAATTTTCTATCTCCAATTGTGGACAGTATTGAACCGAAACAAGTGTTGTATTGAAATATTGTTGGCGTTTTAACATTTGCATCTTCTATATATATTGAACCGAAACAAGTGTTGTATTGAAATGGGTGCAGGGTGCAAAATGAATAGTGGGGCAATCATATTGAACCGAAACAAGTGTTGTATTGAAATAATATCCGACATCTTTTTGAATACATAGTCCAACTGATTGAACCGAAACAAGTGTTGTATTGAAATTCGTCCACCTCCTCTTCTCTTGAGATTCTTTGGGTAAATTGAACCGAAACAAGTGTTGTATTGAAATTCCCAATTAATTTTTTTAAATTTATTTAAACCATTATTGAACCGAAACAAGTGTTGTATTGAAATAAAAAAACACGAGTGGGATGTTGAACTATTTAAGCATTGAACCGAAACAAGTGTTGTATTGAAATTATTCACTTCTCTTAAACCTTTTATACCCTAAAAAGATTGAACCGAAACAAGTGTTGTATTGAAATCTAAATCCTTGTAAAATCTCATTTTCTATATCTCTATTGAACCGAAACAAGTGTTGTATTGAAATTTTGGATGTATTTTTTTAACAGAAATTGGAAAAATATTGAACCGAAACAAGTGTTGTATTGAAATAAAGGAGATAAAAATGGCAAGTAATTACACTTTAACATTGAACCGAAACAAGTGTTGTATTGAAATAAGCCCCAATTCCCCCTTTTTGTCCTTGCCCTAACATTGAACCGAAACAAGTGTTGTATTGAAATTTGATTGGGTCTACCCATTCTCTCTTAGGTGGTAATTGAACCGAAACAAGTGTTGTATTGAAATAGGAGGAGATTCTTTTGGTATTAAAATATATTAAAAATTGAACCGAAACAAGTGTTGTATTGAAATAACCCTTTATATCTGCCTCTTATGTTCCGTGTACAATTGAACCGAAACAAGTGTTGTATTGAAATACTAAAGGCTTAATTATTTTTCCAAACTCTTTAGATTGAACCGAAACAAGTGTTGTATTGAAATAGTATTTTTAATAAATATTTAGTAATTTTTTATTTTATTGAACCGAAACAAGTGTTGTATTGAAATTTCTTTGTTTTCTCTTTTTTTCTTTATAAACTACAATTGAACCGAAACAAGTGTTGTATTGAAATGAAGGTAAAGTTTTTTTAGAAGCAGAGCCTTTAGAGTATTGAACCGAAACAAGTGTTGTATTGAAATAGGGGTAACGGTACATCTTCATTACTCAAAAATATGATTGAACCGAAACAAGTGTTGTATTGAAATACTTTAACCCATTCCAATACAAATTTAATACCTCTAATTGAACCAAAATAAGTGTTATATTAAAATAAACTATTAGTTTTATCATTAAAAAATCTAAAAATCATACTAAATAGACGCCTTTTGACTTTTAATTATAATATAATCTGTTATAATTTAAAAAAGAGAGATGAAAAATGAAATATTATGAACTAAAATGCACGGCATACCTCAAAAAAGATATTAACTTCCAAGATAGTTTTGAAACTATTAGTAAATATATAAGCTACTCAATGGCTCAAACTAGCACTCTAAAAGAGTTACATAACAAAAATAAATTTAAACATTATACTTTTGATATTTTTTATCCAATAGAAAAAACTAAGACATATAAACAAGGCAATACATATTCTTTTAATATTCGCTCATTAAATGAAGAATTAATAGATACTCTATCTAAAACTCTTAGAGAAAATATAAATAATCCAAATCTACTTATAGTACAAACTAACAAAAAAACCATCAAACAATTCTTTATAACTCAACTTTATTCAGCTACTCCTGTTATAATATCTTTAGCAAATAGAAGATTTTGGACAAAAGAGGATGATTTGATGCTCCTATACAAACAACTACAAAATAACCTAGAAAAAAAATATCAAGACTTTTATGATGAGGATATAAAATCATCCCAAAACTTTATACAACTCTTTGAACTTAAAAACAATAGATTACAAACTATAAAAACAAGTAAAACAGATAAACAAACTAAAAAAGTAACATCCTTTAAATTTTATGGCAATAAGTTTAGGATTGTTCCAAATGAAGATGAAAATTCTCAAAAACTGGCATTTATTGCTTTGGCTTGTGGACTTGGAGAAAAAAATAGCTTTGGTGGAGGATTTTGTTTGGGTAGGGGGATAAAAGTATGAGAACTTTAAAGTACTCAACTATTACACTTAATAAACTAGAAGAAATATTTGATATAGAGAAAAATTATGATAGACAAATATTTGATAAATGGTTTTTTGCAGAAGATAAAATTTTAAAAGAGGATAAGATATTTTTAGAGGCTTTGATTAAAAGACATATCAATAAAATTGTCAATTATACGGAATTAGAATTAATTTCTAAATTTATTGCTCCTATTTTAAATAGAATTGATTTTGAATTAGAAGATAAACATATTAGAGATTTTTATAAGACACCTTTAAAATATAAAATTGAAGATATTACATTTAATGGTAGATGTGATTATGTGGTAGCTAAAGGATATTCAAGCCCAGTAAAACCATATTTTTTCATTCAAGAATTTAAACAAGCTTCTGCATCTTTCCCTGAAGAGCAACTTTTAGCAGAGATGATAGTTGCTACATATATTAATAATTCTAAAGATATAAAAGGTGCTTATATTATGGGATATGTATGGACATTTGTTTTTTTAGAGAAGATAGAAGATAAAAAATATAAGTATCATATATCTAAAAAATATGATGCTACAGAGAGAGAGGATTTAGAACAAATCTATAAAAACTTACAAGTTGTAAAAAGGGAAATAGATGAAAGCAATTAGTTTTGAACTTAATGTGAAAAAATCTGTTTAAGTAACTAATAAAGGAGTAAATATGATAAAAGTTAAATGGGCTAGTTGGAAAACAAAAAATGAAGATAATTTTTTATCAAAATACGATATTACAACAATTGTATTAAAACAAAAAGGGATATATATTGACCCTAGTGATGATGACTTTTTAGATAAGATTTTCAAAGAGTATGTGAGAAAATTTTTGAATAAGAAAACTGTTAAACTAAAACTATCAGCTAAAGATATATTTTTTTACGGTGAGAATGCCAATATTTATCTACTAAATTATATCTATAATAATCTATTTCCAACCAAAAAAAGAAATCCATTTAATGCGATAATAGATATAGAAGATGAGGGTTCAATGAATTTATCTCTCTTTAATGGAATGGATAAACAAGTATTGTTTTTGATAGATATTTTGGATAAAATGGAGATAGATTTTAAAAAATTAAGTAAAAAATATATGATTTGGACATTTCCAAACTCTTTGGAATGTTATAACGAAGATAAAGTTTATAATGTGAGGTATGAAAAATGGAAAAAGAGATATTAGACTTTTCAAAACAAGTGGGCGACCCTATGGTGGAGATTGGACGGCTTGGCTTGATTGAATTTTCTAAGAAAAATAAGTTTAGCAGTTTAGATGAGCTAAATGAAGAAGTAAAAAAACTTTTTAATATCTATACTTTTAAAACAAGTGGACGACTTGGACAAGTGTTTTCTTCAAATTCAAAATTTACGCATAACTCAACTGGTAAAAATTTAAATGAACGATTAAAACAAGCTTTGGAATTATATAATGGATTGATAAAAGAATCTTTTGATGGATATTGTCTCTCTTGTGGTAAAAAAGATAATTTGTGTAGCGTGAGTAAAACTATTTTCCCTTTAACCACAGGAAATAGCAATGCAAATTTTACATCAAATTTTTCTAATAAGTTTTTAATGTGTAAAGTTTGTATGACTTCACTCTTTTTTGCACCTATTAATATGCAAAAGACAACGGGTCGTATGGGCTTTATGATTAGTAATAATGAAGAGATAAATAAGTTTTGGAGTGAAGAAAATAGTGATGAGTTTAATGCAAATATTGTAAAAAATATAGATTCTCTTGTAGATTCTAAAATTAATATCTTTGAAAATTTTATTTATAATATGATTGAGGAGCTTCAAGAAGAAGGATTATTTGGAGATATAACATTTTATTTGATTTCTAATGTAGATAAAGGTAGTGAGATAAATGTAGTTCATATTTCTGAAAATCAGATGAAATTTTTACATAATGTTGCTCCAAAGTTTTTTAAAAATGAGCTTCCAACAAAACAAAAAGATGAGTGGAATTATCTTATTTTTAAATACTCTTCAAAAGATAATAGTGGAAAATTTAGGACACGAAAAGAGAGTATTGATGGCAAAGCTAAAACGATTAAATTTCAAGAAGATGTTATTGAGAATAAGTATTATAAATCTACAATAAAATATTTTAATCCCTTGATTATTAACTTTATTCAAGGGAAATCAATATTATACTATTTCAAAAAAAATCTTTGTAGTTGGAAATTAACTACAATATACTTAAAGGAGATAAAAGGTATGAGAGAAGAGAGACTAAATATAATCAAAAAAGTTGCTGATAATTTACAACTTTTCAATGAAGATGATAAAACATTTTATAAAAAGATTGTTCGTCCTATAGAGATGACAAAATCACAAACAGAGTTTAGAGAGAATTTGAGAATTTTGATGAGAAAGTTTTTGTCTAAATCAGAAAAGCCACTATTTACTGTAGATGAGATGGTTTTATATATTTTACCAAGTGGTGAAAGTTGGTATGAGACAAAAGATATTTTATTGATTGCCTTATATGAAAAAATGAATTTAGAAGAAGAAACAATAGAAAATTTAAATGAAGGAGATGAAGATGAGTAATTTTGAAAAGATAATTAAAGATGATGAGGTTAAAAACTATTTTGTACATAGTTCAATTTTGATTGATGTTGATGGTGCAAGTTTAAACAATTGGGGTAGTGATGCCACTAATACACAAGGTATGGATAATACATCTGCTGTTAAAAAAGTATTTAAAAATGGAAGGATGTATGCTGTTGTAGCAGGTCAAGCATGGAGATACTGGTGGAGAGAATCACTAGGATTAAATGGTTGGAGTTTAAGCCCAATTACAAGAGATAAAAAAATAGCTTTTACAGATGCTAACCCTTTAAACTATGCTGATGATGATCTCTTTGGATATATGAGAGCTAGTAAAGATGAGGTCAAAGACGAAGATGGTAATACTGTTTTAATTGGAGGAAGAGGTAAAAACAGAGATAATCCTAAAATGGAAGATGTAACGGTTACAAGAATTAGTCCACTTAAAAACTCTATTTTAACATCTGTCACTTCAATTGATAAAAAAGTTTTGAATGAATTTTCAACTATGGCTAGACAAGATGGAGATGCAGTACCTTATGAAAAGCAATCTTATTCTACAGTTTTAAAAGGTATGTTTTCTCTTGATTTAGACCAAGTAGGAACATTTACAAAAATAAATCGTTCGGGATTTAAAAATGTTACAGATATTACTTATAACAAAGTTTTAGAAACTGGTACAGAGGTAGATGATTTAATTAATCCAAATGTTCAAAGAGCAAGATTAGAAAATAGTATAAGAATGCAAAGAGCAAAAGATACGATAATAGCACTTAAAACAATTGCAGGTGGAGCTAAAAGAAGTACTAATTATGTGAGTGTAAAACCTGATTTTATTATATTGGCTGTATTTAAAGGTGGTAATAATATTTTTGATAATATTGCTGTAGAAGAGAATGGAAGAGCTACTTTGTCTATTGAAGCTTTAAAAGAGGCGATTCTAGATAATAAAGAGTATCTTAGAAGTGATGTTTATATTGGTAAAGCAAGTGGTTTTATGGATGATGTAAGTTTGAATATTTTAAAAAGTGAAATAGATGGTATAGAAATTCATACAGAAAGTATCAATAAAACGATTGATGAATTTATTCAAACTTTAGATACGGTTATAGTCTAAAATGAAGCTATATCGTGTACTTATCACAGCTCAAACAGCTAGTTTTAGGTATCCAAATTTTATAAGTTCAAATCAACTTAGTATCAAGGCGATTTCCTATACAACTATAGCAGGAATGGTTGCTTCTGCCTCAGGAGATGATAAACTGGTTGATTTTAAATTTTCTTATATTTTTAGATACCAATCTTCTTATGTAGATTTAGAAACGATTTATAAGTTTGAAAAAAAGGGAAATTCTGTAAATAATAAAAGGGTAATTCAAGACCCAACTTTTAAAAGAGAGATACTTTTTGATTGTTATTTAACACTCTATTTTGAAAATGAGAAGATAGCTAATGCTTTTAAATCTCCTATCTTTCAACTTCTTATGGGGCGAAGTGGAGATTTAGCAAGAGTTGTTGAGGTGAAAGAGATTGAAGTAATCAAGAGTGATAAAGCTGTTTTAAATGGTACGATAGTGCCTTTTAATGAGTTTAAATCTTCAGGTGAAATTTATGCAATGCCTAAATATTTTGATAATAGTAATATCGTAAGAGAGCCAAGAGGTGTTCAACCGTTTTTAATCAATGATGGATTAGGTGGTTTTTTATATGAGCCAAGAAATAAGATAGAACAATTTGATATGAAAAACTGGAAGTTTAATAAATTTGAAAATGAAGTATCAGCAGATGCCTATTTTGATGAGGAGTTACACAGTTCTGTACTATTGAGAAGTCTATGTTAGCCAAATCTGATGGATTGAGTTTAGAGGAACATATTCAAGATTTATTGGATGTCTCTAAAGCTTTTCAAATAGCTTTTCCTGTATTAAAAGAACTTTTTGGAGATGATGCGTTTTGGAACTATCTCAAAATCTCTATTTTGTTTCATGATATAGGTAAAAGCACAAAAGGCTTTCAAAATTTAATGACAACAGGCAAAAAATATAGATTTCGTCATGAAGTTTTGAGTGCAGTTGTAGCTCAAAATTATACAGATAATGAGTTAATCATAAATGCTGTTTTGGCACATCATAAAAATTTTGAAAAATTAAAAGAGTTATTGAATGAATATGATAATAACAAAAAATATAATCAAGATAGGTGGATAGACAAAGAATTTGAAGCTTTAGATTTTGTGTGGATAGAGAATTTTTTATCAAAACATAATATTGAATTAAAAGAGTTTAAACTTAATGATTTGAATAAAATAATTAAGAAATGGACTTCAAAAAGAGCCAAGAAAAAAATCTCTGAACTAGAAAAATTCCAAAATATTTTCTTATCAGCAACACTCTCTATCTGTGACCATAATGCTTCAGCAGGTATCAAAAATATTCCTATCATTGAACAAGAAAATTTTAGTTTTTTATACAATACAAAAGATGAACCATACTATCATCAAAAAGCCTCTTGGGAAACAAAAGGTAATACTCTGTTGATTGCTCCAACAGGACAAGGCAAAACAGAGAGTAGTTTAGGTTGGTTACAAACACAGCTTAATATAAGACAAGGAAGAGCTTTTTATATTCTTCCTTTTACAGCTTCTATTAATGCAATGACTAAAAGAGTATCAAGTCAAGACAAAGGTTTTGGAGATGAGTCTTTGGTTGGACTTTTACATGGAAAAGCTAAGTTTTTTATAGATGAGTATTATGAAAGAAAAGATGGACAAAGCCTAAAAGAATTGATAGATATTAACAAAAAGATTATCAAACCTTTTAAAATAGTTACCCCTTTTCAAATTTTAAAATGGGCTTTTGGAGTGAAAGGGTTTGAAAAAGGTTTTACAGAATTAGCAGGGGCTTATCTAATTTTTGATGAGATTCATATCTATGATAGAGAACTTTTTAGGCGAATACTCTTTTTTATAGAGTGGCTTATGAATAAGCTAGAAGTTAAAGTATTTATTATGACGGCTACTATGCCAACATTTATGCAAGAGTATATCAAAATTACTCTAAAAATAGAAAAAGAGATTAGACCCAATCAAGAGTTGATATATACTATTCAAAGACATAAGATAAAACTACTTGATTCAACTATAGATGAACAGAAAAGTTTTATTCAGTCAAAAATAGATGATGGTAAAACAGTTTTAGTTGTATGTAATACCGTTGCCAAAGCACAAGAGATCTATGAGTCTATAGAGTGTTTAGATAAAACACTACTTCATAGTGGATTTAATGGAAGAGATAGGACTGAAAAAGAGAAATCTGTACAGTCAAAAAACAAGCCTCAACTATTGGTTGGAACACAAGCTATTGAAGTTAGTTTAGATATTGATTATGATTTGATAGTGACCGAACCTGCTCCACTTGATGCTTTACTCCAACGATTTGGACGAGTTTATAGGGAACAAAAAAGAGTTTTAAAGCAGAGTGATGAAGCTAATTGTTTTGTGACAAGTGTAATTGAAGATGTGCATAAAATTATTTATGATAAAACACTTCTTGAAAATACATTAGAGGAATTAAACTGTATTCAAGATATAGTCATCAATGAAAATATTGTGCAAAGTCTATTAGATAAAATATATGAACCTTTTAAACTCAATGAGGATAATTTACGAGAACAGTTTAGAGGATATTTAGATAACTTATATCCATTTAATGTATATGAAGAGAATGAAGAGGAGTTTTTTTCTCAATTTGATGGTATTGAAGTTTTACCTATTGAGTTAAGAGATGAGTTTATGAAATTTATAGAAAATAAAAGGTATTTAGAAGCTGAAAAACTATTTGTATCTATTAGTAAGAAAAAATATATGGCAAATAAAGATAAGATAACTTTTTTTGAATATGATGGATATAAAAGAGTTTTTCCTATGATTGCTTTAAAATATCATAGTGATATTGGTTTAACTAATGATGAAGTTGAAAATATTGAGGATAGGAATGGATATTTATAAAAAAGGAAAATAATTTGAAACAAATACTACAAAAACAACTGAAAAAAGTACAATCACATTATCGTGCATTAAAAGAGTATCATGAGTATATTGATAGCTCAAATTTTGATTTTTCTATTGATGAATTTGAAATATTAAATATAGAAGGTAAAGCTGTTTTAGAAGCTTATCTTAAACGCTTTTCATCTTTGCAAGATTATCTTGGAGCAAAAGTTTTTAAAGGTTTGCTTGATATTTCGGGGATTTCTTATACTAAGATGAGTGAAGTTTTGACCCTCATTGAAAAAGAAGAGATTGTAAGTCTTGATAAATGGATAGAGTTTAGAAATATCAGAAATGATTTGGAGCATGACTATCCTGATAAACTTCAAGAAGCACTTAATGATTTAAAATATTGCGTAGATAGTTTTGATGAATTAGAAGCGATTGTGCATAAAGTATTTGCATTTGCAAAGAGATATGATGCGACTCTCTCCTTATCTTAGAAAACAGTTTATAGAAGCCTCAACAGAGGCTTTTGGTGAGTCAAAGCTTATTCTTTTTGGTAGTAGTCGTATTGATGATACTAAAAAAGGTGGAGATTTTGATATAGCCGTGCGTTCAACTATAAATAGAGAAGCATTTACTAAGGCAAAGGTTCGTTTTTTTAAATATCTTATTTTGAGAGATTTAGATTTGCCTATAGACTTAGTACATTATGATTTAGCAAATGATTTACTAAAAAAAGAGATGGATAAGGGGATAAAATTATGAAAAATATCACAGGGACAATAATAAACTATTATTTTCATTGTAAAACCCAATGTTGGCTACACGCTAATCGTATAAACCTAGAAGATAATAGTGAAGATGTACGAATAGGAAAAGTCTTACATGAAATTAGTGAAAAAAAAGGTAAAAAGACAGAGATTAGCATTGATAATATCAAAATAGATAAGATTACACGAGATTATCTTGTAGAGGTTAAAAAGTCTGATAGTGATAGAGAAGCTGTAAAATGGCAGGTCTTACTTTATCTTTATAAACTCAAACAAAAAGGTGTAATCAAAAAAGGTAAAATTGAATATATAGAAAAAAGAGGAAAAGGGAAAAAGATTGATTATATTGAGCTTGATGAGGTCAATGAGAAAGAGCTTTTAGAGGTTTTAGAAAATATAGAAGAGTTAATAGCTAAAAAATATTCACCAAAACCTATCCTAGAAAAAAAATGTAAAAAGTGTGCTTATTATGAGTACTGTTTTATATAAAAGGAGATAATTATGGCACAAAATCATACACAATATATATTTAGTATGGGAACTTTAAGCAGAAAAGATGACTCAATTGCTTTTAAAAATACTAAGGGAAGTAACTATATTCCAGTAGAAGATTTGAAAGAGCTTTATTGTTTAGCAGAAGTAAGTCTAAATAGTAAATTTTTAGATTTTATTGCAAAAGCAGGAATTACAATTCACTTTTTTAATTATTATGGAAATTATTCTGGTAGTTTTTATCCAAAAGAGCAATTGATTAGTGGTGATTTGACTATTAAGCAGAGCCTTGCACACATTGATAAACGACTTATTATTGCAAAAGCGATTGTCCAAGGGATTGCAGATAATATTTATGAAACACTATACCATTATTATCGCCATGGTAAAAAAGATTTAAAACCACTTCTTGATTGGCTCAAAAAAGATGTGGCTGAATATTTGGCAAAAGATATTAATATCAAACAAATTCTTTGGATAGAGGGGCAAATTTGGCTTAAATTTTATAATAGCTTCAAACACTTTTTACCTGATGATTTTATCATAAACAAAAGGGTAAAAAGACCACCTGATAATCCTATGAATGCACTTATTAGTTTTGGGAATAGTTTACTTTATACCAAAACTATTTCAGCAATTTATCATACTCATCTAAACCAATCTATCGCATTTTTACACTCTCCACAAGAGGGAAGATTTAGCCTAAGTTTAGATTTATGTGAAGTCTTTAAACCGATAATAGTTTTTAAAACCATTTTTGATTTAGTAAATAATAAGAAGCTACAAGTGGTAAAACATTTTGATAAGTCTCTTAATTACGCTTTACTTAATGAGACAGGTAAAAAGATTTTTATAGAAGCGTTTGAAACTCGTTTGAATGAATCATTTATGCATCCAAATCTAAAACGAAAAACCACATATAAAAGTGCATTGAAATATGATGGTTACAAATTGATAAAATGTTTTGTTGAAGATAAAGAGTTTATACCGTTTAAGCTTAAAGATAAATGTTAAAAAACTATAATTATAACTATGCTTTTGTATTTTATGATATAGCCGATAAAGAGAGTGAAGCTGGTAAAAATAGAGGTGTAAGAGTTTTTAAGATTTGTAAAAAATATTTTCATCATCATCAAAAATCAATTTTTAGAGGGAATATTACACCATCAAAACTTATTAAATTAAGAGAAGAGCTAAAGAAAGTGATAGATGAAAAGTTAGATTTTATATCTATAATTAAATTGCAAAATCAACATGTATTTGAAGAAGAAATTTTAGGAACAGATGAAAATCCAAGCGAATCACTATTTTTATAGTTTTCCAACCTATAATTTAGGAAAAGGTAAGTTAAACTGCGATATAATGGTACTTATAGATGATATTTGACTATTTATTGTTGAGTTGTTAAAATGGCTGGAAAAAATCAGCCAAAGTCCCTATTTAGGGCGTTAGAGAGGTGAGGTGTTTTATAAGATGCCGATAATCCTTTCATTGAACCGAAACAAGTGTTGTATTGAAATCTTGATTATTTCTCCAATATGAGATTCTACCATTTATTGAACCGAAACAAGTGTTGTATTGAAATCATGGAAAAAACATTGAGAAAAGAAAAGTTGAAGATTGAACCGAAACAAGTGTTGTATTGAAATTTGATAATATTTTTTCAATAACCCACAATATTCCAAATTGAACCGAAACAAGTGTTGTATTGAAATGCTCGTAAGCTTTGGCCTTGTTTACTGGGTACTTAATTGAACCGAAACAAGTGTTGTATTGAAATCTAACATCTAACTCGATAGAAGCTTTTGTAACTTATTGAACCGAAACAAGTGTTGTATTGAAATTTACATGCGTTTTTTTCTCTTAATATTTCTATAGTTATTGAACCGAAACAAGTGTTGTATTGAAATTTAAAAGATTTATTATTGTCCTTGTGGGGCTTAATAATTGAACCGAAACAAGTGTTGTATTGAAATAAAAAAACACGAGTGGGATGTTGAACTATTTAAGCAAATTGAACCGAAACAAGTGTTGTATTGAAATAGAGCTACTTTATAGAACAAACAAAAATCTATTTGAATTGAACCGAAACAAGTGTTGTATTGAAATAAGTTTCGCAAGCCTCTTTTAGAAATCCAGTTGCGTATTGAACCGAAACAAGTGTTGTATTGAAATTAATCAATTAATGTAATCGTATACAACACAGCTTATTGAACCGAAACAAGTGTTGTATTGAAATTTCCTAATATTTTTTCAATAACCCACAATATTCCAAATTGAACCGAAACAAGTGTTGTATTGAAATATTCAAAATTTAGAGAATATTTTAGAAATTGAATAATTGAACCGAAACAAGTGTTGTATTGAAATTCCAATCATTTAGGTCTAAAGTTTCGCAAGCCTCTTATTGAACCGAAACAAGTGTTGTATTGAAATGGGTTTTTAAACTAGCCTGTTTAATATTGTCTTTAATTGAACCGAAACAAGTGTTGTATTGAAATTAAGGGAGAAAGTCCCTTATGTCTAGCAAAATCTTAATTGAACCGAAACAAGTGTTGTATTGAAATTCAACAGCGTTCCATTCATCTGCCATAACAGAACCATTGAACCGAAACAAGTGTTGTATTGAAATGTTTTGTAATGTTGTACCATTTGGTAAAGAAGCAAAAATTGAACCGAAACAAGTGTTGTATTGAAATTAATACCGATCCACCACCACTACTAAAATATTTTAAATTGAACCGAAACAAGTGTTGTATTGAAATGGCTAGTTTAAAAACCCTGAATTTGGAATTTAATAGATTGAACCGAAACAAGTGTTGTATTGAAATCAAGTTGTCATCCCAATATCGTTGGCGTGAACAGATTGAACCGAAACAAGTGTTGTATTGAAATAGAGATAATAATTACGACATTAAATATGAAGAGAATTGAACCGAAACAAGTGTTGTATTGAAATTAACTTAAGCTATTATTTTTTTTACTATTACCAGAATTGAACCGAAACAAGTGTTGTATTGAAATATACTTCCACGGTTTACAAATCCTTCCGAATATCCAATTGAACCGAAACAAGTGTTGTATTGAAATCTAAACCCTTGTAGAATTTCAGCTTCAATCTCTTTATTGAACCGAAACAAGTGTTGTATTGAAATTATAGAAATTGCCCCATTTCGTCATCACTAAAAATATTGAACCGAAACAAGTGTTGTATTGAAATCCTCTATCAATATATTAAAATTACTATAACTATTAGATTGAACCGAAACAAGTGTTGTATTGAAATCTAAACTTTTCAATATCAACAGAGTGACAATAAAGTATTGAACCGAAACAAGTGTTGTATTGAAATATCAAATCATTAAATTCTTTTATTGCATAGGCAGTATTGAACCGAAACAAGTGTTGTATTGAAATAGGGTCTGTAATTTAAATGTATTAACTTATAAGATATTGAACCGAAACAAGTGTTGTATTGAAATAGATTTAGTAAAATTAAGTGAACAGTTTATCTTTGATTGAACCGAAACAAGTGTTGTATTGAAATTTTTTTGGACTTACGCTAAAAGGAGAAATAATGTTAATTGAACCGAAACAAGTGTTGTATTGAAATTAAGGGAAAGTCCCTTATGTCTAGCAAAATTTTATGATTGAACCGAAACAAGTGTTGTATTGAAATCTATTACTACGACACTAGCTCCAGTTATGAATGCGAATTGAACCGAAACAAGTGTTGTATTGAAATTTAGAAAAATTCTCTTTAAAAGTAGAAAAATTAGTATTGAACCGAAACAAGTGTTGTATTGAAATGTACACCCTTGAATATCATACTTAGTATAACAGCTAATTGAACCGAAACAAGTGTTGTATTGAAATGGAACTCCAGCTCCTTCGCTTAAATTTACAAAACATTGAACCGAAACAAGTGTTGTATTGAAATGTTGAGGAGATGGCTGGAATTATGGTTGTTGCTCTTATTGAACCGAAACAAGTGTTGTATTGAAATTAATTTGGGTTCATACTGCGAGTGTGATTGTGGAGATTGAACCGAAACAAGTGTTGTATTGAAATGGGCTATTTTTTGTTTCCATCGTCATTAATGATTTTTATACTTTTGGACACGGTGCTTTAGCTCCGTATATTAGGGAGAGGCTAAAGCCATCTCGTCCAAAAAAAAGCTTATTTCATTGGCATTAGGTAGGGGATAACCCCTACGGACAATCAACCTTTTGTAGGGGCAATCCCTTGTGGTTGCCCTTGAATTTTGAAAATAATTTAAATATGCGTAACATCAGTATTTAACTCTTAACGAGGCTAAAGCCGTCGTGTCCAAGATTAATTCTATATTTTGATGGTTTTTTAGCTTAAAATTGCAAATCCAACGCCTATCCCCTTGCTCGTTATGTTGAACTTTTACTTTTAAATTCAAGGTAATAAGTGTAAATTCAATACACGGTACTTGTTTTTCTTGTTTTTCTATCAAAAAATCTCTTTATTTAAGTTCTATTATTTCAAAATAAGATAATATTACAAAAATTTTAAATAATGGGAATATAATGAAAAAATATGCACCACTAATAGTATTAGCAATGTTTGCTATAGGCGTTTATTTTATGGTAATAGGGATGAAAGACATTACAGCTCAAACGACACAAGGTGCAAGAATAGTTCAAGAATAAGCTTAAAATATATTTTATCTTTGATTTAATATATCAATAAACTCTTGAGCCAATAGTTCATAAACTTTTTTTTTCTGTATATTTTAAAATTGACTTTAATATAGCTATACTCATAACCGTATCATTTGTATATCTCCTGCTATTGTACCTATCATTTTTTTACTCAATGTATTAAACAAAACTATGCTAAGATTCCATCTTAAATTATAAAGGAGGAAATAATAATGTACAAACCAAAACAATATTTTAGTTTTTTTGCAATGATGGCATATAGTGCTAGTAATACTTTAGAATCATTTAAAAATTCTATTTTACATCTAATCAAAGAGAGAAATCAAACTATCAAAATAGTATTAATTTCTAGTAAACTACAGCCATTCTATCAATCGCGATACAAAAATATATAATTAACTAAAAGGGAAAAAATGAAAAAAATAATCACAACAAGCTTAGTAGCAATAGCCTCTTTGAGTGCATCACAAATACCAGATATTGGAACAATTACTGTAACCACTCCATATAATACTACTCAAAAACTTCAAGATACCACATCTAATATATCAGTAATTACAAATGAAGATATAGAAGAGCGAGGATTTAGCACTTTATCACAAGCGTTAAATTCAGTAGTTGGAGTTGAGATAAACCGTAGTGGTGGATTTGGAACACAGTTATCAATTGTTTTACAAGGGATGAATAATAAAAATATTTTAATCCTTGTAGATGGGATAAGATATAACGACCCATCTAATTTATCAGGAGCATCAATTGAACATATAAATTTAAACGATGTAGAGTCAATTGAAATACTCAAAGGGGCTCAAAGTGGAGTTTGGGGAGCAGATGCAAGTGCTGGAGTAATTAATATCATCACCAAAAAAGCCAAAGATGGATTTAGTGCATCTTTAAATGCTGTTTATGGAAGCTATGGATACAAAGAGGCAGGATTTGGACTCTCTTATAAAAATTTAAAATATTATGCAAAATTAGCAGTTTCCAAAATAGATACAGATGGTTATTCTGCACAACTTCCTAAAGGTGGAGATTTAGATAATTATGAGGATGATGGATATAAGAATCTTACTATTTCAGTTATGGCAGGGGTGAAATTAAATGATAATCATAAAATAGATTTTTCTCATAAAATCATAGATGTAGAGAGCGATGGAGACTCTTTTGGAAATCCTGATGGAGTTTATAATAGTTTGGCTCTTAATACTTTATCAAATATCTCTTATACTTATAGTGACTCTTGGGGAGAGATTGAACTCTTTGCAAATAAAACAAAATTTGAGAGAGAATACCCTGATGAGACATTTGGAGAAAAAAATTATGATGCTTCAACCTCTCAAATAGGGCTAAAATCTATAATAAATTATCTTGATAATAGTTCATTTGTAGTACTTGGAGCAGATTATAAAAAGTTTGAACACGAAAATAGTTTTAATCAAAGCTACGAAAATAAAGCATTTTTTATTACAAATAGCAATAGATTTAATGATAATAAAACACTCTTTACACAATCACTTAGATTTGACGATTATGATGATATATTTAAGAGTAAAACAACAGGAAAAATAGGAATCAAACATCAAGTTACATCATATTTTAATATTAGTGCAAACTATGGAACAGCTTATACTGTACCTACAATCTATCATCTTTATGCTCCTGCTTCTGATTGGGGGAAAGTGGGAAATATAAATCTTGAACCTGAAGATATTACAAGCTTTGATATATCTATAAATTGGGCTGGATTTGGATTTACCTATTTTCACAATGAGATAGAGAATATGATAGGATTTATTGATGGATTTGAAAACTTAGATGGCACTTCAACAATCAAAGGATATGAAATCTCATTTAGAAAAAATATATTAGAAAATACATTACTAACTATAGCCTATGGTGTTACTGATGCTAGAGATTCAGATGATGAAAAACTTTTAAGAGTAGCAGATGATTCTATTAAAATATCACTAGATTATTATGGAATTACTGATACCCATATTGGAATTTATGCTAAATATATTGGGGATAAAAAAGATATAAAGTTTAATCCTGATTTTTCTAGTGAGATTATAGATAATGGAAAATATACAACAGTGGATGCAATTATAAATTATGAGATAGATGATAAAAAAACACTCTATTTAAAAGCTGATAATATTTTAGATAAAGAGTATCAAAGTGTATATGGATATTCATCAAATCCTCGTTCTATTTATTTGGGTGTGAAGATTGGATTTTAGAGTAGGCTATAGAAAAAGAGGAATTTAGCATCTCTTTTTATTCCCTTTTTTTGAATACAATTTATTGCTACAAATCTCTTCGGACACGACGGCTTTAGCCTCGTTAAAAGGTGAGGCTGAAGCCATCACATCCAAAAACTAGAAATATAGAATAATGAAAAAACACTCTTTTCTACACCCTAGTTTTAGAGGTTAATTATCGTATTCCCACAAAATATTGTGGGAAGCAAGAAAAAATAAATATTCTATCTTTTGAAAGAAGTCTAATTAATAACAATATTTAATTTAACACCTATTAAGTCTCTTTTGAGTATAATCCAAGATAAAAAATAAGGGTTCTTTATATGCCAAAACGAGATGATATAAAAACAATTTTACTTATAGGTTCTGGTCCTATTGTTATTGGTCAAGCGTGTGAGTTTGATTATTCTGGTACACAAGCTGCCAAAACTTTAAAAGAGTTAGGTTATCGAGTAGTTCTTATCAATTCAAATCCTGCTACAATTATGACTGATCCAGAATTTGCAGATAGAACTTATATTGAACCTATTACTGAAGATGTGATAGAAAAAATTATTAAAATTGAAAATGTTGATGCTATTTTACCAACAATGGGTGGACAAACTGCACTTAATGTGGCTATGAAGATGAATGAAAAAGGTATGCTTGATGGTATAGAATTTTTGGGTGCAACTCCTGAAGCTATTCATAAAGGTGAAGATCGTTCGGCTTTTAATGAAGCTATGATTAAAATTGGTATGGATTTACCAAAAAGTGCTAATGCTTATAGTGTTGAAGAGGCTATTGAAGTTGCTAAAGATATTGGTTTCCCAGTAATTAGTAGAGCATCTTTTACATTAGCAGGTGGTGGTAGTGGTGTTGCTTATAATATGGAAGAGTTCAAGAAATTAGCTTATGAGGGTATCTCTGCTTCTCCTGTAAATGAGATAGAGATTATGGAATCTATGCTTGGTTGGAAAGAGTATGAGATGGAAGTTATTCGTGATCGTGCTGATAATTGTATTATTGTATGTTCTATTGAAAACTTTGACCCAATGGGTGTGCATACTGGAGATAGTATTACCGTTGCCCCTGCTTTAACGCTTACAGATAAAGAATATCAAAGAATGAGAGATGCATCTTTTGCAATTTTAAGAGAAGTTGGTGTTGATACTGGTGGGTCTAATGTTCAATTCTCAATTTGTCCAGAAACTGGTAGAATGATTGTAATTGAGATGAATCCACGAGTAAGTAGAAGTTCTGCATTGGCATCTAAAGCTACTGGTTATCCTATTGCAAAAGTGGCAACTTTATTAGCTGTGGGATATACACTTGATGAGATTACAAATGATATTACAGGGACTCCTGCATCGTTTGAACCAGTTATTGATTATATTGTTACAAAAGTTCCACGATTTACATTTGAAAAGTTTCCAATGGCAGATTCAACTCTTACAACTGCAATGAAGAGTGTTGGTGAAGTTATGGCTATGGGGCGAACATTTAAGGAATCATTTCAAAAAGCATTATGTTCATTAGAAACTGGACTTGATGGATTTGAGCCAATCAACTGTGATGAGGAAAAGCTTCAAAGCGAGATTAGACGACCTCATAGTGAGCGAATGTTATATGTGTATGAAGCATTTATGAGAGAGATGACTATAGATGAGGTTTATGAACTTTGTAAAATTGACAAGTGGTTTTTATATCAATTTCAAGAGATGGCAACTTCTCAAAAAAGTATGGATTTAAAACTTCTTAAAGATGAAAAGAGAATGAGATTATATAAATCAGAGGGTTTTAGTGATATAATAATTGCTAGTAGTATTAGCAAAAATGATGGATTAGATATAAGTGCTAGTGATATATATAATGCTAGAAAAGAGATGAATATATCATTAGAATATAATGAAGTTGATACTTGTGGAGCTGAGTTTAAAGCTCTTACTCCTTATCTGTATTCTACAACAAATATTACAAAAATTCCACAATCAAAACGAGCTAAGAGAGATAAAAAGAGAGTATTGGTAATTGGTGGAGGACCTAATAGAATTGGTCAAGGGATAGAATTTGATTACTGTTGTGTTCATGCTTCTTATGCTATTTCAGATATGGGTATGGAATCTATTATGTATAATTGTAACCCTGAAACTGTAAGTACAGATTATGATACAAGTGATATTCTATATTTTGAACCAATTGATTTTGAGAGAGTAAGAAGTGTTATAGAACTAGAAGAACCAGATGGAATTATTGTACATTTTGGTGGGCAAACTCCTTTAAAACTTGCTAAAAGTCTTACAAAAATCGGAGCAAATATATCAGGTACAACTGCAAAAGTAATTGACTTAGCAGAAGATAGAGAGAAGTTCTCTAATTTTATAGAAGATTTGGGGTTAAAACAGCCTAATAATGGTTTAGCTTTTGCAAGAGATGAAGCGATTCCAATTGCAAATCGTATTGGTTATCCTGTGCTTGTTCGTCCATCGTTTGTTCTTGGTGGTAGAGGTATGAAAACCGTATTTAATGATAGTGAATTAAATGAGTATATTCAAGAGGCTGTGAGTGTAAGTAATGATGCTCCTGTGCTTATTGATAAATTTTTGGATAATGCAATAGAGCTTGATGTTGATGCAATTTGTGATGGTAAAGAGGTTTATATTGGCTCAATTATGCAACATATTGAAGAGGCTGGAATTCACTCAGGTGATTCTGCATGTTCTTTGCCTCCAATATCAATATCTGATGAACTTCAAGAGCAAATTAAAATTGATACTGCCAAAATTGCGTTAGGGCTTGGTGTGGTTGGATTATTAAATATTCAATATGCAATTCATAAAGATGAGATTTATCTAATAGAAGTAAATCCTCGTGCAAGTAGAACGGTTCCATTTGTATCAAAAGCAACAGGTGTTCCTTTGGCAAAAGTAGCAACAAGAGTTATGATTCAAGGAGATTTAAGAGAGTCTCTAAAATATTATGATAAATTTAATATGGTAAACTTTGATAAAGAGATTCTTGAGCCAAATTTAAAAGGTCATATCGCTGTTAAAGAGGCTGTTTTCCCATTTAATAAATTACCTGGGTCTGATTTAATTCTAGGACCTGAGATGAAATCAACTGGTGAGGTTATGGGAATATCTAATAGCTTTGGTATGAGTTTTGCAAAAAGTCAATTTGCTAGTAAAAATAATATTCCAACTGAGGGAAAACTATTTATATCATTGCAAGATAAAGAATATGCTCAAGAGATAGGTAAAGCTTTTGAAGAGTTAGGATTTGAGATTTATGCAACAGGTGGAACTAATAAAGCACTTCAAGAAGCAGGAATAAAATCAACAAGAGTACTTAAAATATCAGAAGGGCGACCAAATATTGATGATATGATTAAAAATGGTGAGATTGCATTAGCAATTAACACATCTGATAATTCGCTATCAAGTAAGAGTGATGCCACAACAATTAGACAAAGTGTTCTAGCTAATAATGTTGCTTATTTTACCACAATATCAGCCGCAAAAGTGGCTGCTTTGGCGATTAAAGAGCTAAAAGATAATAATGGTTCTGTTGAGCCAAAAGCACTTCAAGATTACTTAACAGAGTAGTTATGGGTTTTAAAGATTTAGTTTTTCTAACAAATACCGATACAACAATTGGTTTTGTTAGCCAAAACTATCAACAACTTTCCATAATAAAAAATAGACTTCCAAATAAACATTATATAAAAGCTATCTCATCTTTAAAAGAGTTAAAAAAAAGCACACGAGTTTCAAATATTCATAAAAATAGAGTACGAAGAGCAAAAAAAACAACATTTATAATTAAATCAAAATCTTATAGAATTGTTAAAAATAAAAACCACCTATTACTTTTAGATAGATTAAAATGGGCATATACAACATCTGCAAATCTTAGTGGTAAAGAGTATGATAAAGAGTTTGCAAAAAATAGTTGTGATGTAGAAATATCTTTTAAGTCTTCTAGTAATAGTAGTGCTTCTAAAATATATAAGTTAAATAATTTAAGAATTAGTAGGATAAGATAAAAATGTTAATTGTTGATATTGGAAATACAAATTTTCATATATATAATGGAACTTCTATAGTTCATCTTAGTCACAAAAAGGCTATAAAAAAATATAAAAATAAAAAGTTATTATATATATCTGTAAATAAAAAGATAAATAAGAAGATTAAAGGTATTAAAAAATGGAGGAATATTTCTGATAAAATTAGATTAAATGGTGAATATTCAACAATGGGAGTTGATAGAAAGGCACTTTGTTTATCTAAAAAAAATGGGATATTTATTGATGCTGGGTCTGCAATTACAGTTGATATTATGAGAAATGGAACATATCAAGGTGGATTTATACTTTTGGGACTAAGGCAATATTTAAAAGCATATAAAGATATTTCAGCTGTCTTAGATATTCAATTAAATAAAAATTTATCTTTAAATAAGCTACCAAAAACAACAAAAGATGCAATTAGCTATGGTATAATATCATCAATAAAAGCAGTTATATCTTTACATCAAAAAGAAAATAGAATATATTTTAGTGGTGGAGATGGCAAATTTTTATCAAGATTTTTTAAAAAGTCTGTATATGATGAAGAGTTGCTTTTTAAGGGGATTATAAAAAGCTTAAGAATTAAAAATAGGGATAAATATGATAACAATAGCACTTCCAAAAGGTAGAATAGCCGAAGAGACACTTGAAATTTTTGCTCAAATATTTGACAGAGAGTTTAAATTTGACAATAGAAAACTTATTTTAGAGGTTGGTGACTTTAGATTTTTAAATGTTAGAAACCAAGATGTTCCAACTTATGTAGAGCATGGTTCTGCTGATATTGGAGTTGTTGGGCTTGATGTAATTACAGAAAAAGAGCTTGACATAATTGAACTGTTAGATATGAATTTAGGAAAATGTAAAGTATCTATTGGGATTAAAAATGAAGATGAGCTTGATTGGAGTAAACCAAATATTAAAGTAGCTACAAAAATGGTAAATATTACAAATAAATATTTTGCTTCAAAAGCTGTAGGTGTTGAGGTTATTAAACTTTATGGTTCAATAGAATTAGCTCCACTTGTTGGGCTTTGTGACGCGATTGTTGATATTGTTGAAACTGGTGCAACAATGAAAGAGAATGGTTTAAAAGTGGCAGAAGATATTATGGATTCTTCAGCATATTTAATTGCAAATAAAAATAGTTATTATGCTAAAAAAGATGAAATCTTAGAGTTATATAAAAGTATTAAGCAGGTGGTTGATAGCCGTGCATAATAATCTTGATTTATATGCTAAAGTTGAAGATTTATTAGGAGTTGAAGAGGTTGCTCCTAGTCTATATAAATACTATAGTGATTATCTTAAAACTATAGAATTTAATTCTATTTTAGATATTGGATGTGGTTCTGGAGAGTTTTTATTGGCTATTGAAAGAGAATTTAATCCTAAAAATATTTTGGGTGTTGATTTAAGTAATATTATGATTCAAAAGGCTAAAGATAAAGGTGTTAATGCAAAGGCTATTAATATATCTAATTTAGATGAAAAATTTGAAGTTATAACTGCTGTATTTGATATGTTAAATTATCTTAATCGTCCTTCTTTAATAGAATTTTTGCAATCAGTTGAGAATATTTTATCTGATGATGGCATTTTTATGTTAGATATTAATTCATTAGATGGCTTTGAAAGTGTAGCAGTTGGGTCATATATTGTAGATGATGATAAGAGATTTTTAACAATTGATAGCTATTTTACAGATGAGATTTACTATTCTGATTTTACACTTTTTACAAAAGAGAATACTCTATATAAAAAAGAGCAAGAGGTTATAAATCAATATTTTTACACTATAAAAGAGATAGAATCTCACACTTCATTAAAACTTATAGAGGCAAAAAATATATCACTTTATCAAGAGGTAGATGATAAGATATTCTTAATCTTTAAAAAATAATTTTAGGACTTAATATGAAAAAAATATTTATAATATTACTTTTAACTATAAATATTATATATGCAAATGATTTTATTAACGAATATATATCATCACAATCTTTATTATACTCTAAAATTACAGAGTTAAATACAACAGCAGATAAAGTTGAAGAGTTACTAACCCAAAAAGAGTCCCAAGAGATAAACTTCTTTAATAAAGTTACAAATAATAGAGAAAAAACTTTATCTATTTTAATGCCAAATATAGAGGAAAAAGCAACTCTTTCTAGGAAAATAAAAGTAAATATAATTTTAAAGAAAGATGCTTCTGTACTTTTAGATAAGATAAAAATAAATTATTATCTTGCAATTGATACATTTTATGAATTATGTTTTGGTGTTTTAAATGCTACATATAGTGATTCAAAAGATGATTTTGAAAAAGATATGGATAAGCTAATATCTAAAAATATAGATAGTATAAAAAAAATAGAGTCAATTAAGAATGATAAAAAAACTCTTGAAAATATAGATGAAAATATAATGGTGGATATTGATAATGCAATTACAAAGTTAGATACAATAATTAAAATTAATAATGATTTAAGAAAATATATAATTAGTTATCAGGATACTATATTTAAAAGTAAAATATATTCAACATTTGGACTTAATAATATTAGCAATATAATTGGAAAATCAAACTTTGCTAGAGAACTAGACCCTCTTATTGAGCCTTTAAAATTAAATAGCACCAAATTAACAATAATTATCTTAATTATTTTATGGACATTTATATTGAGTAGTAGCTATTATTGGCTAATTAGTATAATTTTAAAATATACTCATTATCAAACTACAGAATCTCTTTATATCGTAAAAAGAATGCAACGAGTGGTAAGGTTTATTATTATATTATTTGGTCTTGATATGATTATTGATACATATCTCGGCGTTGGTGCAATGGTAGATGAGAGCAGTAAATTCTTTGATATGGGTTTTGTTGCACTTTTTACATATCTAATATATGGGATATTAAATAGTATTGCAAGTCTTAAAATTAAAACTATTAGAAGCAAAAAAAGTGGATATAGAAGTGAGGTTATTAATCTTATTGTAAAAATAGTAAACTTTATCGTTCTTTTAATAGGATTTCTAGTTATTCTTAAACTATATGGTATCGATTTATCTACAATATTATCTGGTCTTGGTATCGGTTCTCTTGCTGTTGCTTTTGCTCTAAAAGATACCCTTTCAAATTTCTTTGGTTCAGTTTCAATTTTGTTAGATGATCCGTTTTCACAAGGGGACTGGATAAGTGTTGGTAATTTGGGTGAAGGTATAGTTATTGAAATAGGTCTAAGAAGTACAACTATCCGTACATTTGATAACGCAATGATTACAATTCCAAATCTTCAAATTGCAAATAATAGCGTTAAAAATTGGAATAAAAGACTGATTGGAAGACGAATAAAGATGTATATAGGTGTTACTTATGAATCAAATTTTGATGATATAAAAAAGGCAATTGCTGATATTAAAGAGATGTTATTAACTCATCCAAATATTGCAACAAAGCATACAAAGTATATTGATTCACAAAAAAGTATTAAACTATTATCAAAAGAGGATTTTCGTGGAGTTAAGCGAACACTTTTAGTAAACCTTGATAGTTTTGGAGACTCAAGTGTAAATATAATGATTTATTGTTTTTCAAGAAGTGTTAAATGGACAAAATATCTTGATGTAAAAGAGGATGTAATGTTTAAAATTGCTAAAATCTTAAAAGATAATAACTTAGAATTTGCATATCCATCTATGAGCCTATACATTAATAAAGATTAAATTTTTTAGATATAAAATTGATAAATTAAAATTTAAAAGTTAATTAAGAGTAATTTTATCTTATTTAAGATATTATCAATTATAATATATATTATAAGGAGTTTTATATGAAAAAAATTACAATTTTAATAGCACTTTTAATAGGAACAAATTTAATAGCAGATGTTAAATCAGGAGAGCAAGTATATAATATAAATTGTGCAATTTGTCATACAGTTAATGGTGGTTCAGCAATGGGTCCAGATTTTAATCTTGTATCTTATACAAGAAAAATATCAAAAATAAAACAATATGTAAAAGATCCAGTTAGCCTATATAAAGAGTTTGGATATAGTGCAAATGCTATGCCTAAAATAGTATTAACTAAAAAAGAGATAAATGATGTAGCAGAGTATATCTCATCATTACAACCATTTAAAAAATGGATGATAAAGCGATAAATCTACCTTATCTATATCTAAAAGATTCCGTATAAACTATGGAATCAATACGAATCAGATAACCTCACACTTCTAAATTTTAAATTTACTAGGATATATTTTTAAGGTTTCATATTGAAGAGAATCACTCAGTATATTGATGACTAGAACTATCATTAAAATAATATTTAAAACATTATATATAAATTAGATATAATCCCTTAATTAAAAATTTGGAGATTTTATGAGTTATAATCCTAGTGAGATAGAAAATAAGTGGCAAAAAATTTGGGAAGATGAGGGGGCTTTTGAACCTCTTGATGATTACAGTAAAAAGAAAAAATATATTTTAAGTATGTTTCCATTTCCTAGTGGACGGTTACATATGGGGCATGTGCGAAATTATAGTATTGGTGATGCGATGGCTAGATATTATAGAAAACAAGATTATAATGTGCTTCATCCTATTGGTTGGGATGCTTTTGGAATGCCAGCAGAAAATGCAGCAATAAAACATAATCGTGACCCAAAAGAGTGGACATATTCTAATATTGATTATATGAGAAAAGAGTTAAACTCTCTTGGATTATCTTTTTCAAAAACTCGTGAATTTGCCACTTGTGACCCACTTTATACAAAATGGGAACAAGAATTTATTATCAAAATGTTTAAAGAGAAGTTACTATTTCGTGAATCTACAATTGTAAACTGGTGTGAAGATTGTCATACAGTTTTGGCAAATGAGCAGGTTGAAGAGGGTTGTTGTTGGAGATGCGATAATGAAGTGGAACAAAAAGAGATGGATGGTTATTATCTAAATATTATCAAATATTCAGATGAATTGCTTGATGACCTTAAACTTTTAGAAGATAAATGGCCATCACAAGTTCTTACAATGCAAAAAAATTGGATTGGAAAATCTCAAGGATTAGAGTTTGGATTTAAATTAACTAATGAGTCAAAAGAGAAATTAGAAAATAAATTTGATGGTTTTGAAGTATTTACAACTCGCCCTGATACAATTTATGGAGTAACTTACACTGCCTTAGCACCAGAACACCCAATTGTAAAATCTTTAATTAAAAATTCTCTATTAGATGAAGATGTGGCTCAAAAAATCACAGAAATTTCTAATATGAGCGAAATAGAGAGAGCAAAAGCAGATAAAGAGGGTTATTACCTTGGAATTGATGTAACTCACCCTTTAACTGGTGAGATTACTCCTGTTTGGGTTGCAAACTTTGTATTAGCTTCCTACGGTGGAGGTGCTGTAATGAGTGTTCCTGCTCACGATGAGAGAGATTTTGAGTTTGCTACAAAATATAATTTACCTATTAAAAGAGTGATTGAGGGTGGAGATGAAAATATTGCTTATACAAATGAGGGTAACCTTATAAATTCAAGCCAATTAAATGGAATATCAAATATTAAAGCCAAAATAGAAGTTATCAAACTTATGGAAGAAAAAAAACTTGGAAAAGGAACTACTAACTTTAAACTACGAAATTGGGGAATAAGTCGTCAAAGATATTGGGGTGCTCCAATCCCATTTGTTCATTGTGATGATTGTGGATTAGTTGCAGAAAAAACAGAAAATCTTCCAATTACTCTACCTGATGATGTAGAGATTACAGGAGAAGGAAACCCTCTTGATAATCATCCAACTTGGAAACATTGTAGCTGTCCAAATTGTGGGAAAGATGCAATTCGTGAAACTGATACTCTTGATACTTTTGTACAATCAAGTTGGTATCAATTTAGATATGCAACAAATCCTAAAAAATGGGAAAGTTGTGGGATTGATAAAGAAGATGTAAATTATTGGCTAGGAGTTGATCAATATATTGGTGGAATAGAACATGCAATTTTACACCTTTTGTATGCAAGATTTTTTACAAAAGTTCTAAGAGATTTAGATTATATCAATATTGACGAACCATTTGAAAAACTTTTAACACAAGGAATGGTACTAAAAGATGGTAAAAAGATGAGTAAATCTATTGGAAATACAGTTGACCCTGATAAGCTAATAGCAAAATATGGAGCAGATACAGCAAGATTATTTACACTTTTTGCAGCGCCTCCTACAAAAGAACTAGAGTGGAATGATAGTGCCGTGGAGGGTTCATTTAGATTTATCAAAAAACTTTATGATAGAAAAAATAAAGTAACATCAAATACTCTTCCAATAATAGAGCATAAATCACTAGATAAAAATGCAAAAGAAGCAAGAGCAAAAGTCTATGATGCCCTTAAAAAATCAGAAGTGGTTTATCAAAATAGCTTTGCATTTAATACCTTAATTGCATCATGTATGGAAGCTTTAAATGCCCTTGACAAGCAAGATAATGGCGATGTTTGGAGTGAGGGAATTTATATAATTCTTCATCTATTAGAACCAATTATACCTCATATTACAACAGAACTTAGTCAAGAGCTGTTTGGACGAGCTAATCTAAAAAATAGTATTAAAGTTTTGGATGAAGTATTTGTAAAAGATAGTATAGTTTTAGCAGTTAGTATTAATGGTAAAAGAAGAGGTGAAATTGAAGTAGATGCAGGTGCTTCTAAAGATGAGATTTTAGAGATGGCAAAAGCAAGTGTACCAAAATGGCTGGAGGATAAGAAGATTGTAAAAGAGATTGTTGTTCCTAATAAATTGGTAAATTTGGTGGTGAAGTAGGGTGTGTTTTTAACGCACCATTAATTAAAATAATATTTATAAAAGGAAAATTATGAAGAAAATTATTACTGGTCTATTATTAAGTTTAAGTTGTCTGTATTCAATTAGTGGTACATATAGTTTTACAGACGATAAAGAAACAGGAAATACAATTACCTTAAAGAAAATAAAAGGAAATATGTATAGCTTTGATATGAGTGTAAGTAATACTTCGGGTAGGATGGATACTCTATTTACTGGAGAGCTTAGTGGAAAAATTAGAATTAATAATGGTATAGGAAGATATATTAAGCAAGTTGAGGGTGAAAATAGTTTATGTGAATTTCAATTAATATTTAAGCAAGTAGAATTAGAGATTAGAACATTAAATAATAATCAGGATTGTGGATTTGGTATGAATGTTGGTGTAGATGGTGATTATTACTATGCAAGTTATAGCGTTATTAAAGTTGCAAGTGATGATATTTTAAATGTGAGAAAGAGTGCATCCTCAAAATCTAAAGTAATAGGTACATTTAATCCATGGGATGATAATATTGATGTTTTTAAATGTAAACCTAATACAAATTGGTGTTTAGCTGGTCAATATGAAGGTGATTTCTCGGGATGGGTTAATAAAAAATTTCTAAAAGGACATACTACTCCAATTTTTTATAATCAATATAGTAGTAATAAATGTTCCGTACAGAATGTAAAAGGAAATGATACTTTATCTCTTAGACAATTTCCAAGAAGTAATTCAAAGAAAGTAGGAGTTTTAAAATATAATGCTAATGATTTAATAGCTTATTCAGAAAGAAATAATTGGGTATTTGTGAAAAATAATGATGGTATTTCAGGATGGGCAAATAAAAGATTTTTAAATATTGAATGGTAAATAAAAAATATCACAACAAGAGAGATATTAAAAAGGTTTAGAAGTTAAAAAAAAGAATATTGAGACTATTATATGCTATACAGTTTAGTAATGTTATGATCTCTTTCATGGAATAACTTTTTGTTTAAAATTATATTGTTATTCCATGCTTTTTAAGAAATTTTTTGACTAAGGTATTGTTTTATAATTAAAATCTATATCTAATATAGAATCTAATATCTTGTGCAGACTCAATTATATTTGGAGCCATCTCATTTGCCATACCTAGTTGTGTAGCTTGTTCCATACTCATATCTCCATTTTCAACAGCAGACATAACATTTTCCATGCCACCCATATTATTTACAGCACTTACAGCACTTTTAATATCATCTATTTTCATAGAATTTCCAGAGTAGTTACCAAAGAATCCATTACTTCCTGTATAATCATAATCAATTTTTGTATATCTTATTTGAGCTGAAAGAGCATCTGTTAATTTATAAGTAAAATATGCCTCTATAGCATCACCACGAACAGCAAGTTTAGAGCCAATCATTGTGTCTTCTGCATAAGTAAATGGTCTCCAATACTCAGAACCATGATTATATTCAAGTCCAAATTTACCATTATCTGTTAAAGGAAATTCAGCTCCAACCCAATATGATGTACCACTCTCTTTATCAAAAGAACCTAACATAGATTTACCTGCTTCTGGCTCTGTTTGAGTCCATGCAAAAGAACCAAATAATTTTGCCTCTGATAAATAGCCATCTTCAGTCAAACCATCTATTAATACAGAAATTGAAGCACCTTGTATATCACCAAACTGTTTAAATTGTGTTGGTGTTCCATCAGGATTCATATCCATACCTGGCATATTAAATGCTTTAAACCAAGTTGATTTAACTATATATTGTCCATCATTATATGGCTCAAAAATAAACCCTGTCAGATCAACATTTTCAAGAGCATCATCAGCATAGGTAGTTGCAGTTTCAAATAATGGTGTAGCACTTGAAGAACCTCGTCCCATACATACTTTAAAACTCATTCCTGGAATATTAGTAATATTTGAAAGGTCTAATTTTGAACTAAAACCATCAAATTCAACATTAATAATATGTCCTAGTGGTGATGAAGCAGGATCATCTTCTCTTAAATTTGCCAAAAATCCAGTTGTAGATGGTCTTCTACCAATAGAAAATGTCCAAGGTATATTAGCACCAAAAGCTTCTTCTCCAAGATATAGCCAATATGCTTCACTTACTTTTAGGTGACTATCTGATAATGATGTATTTCCAGTCCAGTCAAACATCTCTCCTAAACCATGAGAACGACCCCCTTCTGATCCAAAATCAGCACCAAATGCTTTATTCATAGATAATCTAGCTTTAAATATATTATTAGTATCCACAGCATATGCCATATTTAACCAAAGTCTCATACCCAATAAAGCGTCATTACTCTTAGAGCTTCCATCAGCTAAATCATAATTAATACTATTAACAGATGTTCGTAAATCTACATTCCATTTAATATTATCATTAGCATCATGAGCTTTCACTTTATTAAGTTTTTTACTGATTTTAGCAATCTTCTTTTGTGACTTTTGTTTATCCTTTTTTAATTCTGCAACTTCTGACTTTAAATTAGCAATCTCTGTTTTCATAAATTTTAAATCACTAGCTGTAGAACTAAATAGCAAAGTTGTAGAAGCAACTAATGATAGAGTTATTATTTTTCTCATATTATTATATCCTCAAATTTTTATTATAATAATACAATATATATTATATTAATCTTAAATAATTTTAAAGAATAAATATTAGTTATGATATAAAATTAATTATTACATAACTACACATCATTAATTAATTACTCTATAAAATATTCTTTTGAGTAGATATTCAAGTATTATTTATCTGATTTTAATATCATTATAAGAAAAAGGTATTAAAGATGAATAAAAAAGTCACTTTATCACTAATTTCTGCATTATTAGTCTCAACTTTATCTGCTCAAACAGCAGAGGAGTTATCAAATCAAGAACTTACGCAGAAGATAATAAAGCTAGAGAAAAAGCTTAAGAAAGTTAGCAAAAAACTTAATAAAGTTAAAGCTCATGATGCTTTTGATAATATTAAATTTAGCATTGATGCAAGAAATAGTGTTGATGTAATCAATTATACTTATAATAACTATCAATTTAAAGGTGTAGATTATTCTGGAACAGAAGCATCTAATGATTCTGTTTTTAGCAGTAAACTATATCTTAATATGAAATCATCACCTATGCCAAAATTAACATTTACAGGGCAACTTGCAATGTATGGTACTTGGGGAGGAAGTCACTTAAGTCACGATGCAACTTTAAAAGAGTGGTCAGAATCTTCAAAAGCAACAGATACAGTCTTCAGACTTAGACAAGCATATTTTGTATATTCTGATAGTTTTGGTGAGGATGAAACACCATATTCATTCAGTGTTGGGAGACGACCATCTTCTGATGGATTTTTAGCAAATATGAGAGAGGGTAATGATACACCTAATTCACCATTAGCACATATTACAAATATGGAAGTTGATGCAGTAATGGTGAAATTGGGGCTTGAAAAGTATTTAGCAACTGGTTCATTTGTTAAATTTATTTATGGTAGAGCACATACTGGTGGAATTGAAACACTTTATGATAATGGTGGATTTAAGCCTTATGCTCAAGAGGAGGGTGATATTAAAGAGAATGTAGATTTCTTTATGCTTTTAGGAAGTCTATATAATGATGGTCAATATAATTTAATGTTTCAACATTCTTCTATCTTTAATACAAAAGGTGCAAGAACAGGTGATACAGGAGTAGGTAAAGAGTTTCCAGAGGGTGGATTTAATAAATCTCTTGATGCAGGAACAGCTTATTTAAATGCTTTATCTCTTCAAGTTGATGGTTTAAGTGAAGATAGTGACTTTTTGGAGAATACAATTCTTTTTGCATCAATCGCATCAAGTACATATAGTCCCGATAATGGTCATCAACTATTAGGCTCAACAGATTCAGAAACTGGTTATTCCTATTGGTTAGGATTTATGATTCCTGATATGATTACAGATAATGGTAAGATTGGTGTTGAATTTAACTATGGTTCAGAATATTGGACACCAATGACTTGGGCAGAAGATACAATAATTGGTTCAAAAATAGCAGTAAGAGGTACAGCGGTTGAGGCGTATTGGAATGTTGATTTGTTTGGAATTAAAAACTTATCTTCTCAAATTAGATATACTCATGTTCAGCATGATTATACTCCAAATGTTAGATGTGCTGGTTGGGTAAAACCACAAGAGGTTGATATTGAAGCAGATAATTTAAGATTCTTTATTAGATATACTTATTAATCACAATAAGGGTAACCATATTAATCATAACAAGGGCAACCATAAAGGATTGCCCCTACACACGATTATTTCGTAGGGGTACTTCTTGTAGGTACCCTAAAATTTATGATTTTATTTTAAACTACATTTAACAAAAAGAACTTCAAATTCTAGGTAATTCAAAGGATATGATTTAATAAGATTTTTTATCTCTTTAAATGATAACTTTTTTTCTCCACTACTTACTCCACTTTTCTTTATATACTCAAGCATTTTATATGTGTTTTCAAATTCTAATTTATAGCTTATAGTCTCATATTTAGCGTTAAAATACTTATTTATATTTTTTATTAGATAATCTTTAGAGTAGATTGGAGATTTTATATTTGCTACTTGGTGTAATGTTTTAAATGTATTAGATGTAAATATTGCAAAAATAAAATTATCAGAGAGTTTAGTAATTTTTAGAAGTGTACTATTTAAATCTTTACTCCATTGAAGAGCAGAAGAGGAGACTACTATATCATATTTATTAAAAATTTTAATATTCTCAAAATTACTACAGATAAGCTCTATATTTTGGGACTTTGGGTGGATTTTAAGCATCTCATTAGATATATCTACCCCTACAAATTTATCAATAGATATTTTCTCTTTTATAAGATTTTTATAAACCTCTCCACCACCACATCCCAAATCTAAAACACTATTATAGTGACTAAACTTAAGATACTTTACTAACTTATATGCAACTTCTTTTTGTATAATATTTATCTCATTATAGCTTGTTGCAAATCTTGAAAACTCTTTTGCTATATTCATTTATCTCAATTTCATTAATTTTAGGTATAATTAGCAAAATTATACCCAAATTAGGTTTTAAACCCTAAGTTTTATAAAAAGAGGAATAAATGACATCAACACTTTTAATTGTACAAATTATTTTAGCATTGGTAATTACTATAGCAGTATTATTACAAAAAAGTTCTAGTATAGGCTTAGGCGCATATAGTGGAAGTAATGAAACAATGTTTGGAGCAAAAGGTCCAGCAGGATTTTTAACAAAGTTTACATTTACAGTTGCTATACTGTTTATAGTTAATACACTTACTTTAGGTTTCTTATATACAAAAGAGAATAGTAAATCCGTAGCAGATTCAATTACAACTAATGTTCCAGCATCTCCTGTAGCTACAACAACGCCTTCAACTCCTGCACCATCAGCAGCACCAGTTGCACCAACAAAATAATTTTATATACATAACAGGGCAACCATAAAAGGGTTGCTTATACTTATATACAAGGTATCCATAGAGGATTATCCTAATGTCAATGAAATAAGAATTATTATGCTTTTGGACACAGTACTTCAGTTCCCCCCCCTCGTATATTAGGGAGAGGCTAAAGCCATCTCGTCCAAAAAAAAGCTTAATCCATTGGCATGGAGGATTACCTTTACTTCTGTAAATATTTTTATTATACATAAGCCATAAGCAAAAAAAAGGTAAAATAATACAAAATATATACAAGGATATTCAATGTTAAACGAGATATATGATGATACTAAAGAGACTATGCAAAAAAGTATAACTTCACTAAAAAGAGATTACAGTACTTTAAGAACAGGAAGTGTAACAACAACAATTGTAGACCATATTAAAGTAGATTATTATGGAACTCCAACAGCACTAAATCAAGTTGGAAATGTAATTGCCAGTGATGCAACAACAATATCTATCACACCATGGGAAAAAACTATGTTACAACCTATTGAAAAAGCTATTCAAAATGCAAATATTGGTGTAAATCCTAATAATGATGGTGACTTTATTAAATTATTTTTTCCACCTATGACAGCGGATCAAAGAAAAGAGATTGTAAAAAGTGCAAAAAGTATGACTGATAATGCAAAAATTGCATTAAGAGGTATTAGAAAAAATGCTAATGATGATATTAAAGCATTAGAAAAAGATAAAGATATTAGTGAAGATGATGCGAAAAGAGCATTTGATGAAATTCAAAAGATAACTGATAAGAGTGTTGCTGAGTGTGATAGTATATTTGCCTCTAAAGAGAAAGATATTTTAAAAGTATAATGATGAATGTAGAAAATATTTATAAAGAAGCTGGAGCGTTATTAGAGGGGCATTTTATATTAAGTAGTGGTAATCACTCAAATAGATATTTGCAAAGTGCAAAAGTGCTTGAAGATACATCAAGAGCTGAAATTTTGGCAAAAGCATTAGCTAAAGAGATAATAGATAGTAAAATTAAAGTTGATACTATTTGTGCTCCTGCTTTAGGTGGAATTTTGGCAGGTTATGAGTTAGCAAGAGCATTATCTATCAGAAGTATTTTTGTTGAGAGAAAAGAGGGAGTGATGGAGCTTCGTCGTGGTTTTGAGATTAAAAAAGGTGAAAAAGTTTTAATCTGTGAAGATATTATCACAACAGGTGGTTCTGCAATGGAAGCATCAAAAGCTATAGAGGCTCTTGGTGGTAAAGTTGTTGGATTTGCATCACTTGCTAATAGAGGTTTTTGTCAAAGAGTTGGTTCTGATTCAAAGGCAAAATCTGAGTGTAAACTTCCCTCGGATAAACCATTATTTGCATTAGATGATTTTGAATTTGAGATGTATTCTCCTGATGAATGTCCAATGTGTAAAGATGGAAGTAAAGCTATTAAACCAGGAAGTAGAGCATAAGGAATTAGCTTCTAAATGGCAAGCACAAGTGATTCTTGTCATTATACATGGTATTATTCCGTAGGGGTGCCTCTTCTTGTAGGTACCCTAAAATTATCGCTTTTATTTATTGGTTAGATTTTTAAGGAAATTTATGAATAAATTCTTAAATACTATTGACAAAAAGAACTATTTCAAAATAATGAATAAAATTAGTAGATATAATGATGAGATGGTAACAGATTATGTATACTCTTTTATCAGAAAAGACGATAAAGTAGTATTTACATCTACTTCTTATAAATCTGAAGAATGGAATGAAAATAAATATAAAGATGACTTTCTAGTTTATTATAAAGATGCAACATCTCAACTAAAATCTATATTTTATAATCCTAAAATATCTTATGAAACTTCTAAAGATAATCTGATATTAAAAATTTTACACAGATAACTGAAAAAATGGAACCAGAAGAGATAAATAATATTTTAAATAACTATTTTGAAGAGATGAATATTATTGCTCTAAAATATAATGCTACTATTGATAAAATAACTTGCAAAGAGATGGATTTAATAGATGTTAAAGAAGATTTTAGAGATAAAGTAAAAACATATAGAGTAGTTGGATTTAAAGAAAGAGCAGAGTTAAGAGAGAAATTAGCTCAATTAGATAAGAATTTATAACTTAATAATATAATAAAAAAGGTAGTAAAATTGGCATTAATTGATCTTTTTCATATAGATAAACAATATGATATAAAAATACTTCTAAAGGATGTGAGTTTTCATCTTGATGAGGGTGAACGAGTTGCAATATTAGGACGAAATGGGTGTGGTAAATCTACTTTAATGAAGATAGCTTCAGGTGAAGAGGATATTACAGAGGGAAAAAGAGTTGTTAATAAATCTATTCAAATAGAGATGTTATCCCAACAACCGATTTTTGAAGATTATCTAAATGTTAGAGATGCTATTGAAAATGAACTAACTGTATTAAAAGAGGCAAAAGAGCTTTATGATAAATTAACTCTTAGGCTTGTGGATGAATATGAAAATGAAAGATTACTTACAGAACATTCAGAAGTTACAAATTTTTTAGATCATCATAATGCTTGGAATTTAGATGATAAAATTGAAAGAGTTCTTCAAGAGTTTAAACTAAAAGAGTATGAAAATAGACTTGTAATAACTCTATCTGGTGGTGAACAAAGACGAGTTGCTCTTGCCTCATTAATTCTTAAAAAACCAGATATTTTATTACTTGATGAACCAACAAATCACCTTGATGTATATATGGTTGAGTTTTTAGAAGAGTTGATTTTAAAAGAGAAATTTACACTTTTATTTATATCCCATGATAGACATTTTATTGATAGAGTTGCCACTAGAGTTGTGGAGGTGGATAATTGTGAGCTTATCTCTTATAATGGAGGATATAATCGTTACCTTGTGTTAAAAGAGGAACGAATGAAGAATATGCAAAGAGACCATGAAAATCTGCTTCGTCATCTAAAACGGGAAGAGGAATGGCTATCAAAAGGTGTAAGAGCAAGAGAAAAGAGAAATCAAGGGAGAAAAAAAAGGGTATTTGAACTTAGAGACGATGCAAAATTTAATCCAACTTTAATTCATAAAATGATGATAGAACTTGAAAGAGAAAAAAAACATTTTAATCGTGATGAGGGAGTTTCAAGAAAAAAGATGCTTTTTGATGTGGAAGACTTGGAATATAATATTGTAAATAGAACTCTTATCAAAGATTTTACAACACGAATTCTACAAAAAGATAAAATCGCAATTGTTGGAGATAATGGAAGTGGGAAATCTACACTTTTGAAACTTATGCTTGGAGATTTAAAGCCAGATAGTGGAATTATTAAAAAAGGTGAATTTAAATTAGGATATTTTGACCAACATAGAGGAGTTTTGCAAGATGATAAAACTTTAATAGAAACTTTTTGCCCTGATGGTGGAGATATTATAAAAGTTAATGGGCAAAATCAACATGTTTATGGTTATCTTAAAAGTTTTTTATTTCCAGAGGAATATCTGAGTAAAAAGGTTGGTGTTTTAAGTGGAGGGGAGAGAAACAGAGTTGCATTAGCTTTATTAATGAGTAAAGATGTAAACTGTTTAATTCTTGATGAACCAACAAATGATTTAGATATTGCAACAATAAATATTTTGGAAGAGAAACTTATTAATTTTAGTGGTGCTGTAATTTTTGTATCTCATGATAGATATTTTATTGATAAAATTGCATCAAAACTTTTTATATTTAAACGTGGTGGCTTAATAGAGGAGTCTTATCAACTTTATAGTGAATATCTAATGATAGAAAAAGAGATAAAAGAGCTTCAGAAATTTGAAAATAATATTCAAAAAGAGAGCAAAAGTTCTAATAAACAAGAGAAAGTTAAAGTAAAAACAAAGCTTTCTTTTAAAGAACAAAGAGATTTAGATATGCTTCCTGATATAATTGAAAAGCTTGAAAATAAAATAGAAGAGATTAATAAATGTTTACAAGACCCTGATTGTTATAATCAAAAAGGGCTTACAGAATTAAGCGTTGAGTTACAAAAATCAGAAGATGAATTAGAATTAAAAAGTGATAAATATCTTGATATTTTAGAATTAGCAGAAGAGATAGAGGCAATATAACTTGTTTTCTTCAAGAGATAGTTTTCTTAAAAGTGAAGAGAAGTCTCTTTTAAGATTTTTAAGTCTTTATATCTTAATGGGTGTTATTGTTATACTTCTTTTATCTATTTTTTATTATCAAAGTCAAGATAAGTTAAGCTTATCAAATCATAAAATATACCTTTCTGCGTATGCTAATAATACTATTAGAAAATTAAAAAGATTACACCATTTTTTTGATGAGACTCAACTATACCCACGAGATAAAAGATTTAAATCTGCAATATATGATGTGGAGTATCGTCTTATCTTCTCTCTTTTAAAAGAGAGTAAGATAGATTTTGAGAGTGATATATATCGTATAGGAGACTCTATTCATTATATAAAGATATTAGATAACTACTATCTTGGAGCAAAATATCTTATTATAGAGATTGATGATAATAAACAGTGGGAAAATGAGACAATAAAACATATTATAATATACAGCTCTATAACTTTAATAGTATTAATTCTCTTTGGTCTATATCTATCAAAACTCTTTTTAAAACCTATGCGTGATTCAATTATACTCTTAGATAGCTTTATCAAAGATACAACTCATGAGCTAAATACTCCATTGAGTGCAATTTTAGCAAATATTGAGATGATGGATAGAGATATTATGACAGAAAAAAATAAAAAGAAACTCCATCGTATAGATATAGCAGCAAAAACAGTTTCTATTTTATATAATGATTTAACATATTTAACTCTATCACAAGAACAATATAGTCAAAATATAGATTTAAATATTAAAGAATTGATAGAAGATAGAGTTGATTATTTTGATATTTTAGCAAAGTCAAAAGAGATTCTATTTATATTAAAACTAGAGAATATTATATTTTATATAGATAAACAAAAAGCAATCAGAGTTATTGATAATCTAATTTCAAATTCTATTAAATATAATAAAAGAGGTGGAACTATCTCTATTGAATTAAAATCTAATCTACTTTTAATTTCAGATACAGGGATAGGAATTGCCGAGGATAAAATACCATATATGTTTAATAGATATAAAAGATTTAATAAAAGTGAAGGTGGTTTTGGCATTGGCTTAAATATAGTTAAAAAAATAGTCAATGAGTATAATATATCTATAACCGTTAAATCAAAACTAAAAGAGGGAACTACAATTACACTGCAATGGTAAGCTTAAAATAGTATAATGGCATAAAAAAAGGCTTTTAATGATAGCAGATGTTATATGGTATCACACAACAACAATTAATCTATTTTTGATATTGATATTTGCAGGTATCTCTATTTCTATTTTATTTTATGCTAATGTTGCAAAATTTATTAAACTTACTAGGATATATTTTTTTACATACTATGCACTTCTTGTAATGATAGGATTTGATGGTTTGGTAGCGATGATATTATCAGAACGTGATTTTAGTATAAATATCAATTTGATGATAGGTGCTTTTTTTGTATTAATTGGATTAGAGGTCTATAAATTTATCCAGTTTAAAAAGTTTATTCACTCACCAACTGATACGATAGATAATTATCGTAAATTAGCAATTGTTATCGCAATCATAGAGATAGCTATAATATTGAGTTTTATATGGATTTATCAAGTTTAATATGCAATATATATATAATATAAATGCCTCAGAGCATCATATACAATTACTAGGAGATGACTATAGATATATCATAAAAGTTCGCCGACATAAAATTGATGATATTATTGCGTTGCGTAATTTAAAAGATAATATTTTATATAGTTATAAAATTGAAAATATAACAAGAAGAGAGTTAACTATTAGTTTAATATCTCAACAAGAGCTTATTATTAAATCTAATAAAAATCTACATATTGGCTGGTGTGTAATTGATACTAAAGTGATAGAAAAAAATATATCTTCTTTAAATGAGATGGGTGTAGAAAAAATATCATTTATATATTGCAATAAAAGTCAAAAAAATTTTAAGATAGATAGAACTAGATTAAATAAAATTTTATTAAACTCATCTCAACAGTGTGGACGAAGCCAAATGATGACAATTGAGATATTAGATTCACTAGATAAATTTTTAGAAAGCTATCCTAAAAGTTATATGTTAAATTTTTCAGACTCTTTTCTTATTGATAATAAAGATGATATTAATAGTATTATAATTGGTTGTGAAGGTGGTTTTAGTAGTGAGGAAATAGGTAAATTTGAAAAAAATAAGATAGTTGGATTTGATAGTAGTTTAATCTTAAAAAGTGAAAGTGCTGTTTTAGGTGTAACCTCTATCTGTTTATTATAAGACCTAGATTCTGAATCAAGTTCAGAATGACAAATAACCGTCATGCTTGAAAGATTTTGTCATTCTTGAAAGATTTCGTCATGCTTGAAAGATTTTGTCATTCTTGAAAGATTTTGTCATTCTTGAAAGATTTCGTCATTCTCAGCTTGACTGGGAATCTAATAAAAAAGGATAAAAATGATATTTTGTGCAGGAGATATAGAATCTTTTGAGTTTGCAACACCAATTGGAATAGGGCTTGTGGATAGTGCTATTAACCTTACTAGAATTTGTATTATGAATCCACCTGAATTTATTCTGTTTGTAGGAAGCGCAGGAAGTTATGGCAATCATAAAGTTTTTGATATAGTCAAATCTAAAAGTGCCACAAATATTGAAAATTCATTTTTTAATGCAGACTCATTTACGCCAGTTGATAATGTGGTTTCAACAGCTTTAGATATTTCAAAAGATACGATGATAAACTCTTCAAACTATATCACAAGAGATTTATCACTTAATAAAAAATATTTAGACTTAAATATATCACTAGAAAATATGGAATTTTTTTCTATTATCAAAGTAGCCAAAGCTTTTAATATCCCTGTTGGTGGAATTTTTATTATAACTAACTATTGTGATTCTAATGCACACCAAGACTTTATAAAGAACCATAAAGAAGCGATGGATAAACTCTCAGAATATATTAAAAAGGGTATTCTTCATAAGTAGTTTTCAGTTTAGGAGACCCTAAAGTTAAAGTAACTTCATGGTGATAAAAGTCCGTCATTCCATGCTTCTTTTTTGATATAGAATCTCTAAACTCTTATTTATAGATAATACTCAATGACCAAATTATCACTCAACTGTTACGCTTTTAGCTAAATTTCGTGGCATATCCACATCGTTACCAAGTCTAACCGATATTTCAAGAGCTAAAAGTTGGGTAATAACTGTCATTTCAAAAAATTCTATCATAGGATGAGAGCTATATTTTGTCTTAATAAAATCATCAGCTAACTCAAAATTTTCAGGAGATATTGCTAAAATTGTGGTATCTCTTGCACTTAGCTCCTCCACATTTGATTTTATCTTTTCGTATTGCATAGTTTTTGGCATAAGAGCAATTGTAAAAAGTTCACTATCAGCCAAAGCAATTGGTCCATGTTTCATCTCCCCTGCTGGGTACCCCTCTGCATGAAGATAGCTAATCTCTTTAAGTTTTAATGCTCCCTCAAGTGCTAAAGGGAAAAATATATCTCTACCAATAAAGAAAAATCCATGACCATGAAGGTATCTTTTTGATAAGCGATGAAGTTTATTATGAAGATTATCATCTATGATTAAAGATTTTGGAGTGTGTAAGATTGCCTCTATTTCTTGATTTAATTGCTCATCTGAGATACTCTTTTTGATTTGGGCAATATATAAAGTTAGCATCCATAAAACCATAACTTGTGTTGAGAATGCTTTTGTACTTGCCACACCTTTTTCTATCCCTGCACGGGTAAGAATTGTATAATCACTCTCGCGTACAATAGAAGAGTTATCAACATTACAGATTGATAAAGATTTTAAACCAGCTTTTTTTGCCATTTTAAGAGCTTCAAGAGTATCAGCAGTTTCCCCACTTTGAGAGATAGTGATAAATAGAGAAGTTTTTTCTAAAAGAGGTTCTTTATGTCTAAATTCACTTGCAATCTCTACACTACATCTGATTTTTGCAATTCTTTCAAGAAGATAACTAGCCACTAATCCAGTATGATAACTTGTCCCACATGCACAGATTCTAATATCACTAATTCCATCAAGAATACTCTTATCTATCTCTTCAAAATTGATTTTATTATTTTCAACTCTTCCCATAATTGTTTCTGTAATTACACGACTTTGTTCATAAATCTCTTTTTCCATAAAAAATCTATATCCATCTTTTTGAGCCAAAACTTTATCTAGTGAGAGTTTTTGTTTCGTAAACTTTTTTATCCCATTTTCATCAAATAGTTTAACCTTTCCATCTTCTACAAATCCATATTCACCATCTTGTAAATAATAAACCTCTGTAGCTTTACCAATAATAGGAGTATCTGATGATGCAAAATATATCTCATCTTTATCAAATCCAATAAGCATTGGCGAACCATTCTTTGCAAAAAATATAGTATCAGGAGATGCTTTTGTAATTAAAAGTGTGGCATAAGCACCATCTAATTTATTAATTGTCTGTTTAAAAGCTTTAAAAGAATCTTCAATAGAGTTATTTATATTTTCAAAAAGGTGAACTATAGACTCTGTATCTGTTTGGCTTATAAATTTGATCCCTTTTAGCTCAAGTTCCTCTTTTAAATCTTTATAATTTTCTATAATACCATTGTGAACGACAAAACTATATTCTCCTAGATGTGGATGAGCATTTAATTCTGTTGGTTTTCCATGTGTTGCCCAGCGAGTATGTCCAATTGTAACACCAAATCCATCGCTGTTAAAATCTTTTATTTTATTTGATAAGTTTTCTAATTTCCCAATAGCCTTAAATTGTTCAAGTTTATTGTCTTTAATAATAGCAATTCCAGCAGAATCATATCCTCTATATTCTAATTCACTAAGACCATCTAATATAATCTCTTTTTTCTCTTTTTTGCCTATATATCCTACAATTCCACACATATTTTATTTCCTACTGCTCTTTATTTTTTATATATTGATTTTAAAATGGTGTGTTGAAAATGGCACCATATTTAAAAGTTTATCATAAAATAATTAATATATAAATGAGGAGTATACCATCTATTTTAGAAAAATAAATAAAATAAAAAAATTAGGGTATTTAGGCTTGGTGGCAGAGATGTGTAAAGAAGTAAATATATTCAAAATAGCTGATGCTACGCACTTTGTATAAATATTTATACAAATTTTCTAGGGGGGGATTCTCAAGAAATAAGGGTTTTTTTGGAAGTGGAGCTAAAGCCCAATGCCAATGAAATAAGCTTTTTTTTTGGACGAGATGGCTTTAGCCTCTCCCCAATATACGGAGCTGAAGCACCGTGTCCAAAAGCATAATAATCCTTAATTTATTGGCATTGGGGCAATCAAAAAGATTGCTCTTATAAAAATTCACCACTTATTTGTTTTTTGGTGCTTCTGTTTTCTAACTCTTTACTAGCTATAAACTCTTTTTTATCATAAGCATCAATAGCATATCTTCCAACCATTACAGCGTTATCAGAGCAGTATTGTAGTTCCACAAAATGTATATTTTTATTAAACTCTTCACACAATTTTTCATAAGCTTGTCTGATATATATATTTGCAGATGCTCCACCAACTATTGTAAAATCTTTAATATCCTCTTTTTGAAAAATTTTTTTAGTTTTTTGAATAAGGTGAAGCTTGATAGCTTTTTGAAATGATGCCGAAATATCACATTTATCTTGATATGTTAAATTTTCAGCACCACCTAATTTTTCCACTTTTAATCTAACAGCATTTTTTAATCCTGATAAAGAGAATGCAATAAGTGGTGAATTTCTTAGAGGAACAGGTAAATTAAATCTGTTTTCATCTCCATCTTTTGCCAACTCTTCTACAATTGGACCACCAGGGTAACCAAGACCTATCATTTTTGAGCATTTGTCAAAACTCTCTCCAATACTATCATCCATACTACTTGCCAAAATTTCCATATTGTCAAAATTTGTAACTTTTATAATTTGAGTGTGACCCCCTGAGATTAAAAGAACGAGAAGTGGAAATATTGTATCTGATTGGATAAATAATGAATATATATGAGCTTTTAGGTGATGAACGGCAATAAGAGGAGTATTTAAAAGTGTTGCAATAGTTTTTGCCATTACAATCCCCTCTATTAAAGTTACACCAAGACCAGGTTGATTAGTAACAGCTACTGCTTTAATATTTTTAAAATAGGGTTTAACATCTTGTAAAATTTCTGGAAGTGCAACTGCATGAAGTCTAGAAGCAAGTTCAGGAACAACTCCACCATAACAAGAATGCTCTTTTTCTTGAGATATTTTCTTATGAAATATTACTTTCTTACTTTTTATCTCTGTTACTGCAATTGAACTATCATCACATGAACTTTCTATACTTAATATTATAATATATCCTTTTTTTAATCAACTAAATCTAAGTAGATATTTTTAGCTAATTATATTTTATAATCTTTATATTTTGGCTTATGGATAATTTTAAATCTAAACAAAAGAATTTTTTGATAGAATTACGCAAATAGGACTTTTTTCATCCTAATTAATTTAAACTATAAAAGGAATATATATGATACAAGGAATACCTCAACCAGCTTTTTACATCTTTAAATGTCAGCAAAGTGCACCTCCAGGGATGCCAAAACCAAGTTGTGTTAGTCAAAATAACCCAGAGTCTGCTCAATTATTTCAGCATTTAGCTCAATCACTTATGCAAAAAGGGATTATTGGAACAGTTTCTCCAATCCAAACAGGTTGTTTAAATCGTTGTCAGCAAGGTCCAGTTATGTTAGTTGAACCAGGTCATACTATGTATGTTAATCTTACAAAAGAGAAAATAGATAGAATTATTGAAGAACATATTATTGGTGGAAATGTTGTAGAAGAGCTTGTAATATCTGATGATATGTGGGGTGAACCTATCTCTCCTGCTTCAATGATTAGATAGCTAGATTCCGTGTCGTGGCACGGAATGACTTATATCGTGGCACGGAATTACAAAATATATCTCTAAGAATTTAAATAAAAATTTTTAAAGATGTATTTAGTTAGAATATTTTAGGTATAATAACTAACTTTAATAAATATATAAAAAGGATTTATTTATATGACTATTGAGATGCTTTACAGTAAAATTCATAGAGCTACTATTAGTGATGCTAATTTGCATTATGTAGGTTCTATAACTATTGATAGAAATCTGTTAGATGCTTCTAATATGAGAGTAGGTCAAAGAGTTGATATTGTTGATATTGATAATGGTGAGAGATTTTCTACATATATAATACCAGGAAAACGTGGTAGCAAAGATATATGTGTTAATGGAGCGGCGGCAAGAAAAGTACAAGTTGGAGATAAAATTATTATTATAGCGTATGCTAGTATGAGTGAAAATGAGGCTGATGAATTTAGCCCAAAAGTAGTTATAATAAATGATGATAACACAATAGCACAAGAATTTAACGGATTAGAATGAAGGATTAATATGTTTGATGGATTAGATATGAGTAAAATGGGTCAGATGATGGAAGATATTCAAAAACAGGCCAAAGATATGGAAGAACAGAACAAGCAAATTGAAGTTACTGCAAAAGGTGGTGGTGGAATGGTTGAAGTTACTGCAAATGGAAGTGGAGAGGTTATTGATATATCTATTGATGAAAGTTTGATGGATGATAAAGAGTCTCTTCAGATTTTGTTAATCGCTACGGTAAATGATGCAAATAAAATGGTTGAAGATAATAAAAAATCTCAAGCTATGGGTATGTTTGGTAATATGGGAATGTTTGGAAAATAAGATGCAAAATGATGCAAAAGTTGTTCAAGCAATAGAAAATGATTCAATTTTTTTATTAGAATCTATTTTAAAAGCTGGATATGATATAAATAAGCCTATTCTAATTGGTGAAGAGTATGATTTAGAAGATTATGATGAAGTAAGTCTTTTATCTTATGCTATTTGTAAGTATGCAAGTAGAGAATTAATTGAATTATTATTATCTTATGGTGTTAATATTCATGAAGTGAATAGTGAGGGGATAGGTTCTCTTGATGTTGCAATTAAATATAAAAGAGTTGAGATTGTTAAACTTTGTATAGAAAAAGATTTTGATTTAAATAAAACCAAAAGAAAAAGTGGACTAACTCCTTTAATATTAGCTTCTTGTTTTAATGATGTTGAAATTGCTACGATTTTATTAAAAAATGGTGCAGATGTTAATGGTACAGATGGTTCAGGTCTAACAGCAAAAGATTATGCAAAAAAGATGGGTCAAAAGAAGATGGTAGAGTTTTTAACTGATAATGGTGGAAAATATAATCTATATTCTTAAAATGGTTATAGTTTAATATAAAAATGGAGCAGTAAAATTGAGTAATAATATTCAAAAACAAGATAAAATAGTTGAGATGTTTGATGATATAGCATCAACTTATGATTTGGCAAATAGAGTTCTAAGCTTTGGAATTGATAAACAGTGGCGTAAAAAAGGTTGTAATAAAGCTTATGATATTCTTGGCTCAAAACATCTTACACAAATTACAGATGTTGCTACAGGAACAGGAGACTTGCTTCTTTATTGGAAAAATATTGCATCAAAAAAAGATATTACTGTTGATAAGTTTGTAGGTATTGATCCATCTGTTGGTATGCTAAATGTTGCAAAAGAGAAAGTTGATTTTGCTGAATTTTTAGAAGGTAAAGCTCAGCAATTACCACTAAAAGATGAAACTACAGATATTATATCAATCTCTTATGGAATTAGAAATGTTGTTGATAGAGTTGAAGCTTTAAATGAATTTAATAGAGTATTAAAACCAAATGGAATAGTTGTTATCTTAGAGTTTACTAAGCAAGAAAAAAGTGGTTTCGTATCAAAAATTACAGATTTTTATATGAAAAAAGTTCTTCCAAGAATTGGTGGATTGGTTTCTAAAAATTATGAAGCATATAAATATTTACCTGATTCTATTGAAGAATTCTTAACAACAAAAATGCTTGAAGATGAATTAGTTGAGGCTGGTTTTGAGATGAAATATGTTGAATCATTTTCTATGGGAATATCAACTTTACTTGTGGCACAAAAAAAGTAATTATGCAAAATATAGATATATCAAAAATAGCTAATTTACCAACAAAATATGGTTTTTTTAAAATTCAATCATTCAAAGAGAATTTAGATGGAGATATAAGAGAGCATTTGGCAATTTTTACAGAGATTTTACCCGATATTCCTGCAATTAGAGTTCATTCAGAGTGTTTAACTGGTGATGTATTGAGCTCACTTAAGTGTGATTGTGGAGAGCAATTAGTTTATGCTTTGGAGTATATAGACAAAAATGGTGGAATGGTAATTTACCATAGACAAGAGGGACGAAATATTGGTCTTTTTAATAAAGTAAATGCTTATGCTCTTCAAGATATAGGATTTGATACTATTCAAGCAAATCATCAATTAGGCTTTAGAGCAGATGAGAGAACTTATGAAATCATTGAATATATTTTAAATTATTACAAAATAAAAAAAATTAAACTTCTTACAAATAATCCTAAAAAAATAGAGTCTTTAAAATCTGTTGAAATAGTTCAAAGAGTTGAAATTAAGATGCAAGAGAATAGCTTTAATAAAGATTATCTTAATGTGAAAAAAGTCCAAATGGGACATTTGTTGTAAAAGGTGATGTAGATGACAAAAATTAATTTTGAAAATTTAGGAAATATTTCTAAGGGAAGTGTTGAACTTAATAAATTAACTATTTTTACTGGGGAAAATAACACTGGTAAAACTTATGCTACTTATGGAGTATATAGTCTTCTTGATAAAGATTTTGATTATAGCCTTAAAGAGATTAATCCAATAATAGATAAATTATACAAAGATGGATTATATAATTTAAATTTAAAAAACTTTTTTGATGAAAATTATTTAAAAATAAAAAAAGAGATAGAAGTATCTTTTTCAAAAAGTTTATCTTATGTATTTAGTGCCAATGAAGATAAATTTAAAAGATCTAAAATAACATTTGATTTAGATACTAAAAAAATAGAAGAAGAGTTATTTAAAAGATTTCATAAAAGTACATTAACCATTGGAAAAAAAGATAATGTTATTTTGGAGATAAATAAAGAAGTAGATAGTACTATTCTTCAATTAGTTTTATTAAATACTGATGCTCCAAAAGATATAATTAGTGATAATCTAAAAAATGTATTAAGTCATTTTATTTTTGATAATCTATTTTCTAAATCATTTTTACTTCCTGCTGAAAGAACTGGATTAAACCTTTTTTATCAAGAACTTAGTAGTGAAAGAACAGCAATATTTCATCATATTGGTAAATCAAAAATAAATAAAATGGAATTAATTAAAGATTTAATTGTTTCAAGGTATCCTCAACCTATCGCTGATTATATTGATTTTTTAAACAATATAAATATTTTAAAAAAAGGAAATTCTGATTTTAAAAATTTATCATTACTTATTCAAAAAGAGATATTAAAAGGGAAATATAGAGTTGAAAAAGATGGTATATATTTTATTCCATACAAAAAAGATGCCAATAAAGAAAATTATAATGAAAAGATTTCTTTACATTTAACATCATCAACTATTAAAACATTTTTTTCACTTGTATTTTATTTGGAACATTTAGCAAAGGTTGGAGAAACACTAATAATTGATGAACCTGAATTAAATTTACATCCAAATAATCAAAGAAAAATAGCAAGAATTTTATCAATGGTAGCAAATCGTGGTGTTAAAGTTATAGTTAGTACACACAGTGATTATTTTATTAGAGAAATTAATAATTTAATTATGTTAAAAAATGATTTTAAATCAAAAAAATATATTATGAAAAAATATAACTATGATAATAATATGCTTATATCAAGTTATGATGTAAGTGCTTATCTGTTTTATAAAAATAGTATTGAGAAAATGGAAATAGATGAACAAGAAGGGATAATTGCTAAAACATTTGATAGTGTTATTAATGATTTAAATTCAGCTAGTGATGATATTTATTATATAAAGCAAACGGATTTAGAAAATGAAACAGATTCTAATTAATTTATCAAATACAATTAATTCAGATTTACATTTAAAAATTGTTTCAAAAGAGATAACTATAACAGAAAATAAGTCAGATGCAATATGTAAAAAAGTTAATTTTAAATCAACAACTAATAATATATTTGCTTTTTCACTTGATTATGATATGTCTAATAGATGTAAAATATTTCCATACTTTAATCAATCAACAGTTGGTATAAATAAAGTTAATGATGGAATAATATTTTATATAAAAAATAGTGAAATATATGTTTTAATTATTGAATTAAAATCAACAAATCTCAGTGATTATAAAAAACAATTACAGGCTGGAAAGATTTTTGTATTATATCTATTAGAAATTTTAAATAATTCATTTTCAAAAAAATATATATTAAAACTGACATTCATCACCCCTATAAACTTAAAGTAATATAATAAGAAATAAATATATATATTAGGAATATACCATCTGTTTTACAAAAATAAATAAAATAAAAACAAAAAAGTTAGGACATCTAGG
>Ga0256838_1000084_pt1 | contig 68407 bp, 69 predicted proteins | sample 4571419metaG_FD_185978 | JGI IMG/M metagenome (GOLD analysis project Ga0256838, IMG submission 185978) | Hydrothermal vent microbial communities from Guaymas Basin, Mexico - 4571-419 | ecosystem: Environmental > Aquatic > Marine > Hydrothermal vents | place: Mexico: Guaymas Basin | collected... | reverse complement strand
TGCTTAATTATTAATTCTAATTCAGCCTCTTCGTCTTTGCTTAGTTTTACTTTAGTTATTGGTCTCATTCGGGTATTTTAGCATATCTTTAATATATTATTGATTTATTTAGTTTTGGGACTTATCAAAAAAATACTTGTATAGATGTAAAGAGGGGGGAGAAGAATAAAGAGCAAAAAGACTACCAAGAAGTAGTCTTTCAAAAGAGTAAAGGCTACTCTTCTACTACTGATACTCTAGCAGTTCTGTCTTCGATAGAAATATCATCTCTTGTTGGCATGATAGCATCTGCATCATCCATACCATAGTTAATTCCATCAAGGTAATTTCCACCTGCAAAGTGTTCTTTATGGTCAGCTGTAAAAGGCATATCCCATGTGATACAATCTTCAGTTGGACAAGCTTCAGCACAAGCTGGAGTATCAAAGTGGTCTACACACTCAACACATTTATCAGGGTATACATAGTAATACTCTTCACCCGTTGGGTTATCATCCTCATCTACGATTGCTTCTACTGGACATTCGTCAATACATGCTGCACAATTGATACAAGTATCATTAATAATTACTGCCATTTTAATTCCTTTATAATAATATATACAAACTATAGCTAAAGATTTTTAATAAATACTTTAAAAACTATAAAATTTGTTTGCAAAAAAGAGCAATGCTCTTTTTACACCACTAAAGCCCTAAATAGCTTTTAATTTCTTCTATACGAGGGGTCTGTTCCCAAGTAAAATCTTTGTCTTCTCTACCAAAATGACCATACGCTGCTGTTTTTCTATAGATTGGTCTGAGTAAATCTAACTCATCCATAATCCCCTTAGGCGTAAGGTCAAATAAGGACTCTACACATGCGATAATTTTTTCTTTATCAGCATGTTCTGTACCATGGGTATCTACATAAATAGAAACAGGTTTTGCCACACCAATTGCATAAGCAATTTGTAATGTTGCTTTCTCACACGCACCAGCTGCGACTAAATTTTTGGCTACATAACGTGCTGCATACGCTGCTGAGCGATCAACTTTTGTAGGGTCTTTCCCCGAAAAAGCACCCCCACCATGAGGACAAGAACCCCCATACGTATCAACAATAATTTTACGCCCTGTAAGACCTGCATCCCCTTGAGGTCCACCTATCACAAAACGTCCTGTAGGATTGATATGATAGATAATATCATCATTCATCAATTCTGTAGGGATTACGGCTTTGATTACCTCTTCAAGTACAGCTTTTTGGACTTGTTCTAAAGAGACATTATCATGATGCTGAGTAGAGACTACAATTGTATCTATAGAAACAGGATTGCCATCAACGTACTTTACAGAAACTTGTGCTTTACCATCTGGACGCAAAAAAGGTACGGTACCATTTTTACGTACTTCTGCTAATTTAGCAGTAATTTTATGTGCCAACAAAATAGGTAAAGGCATAAGTTCAGGTGTTTCTTTACATGCATACCCAAACATCAACCCTTGGTCACCTGCACCTATCTCACCATCATCTTTATCTACACCTTGGTTAATATCAGGGCTTTGCTCACCTATACCATTGAGTACAGCTGCTGCACGATAATCAAAACCATACAGAGCATCTGTGTAGCCTATCTCTTTGATAACTTCTCTGGCAATCTCTTGCATTGGTGCATACGCTGTTGTTTTAAGTTCTCCTGCGATAACACAAAAACCATTGCTCACCAACGTCTCACAAGCCACTCGAGCTTGTGGATCTCTAGCAATAATATAATCTAATATTGCATCAGAAATCTGATCAGCCATTTTATCTGGGTGACCTTCTGTTACTGATTCACTTGTAAAAATGTATTCGTTAGCCATTTTTAAATCCTTAACTTTTATTTTAATCAAAAGCATTCTATCACTTTTATCTGAAAGAAACTTAACGCTTTAAAGTGTATTTACTATTTTCTATTATAATCTCTAGTATTATGGCTATAAAAAATATTTATTTAGCACCTATTAAGGGCTACCAATTTATCTCTAAGATGCTTCCTGCTTCTTGTCGTTATTATCCTTCTTGTTCGGAGTATGCCTCTTGGCAATTTGAATTTAATACTCCTCACAGGGCATTTTATGCTACAAGTAAGCGTATCTTATCGTGTAATCAATTTTTTGCAGGAGGGATAGACTATCCTTTGATAAGATATTCTCCTAAAAAAACCTCATCTATACTCACTTTTAATACAGATTGTGGCAAAATAACTATACTCTATTGGCTTGTGCCTCAAAGCATCGAAGCAGACAATACATACTATTATATACTAAAGGATTTTGATGCCATTAACGATAAATACACCTCTTGATATGCACCTACATCTTCGTGATGAAGCGATGCTACACAATATAGCAAAAGCTTCATCTGATACATTTTCTGGGGCTATTATTATGCCTAATCTCGTACCTCCTGTGAGTTCTAAAGAAGCGCTCATAGCCTATAAACAACGCATACTTTTGGCTACAAATGATAATAGTTTTACCCCGTATATGACACTATTTTTTAAACCTAGCTATGATAAAATATTTTTAGCTTCAATAAAAGATGAAATTACAGCGATTAAGCTCTATCCTGCTGGAATTACTACCAATTCAGAAGAAGGGGTCAGTGGCTTTGATATAGAAGCCTTACGCCCTGCTCTTGAAGCGATGAGTGATTTGGAGATTCCTCTTTGTGTACATGGAGAGACCAATGGTTTTGTCATGGACAGAGAAGCTGAATTTGCGAGTATCTATGAAGACCTCGCCTCTGCATTTCCTAATCTAAAAATAATTATGGAACATATCACGACTAAGTCTTCGGTAGATTTATTGGATAAGTATCCCAATCTTTATGCTACGATTACGATACATCACTTGCTTATTACCCTTGATGATGTCGCAGGAGGGATGCTTCAACCACACCTCTTTTGTAAACCCATTGCCAAGCGTCCTGAAGATAGAGATGCCCTACGTAAAGTAGCACTCTCTGCCCATCCAAAAGTGATGTTTGGGTCAGACTCTGCCCCACATCCCAAAGAAGCCAAAGAGGCATGTGGTTGTGCTGCTGGTGTCTTTACTGCCCCTATTGCTTTGCAACTTTTAGCAGAACTATTTGATACACAAGATGCATCACAAGAGAACCTTCAAGCCTTTATCTCTGGTAATGCACAAGCTATTTATGGTATTGCCCCTACTGATAAAGTCATTACCTTAGAAAAAACTCCTTTTAAAGTGCCTTCTGATTACAATGGTGTGGTGCCGATGTATGCCAATGAAGAGATAGCCTATAGTATCAAAGAGATACAGACTAGCCAATCATGATACAAATTATTCATTTAAAGTATAGACTTCAACACAATTAGGTACTATAATTAAAATCTATAAGGATAATGAATGATTGCAAATACTATTGAAGACTTAATAGGAAATACCCCTATTGTCAGAATAAATACCCTATCTAGTGAAACAGATACTACTATTTTAGGAAAATGTGAGTTTATGAATCCTACCTCTTCTGTCAAAGATAGAATTGCGTTTAGTATGATAAATGAAGCATTAAATTCTGGAAAAATGGATAGCAATACGACTATCATAGAGCCGACCTCTGGCAATACAGGCATAGGGTTAGCTGCTGTTTGTGCCTCTAAAGGGATGAAACTTATCTTGACCATGCCAGAATCTATGAGTATAGAACGCCGAAAGATACTGGCACATTTGGGTGCTGAGATTGTACTTACTCCTGCTAAAGAGGGTATGGCAGGAGCAGTAAACAAAGCCGAAGAATTAGGAGAATTACTTAAAAATTCTGTAGTATTACAACAGTTTAATAATCCTGATAATCCTAGTATACACCGTGAAACTACTGCCGTAGAAATACTCAAAGATACAGAAGGGAAAATAGATATTTTTGTTGCCTCCGTTGGGACAGGTGGTACACTCACAGGGATAGGAGAAGTCCTGAAGAAACATGACGCGACTATAAAAGTTGTGGCAGTAGAGCCTATTACTTCTTCCATACTTTTAGGTAAAGAATCAGGACCACATAAGATACAAGGAATTGGTGCAGGATTTATCCCTACTATCTTAAATACCTCGCTTTATGACGAAGTTCTCGCTGTGAGTAATGAAGAGTCTTTTGCAATGGCACAAAAAATTGCTAAAGAAGAGGGTTTACTCATCGGTATCTCATCAGGTGCAAATTTACATGCAGCACAAATCCTAGCACAGCGTCCTGAAAATAAAGGTAAAACCATCGTCACTATCCTCTGTGATACAGCCGAACGCTACCTCTCTACAGAACTTTTTGAGTGATTCTTTTACTAGAGACTATCAAATGTGAAGAGGGCATTGTACATAATCTATCTTATCATCAAACACGATGTGATATGAGCCGTAAAAAGCTCTATGATACTACAGATAGTTTGGATTTACGCTCTCTTATCATCCCTCCTAAAAAGGGTCTATATAGATGCCGTATCCTCTATGACATAGAGATACACTCTATAGAATATATACCCTATATACCCAAAGAACTCAAACACTTTAAGATTATCTCTTCTGCTATAGACTATGATTTAAAATATGCCAAAAGAGATGTTTTTACTCACTTACTAGAGCAACATAGTGAGGTAGATGAAGTCATTATCGAAAAAAATGGCTACCTTACAGATATTACTATTGCCAATATTGCTTTGTATGATGGGACAACATGGTACACCCCTACCCATCCTCTACTCAAAGGAACAATGCGTCAAAAATTAATTGATAATGGCTTTTTACAAACAAAAGAGATAAAAAAAGAGACACTTCCCCACTATTCACATCTAGCTTTAATCAATGCTATGATAGGATTTAAGATTATAAATCATTTTACAATAGACTCTTACTAAGGACAACTATGACTTTACCCACGCTCAAAATTTTACAAACCCCTGAATACAAAACACTCATAAAATCAAATATTTTAAATACTATTGAATATCTATTTTCTAAAAATCAAGATTTTTCTGTGAGTTGTCAGATAGAACATATAAGCTTTACTCCCCCACTCCCTCATGAGATAAAAGAGACATTTAAAGATACTGCGCTGTTTGTATTAAGTGGCTACACCTTTGAAAGTGCAAGTATAGATAAAGAGTACTTTTCTTTTGAAGCAGGATTTGGTTCTCAAAATATGGGGTCTGTGGTTTTGCTACCACTTTTGGCTATCAAGGGTATCTATGTAGAGGAATTTCCTATCGTACTTAATTTTGCAGAGTATAAAGAGGTGGAGGAGAAACCAAAGATAGAAATAAAAAAATCTTCTTCTCAATCTTCTTCCCAATCTTCATCGATGGAAGCACTTTTAAATAACCCTGAGAATAAAAAACTTCTCAGGAAAAAGAAGTAAAAATAAAACGCTATGCTTAACAGTGTCCTGCTAAAATATAGCTGACTACTTTATCTACATAGGCATTGTGTTTGTTCTCTTTAGAGTAGACAATAAAGAACTTACGCGTCATAGTAAAGCCTCTAAGTCGTGATTCAAAAAGCTCTCCATTGTTGATTTCGTCCATTACAGCATACTTAGATAAGATAGATACTACTGGTTTTTTAGGGTCACGTTCACTTTTTTTGAGTGTTTGTAGGACGGTTGTGGTATTGCTAACTTCTGAAAGTACATCAAAACTTTTACATGAAACACCTAACTCTTCAAAGACTTCTGTGACGACACGTCTCGTATGTGAACCTTCATTACGGCAAATCCAAGAAAAATCATAAAGTTCTTCTGTTTTGAGTATTTTTGTAATAGGTACATTAGATACAACAATAAGCTCATCTTCTAACCACTCTCTATAGATAAGGTCGTTATCCATGACAGGTGATTCGATAAGACCAACATCTAGTTTTCTATCTTTGAGTTTTTGTACCACTATATCACTGCCATCAATATCTAATCTAATATCATTATTAATCGCTTTACCGATAGTATTGAGGCATTGTCCAGGAATGATATACGTACCTATCGTATAAGATGCACCCAATCTAAAAGTAATTTCTTTATTCATAATTTTTAAGATATCTTGCTCTGAAGAGTGTATCTCTTTTTCAAGTCGGGAAGCTACTTTATAAAGCTCTTCTCCTTCATTGGTTAGTTTAATACCATTCTTTTTACGCTCAATGACCTTACACGCTAAATATTTTTCGATAAATTTTATCTGTTGTGTGACAGCTGGTTGAGAAATACCCAACTTGGATGATGCCTTAGAAAAGCTTCTCTCTCGTGCAACTGTTAAAAATGTTTCTAATTTTACAAAATCTTTTAACATTATTTTCTCCTCCTAAGTATATATTTTAATTAATAAAATTATTATATCCAATTATACTTAAACCATGGATAACTTATGCTTATTAAAAAGATTTTCATGCTAAGAAATCATTTCTTTTCATATCTAACTAATTTTATACTAAAAAAGGTATAATAGATAGACTAAGTATAAAAGAGGCTATGATAATGGAAATGATTTTAAATGCACTAAACCCATCCCAATGTGAAGCAGTAGAACATATTGATGGTCCTATGCTTATCTTAGCAGGGGCAGGTTCGGGAAAAACCAAAACCTTGACAACAAGACTAGCATACCTTGTAGGGGAAGTAGGGATAGACCCTGCCAATACACTGACTCTCACATTTACCAACAAAGCAGCAGCACAGATGCGTGAACGTGCTTTACAACTCATGCCATCGCGTGTTTCTTACCCTCCCCTACTGTGTACCTTTCATAAATTTGGTCTTCTTTTTCTCAAATTTCATATCGAAAAACTAGGACGGAGCAATGCTTTTGTTATCATAGACAGTGATGATAAAAAACGACTCATACGTACAATAGCCAAGACATTAAAGATAGACCTCAATATCTCTTTTATCGCTTCTGAAATTTCTAAATACAAAAATTCTATCCTCTCTGCCCAAATCGTACTAGAAAAAGCCGAATTAGCAGACTACAAAAAAGTAGCTATGATTTATGTAGAATATCAAAAAAATATCGAAGAAAATAATCTTGTTGACTTTGATGACCTTTTAATGCTCACCTATAAAATACTCCATGACAATGAAGATTTGAGAAAGCAAATCAGCCACAAATACCAATATATCATGGTCGATGAATACCAAGATACCAATGAGTTACAATTTCGGCTCTTAGAACTACTCTCTAGTACACACAACAACCTCTGTGTAGTTGGCGATGATGACCAAAGTATCTATGGGTGGAGGGGTGCAAATATTCGTAATATTTTAGAATTTGCAGATAATTTTGACAGTTGTAAAACGGTAAAGCTTGAAATTAACTATCGTTCAACCATACCGATCTTAGAAGCGGCCAATAGTCTAATAGAACACAACTCTACAAGATTGGGGAAAACGCTTAGTTCTCATAAGGGCAAAGGCAATAAAGTACAACTCTTACACTCTTTAGATGAATCTATGGAGTCTCGGTCTATTGCCTATGAGATAGATAAACTTATCAAAGAAGGGGTCGCTCCTGATGAGATAGCTGTACTCTATCGTATCAATGCCTTGTCTCGTTCACTTGAAGAAGGATTTAACAAAGCAGGACTTGCCTTTAAACTCATCGGTGGTATGCGATTTTATGAAAGGGCAGAGATAAAAGACCTCATCTCTTACCTCCGTGTATTTTCTAATCCTCATGATGATTTTTCTTTTATTCGTATCATCAATAAACCCAAAAGAGGGATAGGAAAAGCCTCCATAGATAAGCTAACCAAAGCTTCTTTTGATGCAGGATTATCATTATATGGGTATATCTCAAAAATGATAAACGCTGAAGTTGAAAATATCATGACTAAAAAAGTTTTTACTGCTTTAGAACATTTGGTTAAAAGTATTCAAATTTTACAAGACTCTATAGAAGAGGGACTAGAAGATTTTATCTCACTTTTTGAAGAAAATATCCAACTCAAAGATCATTATACTAGTCTTGTAGATGGTATGGATAGGCTCTTAAATATAGATGAGTTTTATGGATACTTTAGAGAAGCAGTTCTTCAAAACCCTGAGCTTTCATTGGACACCTTTCTTAATGATATTTCACTGCAATCAGACCAAGACCAGATAGAAGAAGATGCGATTACTATTATGAGTGTCCATGCCTCTAAAGGGCTAGAATTTGAGCATCTCTTTGTCATAGGGCTAGAAGAAGAGTTTTTTCCTCTGTTAGGAGAAGGCTGTAATATGGAAGAAGAACGTCGTTTAGGCTATGTTGCCATCACTAGAGCGAAGTCTTATTTAACCCTCTCTTATGTTGATAGCCGTTTTTATAAAGGAAGACGTAAGATGATACAAAAAAGCCGTTTTTTAGGGGAAGCAGGACTCATTCAAGACACAAGCTTAAAAATTACCAAAACATCAAGCTACAAAAAAGGTGATTTAGTCAAGCACAAAATCTTTGGGATAGGTCGTGTACAATCAGCCAATAAATCAGGACGAGAGTACAAACTTCTGATTAATTTTGGTGGCAATAAAAAAGAGATTTTAAGCTCTTTTGTACAGTCTATCTAAAAAATATTTATAACAAAAGGATACTATAATGAAAAAACAATTTAATATCGTCTTCATCGCTCTTTTAACACTGTCTCTTAGGCTTTACGCAGACCATAGTCTCCAATTAAGCTTTACACAAAAAAAAGAACATGTTCAAAGTGCTAGTATTACGATTACTTTGACCAATAATTCTAATGAAATACGCCATATCTTACTTTGGAATACCCCTTTTGAGAGCCAATTATCTGCCAATATCTTTGAAGTTAAAGAGGGTAACCGTACCGTACCATATCTTGGAAGAACTGTCAAACGTTCTGTAGCTACAGACTCTGATTATGTACTCTTTGAAGAGGGGGAAACACGGAGTATCACGCTAGAAATGCCTAGATACTATCAGATGCAAGATGAAGCAAATTATACGATTAGCTACAAAGGAGACATCAAGTCTTTAGAGCAAAGTAAGCGAACACAAGTAGAGCAGAAAAATAGCCAACCTAGTATTACGATTGGATTTACACCTCAAAAAAAAAGTACAAAAAATATAAGCTATAAAGTATCTCCTAATTTTAATGGCTGTAGTAGTTCTCAAATAAATATACTCAATACTGCCCATGATGCATCTATTGTAATTGCAAGAGATGCCTATACAGTAATGCAAAACTCAGTAGCAAACACAACAGCCCCTAGATACCGTACATGGTTTGGTGTAGCTAGTAGCAGTCGCCAAAGTACCGTGACTACACACTTTAAAAATATCTATGAAGCATTAGATACAAAAAGTATTCGCTTTGATTGTACCTGTTCGGACAATTATTATGCCTATGTTTATCCCTATAGTCCTTATGTCATTTATCTATGTAATTCTTTTTGGTATGCCCCAACTACAGGGACGGACTCTCAATCAGGTACACTTATCCATGAAATGGCTCATTTTAATATAGTGGCAAATACCGATGATTATGTATACGGTCAAACAGGAGCCAAAGCACTGGCTATTTCCAATCCTTATCAAGCACTATTTAACTCTGATAACCATGAGTATTTTGCAGAAAACAGACCTTACCTTGCAATGTATCTTTTCTTAGATACAGATAATGATGGGATAGACAATTCTATTGATAGTGATGATGATAATGATGGAATTTCTGATATTCTTGAAATAGCCAATGGATTAGACCCTCTTAATGCATCTGATGCAAACGAAGATTGGGATGGAGATGGATTTACTAATGCCTTTGAAATTAGCTTTGGCAGCGATATTCAAAATGCCAATAGCCATCCTATATGGACACCTATTATGGTAGGGGATATTATCATTTTTGTACCTTCTCATTAAATATTATCACATAAAAAAGGAAAAATGCACGTGAATCGTCTCTTTGTTGTAAATAAGCCTATCTTTAGTACTTCTAATGGATATATGGGCTATGTTAAACGTAAATATAATACTAAGAAAGTGGGGTTCTCTGGGACACTTGACCCCTTTGCCACAGGCTGTCTTATCGTAGCTACGGGGCAGTATACCAAACTCTTTCAATACCTAAACAAAACACCCAAAAGCTACAAAGCCACCCTATGGCTAGGTGCAAATTCTCCTAGCCTTGATATAGAAAAGATAGACCGTATTCAAGATATAGAGCCGTTTGAAGAAAATAGTATTAAAGAAATAGTAGAAGGTCTAAAAGGAGTTTTAGAATACTATCCTCCTAAGTTTTGTGCCAAAAAAATCAATGGTCAACGTGCTTATGCTCTAGCACGTGCAGGAGAAGAGGTAACACTCCAAACTATCACCTCTACTATCTATGATATAAAACTTCTCAATTACACCCACCCTTTTGTGCATTTTGAAGCCAAAGTAAGTGAAGGTACTTATATTAGAAGTTTGGGTGCAATCATTGCTGATACTTTGGGGGTAGATGGGACACTTAGTTCTTTACATCGTATCCATGAGGGTCAGTTTTATTATGACAATGAAAAAGCACTCAATCCGTTTACCCACCTCAATCTACCGAACAATACCTATACAGGCGATGATGACTACATAGAACTAGGCAAAAAGATTGCTATAGAATATTTTGAAAATAAAGAAAATGGTATTTATCTAGTAGAAACACAAAACTTTTTTTCTATTATTGAATTAATAGAAGGTGAAGTAAAATATAGATTTAATCGGATTGCAAAGTTTGAAAAAAATAAAGAGATAAATAAAGGAAATGTGGATGAAACAAATGACCATAAAAGCCCATGCTAAAGTCAATATATTTTTAAAAATTACAGGGCATAAAGAGGGATATCATACCCTACTTTCTCGTTTTGTGCGTGTGGAGCATCTTTATGATACGATAGAATTTGTACCTTGTATCTGTGAGTCTTTTACCATTGAGGGGTGTAAAGATGTACCTATGGAGTCTAATACGATTTATAAAGCCTATAAAGCACTCAATGAGCATACAGGAGATTTGGATATTTTAAATTTCTTTTATGCCCATAAGGTTGTTGTGACCAAACGCATTCCTAGCCAAGCAGGATTAGGAGGTGGTTCTTCTGATGCTGCTGCGTTTATGAGACTGGTCAAAGAAGTGTGTCATCTCATGATAAGTACCGATGAGTTAGCCAAAATAGGCAGTACTATTGGGGCTGATTTACCATTTTTTATCTATAACTATCCCTCTGCTAATGTCTCTGGGTTTGGCGAGATTGTAGAAGCTTTTGAAGAAGAAGAGTTATGTTTTGCACTCTATACACCCCCTATAGGATGTGATACTACGGTAGTCTATAAGACCTTTAAGATGCATCTCTTAGATAATATTACACTATGTTCATTTATGGGGTGGGAGAGATTAGATTCACGTACCCTTTTAGAGATGATAGCAGACCCTATACTACTTAATGACCTCTATAGTGCATCACGTATCGCCTATCCTAAACTCAAAGAGATTGCCAAAGAAGGATGGTATTTCTCTGGGTCAGGGAGTACCTTTTTTAAATTGCTTTAAGAAGCCAAATATTTGGTAATAGAGTTTCGTAAAGTACTAAAGGTGGTATAATAACGAGAGACATAACTATGGAGTAACTCTGGTTTATTATAGACAAGGTGTTGATATATCTCATTGATAAGAACATACATCTCTTTTGCACCAATACTTCCAGTAAGTCCTTTGAGATCAAAAATCAACATTTGTACTTGAGAAAACCGTTGCTCTTTGACAAGACGTTCAAAAACTTCATCACTTTGACTATAGGCATCCATAAACTCTTTCAATACTTCCTTATAGAACATCTCATTGCCTTTAAGATAGGTTAACCCTGAATTAATATTTAATCCTTCCAAGACCATAGGTTTTATCTCAATTAAGTTTTTTTTTAAGGGAACACTATTCTCTGGAATTAAAAACATTTTTAAGGCACTATAGAGCGTATCAATCCGTACAGGCTTAGGAAGATATGCATTTGTACCCATATCAAACATTTTTTCTATCTCATGATCGGAGACCAATGCAGTCAGTGCTACAATAGGTACATTAACAAATCGTTCATCACTACGTATCAGTTCTGTTGCTCTATAACCATCCATAATCGGCATATTAATATCCATGAAGATAAAAGAAATAGGCATCGTACTACTACGTATAAAATCTACGGCTTCCTTGCCATTGGTAGCCACATGCAAAATCATCCCCGATTTAGCCAATACACTCAAGACAACTTTTTGATTAATAATATTGTCTTCAACAATCAAAAGGTGTTTTCCTCTAAAAATTTTAAAGCTTTCTAAATCTATATTTTTGATAGCTTTAATCTTATCTCTATAAACAAGTAACCTATCTGTTTTATTTTGTATCTCATCATTAGGTTTTTTATGATTATACAGTTCAATAAGTGTATCAAACACATATTCTTGTGTCAAAGGTTTTTTGAGGCGAATATCTATAGTATCATGTAAAAAGATAGTATCTGATGTAAAAAGATTATCCAAACTAATTACTTTTAGCTCTTGTGACACCTTAAGTGTTTCCAAAGTAGAGAGTATTTTATAGGTAAAAAGTCCATTGCTTAAAGCCACAATATCATAGGCTGCAAAATTTGGAGGATGAGCAATAAATTTTTGTACGCTAAGTATGGTTACTTTTGCTTTGAAATAAGCAAAAAGTTTTTCACTTGCTAATGCTGCATTTTTATTTGTATCTACGATTAGAATTTTTTTAGAAACTAACTCTTTATTGGGTAAATGGTATTTTCTTTTCTCTTTATTTTTTTCTTCGATAGGCAAACTTAGCATGATGCTGTTTTTACCCTCTTTGGCATCCATCACAACCAATTCTCCATTCATCAAATGGGTTAACTCTTGTGCTACAAACAATCCCAATCCCACATAACGTCGTGCTGATTCATCATAATATGAATCAAAAAGTCTATCACTATTTTCTATCACTATATCGGTAAAAATATTAAACTGTAACTGTAAGGATTCATTAAAACTAGAAAGAACACTTACTTCTAGTTTAATCTCTTTACTTTGACTATTTTGGATAAGATATTCAAGTATATTGGTTAAGATTTGTCCAAGTTGCAATGAATCTGCCAACATATATTTAGGTACTTTTTTATCAATATTAAAGATAAGTTCGGTGTCATTTTGTTTATAGGTATAGTGTAATAGTCCAGCCACTTCATTGAGTACATGGTTAAAATTAAAAACTTCGTTTTGTATCACTACTTTTTTTGATTTTAAACGTAAAAATTTAATCAAATCATCGGTAATATCTAGTAATTCATTTTCATTATGAATCACTTTTTTCATCTCTTTATGCAAACGTGTATTTTTAATTTTGTCTGCAATGATAGAGGTACTATTCATCGCTTCTTTGGCAATAGTATGGATATTTTCACCCATACTAGAGAGTACTTCATGTTGTCTCTCTTCTAATTTTTTGTGCTTAGATTTTATTTTTTCATGCTCAGACTTAAGCCGTTTTATTTGATCAGAAGATAAAAACATAAACAATATCCCTACGAGTGCCAAACCAAAAAGAGCTGTCCATAAAGAAGTATCTATCGGTTCTACACTAGTTTCTTTGATAACATAAACTTTTTTTGGGCTAAGGGAGGGAGAGACTTCCTTTTTAACCCTATGAACACTCGATTCTTTCTTGGTTATTGCTACTTTTTTTTCGATAATTACAGCATCAGAAAACACTTTTTTTAGTTGCATATAACTTAAAGCCAATATTTCACTACGCTTATAAGGTCCTATCTCTAACATATAGTTTGTATCTACTTTAATAATTCTTGATTCTTTAGAAGGTTTCAAGTTCATAAGCTCATACGTTAACTGATGATTTTCTACTATCTCTTTTTCTCCATACGCTAAGACAATAAAGTTTTCTATAGCACTCGTATAGACAAACATCAATGACCATAGTAACATAGTATATAATACTCTATAAATCATCATCATTCCCCAATATATCAATATCTGTTTCTATCTTCTTTTGTTCTTGTTTCAAATTCACTTGACTCTCCCCTAATTTTGCAATATTTTTTCTACTGTATATCGATAAAATCAAGCCTATTATTGACAATAAGAACAACGCAAGCCACTGTAATTCTATTATCGTTATCCATGATGATTTTTTTATCTCTATATTGTTTTTTACTACACTTTTATGTAAAACTTTTTCTTCATATTTTAAATAAAAAATATTTTCAAACTTAGAAGACAATAAAATTAGTAGTGTATTACGTACATCCCTAGATTTTATCGGTTTAATCACAAGAATACGCTCTTCCCCAAACTTTTCTAATAATAGGCGAAAATGATGTTTTTTTTGAAGTGTTCTTATCGTACGATTTTCTAAACAATACATTTTTAAATCTTGTAATGATTTTTCACTTTTACTTGATGTGATAATCAGCTTTTCAAATACCACTACTGTGTCTGTTTCACTAGCAAACATACACACAATAGTCAATAAAAACCCTAGTAAAAACTTCATTCTCGTACCTTCATTCCCTTATTCATCATTATTTTATTTAATAGTCTAACATAATTTAATTATAGATAACTCATAAAAGATAAAATCTTAATCTAATTAGCGTTATAATATGAATAATAAAACTATTTGAAAGAGATTTTTATGTCAACAAACACCATATACCCCGATAATTTTGATGAATTAAAGACCCAAGTCCGTGAAGCTGGACTACTTGAACGTGTGCCTATAAGAGGTTCGATAGAGATGATTGCTACTATTTTATCTATGATTATAGCCCTTAGTACTGCTCCTCTTTGGAATCCTATTTTGTTAGCACTTTTTTTAACATTGATTTTTACCCGTTCTGTTTTTGTCTCTCATGACCTTTTACATACACAATATTTTAAAAATAAAGCCCTTTCCAAAAAGCTCTCTTATCCATTTTCGGCTTTGATACTTTCCAATTCTTCTTCATGGTGGGATTATAAGCATAATGTCAACCACCATACCTACTGTAATATCGTAGAAAAAGATGAAGATATTCTTGCTCTCAATGGTGCATTTACGCATGACCGTAAAGGAGATAGTCCTTTTTTGAAAAAATATAAACATATTGTTTTTTGGGGTGCTATGTTTTTTATGTTTCCTGCTTTTATTGCACAATCTTATAATTTTGTTATCAAACGCAAATTATGGGGAGAATTGGCACTCATGCTCTTACACTGGCCTTTGGTTTGGGGTACGCTCTATTATCAGTTAGGTGGCATGGATACACTCATTGTCGCTATCGTCATGAACTTTGTTTTATCGCCTTGGTTATCATTTGGATTTATTACCAACCACCTAGGCTGTGAAACATTTAATGAAGAAGAAGCAAAAACATTTTCATGGATGGAATTACAAATGCGAGGGAGTCGTTCTCTTACAGGTGGGGCTATTGTCCATTGGTTCTATGGTGGTCTTAATACACAGATTGAACATCACCTTTTTCCCAAAGCCCCAAGATTTCATCTGCTTAAAGTCCAAGAGATGACCAGAGACTTTGCAAAAAAACATAACCTACCTTATTTTGAAACTACACCATTGATGGCGTATGTACAAATAAATGATGCAATTAAGAAGTATTAAATAATTCTGCTATAATAGTAAATAAACATAATATATAAGGAAGTATAAAATGAAGCCTATAGAAAAAATTAAAGACCTAGTTAAACGTGCCTTAAGTATCGGAACGCCTCCTGCTAAAAAAGTACTGTATGAAGAAATTGTCAAAAGAGAACAAGCTACTCTCTCAAAAGTAGATCGTCTCGAAGTAAAAAAAGAGACAATAGAAGAAGTGCCTAAAGTTTCTATAGAAACCAAAATACCTAAAGCCAAAACAGCAGAAAAAAAACAAGAAATAAAAAAACCTGCTAAAAAGAAAGTTTCTACGGCTAAAAAAGTAGTCACTACCAAAAAAGCAATTATTAAAAAAGAAATAGAAAAACCTGTAAGCGTCAAAAAATCACCTACTAAACAATCAAAAGCTACTCCAAAAATGACTAAAAAAGAGGAAAAGATTGCTCTTTATACAAAAGATATACAAAAGCATTATCATGAAGTAGATGAAGCCTTTTTAGCCATTATCGTTAAAAACTTAGGGCCTTCTATCTATAGAAAAAATGCCGAATTGGTCTCATGTTCTGACCCTAAAGAACTTGATACTGTACGTAGAAACTTCCTTATCAAAAAACTAGGTATGACCCAAGAGAAAGATATATTGGATGGATTTATCCAAGACGTGTGTCAAGAGTTAAAAGGTGTATCTCATAAATACCGTGCAACTTTTTACTATCGTTTGGCAAAAAATCTTAAAAAAGAATCTGCCTTAAGCTAGTCTGATTTACGTAACATCAGTAAATACAAGGCTTCTACCTTGTCTCTAGCCCAAGGTGTCTTTCTCAAAAATTTCAAACATGATTGGATACTAGGGTCATGGTTGAAACAACGTATATTTACAAAAGTACCTAACATCTCCCACCCATAATGGGCTTCTAACTCTTCAAGTATTTCTAACAATTTAATCCCATGTAGGGGGTTATTTTTATGTGCATCATTTTTCATATCACATCATACCTCAAATTTCCCATGAAAGATGTTAAAAATACAGATAAATCTATGCTATAATACTAAAAAAAGGAACTATTTTGGCAATCAATATTGTAGCACAAAACAAAAAAGCCAGACATGATTATGAAATACTTGAAAAGTTTGAAGCTGGTATCGTACTCGCAGGGTCTGAAGTCAAAGCCCTCCGTGCCAAACGTGCCAATCTAGCCGATGCTTTTTGTCGCTTCATTAAGGGTGAGTTACATATCATGAATGCCCATATCGCTCACTTGGAAACAAGCAACAGAAACTATATACCAGACACAAGAAATCCAAGAAAACTACTCTTACACAAAAAACAATTAGAAAAACTTCACGTCAAAGTACATAAAGATGGTCTTACTATCATACCTCTCATGATTTACTTCAATGAACGTAATTTTGCTAAAATCAGTATTGCCATAGCCAAAGGTAAACAACTCCATGACAAAAGAGCCGATATGAAAAGCAAAACCTTAGACAGAGAAGCCCAACAAGCAATGAAAAATAGAGCCTACTAATCGAGGCTAACTTTTTCTTTTTTGATGTAAGCGTTTATGAGATGATAGATACTTTTTCTCTTTTTTAGCATCTTTTTGACGCTTACGTTTGGCTACAAGTGAGATATGCTTATTGGGCAATAATTCTCGTACCTCTTGTAAGCGTTGCCATGATGAGACAGGCTTATATCCTATAAACTCATAAATATACTGTTTGATATATCTTGCTAAAAATCTAAAAAACCGTTTGACAGGGATATGAAATATCTTTTCCATATATTTCTCAAACCATGAAAAGGTACGAATGAAAAAATGATATATCTTTTGTAAATACTTTTTGAGAAAAGGCACTCTTTCCATCCACTCTAAAAGCCATGAAAAGATAAGTACTTCTATCAGTGGTGCTATCCAAGACCCCCAAAGATAATCTGTAAAGAAGTAGACGATTGCCGTAGAGAACTTCAACACAATAGCCAAGATAAAACTCCAAAACTTTGCGATAAAGACTTTCATTGCCAACATCCCACCCATAAACTTCCCCACAAACCCCAAAGAAGCCAAAAAGGTAAGCACAGCAATGAGTTGTTTGACAATAGGGAAGTCTTTGAAGTTTTCTTTGACATACACAGACAAACGTTTTACATCATCGCCAATATGGTCTAAAAAATGAATTTTAAGATTATGATTAAATACTTTTTCTATCAAATACCGTTTACCCAAGCCTGTAGCAGAAAGTATCACTAGCTTTTTAAGAAATAACATGAGGATAAATTTACCCTTGACCAAAAAGAATGCTGCTATCAATGTCAAGATATTTTCTTTTAAAAATAAAAAAGTATCTACTATCACTACAAATATAAAATGCCTACTCTCTTGTATCCCAAATATAACAATCAAGAGAAGTACCACCAAAGCAACACTCCAAGTTATCACTTTTTTTTGCATCATTTTTTTCATGACACTACTTCTTTAAAGAGGCTTTGATAATGGCATAAAGGTTTTTTATTTTTGTAACAAAAGGACTCTCTACACTAAAGTATTTTTCTTTAAAAGCCTGAATAGCCTCTTTCATCGCCTTGATATTGACCATCGTTCTAATATACATTTCACGTGATTTAAGCCAATCAATCCCTTGCATAATCTTCTCATAAAGCCATTTAAACCATGCAAATTGCATAAGCTTATCTTCGGTTATACGAAAAAGCCAAAAAGTAAACGCAGCGATAGGAATCTTGGCAATATAAAGCGATAACCCAAGTAACACCTGCCCACTCACAAACAACATCCCTGCATAAATCCCAAAAACCTCAACCACACTCAAGAGCAAAACAAAGATAACTAATATCAAAGAAGCATTGGCATGTTCTAATTTAGTCTCTATCTTTTGTAAAATTTTAAGTGAATGTATCGCCTCATAAATAGGCTTAGCCACACCCTCCCATATCAACTCTTCAAAGATAATATAAACCATTACCAATATCAGTTGTAAAAATGAAATAAATTTGTGTTTAATCGTTACAAGCATAAATAATCCTAAAATAAAATATATCAAACATTATAGCGATTTTATTCTAAAGTAATACCCCCCTAACGAGGCTAAAGCCATCGTATCCGATGCGTTTTGCAAGAAGTGTATTACATATCCAATACAGTTAAATCATATCGTGTATTACGCCCTGCACTACCCTCTACTTGATGGATAAGTCCATACGCTATAAGCTGTGTAATATCTCTTTTGGCTGTAGGAATGGAGGTATTTGTCATACTTGCATATTTTTTTGTACTCAGTCCACCTTCAAAATGTTCTATGCCAATATCAAGTACTTTATTGATGACTTTTAATTGCCTCTCATTTAAGGTAAACTCTCTTGCCCTATCCCAAAATTTGGTTTTTTCTGTGATAATTTTGATTTGTGTAAGAGAAATATTTATCGCACTTTCAATGATATGAATATGCCATGTTATCCATGTAGTAAAATCAAATGTTCTATTATAAAAAAGATTTTGTGACTTTTCCAATACTGCATAGTACCCTTTTCTCTCTAGCCTAATAGCTGTAGAGAGTGAATAGTATTTATGGTCAAGCCCAAGTTCACGAGAGAGTACATAATTGGTAATAGCTCTGGCTATTCTTCCATTTCCATCATCATAAGGGTGTATAGATACAAACCATAGATGGGCGATAGAGCTTTTTACATAAGGGTCTTCTTTTGTATGATTAATATAGTCTAAGAGTCTGTTCATATCCTCTAAAAGCTGTTTATATGGAGGTGCAACATAATGTACCATTTCTCTATATCCCCTATTTGAGATAACACTCATCTCATCTAAACGATAGGTAGCCACATTGATTTTATGCCCATCACTATACCCCGTAGGAAAAAGTATACTATGCCATCCATGCAAACGCTCATGTGTGAGCTGTGCTTCATTATAACTACTATCTATAAAGAGTTCTACCAATCCATCTGTATGTCGTGTAGAGCTATCATTGCTATAGTCAAAAGTGTTATCTAGCTTTTTTCTCACAGAAGAACGTACACTATCTCTACTAAGTATCTCTCCCTCTATCTCCGAAGATTGTAAGATTTCATTGATGGATGCATCCATCACAAGTGTATGAATCGTTTTGTCATTCAATGCAGATATTGCACCTTCTAATTTACCCGTACTACGTGAAACTTGTGAAAGTAAAGCACGTATATTTTCATCATGATAATAAAATTCTGGGTATTTTTCATGTTGCCAAATCCACTTTTTAATCTCTTCCATAGCCTATTTCCTCTTTATGAGCTGATTACATCTATTAATCATATCATAATATGAGCCGATTGTCAATTGTAAAGAAAGAGAGGTTAAGTAATTATATTTTGGGTGATTGAACAGTAACACTTAAACCTTATTCCCCTCTCCTACAAGTGTGTCTATGCTTGATTCTTTAAACATTTTTTGTAAGGCTATTTTTGAGTCTAGCCATTGGTCGTGTAAGGCACATTTGCAAGTGTTGTTACAGTATCCTATGCCTAGGATACAGGCTTCATCTTTTATCTCGTCATTGAAGGTTTTTAGGATGTCTTCTATACTAATGTCTGAGATTTCTTTTTCAAATCTATAGCCCCCTTCTCTTCCTCTGATGGAGACAATGAAACCTACTTTTACAAGGTCGGTCATAATCTTGGTCAAAAATTTATAAGGGATATCTAACGTTTGGGATAAATCTTTGGCATTGATACGTTGGGTATCTTGTTTGTCTGCCATATAGGTTAAAATTCGTATGGCGTATTGTGATGTATTACTTAGCTTCATGGGTGAACCTTTGAGATGATGAATACCTTATTGTATTCAAAATATCTTAATTACTACTTCAAGGTAGTATTAATTGTTTTTTTGCTATTATTTTAACGACTACTTATATTGTAGAATTAAAAAAAGGATACTTTTATGACAGAACGAATTACGAAAAGTATGGCGAAGAATATCTATTATGGTGGTGGAATGTTTGCCCTATTGATATTTTTAGGTCTTACTTTTGATACAGTCAAACAGATACCAAAGCGTTCCAATCAGAGTGCGATGACTGCTTCTGTGGTGGCGGGTAAAGCACTATGGGAAAAAAACAACTGTGTGGGTTGCCACACAATTTTGGGCGAGGGTGCATATTATGCTCCTGAATTGGGAAATGTATTTAAAAGAAGAGGTGCTTCTGATGAATCTGCATTTAAGAGCTATATGTTAGCATGGATGGCATCACAGCCACTTGCTGTACCAAATAGACGTAAAATGCCACAGTTTAATTTGACTGAAACCGAAGTAAATTCACTTTCAGATTTCCTTATTTGGACTTCTAAAGTTGATACCAATGAGTGGCCACCCACTATAGAAGGATAGGAAAATATGAAATATACATCACAAATGGTCGCAAAACCATATTTTATTTTTGCATTAATTCTTCTAGCAGGAGAGATTTTATTTGGTCTGCTTATGGCAGTACAGTATTTGTTTGGCGATTTTTTATTCCCACTCATTCCGTTTAATGTACTTAGAATGGTACACACAAACTTACTTATCGTCTTGATTTTGTTTGGATTTATGGGTGCAACATATTACCTTATCCCAGAAGAGACAGAGAGAGAGCTTTGGAGTCCTAAACTGGCTATCATTACCTTTTGGGTTTTTGCAGCAGCTGGTGTGGCTACTATCTTGGGGTATCTTTTTGTCCCTTATGCACAATTAACAGAATTGACGTTTAATAACCTACTTCCTACCATGGGACGAGAGTTTTTAGAACAGCCCTTACCCACTAAAGTAGGGATTGTATTGGTCGTTGTTTCTTATATTTTCAACACAGGTATGACAGTACTTAAAGGTAGACGAACCGTTATTACGACTGTATTACTCACAGGATTACTCTTTCTAGCAGTATTTTTCTTGATTGCATTTTATGTCCCTGAAAATCTTGTTTTAGACAAATTTTTATGGTGGTTTACTGTGCATTTATGGGTTGAGGCTACATGGGAGCTTATCTTAGGTGCTATCTTGGCATTTGTACTTATCAAAGTAACGGGTGTAGATAGAGAACATATTGATAAATGGTTGTATCTTATTATTGCGATGACGATGATTTCTGGAATACTTGGTACAGGACATCACTTTTTCTATATCGGCGCACCTGAGTATTGGCTTTGGATTGGTTCTATCGCTTCTGCTGTTGAGCCTTTACCATTCTTCTTGATGGTTCTATTTGCATTTTCTATGGCAAAAGACAGAAAGATACAACATGACAATGAAATGGCTCTTACATGGGCAAAAGGTACAGCAGTGATGGCATTCTTGGGTGCTGGTGTATGGGGCTTTATGCATACTTTAGCTCCTGTAAATTACTTCACACATGGTACACAGCTTACAGCAGCCCATGGTCACTTGTCTTTCTATGGAGCGTATATTATGATTATCTTTACTATCATATCGTATGCTATGCCTATACTTAGAGGTCGCCCTCATGGTAACTGTAAAAAAGCACAACAACGAGAACTCAAAGCATTTTGGATGATGAACATCGGTATGTTAGGGCTTACTTTGTCACTGACTACTGCTGGTATCATGCAGATACTAGACCTAAGAATGGGTACTGAACTTATTGGATTTATGGAATCACAAGCTTCTATTGCTGGTGTGTATATGGTTCGTGCTGGGTTTGGATTGTTGGTCTTCTTGGGACTCATGACTTACTTTACATCATTTTTTATAGCAGAACCTTCTAGCAAAGAAGCAAATGCTTAATTATTGGCTTGAATTTGAAGAGACTATCGGTAGGGTTTGGGATAAGTATCTCAACAAAAAGGTAAATAAATTTCATGAAAATGAACGTGTTTACTTTACGGATGTCTCAAAGTCACTCACACTTTTTCACCATCTTTTAGGTGGTGAAAAAGGCAAAGAACTTCATGTAACAGACAAGCGTTATGTGGATACTTCTCGGACGACCCTTCAAAAACTTTCATTTTTAGGTAAAGAATTTTATCTTTCATGGCAAGATGACACGGCACTTTATCTTCCTGCTTCTTTTGCTTATTTTCCAGACAAAAAAGAGAATGAAATGCTTTATTATTGGCTCATTGCCATGCTCACACAAGTCAATGTCACATCAGAAAATCTTAGTGAACAAAACCATGAAGCAATAGAGTATTTAAATGCAAAATACAGTGGATTTGCACAGTTTCATCACTATGCCTCCGAGTACTTAGCAACGCAGTTTGAACAGTTATCATTTATAAATGCTTTAGAAAACAGAGATAACGAAGCCTTTATCAATGATTACCCCAATCCTCTTTGGATTTATCCTCCCGTTATCACACCTAACAAGCAAAACCATAGTGAATCAGACGAAGAAGCATCACGTAAAAAAGATGAAGACCAAACCGATACGTTGGAGATGAAAAAGAAAAGCAATCAAATCAATGATGAAAAAGAGACCGACGGCTTTTTGGCTTTTTTACCTGAATCGTTGCTAAGCATTATGGAACAAGTCAATGTAGATAGATGTGAAGACGATAGATTTGATGAAAATGCCCTGTATCACGCAGAAGATTTAGATGAGATAACCATAGGGAAAAAACAAGCCAATCTCTCTTCTCGTATCAAAATGGACTTAGACTTAACACCTGATATGAGAGAGATTTATCCTCTAGGCAAAGGACATCTAATTGATGAATGGGACTATAGAAAAAGTGCCTACCTCATAAACTATGTGCGTATCAAACCACAAGTAACACTCAATGTCATCCCCATCAAACTACCCCAAAGACTCAAAAAAACAGTACGAAAGATACAAGGAGAGTTAGATTTACTAGCCCTTGATAGAATCAAAAATGATCGACTTCCTTATGGAGATGAACTCAATATTGATACATGGATAGACTACAAAGGGCATCTCAATAAATCTACCCACCATCAAAACTTTTATACCTCTTATGAAAAGAAGTCACGTGACATATCTACCCTTATCTTGGCAGATGTATCACTCTCTACAGAAGGGGGCATTACCCAAAATGTTCGGATTATTGATGTGATTAAAGATGGATTGATGGTATTTTCAGAAGCCTTAGAAAAGCTCAATGATCGCTTTGCTATTTACTCTTTTTCTTCTTTGCAAAATAAAAAAGTCTATTTTAATATTATCAAAAACTTCAAAGATAACTATGATGATTTGATTCGTGGTCGTATCGATAGTATGCAACCTTTTTACTATACACGCTTAGGGGCTGCCATACGTGAATCTGCCAAAATACTAGACAAACAACAAAGTAGCAACAAACTTCTACTCATCATCAGTGATGGTAAACCCAATGATGAAGACCGATATGATGGACGCTATGGGATAGAAGACACCAAAAAAGCCATCGAAGAAGTTAAGAAAAAAGGGATTACTCCTTTTTGTATTACCGTAGATGTAGAAGCCAAAGAGTATCTGACCTATCTCTTTGGACGCAATGGCTATGCCGTGGTACGTGACGGACAGAAGCTACCCAAAGTCATACCCGAAGTCTATATCAACCTAACAAAATAAAATACAATTAAAAAAAATAAAGGAAACAGATGTCAACTATATATTATCTAGCACAAAACAATGAAATAGAACTCTTTGAAGCCTCAGCAGGTATGAATCTACCTGTACTTATCAAAGGGCCTACAGGCTGTGGTAAGACACGTTTTATAGAATACATGGGAGAAAAGCTCAACCGAAAAGTCTATACCGTGGTCTGCCATGATGACCTTTCGGCTGCTGATTTACTCGGTCGTCATCTCATTGATGAAAATGGTACATTTTGGCAAGATGGACCACTTACCAAAGCCGTAAGAAATGGAGGTATCTGTTATCTTGATGAGATTATAGAAGCACGTAAAGATACCACCGTTGTCTTACACTCTTTGGCTGATTATCGTCGTGTACTTCCCATAGATAGAACAGGAGAACTCATAGAAGCCCATCCAGACTTCATGCTCGTAGTCTCTTATAACCCAGGGTATCAAAATGTACTCAAAGGGATGAAACCTAGTACCAAACAACGCTTTATCTCCTTAGAATTTAACTACCCTAAGCCTGATATTGAAAAAGATATACTCATCAAAGAGAGTGGCATAGATGAAGAAAGAGCCACAAAGCTAGTCTCTATCGCAGGAGATATACGTAACCTTAGTGATACAGATATTCAAGAAGCCGTCTCTACACGACTTTTGGTCTATGCTGCCAAACTTATGGTCAAAGGATTTGATGAATATGAAGCGTGTATCCATACCATTGTGCAGTCCCTTAGCGATGAAGAAGATGTCTTAGAAGTCTTAGAAAAACTCATCAAATTGTACTTCACAAAGTAACGCAATGCCACAAACACTTCAAGCAAAAAGCCCCTACCCTGTTGGTGATTTTGCTATTTGGATTATTATCTATGTTGAGCTTATTACTTTTGGATTACTTTTTATAGGCTATGCTATTGCTAGACGCTCAGATGTCGCACTTTTTAACACCTCTCAGCTTAGTCTCAATCAAGGTATAGGATTTGTCAATACCCTTATCTTGATTACAAGTAGTTATTTTATTGTGAAAGCCGTACAAAGTATCAAAAAGATGCCAGACAATCAGCACATACACGCCAATCAAAAAGCGTCAAGATGGCTTTTGGGTGCGATGCTTTTGGGTATGCTTTTTTTAATCCTTAAAACCGTTGAATTTTCAGCTATATTTGACGCAGGGATTAATCTTAGTACCAATACCTTTTTTATGTTCTATCTGCTGCTTACCATGTTTCACTTCATGCACGTACTACTAGGACTTGTTATCTTAGGAAACATCTACCAAAAGAGCAAACACCACGGCTATACAAAAGAAGACCATACAGGTATGGAAACAGGTGCATCTTATTGGCATTTGGTTGATTTGTTATGGATTGTTTTGTTTCCACTTATCTATATCATACATTAAGGCTTTCAATGAAAAATAGTTTAGAAATAGCTTGGGGTTGCTTAGTATTTTTTAGTATTTTTGCTTTCTCATTAGGATACTTTGGGATTATCAATCACTTTTTTGTCGCTATTTTACTCCTGACCACCTTTATCAAAGGGCAATTGGTGATTGATTATTTTATGGGATTAAAGAGTGTCAAGCTAGGCTATAGACTCATCCCAAGTATTTGGCTTTTTGTTGTACTCTTGGTGATAGGTATGAGCTATTATCTACCTATAAATTGATGCCATAACCCATCATTAACCACAATTTAGCTAAAATAATTCATTAATTTTGGAGTCGCATAATATGGATAAAGCAAAAACTATTTGGATGGATGGGGAATTTACCCCTTGGGATGATGCAAAAGTGCATGTACTAACGCATACTTTACACTATGGTAATGGTGCGATAGAAGGTACAAAAGCATATAAAACAGTCGATGGTAGATGTGCTATTTTTAAGCTCACCGAACATACCAAAAGACTGATAAACTCATCAAAAATGACACTGATAGATGTGCCGTATAGTGTAGAAGAACTCAATGATGCTCAGGTCAAACTACTTCAAGAAAATGAGCTTTTTGATGGTGCATATATTAGACCCCTTGTCTATTTGGGGTATGGTGTGATGGGGCTTTATCATAAAGATTGTCCTGTACAAGTTTCTATTTCTGCATGGAAATGGGGTGCGTATTTGGGTGAAGAAGGACTTAGAGAAGGCATACGTCTCAAAATTTCGTCTATGACACGCACACCCAATACTTCTGGTATGGGAAAAGCAAAAGCCGTAGCAAATTATCTCAATTCTCAAATGGCAAAGTTTGAAGCTGTAGAAGCTGGGTATGATGAAGCGTTACTTCGTGATGACCAAGGATATATAGCAGAAGCAAGTGGCGCGTGTTTTTTTATGGTAAGAGATGGTAAGCTCATCTCTCCTCCATCAGACAATACTTTGGAGTCTATCACACAACAAACGGTGATAGATTTGGCAACAGATATGGGGATAGAAGTCATTAGAAGACGTATCACAAGAGAAGAAATTTATATCTGTGATGAGTGTTTTCTCACAGGTACAGCAGCAGAAGTAACCCCTGTGCGTGAAGTCGATGCACGTATCATCGGATGTGGTTCAAGAGGCACTATCACAGAAAAAATACAAACAGCGTACTTTGATGTCGTAGCAGGAAAAAACCCTGATTACGTCCAACATTTAACCTATATAAACTAAGGAAATTTAATGCCAGCAGATATGAACGACTATTTTAAAAAGAAAAAACCAACCATGAAAAAAAGCACACCCAACAGTAGTGGTGGGGGTAATGGAAGCAATGGTGGTAATGGTGGAAATAATTTTGAAAACCCACTCAACAATCTAGGAAAAGGTGGTCCTTGGATTATCGCTATTGTAGCTATTGTTTTTGCTATATTTGCTTTTAAACCATTTACGATTATCAATGAAGGAGAAGTGGGTATTAAAGTGAACATGGGTAAATTTCAAGATGAGCCACTTAGAGCAGGATTTCACATTATTTTACCTGTGATTCAAGAGATTATTCCTGTAAGTATCAAAACACGCCAAATTGTATATTCAAATACAAAAAGTACCTATATTGGAGATAGACAATCTAACAGTCTTATGGGTCAAAACTATGGTAGCAATATTAAAAGAGCCAGTGCCATTACTGTAAAAGATAAAAGAAACCTCAAAGTGGATATAGATATTTCTATCCAATACAAACTCAAACCTAAAAGTGCGCCTGCAACTATTGCAAACTATGGTATGAGCTGGGAAGAGAGTCTTATTAATCCTACCGTAAGAAGTGTAGTAAGAGATGTCCTTGGTCAATATATCGCAGAAGAAACAGCAGAAAAAAGAACTGAGATTAACAACAAGATTAAATCTATGATTGCCAAATCTATTAACTCTCATGATGGACAACCTGTTATACTCGTAGCCGTTGATTTAAGAAATATCAATCTTCCTGAAAATGTTCAAAATAGTATTAATGATGTACAGATGGCAGAGCAACAAAAAAGAAGAGCCACTATTGATGCCCAAAAAAGAGCAGAAGAAGCTTCTGGTATCGCTGAGAAGAACCGTATCGAAGCACAAGGTGCAGCAGATAAAATCCGTATCGAAGCAGAAGAACAAGCCAAAGCCAATAAACTTATCTCTGATTCATTGACTCCTGCGTTGATTCAACTCGAACAAATCAAAGTACAAGGGAAATTTAACGAAGCCCTTAAGGTCAATAAAAATGCACAAATTTTCTTAACCCCTGGTGGAGCAGTACCAAATATTTGGGTAGATACCAAAGGAAAACAACAACAACGGTTGATGGGACAACAATAAGCTCATGAAAATAGACTGGAATAAAAACCCTCTTATCCCTGCGATAGCACAAGACTTTGAAACCAATGAAGTCTTGATGTTAGCCTATATGAATGAAGAAGCCTATACCCTTACCCTAGAGACTGGCTATGCACATTACTTTAGTCGGAGTAAACAACGTATCTGGAAAAAGGGCGAAAGCTCTGGACATACGCAAGAAGTAAAAGACATGCTTCTTGATTGTGATGCTGATACCCTGATACTCAAAATCTATCAAAATGGTGTGGCGTGTCATACAGGGACAAAGAGTTGTTTCTTTACCTCTGTAATGCAAGAAAAGCGTGTATTAGAACCCCAAATAGATACCGATGCTCTTTATAGTGTGGTTGATACGCTTTATCATACGATACTAGAGCGAAAAAATGCCTCTAAAGAAGCCAAATCATGGACAAAAAAACTACTTGATGATAAAGCACTACTACTAAGTAAAATTCGTGAAGAAGCTGATGAAGTCTGTGTAGCAATAGAAAAAGAGAGTGATGAGCAGGTAATCTATGAAAGTGCTGATTTACTCTACCATACCCTCGTAGGCTTAGGCTACCGTGACATCTCTCCTGATAGAGTCAAGCAAGAGTTAGGAAGACGTTTTGGCATGAGTGGTATTGTAGAAAAAGAAGCAAGAACTACCTAGTAATTCTCTCTTTTTCTATTTATTTTCTAATGCCACATAGGCATGTGTAACACTATTCATTGATTTCAATATATCATTTGATTTTTTATAAATCAAAGAAGGTGTATATTTTGATTTTGATTTTGACATCATCTCAAAGTACATAAAAGCACGTTTAACCTTTTTGAGTTCTTTGTTGATTTCGTCTGTATTAATCTCTGTTTGTTCCAACTTTACAAGAGAAGTTTTAAACTCATCCATTGACTTTTGTAGTTTAGCTTCAAATAGTGGGTCATCAATCCCCCAAACTTTAAGCATATATAAACTTGCCATACGCTGAGAAAGCATACGTTGTTTACCAGACATATTGACTACTTTAGCAGATGATTTGCCTGATTCTTTTGCAAATGCCTGTGTGGCTGTATCAGAAGCCTTCAATAATGTATCTAAAGACTTTTGAAGACCTGCTACTTTTTCCTTGCTAGGGGTTTCTTTGAGCGTTTGAAGAATAGGAGTCCAAAGAGATTGTACCACAGTAAGACTCTCTTTAGTTTGTGCTGTTTGTGCTTGAAGTACTAATGCATTTAAATGCTCTTCAAACTCCTTTTCAAGCGTAATGAGTTTTTTTGATGGATTACCAAACTGATTATTCATGCCAACCATAGTATAATTTTTTAGCATATTTTGGGTAAACATTCTTTGTTTTCCTGCGATATCTACAGCATGAGAAGCTGATGTTATCTCAAAGGCCCAAAGAGGTACCTGTAGTACTAAAAGAAAAATACTATTTTTAAGTATTATATTTTTAACTATTCTATTTCTAGGTTTCATTTTCATCCTTTATATATAGTATAATCTTTTCTATCTTACATATAAATAAAAATTACTTTATATTTCCTCTACTCATTTTCTTGTTCTATACTATTTTCTTCTTGTGGGGAAAGGGCTAGGTCACGGATATTTTTTTGGATAGTAATAGAAGCAAAAAGACTTAATACAAATGACATGAGATAAAATCCTTTTTCACTTGCTAACATTTGACTGTTCCATATACCAATCGCCAAAAGTAAGCTACTTATCATCAAAGAAAACCAAGAAAGCCCATAATAGATATTAGTTACTGTTATACCTGCTAGTCTATCTCTCACATTCTTTTGTAAAGAAATAGCAGAAAAAAGACCATAAAGTAACACCGTAAAATAATACCCCTTTTCATTGAGTTCCAAATTAGAGTTCCAAAGACCAATAAGATAGGCACTCATACCGATGAGTAAAGACACCCAAGATGCCCCGATAAAAGCACCTGTAGGTTTTTGACATTTACTATGTAGTTGTGTTTGAGACATGTTATTTTCCTTTTTATATAAATAATTTATGTAAATAATTTTTGTTCTTCTTCTTTTTTGAAGAAAGTAAAGTACGTCCACAGTATAGTACCATAAACAAAGATAGACATCATGACGACACCCACAGTCACGACCTCAAAAAACTCTTTATGCTCAAAACTATTGGGTATCATGTGTACCAAGATGATAGACAATGCCCCTTTCATCCCAGAGAAAGTAAGGATAAACCAACCCTCTATGCCAACAGGGGCTATATGCTTTATCTTATCGCCAATAAAAGCAAATTTTGCCATAGAAACTGCACGGATTAAGGTAGTGATAGTAAACATGATGAGTATCTCACTCTTATACTGCCATAGCTTCTCAAAGTTTACCATCTCTGCTAAAACAAAAAATATCATAACAGCTGCAATATAGCCAAACTCTTTTGCCATTTCGTAGATGTATTCTAAGCGTTCAGTAGTCGTTGATTTGATAGTGGATAAGCGTAATTTACGCATAAATCCCTTAGTCTTTTTGGCATGATTCTCCTCTAGTACAATATTATCACTGTCTATCCATGCGTTGGTAGCGATGATAGCTACAATGAGTGTCAAGATACCTGAAACATGCATCTCTTCTGCTATCACATAGGCTAGATACGCTTCTATCACAAAAGCAAAAAATTCACTTCTTTTGTCTGAAAAAAGTTTCATAAGCATATAAAAGACAAATCCTATCACAAGCCCTATACCAATACTCACGACAAAGACACGTAAGGCATCAAACATGGCACTTCCTGCCTCTATCTCTCCACTCATCATCCATGGTAACCCTATAAAGAAAAATGCGATAACAGCCGTAGCATCATTGCCTAAAGATTCCCCCTCGATGAGTACTTTTAGATGGTGGCTAATCCCTTGAAACCTAGAGAGAATAGACTGTACACTCACAGCATCTGTAGCCATATTGATAGCAAAGAGTGATACATACGCACCCATTGTTAATCCTTCAAATATCCCTAAGTAGTACATACTAGCACCCACGGTAATAGACAAAGAGACAGCAACAACTGCTAGATAAAAAATATCCCATTTATACTTTTTGATGTCTAAAAAATGCAAATGTAAGGCATCACCCATAAAAATAAGTGGGATACAAAAAAGTATAATGGCATCAAAATGCTGTTTTAAGTCAATGGGAACTGCCATCGGTACATAGGTATAAATCGTATAAGACCCGATAAGCAATATAAAAACCGAAGGGATTTTGAGTTTAAAAGCAAGGGCATCGGAAAAGACAACCAATCCTAATATCGTAATAAGTATAATCTCTGGTGCAAAACTGTGCATGCTATTCTCCTAAAATAATGTACCACTATCCTCTGATACTGGGGTAAGAGGGACTTTTCTTTCTGGGTGTAAATTGGTGTCTTTTTTGTCTTTTTTACCTGAATGGTTGTCAATATCAATCGTAGATGCCATCTCCAAAGAAGACCCTTCAGGGGCTACATCTTCAACGATATTTATCTCTTCTTCTAAGAGTGAGTTATACTGATTGGCATGTTTTTTATGGGCATTAGGCAGAGGTGAAATTTGGGTATAAAATTCTGATTTACCTTCATACCTTCCTTTAAACACACCCTCTGGTATATCAAAATTACGTTTTGTCTCAGGATAAAGTTTTAAAAGTTTTTTATAATAATAAGCAAAAGCAGGTGCAGCTATCGCTCCTCCTGTTGCTCCACGACCGATTGGCTTATTGTTGTCTCTACCAAACCATACAATCGTCTCTATCGTAGGAGAATAGCCACAAAACCATGCATCAACGTTGTTATTGGTAGTACCTGTTTTTCCTGCTAATTCTATGCCCTTGACTTGTGCATTACGTCCTGTACCACGCTTGACCACATCCATCAACACATCGGTCATAAGGTAGGCTTGTTCTGCTGTGGTGAAGTCACTTATCTCTTTGAGACGTGTTTCAAATATTACAGCACCCTCTTTGGAGACAATCTTACTCACAAGTCTAGGCTCTATCATGTGTCCTTTATTGGCAAATACAGAAAATATCTGTGCCATCTTTAGAGGACTAAGCCCTAGATTTCCCAAGGCTATAGACATATCTCTAGGGATATGAGGCACATCCAAAAACGCCAATCTTTTGCGTATTGTACTTACACCCAAATCAGATACAAGATTAATCGTAGCTAAGTTACGTGAATGTACCAATGCTTCTCTAAAAGAGATAAATCCCTTAAAGTCATGTTCATAATTCTTAGGTGACCATATCTTAGGTTTGCCTTTATAATAGTACTGAAAGGTTCGTGCCAAATCAGTCAAAGGAGAGGCAGGGTTATACCCCATATCCAATGCCGTCTGATAGATAAAAGGCTTAAACGCAGACCCTGGTTGACGCTCTGATTGTGTTACACGGTTAAAATTGGACTTTTTATAGTCCGTACTTCCTACCATCGCCAATATATCTCCTGTACTGCTCTCTACAGCGACAAAGGCTACATTTAGCGTAGACTTTTTGGCATTTTCTTTGTATTTTTTGAGGGCTTTTGTATAGGCAAATTTTACGGCATCTTTGGCGATAGACTGTTGTTGCATATCGATAGTGGTGTATATTTTATATCCACCTGTACGAATATCGCCTAATTTTCCCTTAAAACGTCTCAATACTTCATCAATAATCTCTGGAGCTATATTTTGTGTCAATGATGTTTTATAAACTTTAGGGGATTCTTTTACAGCTTTAAGGTAATCACTTTGTGTAATCCATCCTATACTTTTCATACGATAGAGTACATTATTGGCACGATTTAAAGCACGTTTATAGTGTTTTAGAGGATTATAATAGCTAGGAGCATTGGGTAGTCCTACCAATATAGCCATCTCTTTATGTGTCAATTCATGCATCTCTTTATGAAAGTATCCATTGGATGCTGTCTTAACACCAAAATAGTTATTACCATACGATATTTCATTGACATAGCGTTCAAGAATCTCTTCTTTACTTAGCTCATGTTCTATTTTGAGTGCTAAAATGGCTTCTTTTATCTTACGTGCTAGTTTTTTCTCATTAGAGAGGACTTTATTTTTGATGAGTTGTTGAGTGAGTGTACTTCCACCCTCTACAAAACTACCTGCTTGTATATCTTTGACAATCGCTCTAATAATCGCATCAAGATTCACCCCATTATGTTCAAAAAATCGTGTATCTTCCATCGCCACAAGACCCTCTACAAAAAACCCTGGTATCTCATCGTAACGTGCATACAAACGATGCTGTTTTTTAAAAACATAGGCAAGTTTTTCACCATTTCTATCATAGATAATAGAAGAAGTATCAGGCTTATAATGGATAAGTTTATCTGCATCCAAAGAGATTTCTTCATAAGCATAGATAAATGAAGCTGTCAATGCCACAGCAAAAAGCATCGCTAAAATAATAGAACCTTTTATCAAACTATTGAACACAAGAAACCTTTGAAGTTATATAGATACTATTTTAGCGTATAATCCTAATACTTTAGCATATCCTTTAAATATCGCTATCTTAAAAGATACGCTAAGAGATAAATCTGTCTATTTTCATCTTGGCTCTATCTACTAAAAATTATAGCTTACTAAAACTCTAAAATTATTACTATTAAAGTCTTGACTACGTGCATCTTCTTTATTTTCCTCCATTACATAAATAGCACCCAAGGTCACATCATCATTAGGAGTGTATTCTACAGCAATATTTTGTTCTACAATATGTGCTTTAACTCCTAAAGAATTTTTATCCCCACTAAAATCACCATAAGCATAAAGTACATTAAAATCAGATACTTCATAACTTAAGCCAAATACCAATGAAGTAGCATCTCTGTCTTCAGTTATTTCATCTATAATCATCGTATCCATATTTGTAAAAAGCGTACCTCCACCATATCCACTAAAACTATGTTTTCCATTTTTCTTTTTGGATCTGTTGTATGCCATATTGATACCCAAATTAGAGACGATAAGCTCTGCCCTCACACCATATATATCTGCTTGGACATTGCTACTGTCTAACGTATCTTGTCTTAAATATTGTACCCCTATATCTAAAGCGATGTCCTCATGTAGACTAAAGTGTCCAGTCACATCCAAATAGATACTATTATTTCCATTTTCATCAGCTCCTGCTTCACTATCATGCATTGAAGCATTTGAGATATTATAGTACCAAGCATTTGCATCTACCCTATCTGTAGCATACGAAATACCTACAAAACTTACACCATTATCCCCTAGATTTGTCCACGCATCATCAAGACCAGCATCAGCACCTTGCCATCTTAGTAAATGACCTGCCATGAGAGAAAAATTATCTATTTTAACTGACGCTGTATATGCTTCAAATGTATTAGAAATCATTCTAACATCATCACTATCTGCCAATGGGGTATCTAGTCCCTGCCGACCTACTCTAAGGGTTAATCCTTGATATACATAATTGAGATAAGCTTCTGTTATCTCTGTATAATGATGATTACTTCCAGACAATCTATCATTATGTCCTTCTCCATTACCACGGATAAACCCTACATCATACGTAGTTGCCAAACCCATAGCCATATTAAAACCATTCAATATCGCCGATTCATATTTGAGTTGTCCTCCAATAGCCATAGCAAATACATCCGTAGCATTGTCATAGGCTATATTTGAGTAAATAGACCTTACTTGCCCTGTTACTTTCCCCTTCGTAAACATATCCTCAACATTATCAACAACTAAAAGTTCTCTTAGTTTTGTATCTGATACACTTCGTATCGCATCTCTAGCAGAAGGTAGTCTCTCTCTTTTTTCATCTTCAACCCCATACGCTATAGACCCTAAAACCATAACCCACACCAAACTAAAATTAATGACTCTTTTCATTTCTATCCTTGTAACATAAAATCAATACGCGTATTATTACCAATATATTCTTAAATGATTATTAATTTGGTAGTCATTATCAATATCATTATATACACTAAATTATACTCTTTCAAGTATAAAATATGTGACATATCTTTAGTATTAGAGATTACTTTGAAGTTTATCCTCAACTTAGTATATTTTTAATAAATATACTAAGTGATTAATGGATAAGGAATGGGATTACATCGTTTATTTTACAGTTTCTTGTATGGTTTCAGTATCTGTAATAGATTTTTCTATTTTCTTATCTGAAGCAATTACTTGTTCATCACTTTGTGAATTTTGCACAGGTGTTGTATTTACCTGATTTTGATTTTGTATCACTTGATTTTGACTTATTTGACGATTATATTGTGGTTTTTGTATCTGATTTTGATTCACTTGACCTTGGCTTTGGTTCATCTGACGATTATATTGTGGGGGTTGCATCTGATTTTGATTCACTTGACCTTGATTTTGATTCGTCTGACGATTATATTGTGGGGGTTGCATCTGATTTTGATTCACTTGACCTTGGCTTTGGTTCGTCTGACGATTATATTGTGGGTTTTGCATCTGATTTTGATTCATTTGACCTTGATTTTGATTCGTCTGACGATTATATTGTGGGTTTTGCATCTGATTCTGATTCATCTGACGATTATATTGTTGGTTTTGCATCTGATTCTGATTCATCTGACCTTGATTTTGGTTCATCTGACGATTATATTGTGAATTTTGCATCTGATTTTGATTCATCTGATTATTCTGCCCCAAATGTTTAATTTTCAAAAGATTAATTGCTTCCTCAATATTTTTATTATTTAATTCTGTAGCTGTACTAATAAGCAGATACTCTTCTTCAAAGTCTAATGTAGTATGGTTCTGAAACCCTTTTGCCTTTTTATAATCTGAGATACAACGGCGAGTTCCTTTTCCTATCAACCCATCTATTTCTGTGAAATAAAAACCATGAATCTTTAATGATGTTTGTATTTTTTTACCTTTTGATTTTTTATCAGATTTTTGCGATACAAGACAAGTATCAAAAATAAAAAGAGTATGTAAATAAAGAAGAGAATCTTTTATTGATGGGTTTAATGATGATGTATTACTAATATTATAAGCGATATTCATTGCTTTAATAGCAGACCTTGTTTCATATGAGTTAATTAATCCATCAATCTTTCCACGATAAAATCCTAAACTTGCTAAACTTTTTTGTATTTTCATTTCAGGGGAAAGAGAAACACTAACAGGTATTGGAGTTTTCTTTTTTCTTTTTCTTTTTTTTCGAGATTTTCTTTTATGGGTTTTTTTAGAACTACCATAATATATTTCATCTCCTAAGCGTGAACCAAGAGCATTTCCTACTTGACCCACAACACTATAAACAACTTGATCTAAAATAGATGCCTGAACAGATATACTATTTATAAAACACACGGTAAATGGAATAATAAATATTTTTTTCAACACGATATAACTCCTTTAAATTTTATCTATAATATCTATTATCATAATATCCACGATCGTAATATGAGTTATTATAATTATGTGCAGGTGGTTTACCTACATGCTCATTTGTGGGGATACAACCTGTTAGTAGTATGGATGTAAGCATTAACAGTGCTAAGACAATGTATTTTATTTTATACTTTTGCATTATATTTTCCTTTCAATAAATGATTATAAACTATTTATCATCTGCTTAATTGCATATTTTATTCTTTGTTTTAGTAAGTCAATAGGTAAACCTTTTGCCTCAGCCTCAGCCGTTGATTTGTGCAGGACAACACCTGTTTTGGAATCAATCAACACAAGTGCCATTGCAGATTCAGGAGTAGAGGTGTTGTTTTTTATTGTAGATTTTTCTGAACCAGCAGAATAAGCAACTAAAAAATCAGGATTAGACCTAACTAAAACTTTACCTTTCTTTGCTAATTCTTCATGAATAATTTTTCTTATTTCTATATCTAAGTTTATTTTCTTAGATGTTTTAGAGCTATTTACATCATGTAAAATACCACTTTCTTCTAATATTTTATAGGTTTTATAGCCCTCTAAATTTATTTTATTATTTTTAACATTTTTTATTTGGATATCTTTTATCTCTACGGCATTCACGCTGACTCCTAAGAGCAAAAAGAATACTATTAAACTTATTGTTTTTTTCATTACTTTTTTCCTTTTTTAGTATAAATATAGATTATTATATCTGATTTTTTTAATTATATATCTTAATATAACTATAAATAATTCAAGATTTTAAGTATTTGTCTAGTCTTATTACAGTGTACCCATAAAATTATATTTAAATTTTCATTTATGACTACCTTTTTTAAACTAATATTCTGATGCATTATGCTTGATAAGTGCTAAAACATGGCGTATTTTGCTTAGGGGTATCTCTACATTTAATATCACACGCATGATAGGGGTGCTTACCGTAGGCTGTCGTATCGCACCGACTAAGTAGCCTTGTTCCATGAGTCCTTCTTGTACCAGTTGAGTATGTTCATTGTTTGGCATCTCCATTGGCACAATAAGACTATAACACTCTACACCTAATTCTTGGCGTACGAGCATTTGTCTTTCCAAAATCTTTTGACTATACTCGGTGGCATGTTTACTAATATGCTTCATATTGACATACGCCAATGCCGTATCAAACACCGAAGGAGCTGTAGAATAGATGATAGGCTTTGCACGATTGACCAAAAAGGTAATGATATGCTCTGAAGCCAAAATATATGCCCCATAAGAGCCATAGGCTTTGCCCAAAGTTCCCATCTTGATATGACGCTCATTGATAGTGATACCATAGTACTCAAAAATACCCAAAAGATTTAAGCCCAAGACCCCTGCTGAATGGGCTTCATCTACTATCATCAAGGCTTCTACTTCATCGGCTAAGGTAAATATCTCTTTCTTACACAAATCACCACCCATAGAATAGACACCCTCCACAGCGATAATCTGTCGTTTAGCAGGATAGGCTTCTAGTTTTTCTCTCAAATCTTCTACATCATTGTGCCTAAAAGTCACCACCCTATCGCCCAAAAGCTGTGAAGCCATCACACCCGAAGCGTGGTACGATTCATCCATAAAAAGCATATCCCCTTTACGAACCAAAGCCTCAATCAAAGCCATATTAGCCAAAAATCCAGACCCCACCACAAGCCCCTCTTCAAAACCATGTTCTGTTGCCATTTCACGCTCAAAGATACGATGGATAGGATGATAACCATTGACCAACATAGAAGCCTTAGGACTCTTAATCGTATATTCATCCATCAATTTTACAGCTTTTTTAAATTGCTTTTTATTACGAGACAATCCCAAATAATCATTAGAAGCCAAATCATCCAAAGTGACATCAAAAACCTTTCTCTCTCTAAATCGCCCTGCTTTTTTGAGTGCTTTTAGTTCATTTTCATACATTATTTTCTACCTTTAAATATCTCTTAGCTTATTATAGCGAAGCTTATGTTAGTATATTTATCATATGTGACTTATTATAAGAGGTAAGATATGATAAACCAAATAAAAGCAGTCTTTAAAACAAAGCTAAAACTACTGTCTTTTAGGATAGAGTGATATAATCATCTATTGAATTTATGCCTAGGTTGAAAAATATGCAACTACATCCAACTCTCAAATATCGTTCTGACATCGATGGTCTTCGTGCTATTGCTGTACTGAGTGTTATACTCTTTCATATTAATGCACAGTGGATGCCTGGAGGATTTCTTGGTGTTGATATCTTCTTTGTAATTTCGGGATACTTAATTACTCTTATTTTGACAAAAGAAGTGGATGAAACACATAAAATTAATATTAGTAATTTTTATAAGCGTCGTATCAAACGTATTATTCCTGCTTTGCTATTTGTACTCATCCCTACATTTCTTGTGGGACTGTTCTTTTTAATACCAACGGATCTTTTGGCATTATCTAAGTCTATGATATGGGCATTTTTTTCAACAGCTAATATCTATTTCTTTTCATCAGTTGACACAGGATATTTTTCTTTAGGAAGTAATGAACTCCCTTTATTGCATTTATGGTCACTCGGTGTAGAAGAACAGTTTTATATTCTTTGGCCCTTTGTAGTACTTATTCTTTTAAAATATGTTCATACTCTAAGAAATCGTATACTATTTCCAAGTATTTTATTTATAGGTTCTTTAGTATGGGCTCATTTAATTATTGATTCAAATCATTCTTTTGCTTACTATATGCTTCCTACGCGTACTTGGGAGCTTTTGGCTGGAGCGATTATAGCCCTTTTGGTACACTCTGGATTTAGGGTAAAAGGTTTTATAAATGAAATTATGGCAGTCATTGGACTCGTTCTCATTGTACTTAGTTTTATATTTGTATCTGAATCTGATTCTGTTCCTGGACTAGGAGCAGTCCCTGTCATTATTGGAGCATCACTTTTAATTTTATCTGGTACTATGTATCAAACTTTTATAGGTCGAATACTCTCTATAAAGATATTTGTAGCTATTGGACTTATCTCATACTCTGCGTATCTTTGGCATTGGCCAATTCTTGCATATTTACGCTATGCATTTGTAGAAATAGATATTAGTATTGCCATAGCTGTCATTATATTTACATTTATCATGGCTACAATAAGTTATTTTTTTATAGAAACACCTTTACGAAAAAATAATATGAGTAGCAAAAAGGTAGCTATTTTGTATTTTATTCTTCCTGCTATTTTAATTTCAGGAATGTCGATATTCACCATTAAAGCCATAGAGAGTAAGAGTCAATGGGTCTTTCCTTGGGAAGAATTTACTAAATTTAAGTCTGATATACAATCTGCAGACCGTTATGAGCATAATTGTCAATATAGAAGATTTGTAGCAGAATCCATTTATAATGAGGAGCGTTGTGCCTATCCTGAAGGTACCAAACATACTCAAGCTTTTTTAATAGGAGACTCCAATGCTGGACATTATCTTGGGATGCTAAGAGTCTTTGCAGATAAGTATGGATTTAGTTTACAAAACACAACTATAAGTGCTTGTCCTATAGTTAAAAATAACACTTTTGACTGGGTAGGACCTGTACATAAAGTAGGATGTTCTGTTTACTGTGCTTCTGTTTTTGAAGAGGCAAAAAAATATGATACTGTCATAGTTGGGGGAATATGGTCTGAATATTATAAACAAAAAGGATTTCAAAAGGGATTAGAAAAGAGTATTAAATATTTGGCTAAGAATGTAAAACATATTATATTACTTGCACAAGTACCTATATTTAAAAATTATAATTTTAAATGTGCTATGAGAAGAATACGCATTAAAAATATTGATTGTGCGACGCATTTTAATCATAAATTACAAGATAATATCTCAAATGAATTTCTTTATAATATAGCAAAAAAATATACTAATGTTGAATACTTTTCAATACAACAACAACTCTGTAGTACTAAAGGGTGTTCACCTTATATTGGTGATGAACCAGTATATTATAATGCACACCATCTTAGCCTAAAAGGCTCAGCAATTATAGGATTAAAAATGATAGAAAACAATGATAGTATGCTAAATGTTTTTAATCATTTATCTGATGCACCTGTTAGATAATTAACTTCCCATGTAATATTTTTTAACTTGTCAAGTTGACCAGTTCGGATACGAGATATTTCATATTTGGGAAGACTAATAGCAAGGAGACATTGTCCATTAATTTTAATTCCATGACGATAAAATTTAAAGTCCCAATTTTGAAATGGATATACTTTTTTTCCATTACTATAAGTATTAGGATTTTTAGGATAAATTCGTAAAAAAAACTGTCTATTTTTATCCTCTTCACTACAATTATTTTTTTGATAAAAGAGTATATTTTCACTAACCATTATATCATAATCACTGCGAATATCTACTTTTTTAGGCATTTTTTTGAGAAGGGTTTTCTTCTTTATGATAGAATTTATTTCTCTCGAATCTAGAAATAAAAATACATTATTTTGATAAGTTATCATAGATTTTTTAGATGGATAATCCTCAATATGTTTATAATGATTTGAAATATATTCTTTGGCTTGAAGTATCTCTTTTTCATTTAATTGTGTAAACTTTAAATCAGTGAAATATTCAAATATTTTGTATTTTGCCCACTTATGATTAAAAGGTTGTTGCCATTGCATACTCCAACCTTTTACATTAAATTTCTTGTGACCTACAATATGAAAGTGAATAGGCTCAGTACTGTCTATATCACTTAACCTAATTCTTTCAACAATAGTATTAGCCCTTCTAATATCTGCCTCTGTTTGTCTTGTACACGCATCAAAAAAGATAGTAATATAATAGATACTTACGATAATAATTAAAAATGATAATAATTTGGAGAATATTTGTAATTTTTTATTTAAAGTCATTGTTTGTAAGATAAAAAATCCAGACAATGCTATACCAAAACTAAAATGAGCTCTTGTAGGGATTTCAACTCCTAATATAAGTGGTAAATTTAAAAGTATAGGTACAAGCAACATAAGTATCAAAAAAAGAAGTATTTTTGTAATTTTTAATTTCCATGTAAACTTTTGTAATAGAACGGATAAACTCACAGAGAGAAGGGTCAAAAAAGCCATAGATAGATAGAATATCTCAAATATATGTTGAAAATAGTTAAATTTTATAAAGTATTTTAAGTCATAGCTATGTTTAATTTGTTCCCAATAAAAGGAAATATAGTGTAGGCTATCTGCTGTAGATAGCCTATGTTTTTCAGGTAAGTCATAATAGTCTAAAAAAAATCCATTAATATATTGTGAGAGTATATAGGCAAATAAAATAAGTAATCCTATAAAAAAACTTTTAACAAAAGCTTTAATGATACTGTTAAAATTTTGACTTTTAACTAACGCAATACTAATATAAAATACCAAAAGAAGAAGTAGCATTTGTATGATAGTTTGGTAGTTGGAAATAGAAAATATTAAGAATATAAACCCAATACTTTTCATTAGTATTTTTGAATAAGAAATCATTAAAAATCCTATCATTCCTAAAAGAAGTGTTATCCATGTTGTAATATTAGTGCTAAAGTATAAATTATGTGCAAACATTGGGCTTACTGCAAAGAGTAATGTTGATATTGTGATATGAAATGTATTGGAAAGCTTTAAATACCTAGCAATCAAATATCCCATTAGTGTAAATGAAAAGATACCTATGAGACCATGAAGATAAGGTAATATCTGTAGTGCTTCCACAAAAATATATTTATTAAGTAAGGCTTGACCCCATCGAGCAGAATAACTAATAAGCATATTGGTATTTGTATCACCATAAAATCTCATAAAATCATCAGCTGGTAAGGCATAGAAAAAAAGCTTTTGTCCATAAATAAGTATATTTATAGCAAAGAGGATAAAAATAAATTGAATATTTTCTTGTTTTTGCATATTTATGACTCCTGAAATGTCCAAAATTTGTGTATAGAAAAGGTAATAAATGGCATAATAATAATAATAATGATAGTTTTAATATAGTCATTGTAATAAAAAACATTAGAGATAAACATAGAAATAATCAATGCAAAGAATTGAACAATAAAATACTTAAAAGCTTTGTTAATAGCTATAATATGTCCAAAAACAAAAGTAGATTGCATAGAGTATGAAAATATATAAGCAATAAAAAATGCAATAATATTTGATAAATAAATAGATGTATGTAAAAAGTAAATAAAAAGTGAGGATATAGTAAAGTGTATAAGTGTAGAGATACCTCCTATTATTGCATAGCGAAAAAGTTTAGTATTTATTATTGCTTTTATATATTTATAAAAGTATTGCAATAGCATTAATACTCATTTTCCAAGATATAGATAGGTCTTCTTTTTGTCTCTATATATATACGACCGATATATTCACCTAGTATGCCAATACCTATGAGTTGTATACCACCTAAAAATAAAATCATTGTAATGGTCGAAACATAACCAGGAATAATAATACCATAAAAAAATGTCTCTAGTATTAATATAAAGGCAAGAAGAAAAGAAAAGAAAGAGATAATAATCCCAATATAAAGTGATACTCGTAAAGGTAATGTACTAAAACTTGTAATTCCATCTATTGCAAAGTTCCATAGTTTCCATTGATTAAAACTACTATCTCCTGCACACCTTTCATTTTGATGATATTCAACAGAAATACTTTTAAACCCTACCCAAGAAAATAGACCTTTCATAAAGCGTTGGTTTTCGGGGAGAAGATTAAGGGCATTGACGACCTTTTTGTCCATAAGTCTAAAATCACCTACATCTTTAGGAATAGAGATATTAGATACTTTATTGTAAAAATGATAAAAATATTTTGCAGTTATTTTCTTTAATCGACTTTCACCTGTACGAGTGAGGCGTTTACCTACAACTATATCATAGCCATTTTCCCATTCTTTGATAAATTTAATAATAGTTTTGGGAGGATGTTGTAAATCAACATCTATGGGGATAATAGCATCCCCTTTAGCATATTCTAGCCCAGCTGTTAATGCTGCTTCTTTTCCAAAGTTTCGTGCTAAATTTAAAATACGAATATGTTTATATTTCTTTTGGGCTTCTAAAAGTATATTTAAAGTACTATCAATACTTCCATCATTAATAAAAATTATTTCATAATTTTTATTTAAGCCTTTTAAAATAGGTAGAATATTTTCTAAAAATGGATAAATACTATGTTCTTCATTAAAGCAAGGACTTATGATAGATATAAGAGGGGATGTCATATTTTTTCTTTATATTATATTTAAGTATCTTAACATACTTTTAATTACCAACACCTTAGCCAAAAAGCAGAAGCTATTAATAAAAATCTATTAATCAGTTAAATAAAGTTAATTCTGTTAAAATACATTCAATAAAAAAGAGGCTATACTATGTCAAAAAACATACTTAATTTTCGTTGGGATATACAAGGGTTACGTGCAATTTCTGTACTTTTTGTAGTTATTTTTCATATTAATCCATCAATATTACCTGGAGGATACCTTGGTGTAGATATATTCTTTGTTATTTCAGGGTATTTAATTTTAGGCTTTATATGGAAGGAATTGGGGCAAAACAACTTTTCACTTACAGAGTTTTATATTAAACGGATTTATCGTCTTGCTCCTGCATTATTCTCTATGGTATTTATCACAACTATTGTAGGTTATTTTATTTTATTACCAAATGAAGGCATGAGATATATTCACAGTCTTTTTTCTACACTTTTTTACTTTTCTAATTTCTATTTTTATTCACAAGCAGATTACTTCAATACTGCTATGGAATTTGAACCTTTACTTCATACTTGGTCTTTATCAGTAGAAGAGCAGTTTTATATGCTATTTCCTATTATTCTTTTACTTATTTATAAAATAAAAAAAGAAAATATTTTATATATTTTATTATTATTAGGCTTCATATCTTTAATTTTGAGTGAACTATATATCTATTATGACTACAATGCATTTGCATTTTTTTCATCCCCTACAAGATTTTTTCAATTTATTATTGGGGGTCTTGTCTCCATCGGAGTACAAAGTAATACACTTAATAGAACATGGAATGATATACTAAGTCTATTAGGTTTGAGTATTATAGGCATAACCGTGTATCTCTATACTGCACATACCCCATTTCCAGGGATAAATGCACTATGGACTTCTATTGGTACAGTACTGATACTCTATTCTGGGTCTAAAGGGAGATATACTAGTATATTCTTATCCAACGCATTGTTCCGATGGATTGGAAATGCTTCTTATTCTATTTACTTATGGCATTGGCCGTTAATTGTCTATTATAAATTAAAAGTAAGTCCTACTTTAAGTATATTTGAACAAATATCACTCTTTCTTCTCTCTATTCTACTTGGCTATTTAAGCTGGAGATATATAGAAGAAAAGATGAGAAAAGGATACTTAACACAATTTAATGTCTTTTATCTGCATGTGATAGTAAGTATTATATTTTCTATACTAGCCTATTATATCTTTAGTATATTTCAAATTCAAAATACTGTATATAAAGAAAAAGTGAGTGACTATATATCTTATGACCGTACAAAGCAGTTTCGTTCAGGTATATGTTTTTTAACCTCTACAGATACTTATGAACACTCTTATAACAAAGATATATGTGTTGTACCCGAAAAGGAGAAAAGAAATTATTTACTCATAGGAGATAGTCATGCATCACATTATTATAGAGCTATGGCATCATTATTAAAAGAAAATGAAACACTTACAGAAGTAACTGCGGCTGGGTGTCTACCAATACTTAATTCTGATTGGGGGAATAAAGAATGTATTAAATTACATACATGGGCAAGAGATGAATTGATTAAAAAAGAACATTTTGACGTTATTATTATTTCACTTTCTAATTTACATCAGACAAACAATAAAGCCATTAAAAAAACAGTTGAATATATCTTACAATATACAGATAAAGTTATCTTTTTAGGTCGGACTATGAGATACAAACAATCTCTTCCTAGATTATTACTAAATTTACCAAAAGGAGAAGATAGCACATTACTTCACCAAAAAGCTGGAGACTATGAATATACTTTGAATATGGATAAAACCATGAAAAAGGCCCTAGATATAGAGAGAATGGAATATATCTCTACCCTTGAACTGATGTGTACAAAAGAAAAATCATGCCGAACACTGACACCTGAAGGTATTCCCATGTATTTTGATAAAGACCACTTAACAGAAAATGGTGCACTCTATCTTCTCAAACAGATAGAAGATAGACTTTTTGATAGACAATAGTTTTAGGAATTTGAAATAATCTCTTTCCAAACATCCAAAGCCAAACTATCAGGGAGAAGTACATCATCAAAATGAATTTTTTCTCCCTCTTTGATGTCCCTTTTGAGGGTGGCATTGGAAAGTAGTCCTATCGGTATATGAGAGGGATGATTTGCAATTTTAATCGCTGTACCACGTACCATAAAACTTCCTATACCCTTCTCAATTACTTCACCTGCTTTTAAATCATGTTTAGCAACACCTGCTACAGAAAATTTAGGAGCATTACTATTATCTAGCAGTACACCTCCACCACTAAGGACGCGTTTAATCGTTTTAATAATTTCCAAGTGACAAAGATGATAAGTACGCTCCAAGACATAATAAGGGCCTTGACCCAATTTATAATAACTTAAAGCATCTTCTTGGTCTTCGTCATGCTCTACAATCAAAAAGACCCCAGCAGGTAGCGTAGAAGAGAGTACATAATCACTCACAGCAAACCCCAATGCTTTGGCTTTGTCTGCTAAAATCGTCCCACCTTCAAGCATATCATCATTAGGAAGCTTTACTAAGCCCTCTTGAATTAGCCCTGCTCCCAAGCCATTGGCAACCAAAACTTGTTCTATAGAGACTTTTGTACCATCGGTAAAAGAGGTTACCATCTCTAGGCTAAGATTGGATTTATCTCCCCAATAGGTCATATCTTCTTTTGTTGGGTTTTCGTTGAGAAAGCCTTTGATATTGGCATACACCACGGGCCGAAATCCCATAGCAATCGCCTCTTCATGCAATATCGCTTGAACCCCTGGTTGGTCTCCCTCTGCTTCTGTGACCAAACCTTTATCCACAAAATATGAGCCAGTTGTTACATGAAATTCTGAATTCATCGTTACGACTGGAATAGAGGCTTTGACAATTTTATCAATCGTATCGGTAGCATAAATTGCATCGCCACTACACTCCACAATTAAATCTGATGTCTTGATTAAGTCCTCTAAGCTATTTGTCAAAAGACTATTTTGTGCAAAATTATCGCGTTTATCAATGTCTGAACGCGTTAAAATATAGGAAATATCATAGGCATCATGTTGCGTCAGCAGTTTAGCCAAGCCACTAGCAATAAAACCTGAACCAATAATCCCAATCTTAGCACGATAGCCCTCTTGCTTTTTAATCACTTCCAAACATTCTTTTAGGGCTGTTCGCCAATAAGGAATATCCAAAGCAAAGGCTTCTTTTATTTTGCTTTTATCCAAAACACTATAGCGAGGCCTCTTCGCAGGGGTAGGATAGGCTTCGGTGGCAATAGGGTTTACTTGACAGTGAATATGACTCAATTCAAAGATAACTTCTGCAAAATCATACCAAGAACAAGAGCCTTCATTACTATAGTTATAGAGTCCTACCTCATCAGAGCTATAACCTTGTGCTACAATTTCCAAGAGTGATTGTGCCAAATCTCTTGCATAAGTGGGTGTACCCATCTGGTCACAAACGACACTCAGTGATTCTTTAGATTGTCCTAATTTTAGCATGGTTTGCACAAAATTATTCCCAAAACTACTATAAATCCATGAAGTCCGAATAATCAAAGCATTCTTAGGATTTATCTCTCTTATTGCCTCTTCTCCTGCCAATTTAGATTGGGCATATATCCCTTCTGCATTGGTCATATCTTCTTCTTTAAAAGGTGTATGTTTGTTATGATTAAAGACATAATCTGTAGAAAGGTGTATGAGTTGTATATCCTCTTCTTTAGCAATCTCTGCCAAATTTTTGACAGCATCACAATTGACTGCATAGGCTAGGGATTCTTCACTTTCTGCTTTATCTACAGCAGTATAAGCGGCACAATTTAAGATAATATTAATTTTATATGAGTAAATATACTTTTCTAAAGCTTCTTTATCTGTAATATCTAAAGTTTCTCTATCCGTAAAATGAAACACGGTATCTTCTAGTCTATGATTCTTGCTCTCCACCAAAGCATTCAACTCTTGCCCAACTTGCCCTTTTGCCCCTGTAATCAAAATATGTTTAGGCATAAAGGTTCTCCGAAAAATCAAATAAATCGGCATCTTTTAAAAGAGGTTGTTTCATATCTTTTTCTGAGAGCTTAAAGGCTTCGGCTTCTATTTGCCAATCTATTCCTATGGCTTCATCAGAAAAAAGCATTCCTCTGTCATTCTCAGGGGAATAATAATTATCTACCTTATAAGCAAAAATCGTATCATCTTCTAAAACCACAAAGCCATGGGCAAAGCCACGAGGGACAAAAAGTTGCCGTTTATTCTCAGCACTAAGCTCCACAGTCACATGCTCACCAAAGGTAGGACTGCCCTTACGAATATCTACAGCTACATCTAAAACACGCCCTTGAATCACACGCACCAATTTACTCTGAGAAAAGGGTGAGAGTTGATAATGTAATCCTCTTAATACCCCTCGTGAGCTTTTTGATTCATTGTCTTGACAAAAGTTGACTTTAAAGCCTAAAAAATCTTCAAATAAATCTTGACGAAAGGTCTCTACAAAGTATCCTCTCTCATCTCCATGCACCTTAGGGTCAATTATCACTACATCTGCTATCTTTGTTCTTGTAAATTTCATTTTTTTCCTCTAATTATTTTTCTGCGTCATCAATAAACTTGGCAATCACTTTTGACAAGATTGTACTACCTTTATCATTAAGGTGTGTCCTATCTGCAAAATATTCATCTCCTAAACCCTCTTCTTGCAAGACAATAAGCTTTCCATCTACCATAGTAAAAACCTCTCCTACTTTTTTGTCAAAATATGCTATCGCATTTCTAACCTCTTTATTTGTTTCGTATAGCCCTTTTCTATAAGGTTGATGTGCCAAATAAAATTTAATATTTTTTTTATTGGCTCTATCTGCCATTCGTGCCACAGCAGCAAAAGATTGGCTATGCATTACCCCAGGTTGAGGACTTCGCCACCGATGTCCAATAATATCATCACCATAAATATGCAAAGGCACACTTCCCGAACTGTCAAAACCTAAATACTCAAACCTATTACGTTGCTGATGTTTGCCTTCCCAAGCCCTCTGGCGTTCCATACAAAACTTAATATTTCTACATGCTCTAAAAAAGACAAGCCAACTTTTGGCAAAATTAAGTTCATTTCTCATATATTTAATAAGCTTTTTTGTATCAAAATCTTCATACTTTCGTGCATGAGGAAAATCTGAATATTGAGCCGAATATATAATCCGTTTGAGATTGGGAAAAGTATCACTTAAGTGAGTAAGTTGTTCGGCTTGGAGGGTAGTGGCTTCATAGACAGACATATTGATTACCGAATGTATCTTTGTAGATGCCTCTTGCAAGACAGAACCCAAAATATTATTAAGCCCAATAGAAGAGCCAACTATCATCGTATCTACTTTATCCACATCAATATGCTCACGCACAAATTTGAGTTTGGCATCCAAAGAGATACGGTCAGTGATAGGAAGAGGATAATGCTGTGAAAAATAATTGGCATAACCAATCGCAGAGCCTATCATTAAGAATAAGCCTAAAAATAGTAGTTTTAGATAAGTTTTACTTTGCATAGTTCTTCTTTCTTAAAAATTGAAATAGATAAATTCACTCTTTCTATAGAGCATAAATATTGCCGAAAAGCAGAGTAGCGTAAAGAGCATAAAAAAACCATTGGGCTTAAACTTCTCTTTGAGTTGCATGGAATTTGGTAAAGCCAAGACCATGATAAATGCCCCTATAATCCAAGCAAAAACATAAGTCTCATTTGCAAAAATCTTTGACCACTCGCTCAATGTCCATGAAACAGGCATCACCCATTCTCCTAAGAACATTCCTTTTAAAACCTTTATCGCCGAGGCAAAATCATTTGCCCTGAAAAAGACCCATGCGATATTGATAAAATTAAAAGTAATAAACCAAGCGATAAAGCCATACATCTTAAAACCTAGTTGTGACCATAGACGATGAATGACCAATGCCCCACCATGTAACATACCCCAAAAAACAAAAGTCCACCCTGCCCCATGCCAAATCCCTCCTAAAACAAAGGTCGTAAATAGATTTGTATAAGTACGAATAGAGCCCTTTCTATTGCCTCCCAAAGGAATATAAATATAGTCTTTTAGAAAGCGAGAAAGTGTAATATGCCATCGCCTCCAAAAGTCTTGAATATTTCTAGCTTTATAAGGAGAGAAGAAGTTCATAGGAATTTTAATATTAAACAGTAAAGCGATTCCTATCGCCATATCCGTATAGCCTGAAAAATCAAAATAAAGTTGAAAAGTATAAGACAAAGAGGTTACCCAAGCATCTAACATCGTAAGACTCTCTGCTATATCAAATCCTTCTGTAGCCCATATAGCAAAGGTATCAGCAATCATCACTTTCTTAAAAAGCCCAATAGAAAAGATAAATAGCCCCAAAGCGATGTTATAATAATTTTTGACTTTATTTCTAAGCTTAGCAAATTGTGGCATCATCTCAGCATGATGGACAATAGGACCCGCGATGAGTTGAGGGAAAAAAGTCACAAACACAGCATAATTCAAAAAGCTATACGCTTTAGTTTGTTTACGATAACTATCTACGAGATAGGCAATTTGCTGAAAAGTATAAAAAGAGATAGCCAAAGGCAATGCCAAGTCCATCATAGGAATTTCTGTATCTAAGACCCTATTCGTATTGAGAATAAAAAAGTCCATATATTTAAAATAGCCCAATAAGCTTAAGTTAAATACTATGCCCCAAATTAAAAGCATTTTGGATTTTTCTTCATAAACTATCATTTTTTTTGCTATTGTATAATTTACCGTCATAGAAAGTATTATTAAAGGTAAATAAATAATATTCCACCAAGCGTAGAAGAAGAGTGAAGCAAAAACTAAAAATGCTTGACCTGCTATCGTCCAATGCTTTTGATTGAGATAAAAATAAACAAAAAAACTAAAAGGCAAGAAGAAGAATATAAATTCATAGGAGTTAAATAGCAAAGGAAAGCCTCTTTTTGTTAAAATCTTTAATTTTAATTATAGCGATAAGAAGCTTTAACATCTATATAAAATAATATTTATTTGTTATTATTGATATAAAATCAAAGTATTTATTTTAGAACTTATTTTTTGATTTGAAAATTCAAACTTTATCCCATTTTTCAGATATGAAGAAGGTATTGATAGAGAATACTTACTTATACCTTTCTTTATATGACGAATAAAAATATTTTTCTTTGTATAAGATGAATCAGGTTTTGTTTTATAATATACTGTCAATATTGTCCCTTCATCAGATTCTATCTCTAACGCTGCAAGTACATTTTCTGTATCTGATATTATTTTATCTAAAATAATTTTTGTAGTTTTATTTTTTAATATATATATCGCTCTTAAAAAAGATATATCTATCGTTGTAGAAAAAGGATAAATATACTTAATTGGTAAAATTTTATCTACTAAATTCTGAATCTTTTTTTTATCTTCAAGAATATGCTTATCAATCGTATCTTCTGTAACCAAAAATGTATTATCTTGAATACTTTTAATAATATAGTTACCAATATTATAATTAAAATGGCTAGTATCAAACCAATTTAGTTCATTTAAAGACAGCTCATTTAAATTATAAAAATCATGAAAAGGAGTAATTTTTACTATTTCTTGTTTAAATTCAATAATTTTTTCTTGATTATATAATAAATAAGTTTTATAAAAACTAGGGTACATAAAAACCGTTAACGAAATATTATGCTGGTCACAAAGTAATTTAATCTCTTTCAATGCATGAATAGCTTTATCTATTCGATGAGAAGTGCCACTATATCCCAATAAGCTACCTGCACTACTGGTCATTTTTTTCTTCCATGATTCAGGATTTCTTGTGATTGTTTTTTCTATTTTCTCAATATAACTAGGGCTTGGGTTATTCGTAATATTTGTAACCTCTCTTAAAAAAAAATCATTTTTCCAAACACTAATATCTCTATTATCAATACCTTTGAATAAATAAAAATAATAAAATTTTAATTTTTCAAAAAAACTATATGGATAAATCTTTTTTTGCCAATCTTTTTCAAAACTCTTTGGGTCTTTCCAAATATCATAATCATTAATTGCCAACCAAATATTTTTTATTTTTACATCATTTTTTAATAAATTTTGTAAATTTTGTAAATTTGTATCTAAAATGTTAAAAGGGCTATCAATATTATAGGTTTTCAAAGATATATTATTTGCATTAATCGCACTATTTCGAGAAGAACCCATCAAAATAGTATCATACTTTTGTGGGTTATCAATTAAATACGAAACTTTAAGAAAAGCTTTGTTTGCCTTAATTCCTAAATATGCATGTTTATAATCTTTATGTAATACACGCCATTGATCTACATTATAATTATATAAAGGTAGAAATAACCATAGACATAAAGTACCTACAAAAAACCATAGTATAAAAAAACTTTTTTTCATTTATTCTCCAAATTAAAAGTTAAAGTATAAAAATACTGAACCTGTCCCTATACTAAGATAAATTAAAGAAATACCTAATAAACAAATAGATAAAAAGTAATATGAGAAAGAAACTCTTTTCATTTTATCAAACTTTACACTTAACTGATATGTATTTTGTGTAGTCAATATAATTATAAATCCAAATACAAGCATTTCTCCTATATAAAAAGAAGTAAATTCCTTTGAATATAAAGGAAATACTAAACTATGTAAATAATCTAATAAGGGATTTTTATCCTGAAATATTTTTACACTAAAAGAAGGGGTTAACATAGCATACAAAATTTTAATAGCATCATCCCACTTTTCAGCCCGAAAGAAAACCCAAGCAATATTAATAAAATTAAAAGTTAATACCCAAGCCAAAATCACATTCATTTTGAAGCCTAAATTACTCCATAACTTCTGTATTACTAATGCAAAACCATGTAACATACCCCAAAAAACAAACGTCCACCCCGCACCATGCCAAATTCCACCCAATACAAAGGTAGCAAAAAGATTCGTATAGGTTCGTATTTCACCTTTTCTATTACCACCTAAAGGAATATAGATATAATCTTTTAAAAATCGAGAAAGTGTAATGTGCCATCGTCTCCAAAAGTCTTGTATATTGGTAGCTTTATATGGGGAATTAAAGTTAATAGGGATTTTGATATTAAAGAGTAATGCCACTCCTATTGCCATATCAGCATAACCTGAAAAATCAAAATATAGCTGAAATGTATAAGACAAAGAAGTAATCCATGCTTCCAAAAAAGTTAATGTATCCACCATATTAAATCCTGTATTGACCCATACAGCAAAAGAATCAGCAATAACCACCTTTTTAAATAATCCTATTGAAAATATAAATAACCCTAATGAAATATTATGGTAACTTTTTACTTTATTTTTAAGTTGTGCAAATTGTGGCATCATCTCAGCGTGATGTACAATAGGTCCAGCGATGAGTTGAGGGAAAAAGGTAACAAATACAGCATAATTTAAAAAGTCATATTCTTTAGTCTCATGACGATAACTGTCTACAAGATAAGCAATCTGCTGAAAAGTATAAAAAGAGATAGCCAAAGGAAGGGCTAAATGAAGCAGAGGAATCTCACTATGGGCAACTCTATTGATATTAAAAATAAAAAAGTCCATATATTTAAAATAGCCAAGAAGTAACAGATTAAAAGCAACACCAACTATCAAAAGTTTTTTAGGAGCATAATTTTTTATTTTACTATCATAATGCGTTAGCTCTCGTCCTATGGTATAATTGATAAGCATAGAAAATAATATCAAAGGAAGATACGCAATATTCCACCAAGAATAAAAAAAGAGTGACGCAAAAACTAAAAAACCTTTACTCGCTACTGTCAAATGCTTTTTATTGAGATAAAAATAGATAAAAAAAGTAATAGGCAAGAAAAAGAAGATAAATTCATAAGAGTTAAACAACAAAAGCAATCCTAAATTTTTACTAAAATTATACCTATACTAAACTTTATCCCATCTTTTAGCATTTTAAAAACAGGCTAAAAGCCTTTGTACTTTTCCCTTATCCACTTCTCCTTCGCTCAACACCCCACCAATCATCGCGATACCATCAGCACAACCTGTATCAATCACATCTTTAATATTATCTATCGTAATACCAGCAATCGCCACGATAGGATAGTCTACAGCCTCTGACCAACGCTTTAAATCTGCTAATCCTACTGGCGTATACACCATCGCTTTAGAGGTAGTCTCATAGATAGGACCTATCGCCACATAAGAAGGTTCTATATCTAGGGCTATTTTTATCTCATCGGTGGTGTGGGTACTTATCCCTAAGCGTATATTGGCTTTGTGTATCGCTTCTATATCGGCTGTTAAAATATCTTCTTGTCCTAAATGTATACCATAGGCTTTATGCTCTATAGCCAATTCCCAAAAATCATTAATAAAAAGCCGTGCATTAAAGCGATTTGAAATCTCAATTGCCAACTTTACTTCCTCTTCAAGGGCTTGACCCTCCAAGTGCTTCACACGTAATTGTGCCGTACTTACCCCACATTCATACAATGCTTCCAATTTATACGAGGCATCAACCACAGGATATAATCCTAAAGGACGTGTACTACAATCTAAAAATTTCATCTTCTCTCTTTTATATTTATTTTTTCTAAAGTATTTTTTACTCATTCAACCCTAATAATGATTACGACAAGAGATAATCACTATTTGCTTTTCTTCTATGGCATAGACCAAACGATGTGTATCATCTATTCGCCTAGAATAAAACCCTGAAAGGTTTTCTCTGAGGGCTTCGGGTTTACCGATACCTTCAAAAGGTGTCCGTAATGTGGCATCTATGAGTTTATTAATGCGTTTGAGCGTTTTTTTATCTTGTCCTTGCCAATACACATAACTTTTCCATGCCTCATCTGTCCATGAGAGTAAACGTTTAGACATCTAATAAAGCATGATTTTGTGTTTGTGAATAACGATACTGTGCAATAGATTTTTCTAAGTGCCGTACATTTTTAGGAGATTTCAAAAGATGTAGCGTTTCTTGTAGGGCATTAAATGAATCCAAAGACATCACCACTGCATCATCGGCATCTCTCCTAGAGATGATTGTATAATCGGCATTATCTACCACCGAATCTAAAATCACTTTTAAATTATTACGAGCTTGTGTATAATTTACGACTGTCATAGCTTTCCCTTTATGTTCAATTTATTGTACAAGTATAACATTTTCTAAGTATAAAGTAAAGTAAATATCACGCCAACTTTTCTTGCCCCAATCTATACAAGGCAAAGTCATATTTTATCGGGTCTTTGGCATCAAAGGTTCTGAGCGTTTGTGTGAGTTCTACGACGGCTTTTAAATCATAGCTTTTTCGTTTGAGTAGTCCTAAGCGACGTGAAACGTGAAAAGTATGCGTATCAAGGGGCATGAGCAAATCTTTTTTGTCTATTTTTGACCATAGCCCCATATCAAGATTGTCTTTGCGTACGACCCAACGTAAAAACATCATATAGCGTTTGTATGCTCCTGCTGATGCTTGTGTTTTAGGGACTGAGCCTATGAGAAATTTGTAGCCTCTGCTTTCATAGGGATAACTCGCTTTAAGTGCCGTAATAAAGTGCCATAAACCGTCTAAAATATTTTGTTCTTTGGCATAGCCTTCATAAAAAATATCTTCTATAGAGTGCTTGGCTTTGAGTCGTTTGAGGGCGATAAATAAGGCAATAATATCTTCGGATTTTTGAAAACGATAATAATGAGCAGACAAAGCCTTTGTAATATTTTCTTCACTTTGGTCTAAAAGAGAAAAATCTAAACTTTGCAAAAATTTGACAATAGCCTTGGCATTGCCATAGGCAAACAAGGCACAAATCAAAGCAATAGCCTCATCTTGATAAGGCAAAGCCACCATCAAAGGGTCGGGCTTTTCTTGCGAAAATTCAGTTAAAGTATTACGGTTTTTGACCTCTTGGTCAAGACGAGCTTTAATCAAACTGATGCCAAAAAGGTGTGCCAATCGTAGGCGTTGAGGGTGAGGCGAATTGTCGTTCTTGCATCACTCCTGCTTCATAACCCAAACGTCCTGCTTCTATGGCATACCTAAAGGCTTCTGCCATTTGTACAGGGTCAAGAGCTAAAGCGATAGCAGAGTTTAGCAAAATTCCATCATACCCTAGTTCCATCGCTTGGGTGGCATGAGAGGGTTTTCCTATACCTGCGTCTACGATAAGTTGGAGTTCGGGGAATTGTTTGCGTATGGCTAAGAGATTGTCGGGATTGCTCAATCCCTTTCCCGAACCAATCATAGACCCCCACGGCATAATGATTTTACACCCTACATCGGCTAATCTTTTGGCAACCACGAGGTCATCAGTGGTATAAGGAAAGACTTCAAAACCCTCTTTGATGAGAATTTCGGCTGCTTTGAGCGTTTCAAAGGGGTCAGGTTGAAGATTGTATTGGTCGCCAATAACTTCAAGTTTTATCCAGTTGGTATCAAAAACTTCTCTTGCCATGTGGGCTGTGGTAATGGCTTCCTTGGCAGAATGACACCCAGCAGTATTAGGCAAAACATGAATATTGAGGTCTTTGATAATATTCCAAAAATTTCCTCCAGCATTTTCTCCTGCTGATTGACGGCGAAGTGCTACTGTGACGATTTGGGCTTGACTTTGCTTGATAGCATCTTCCATATTCGCAGGGCTAGGATAAAGTGCTGAACCGATTAAAAGGCGTGAAGAGAGGGTTTTACCTCCTATTTCCCATGTTTTGTCGTTTATAGTATTTTGCATTTTATCCTCCTTGAACAGGTGCTAAAATATCAATCGTATCACCGTCTTTAATAATCGTTGTTTCATAACTTTTTATAGAGATAAAGCATGTATTCACTGCCACGGCAAAACCTTTTTGCTTGTAATCTAGGGCTTCTATCATCTCTTTGATATTGAGATTTTCTTTTAATTCTTTTATTTCGCCGTTTACAGAAACTTTTATCATTTATATATTCCTTCATTTAGGGCTTGTTCTACAATCGCAGGGGCTAATAAATACCCATGACGATAGAGTCCGTTGATACGTGTGAGTTTATCTGCGTGTTCAATCTTTGGTAAATTATCTTTGAGTGTTGGACGACAATTTGTCAAAGTCTTTACAATACGTGCTTCGGCAAAACCCGAATGCACAGCATACACAGCAGAGAGTAATTCTAGGCTAGAACGTACAGACATAGGGCTTTTGTCTTCGCTTTCTATCTCTGTTGCACCGATGACATAGCGATTGTTTGGACGAGGTACGATATAGATTTTATAACGAGGGTGAAGCATTCGTGTAGGACGTGTGATATTTACTTCTGGAGCATCTAGCCAAAAGACTTCGCCTCTAACACCTCGGAGGTTTTCTATATCTTCATTTGCCCCTAATCCACGGCTATCAAAGACCCAATCATAGTCTTTATTTTCTCCATCAACAGACACAAAACCTTCGCCTAGACTTTGGACTTTGGTATTTTCATGCCATGATACGTTGGGATGATTGAGCAAATAATCAGAAGAGACTTTCATAAATCTTTGGGCATCAACTTGTCCTTCTTGGGGAATAAAAAAGGCTTTTTTATGTTGTGCCAAATCAGGCTCTAATGCCTCTATTCCTCGGCTGTCTAAGAGTTGAATGCTTGAAGCTTCTTCTACTTTGGCTTTGAGTGTAAAAATAAAATGCTCTAATTCAGAATAGTCTTGGGGGTGGGCTGTAATGATTGAGCCTTTTTGCTGATAGGCATCTTCTAAATCTAGGATTTTTAACAAAGGCAACCACAAGGAAATAGAGCGTTTACCATGTTCAAAAATAACAGATTCTGCCGTTTCTAATTCGGCAAAAACTGCCAACATTCCAGCAGCAGTCATCCCTGCTGATTTTTCTCCATAGGCTTCATCTTCGTCAAAGAGGGTCAAAGTATGCCCTGCTTCTAAAAGATTAAGGGCTAATACTCTGCCTACTAGACCTACCCCTGCGATTGCTATATTCATTATTTCCCCTTATGCGTTTGTTATTTTATCAGCTTCCACATAGACTTCACTTCCCATCTCTTGGAATTTCATAGACATTTCGTCCATTCCTTGTTGTTTGGCTGTTTCTACATCAGTATCTAACTCTTTAGCATACTCTCTCACCTCAGCAGAGATTTTCATAGAACAAAATTTAGGACCACACATTGAACAAAAGTGCGCTACTTTAGCAGCTTCCATTGGCATTGTTTCATCGTGGTATTCTCTAGCTCTATCAGGGTCTAGTCCTATGTTAAATTGGTCTACCCATCTAAACTCAAATCTTGCCAAAGACATAGCATCATCTCTAGCTCTTGCACCTGGGTGACCTTTGGCTACATCTGCTGCGTGAGCTGCGATTTTGTAAGTGATAAGTCCCTCTTTTACATCATCTCTATTTGGCAAACCTAGATGCTCTTTTGGTGTTACATAACAAAGCATCGCACAACCATACCAACCAATCATCGCAGCACCAATACCAGAAGTAAAGTGGTCATAACCAGGAGCAATATCAGTAGTCAAGGGTCCGAGTGTATAAAAAGGTGCTTCGTGACAGACTTCTAGTTGCTTATCCATATTTTCTTTAATCATATGCATTGGCACATGCCCCGGCCCTTCTATGAGGGTTTGGACATCGTGTTTCCACGCAATTTTGGTTAAGTTTCCTAACTCTTCAAGCTCTCCAAATTGTGCTTCATCATTGGCATCAGCTCCAGACCCTGGTCTTAGTCCATCTCCTAGAGAGAATGTCACATCATAAGTCTTCATAATCTCACAAATATCTTCAAAGTGCGTATTCAAAAAGTTCTCTTGATGATGATGTATCATCCATTTTGCCATAATAGCCCCACCACGAGATACGATACCCGTCACACGCTTAGCAGTCATTGGTACATGATGCAAAAGCAGTCCAGCGTGAATAGTAAAGTAATCCACCCCTTGTTCTGCTTGTTCTATCAAAGTATCTCTAAACACTTCCCAAGTCAAATCTTCGGCAACGCCATTTACTTTTTCTAAGGCTTGATAGATAGGCACAGTCCCAATAGGCACAGGAGAGTTTCTCAAAATCCAGTCTCTTGTGGTGTGAATATTCTTTCCAGTTGATAAATCCATCACAGTATCCCCACCCCAACGCGTAGACCATACCATTTTTTCAACTTCTTCTGCAATACTTGAAGTAGTTGCTGAGTTTCCAATATTTGCATTTACTTTGACCAAAAAGTTACGACCAATAATCATTGGTTCAACTTCTGGGTGATTGATATTACATGGAATAACAGCTCTACCCTCTGCTACTTCTTTACGCACAAATTCAGGTGTTACAAATTCTGGTAAATTAGCTCCAAAGTTTTCGCCTTTTAATCTTGCTTCTCTCTCTTCATCTTGAAGATATTCCTCTTTCATCGCAAGGTTTTGACTCTCACGAATGGCGATATATTCCATCTCTGGTGTGATAATCCCTTGTCTTGCATACCAAAGTTGAGATACATTCTTCCCTTTTTTAGCTCTTAAAGGTGTACGCACAAGACCAGTAGCCCCTGCTGTTACGAAGTCTAGTTGTTCGTCTGTGGTATATCCATTGTCATCAGGAACCATAATACGACCCTCATACTCTTCAATATCTCCACGAGAGCTAATCCACTCTTTACGAATAGCAGGAATTCCTTGCCCAACATCAATCTCTACGCTTGGGTCGGTATAAGGTCCTGAGGTATCATATACGCCTAACTTTGTATCATTACTTAGTGTAATTTCTCTGATAGGTACGCGAATATCTTTGTGAATTTCACCTTTGAGGTAAACTTTTTGTGAAGCTGGAAATGGTTCTCTTGTGAGAAGCTCATTTGAAGTGGTGAGTGTGTCTTTGTATGGTTGTGTCATTATTTCTGTCCCTTAAAAATATTTATATATTATTTGAGGAAGAGTAGTAGAAAAATAACGATAAATGAATAAATAATTTATTTAACATTAAATTTTTTAAAAGTCTCTTCCTTACGCCGATATTAATCGGTTCAAGTTCAACGGGTCAAGCGTAAAAGCTATCTCAGCTACATCATCTGTAGCACCCCGAGAGGTTGATTTTGTACTATAGGATATTTAAGATAAAAATAGTCTTAATTAGATTAAATATGTTTCTTTTTTTTTATTCTTCGGTTTTCATATCCATAAATTCGCTCAAAAGTTCATCTATTTCTTCGTTTTCAAGTTCATCACGTCCTAATTCTTCTACGATAGCAAAACACTCTGTACGCATTTCTCTTAGGTCTTCTAGGTCTTCTTTTTGTTCTTTTGTGGCTGTTTTACTTTTGTCTATCGCAGCAAAAAGTTCATCGATGGCTACTTCTAAATCTGGGATAACTTCTATTTCTAAAAGGTTTTTGAGTTTGTCTGCGTTGGTCATAAAGAGTTCCTTGGGTTAAATATAGGTGTATTGTACCCTATAAAATCCAAAAGTAAAACCAGCATTAAGGGACTATTTTGATACTCATATTGTTTTTACCGTTTTTATTGACTAGGGTATAGAGCTTTTTGGCATTTTTTGTATGGAGTCGAACACAGCCATGTGAAGCAGGTCTGCCCAATTTACGAACACTACGCGTACCATGTATCGCATAATTACCATGATAAAATATCGTGTAAGGCATAGGTGAGTTATGATACAAACTTGAATAATGCATCTTTTTTATTCTTTGGGCTTTATATGTACCTGTGGCTGTTTTATAGCCTTTTCGTGCTGTAGAAACACGCCATACATAAAGTAATTTTTTACCCTTAAAGACTTTCATTCTTTGCTTAGAGATATCTATATGTGCTGTGATATGTTGTTGTTTTGTTTTTTTACTCTTTTTCTTTTTGGCAAGTTTTTTTTGCTTCTCTTTTTTTTGCTTCTCTTTTTTTTGTTTTGCTTTTTTGCGTTGTGCCTCTTTTTGTTTTTCTTGTGCCAATCGTACTTTGGCTTGGGCTATCATTTTTGTTTGTTTGGCTAAGGCGATACGTTGTTGTTCTTTGATTTTGGCTCGTTTAGCTCTTTCTTCTTTCTCTTTTTTTTCTTGGAATTTTGCTCTTTTTTTTGCTTCTTGTTTTGCCTTTTCTTCGCTAATTTTTTCTATCTCTTGTTTGGTATTGTATAATTTTTGACTCACAAGTGTGGCTTCTATCATATTATTTGCTGTGAGTTGGGCTTGTTCTCTAGCGTACATAAGTCTACGCTCTTCAATAGATTTTTTTTGTATGATTTCTGCTTCTTTACGTATTGCTTCTGCTTTTAGATTTTCTTGCATCGTAGACTGAAGTGTCTCATTTTGCTTTTTGAGTAAGGCTATTTCTTCTTCCATTTGTTTATATATGATGGCTCTTTGTACCTCTTGTGCTTCTATTTCTTTGGCTTTTTCTAAGGTGATACGTTGTATTTCTAATTCTTTGGCTTTTTGTTTGGCTACATCTTGGGCAACGAGCCGTAAATACGCCTCTTCTTCTAGTCTTTTTCTCTCTTTTTCATCAGCCTTGAGCGTTGCTAGGGCTAAGGCTTGTTTACGCTTTATTTTTTCTTGATACAGAGTATTGAGTAAATTATTTTGTTCTCTGTCTATCTTTTCAAATTTTACTTGTAGATTGGTATTTGCTTTTAGAGTAAAAAAGAGTAGCGTAAAGAGTAGAAAAAGTTGTAATAATGTTTTTATTTTTGTAGAGAGATACATCATATCGTTAAATACTCCACAAATATTAAAGTTTGCAAATTTTGCATTAGATGTAAATTATAGCATGATAAAATTTAGACTAGATGAGCAAATAGAAAAAATTCTATTTACTCAAACAAATAACCGTAAAACCAAAAAAGGACTGTCTATCGGATAATTACTTTAGTATCTCTAAAATATAGGGTACATTATACTATAGGAATTGCCAAATTGATAGATGAGTGTTTTTTTGAAAATCATGGTAATGCTAGTAGAAGAGAGAGGATTATGTGTATATGGGTGATGGGAATTATATTCACCCTCATGATGCTTGGTGGTAATTTTAACAGCTCCTATTGCGTCTATCATACTCATTGTGATTACATATACATCTAAAGACAAAAGAGTTTGCTAGGGAGCTTAGTAATATTCTGTAACCTGTGTTTAAAACTTTGATTGAGTATCTATCTTTGTCTTTTTTACATTTGATAGGTTTATAGTTTAGTTTTTGTGGGTCTTCTATAAATATAGTGATAACTTCTTCTAAAATTTTGGCATTAGAAGCAGAATTTTTAAGATATTTTTTTTGCTTCTCTCAAAATCAGAAGAGAAAATAATCTCTTTCAAGAAGCTATCTTTTTATCTAAATAGAGGGCTTCTTGTACGGATACGGTGTCTATTATCTCTATAAGTAGCGTATAGGTTGTGTCTATTTTTTGATAAAGTGTTTGGAACTCATGAGAGTAATCTTTGTGTGCTTCCATTATTTCTAAGAGATTTTCAAAATCATCAGATGAACTACCAAAGTTTTCATAGAAATCTTCATATCCATTAAATTGAACAAAATTAGGATTAAGAGTCACAAGACTTTCTACTTTTAAGAGATTTTCTTTGTATTCATCTATGGATTTAATCAAAGATAATACAATATGATTTAGTACATCAATTTTAGCTACATTGACCATATCCAATATGGAGTAGAGCATATTAGAAAATATATTGATAGGTTGTAAAGGGTTAGTGATACTCATAAAATTATTCCTTATATAGATTTTTTTATTGTAAGATAATCCTATTAAAAAAGAGTTGAAAGTATTCATTATCTTGATATAATTGATAGAGACAAAAAGGAATATAATTTTGAGGAAAAAGCGTACTGTTTTTTATAGATGATTAAGAATTACCCACTCATTTCCTTACCTTCTATCATCTTTTGTTTATATAAATTCTTGCTTTTATTTTGTCGAACTGAGGCTCGTAAAATTATGTCCCATTTTATGGGACTCTTGGACTAAAGTCCAAGCTCCAAATAAATGAATCAAGCGTTCTTTCACACTCTTTGAAGTTATGGAACAAGACTCAACCCATCGATTCTGATAGGTTTTGTCAGATGTCTAGTGACATCCACACCCTGTACCACAACTTTCGTCCTTCGCAGGGGCTTTTGTAGGGGCAGTAGCAGCACTTGCTCCTGTACTACATGCACTTACACCTGGGGGTGTCGTGGGTTGTACGGCTGAATTGTCTGCTCCACCTTCGGCATTGACTTTATCTATAAATGCCAATAGATGTGTCGCAGCTGCTTGGTAACGTTTTGCTGTTTCAGAGTCTGGTTTATGGTAGGTAACTGGCATACCCGTATCTCCACCTATTCTAATAGCAGGTTCGATAGGGATACGAGCGATTACTTCTGTATCATACTCTTTAGCTACTGGTTCTGTTGTACCCATACCAAATATATCTGATTCTTCGTCACATGAAGGACAGATAAAGCCACTCATATTTTCGATAATCCCTGCTGTAGGAATATGCAACTTTTGGAACATATCCAAAGAACGTCTACTATCATCTAAAGAAACTTCTTGAGGAGTAGTCACCGTAATCCCTGCTGTTACAGGTACAGATTGAGCCAAAGTAAGCTGTGCATCTCCTGTCCCTGGTGGCATATCAATCACAAGGACATCAAGTTCTGACCATAAGATATCTCTTAAAAATTGTTCAATGGCTTTCATAATCATAGAACCTCTCCAAATAAGAGATTGACCATCTTCCATCAGTGAACCCATAGACATAATCTCAACGCCATAGGCTTTGAGAGGTTCTACTTTATTGCCTTGAATTTGTGGTTTTTGACCATTGACACCCATCATTCGAGGGATATTTGGTCCATAAATATCAGCATCTAAAAGACCTACTTTTTTGCCTTGCATTGCCATAGCAATCGCTAGGTTTACAGAAGTTGTTGATTTACCAACACCACCTTTACCAGAGCTTACCATCACGAAGTTCTTTACGTGAGGAGCAATATTTTTACCACTTACTGAGTTGGACATTTGTTTAGGGGCTACTGGGGCAGTGACATTGATACTCACTGTCTCAAACCCTAATTTTTTAAGCTCTACTGTTGTCTCATCTCTAAGCTGTGCCTTTACTTCATCGGCTGATGATGTAATATCGATAGTCAAGCCTACGGTTGTGCCATTGACTAAAATATCTTTAACGAAACCAAAAGTTACAATATCTTTGGTAAATCCTGGATACGTCACGTTTTTTAACGCGTTTAATACATTTTCTTCTGTCATGTGTATTCCTAATAATTTAGTGATAAGGAGTTATACCAATTCAATCTTAAACTAAGACATACTTTTAAAATAGGAGTAATTTTATCTTATTAAAAGTATAAATAAAGCAATGCTTTTGTATAATACGTTACAATTAGTTACACGATAAATATTTATAGAGAGGGATAACTTTGTCAAATACTACTTTAATACTTCTTGGGGCAGGAAATTCTACACGCTTTAAGAGCAGTGTCAAAAAACAATGGATTTACACCGATGAAACCCCTTTATGGCTCTATGTAGCAGAATATTTTGAAAAAAGTGCTAACTTCAAAGAAATTATTATTGTCTCATCAGCTGAAGAAGTAGCTGTTATGAAACACTTTGCTTCTTATACCTATGTTATAGGGGGCAGTACTAGACAAGCTTCCTTACATAATGCTTTACAAAATGTAACATCTAAATATGTACTAGTCTCTGATATAGCACGTTGCTGTATCCCTAAAGAGATGATAAAACGTATCATCAAAGCCAAAAAAAAGGCTTCGTGTATTGTACCTATCCTTAGCGTAACCGATACGCTCTATCTCAAAGATAGCCCCATAGATAGAGAACAGGTCAAAATCATACAAACCCCCCAACTCTCTTCTACCAAACGTCTCAAAAAAGCCCTACAAACCCACACTATCTTTACAGATGACTCTTCAGCCATTGCCTCTTTAGGAGATAGCATACACTTTGTAAAGGGTTCATGCAAAGCCCATAAACTCACAACCATAGAAGACCTTAGCAAGATAGTGTGTCTCAAAGCCCCCTCAGCCAAGACACTTACTGGCTTTGGGATAGATATACACCCTTTTGAAAAAGGCAAAAAGATGGTCTTAGCAGGAGTTCCCATCGATGTAGACTATGGATTCAAAGCACATAGTGATGGCGATGTGGCAATTCATGCACTCATAGATGCCCTCTTGGGTGCATCTAGTATGGGTGATATTGGTGAGCTTTATCCTGATAGCGAAGATACGTATGCAGGAGTAGATTCAAAATTACTCCTTAGTGACACTGTAAAACGTATCAATGCCTATGGATTTAGTATTGGCAATATTGACATGACTATCATGGCTCAATCCCCTAGACTACTGCCCTACAAAGAAGAGATGAGAGCCACCATCGCTTCCTTGTTAGGCATACGCAAAAATTTTGTAAACATCAAAGCCACCACAGCTGAAAAGCTAGGCTTTGTAGGACGCAAAGAAGGTGTCACCGTACATGCTATAGCAAATTTAACTTATACAAATTGGAAAAAAATATGAAAATAATCATTGTAGAAAATGAACTCTATCTCGCACAAAGCATCGCTTCAAGATTACATGAACATGGATATGATACAGAAACGTATAGTTCGGTAAAAGAAGCCATGGGTAGCAATGGAGATGTTTATCTACTATCTACTAACTTACCTGGACAAAGCACTTCCCCTCTTATCACAAAATTTAAAGAGAAGATTATTATCTTAATGGTCAATTATATTAATAATGATACCGTAGGTGAGCCTCTTAGACTAGGTGCAAAAGATTATATTGTCAAACCTTTTATGCTTGAAGACCTCATGCGTAAGATAGAACATTACAAAGAGTACCAAACACTTAAAAAGCAAACCATACTCTATCAAGAGTATATGGATAATCTTTTATATGATATCGAAACCACTTTTGATGTAAATAAAATCACAACCCCTCTTGTGATAGAGACAAATTATCAGCGATTGGTTGATAAAGTTGTGTTTAAATATGCACAAGCCAATAATATTTTACTTACATTTATACCTTTAACCGATAAAAATTGGAAAAATAAGATAGAAAAAAGTAGTCCTAGTACCCTACTCTATATTACAGAAATACACGAGCTAAAAAAGATAGATAGAGAATTTCTCTTAGCCTTGCTACCAAAGTATGATTTTATCGTCTCTAGTACAGCCAATTTAGAATCAGACTTTCCAACGATTACACTCACTACCGACTCAAAGCTTTATGATAGAAATGAGATACTAACGATTGATGATTATGTAAAATTTATCGTCAATAGCTTCCAATATAAGTTCCCTGACACAGAACTCTCTAAAAAATTGGGTATTTCAAGAAAGAGTTTGTGGGAAAAAAGAAAAAAGTATGACTTGTTTAAAAAGAAATAGCATTATTCAAAAGTAATTGCTATACTTACTTAATATATTTACGCAAAAGGAATGATATATGGCAAATACTAAATCACTTTATATAGATACAGAAGCCCTCTCTACTCTAGCATTGGTAAAAGCAGGACTTATCGCTCCTGTTACGCACCTCATGAATGAAGAAGAGGCTGCTATTGTTGATAAGAAACAGATGTATAAAGGTGTACCATTTCCTTTTTCTTTTGTTTTAGCACCTAAAGGCAAGAAAAACCACCATACCCTCACGACGCTCAAAGAAGGTGAAGTCATAGACCTTATCAATGAGAAAAAAAAAGTGGGCGAGCTCACAGTTAAAAGTACTTTCAAAATAGACCCTAAACAACGTCTCAATAATATTTATGGTACCAATGATAAGTCACACCCTGGGGTCAAAAATACCCTTGTTCGATTGGGTGAGATAGCTGTGTGTGGAGAATATACCGTAAACTATCCTCTCATTACAGACAATATCAACCGTATTAAAAATATGAAAAACAAAACAGGGGCTAAATTTATCTCTTCTTTAATGCTCGCTGCCAATCCTCTCAATCGTGCGCATGAACGTATGATACGTCAAGCCATTTCAGACTCTGATTTACTCATCATATTTTTGCGTAAGCCTTTTACTTCTGAGGGATTACGTTATGACATTAGACACAATGCACTTACCACCTTTGTAGAAAACTTTTTACCACGCAATAAAGTACTTATCATTCCTTTTGAAAACTCCTATATCTTCGCAGGATTTAATGAGCTTATCTTAGATGCCCTCCTAGCCAAAAACCATGGCTGTCAACAACTGGTCGTAGGTAAAAACCATGGAGGACTCGGACTCTATTATGATAAAAACCGTCTCAATAGCGTCTTTGACCACTGTAAAGAGATAGATATAGAGATAAAAACTGTCGATGAGTATGTCTATTGTGATACATGTAAAACCTTAGTAAGTACACACACCTGTCCACATGGTCAGCATCATCATGTACATTATCATTCTCAATCCATCATGAAGCTTATCCAATCTGGTCTTATTCCACCCTCTATCCTCGTACGTAAAGAAGTCTCTGCCAATATCTTAGCTGCTCTCTTTCCTGATAGATTTAAAAACCTCCAAGAGATGCATTACTCTTTGATGCCAGGTTCTGGACTCCTAGAACAACAAAATGAAGAAAAATTCTATCTCAACCTTATTGAACTCTACCAAACATCATCACTCACATAAAAGGATTATCATGACATTACAAAAACTATTTCTTACCTTTGGTGGTGCTGGACTTAGCCCCAAAGCCCCTGGTACAGTAGGTACTCTCGCCTCATTGCCTGTAGGACTAGCCATACTCTATGCCCTAGGCTCAGAAACCCTTTTTATGGTCACTATCGCCATTACTATCATCGCTGTCTTCGAGATAAACAAATACGAAAAATCCACAGGTACACATGACCAACAACATATTGTGATCGATGAAGCCGTAGGCATGTGGCTTAGTCTCATGATAGCCCAATCCGTAGCCATCACCATGCCATACCCCTATGCCGAACCCCTAGCCATACTCCTAAGCTTTGCCACATTTAGACTTTTTGATATTTGGAAACCTTCCACCATAGGATGGATAGACAAAGAAGTAAAAGGAGGCATGGGTGTCATGTTTGACGATGTCCTAGCAGGAATAGCAGGAGGACTACTCTCTGTGGTTATTTTGATGGGGATTGAAAAAGTAATTTAATCAACTCAAAGGATGAAAAATATTTATGCTAGGTTTTACTCGTTTCACAGCTAGAGCTATGGAACTAACAAAGTTATCTTATAGATTTTATCTCTGCTACAGTTAATCCTGTTGTTTGAGATATAAACTCCATATCCATATTGGCATTTAATAGGTTTTTTGCAATTTCTATCTGTTTATTTTTTTCTCCTTTTACTATCCCCTCTTTCATTCCATCCTCTTTAGCAGTCTCAATCATACTCAACCTCTTCCACGTCTGTTTAAAGTGCCAGTCGTAGACTTCCATCTCTTTTTTGCTCCAATTATACTGTTTAGCAATCTCAAATGCTTTTTTGAATGCTTCTAAGTACCCAAACTAAATTAAACAATACTATCTATACCCATTAAAATCAATCTGATAATATGTACCATAGCCATCAAGAACCTTCTGAATGTATTGCATCATATTTTTCCAACTTAAATAAGCAGAA
>Ga0256838_1000083_pt1 | contig 68486 bp, 75 predicted proteins | sample 4571419metaG_FD_185978 | JGI IMG/M metagenome (GOLD analysis project Ga0256838, IMG submission 185978) | Hydrothermal vent microbial communities from Guaymas Basin, Mexico - 4571-419 | ecosystem: Environmental > Aquatic > Marine > Hydrothermal vents | place: Mexico: Guaymas Basin | collected... | reverse complement strand
AAAACAGCTTCTTGGAGTATATTCTAAACTTGCTGCAGAGCTTCTTGCGGAAAGTTTAATAGATTTAGGGGTAAATCGAGCTTGTGTAGTTCATGGTGAAGATGGTCTTGATGAAATAAGTGTATGTACCCCTACATATATTTTGGAAGTAAATGATGGTAATTTAGAAAGTTATTTTATAAGTCCCACTGATTTTGGATTCCCAAGCTACACTTTGGAAGATATTAAAGCAAAAGATAGTTTGGAAGAAAATAAAAAGCTTTTTGAAGATTTACTTTCCGGAAAACTTTCAAAATGTGGAATTTTAGATGCTGTAGCTATAAACGCTGCTTTTGCTTTTAAAGTTGCTGGAAAAGTAGATAATGCTAAAGAGGGTTTGGAACTGGCATACGATTTAATAAATGAAGGAAAACCTTATGAAGTTTTAGAAAAAGTGAGAGAAATAAGTAATTCTTAAAAAATTGAAAAAATTTTTATAAATCCTAAATTTTATTTTTAAGAAATTTAAAATTTTATTTTAGGAGGATAATTTAAATGTCTGAAAGTGAAAAAAATAAAAACGAAAAAAAGTATAAGTCAGGTTTTGTTGCAATTATTGGAAGACCAAATGTAGGAAAATCAACTTTACTTAATAACTTTATAGGTAACAAAGTTGCTATCGTTACCGATAAACCTCAAACTACGAGACACAGAATAGTTGGAGTTAGACATTTTGAAAATGGACAAATAGTATTTATAGATACCCCAGGAATACACGATATCTCCAAATTTGAGCTTAATAAATATTTAAACGAAATAGCCTATAGCGTAATTCCAGATGCAGACATCATTTTATTTGTTATAGATGCAGAAAAAGGTTTAACTGAAGAGGATAAAAAAATTTTAGAGAAGATAAAAGAAAAGAAAAAGGAAAATACAAAGGTTTATTTAATTATTAATAAAATAGATAAAGTAAAAAAAGAAGATCTTCTTCCTTTAATAGATAAAATTTCAAAAGAGTATCCTTGGATACAAGAAATTATTCCAAGCTGTGCTACTCGCGGAACCAATTTAGATAGAATTTTAGAAGTTATAGAAAGAGATTTACCTGAAGGTGTACCTTACTATCCTGAAGATCAATTTACAGATATGCCTTTAGATCTTTTAATAGCTGAGATTATTAGAGAAAAAATTATGATGCTTACAGATAAAGAAGTGCCACATTCTACTACGGTAGTTGTAGAAAATATAGCACCTGGAGATTACAACAAAGACATGCTTGTTATAGATGCTATTATTTATGTAGAAAAGAAGAGTCATAAACCTATAATTATTGGGAAAGGTGGGCAAAGACTTAAAAAAATTGGAATTTTAGCTCGTCAAGAACTTGAAAAACTTCTTGGTAAAAAGGTTTATTTAAGACTTTGGGTAAAAGTTAAGGAAGGTTGGAGAGATAATAGAAGACTTCTTAAAAGTTTTGGATATCAAGTAGAGTAATATTTTGAAAAGCTTAAAATAAATAGCTTAAAAAATTTTTAACCCACCTCCTGGGGTGGGTTTTTCTTTAATCTTTAAGGTATAATTAGTTAAACTTTTTGGTATCACAAAATCCCGGAGGATATTCAATGACAGAAAATGAAATAAAAGAGCTTTTCTTAAAAACAAATGCTTTTCTTGAAGGGCATTTTCTTTTATCTTCCGGCTTACATTCTCCTTATTACATTCAATGCGCAAAAGTTCTTCAATATCCCTTTTATGCAGAGAAACTTTGCAAAGCTTTAATAAAAAAAATAAAAAGTCATGATATAGATATAGATGTTGTTATTGGTCCTGCTTTAGGTGCTGTAATTGTAAGCTACGAGTGTGCCTACCAAGCTTCAAAAGCATATTCTAAACATATTAGGGGTATTTTTGCTGAAAGAGATAAGCAAGACAATGATAAATTAAAACTAAGACGGGGATTTGAAATAAAGCCTGGGGAAAAAGTTTTAGTTGTAGAAGATGTAATTACAACCGGAAAATCTACAAGGGAAACTATTGATTTAGTAAAAGTTTACGGCGGAAATATTGTAGCTGTAGCGTCTTTGATAGATAGAAGACCTGAAAAATTAGACTATTTTGTTGATAATAATAAAGACAAATATCCATTTTTTACACTTTGGAAACTGGAAATTCCAACTTATCAACCAGAAAATTGCCCACTGTGCAAAGAAGGGTTACCTTTAGTTAAACCTGGTTCACGTTCAATTATAAAATAAGGTGAATAATATGTTTTTTTTAATAAAACCTTATTTAAAAAATATTGAAAAAAAACTAAATAAATTTTTAGAAGATTCTGAGATAGATGTAGAAAAAGTATATAAAGCTACTTCTAATCTTTTATTTGCAGGCGGAAAAAGATTAAGACCTGCTCTTTGTATTTTATCTTGTTTAATTTTTACAGAAGATAAAAAAATATTAAATAAAGCTGAAAATATAGCCGTAGCTATAGAGTATATACATAGTGCAACTTTGCTTCATGATGATGTAATTGATGAGGCTAATTTAAGACGAGGTAAACCCTCTTCAAATTATTTATTTGGAAACGAAGTTGCGGTTCTATCTGGAGATTATCTTTTTTCTCAAGCTTTAAGGCTTATTGTTGAAAATTCTAACTTAGCCTATCTTCTTCTTACTTTAGAAACTATAAAAAAAATGGTTCAAGGTGAAATATTTCAACTTGATAAATTGTTTGATTTAAATATAAAAGAGTGGGAGTACTTTTATATTATATCCGCAAAAACTGCAAGACTTATGGCAAATGCTTTTTCTTTATATCCTTATTTTTTAAAAGAAAATGAAGAAACTTTAATATTAAAATCTAAGCTCTTTAATATTGGGGAATATCTTGGGCTTGCTTTTCAACTTGTAGATGATCTTTTAGATTACACAGGGGATGAGCATACCTTTGGAAAACCAGTTTTAAATGACATAAAAGAAGGGAAAATAACTTATCCTCTTTTAAGTATTTTAAATAAACTTTCAGATGAGGAAAGAAAGAAATTAGAGGAAACTTTGGAAAAAATAAAGAATAAAAATTATGACTTTGAGGATCTTAAATTTATAAAAGAATTAGTTCTTAAATATGAAGGTCACAAAGAAACTTTAAAAGTTGCAAAGGAATTTGTAAATGGTGCAAAAAAATTAATATTAGAGCTTCCTCAAAACAAATATTCTAATTTACTTTATAACCTTTCTGATTTCATCCTTGCAAGAAGCTATTAAAATTTATCAAAAAGGGTGGAAAATATGGTTGAGGTTCTAAAAGAGAAAGTAGAAAAAGTTGTAAAGAAACTCTATGATTTAAAGCTTCCTGAAAAAGCAAAATTTGAAATTCCTAAAAACAAATCCTATGGAGATGCCTCTACTAATATTTCTTTTTTACTTGCAAAAACCTTAAGAAAAAATCCGAAAGATATAGCCCAAGAAATAGCTGGAAAATTACAAGAAGATGAAATTTTTGAAAAGGTAGAAGTTATTAATAATTTTATAAATGTAAAATATTCCCCTAAATATTACTCTTATCTACTTTCGGAAATAAACAAACCTTACTTTTTCTTGGAAGGTGTTAAAGAAATTTCTCTTAAAGGAAAAATACAATATGAGTATGTTTCGGCAAATCCTACAGGTCCTCTCCATTTAGGTCATGCTCGAGGAGCCATTATAGGAGATGTTTTAACTACGATTCTAAAACGGGCAAAGGAACATTTATCTTTAGACTATCAACTAGATAGAGAGTTTTATATTAACGACGCTGGAAGACAAGTAAAACTTCTTACAGCAAGCGTACTTTTAAGAATTTTTACTTTAGATAAAAATGATCTATCTTGGGAAGAGCTTATAACGTCTTTAAAAGATAATGAAGAATTTTTAAATTATTTAAAGGAAATTGGAATTACACTTGAAGAACTTAAAGAAGAGGGATATAGAGGAGACTATATAAAGGAAATAGCCCAGGAATATTTAAAAAACTATAAAAAAATTAATATTTCGGATTTAGAAAAATTTTCCTTAAATTGGGCTTTAAATAATATTAAAAAGGATTTAAAAGATTTAGGAGTAGAGTTTGATATTTTCTTTAGTGAAAAATCTTTATATGAAGGAAAAGATTTTAAAGAAGCTCTAGATCTTTTAAAACCATATATATACGAAAAAGAAGGTGCTCTTTGGTTAAAGACATCTTTATTTGGAGATGATAAAGATAGAGTTTTGAGAAAATCTAACGGTGATTGGACCTACTTTGCAGGAGACATTGCCTACCATTATTCAAAATTAAAAAGGGGATATACAAAAATAATTAATATTTGGGGACACGATCATCATGGATATGTAAAAAGATTAAAAATAGCAACTTTTCTTTTAGATTGTCTTTTGAATAACAAAAACCCAGAAGAAGAATTTAAAAATATAAAAAATATAGACAATTATCAAAAGCTAAATGTTATTTTAGTTCAACTTGTAAAGCTCTTTAGAAATGGTCAAGAAGTAAAAATGAGTAAAAGAAAAGGAACTTTTGTAACTTTAAGAGAACTTTTAAATGAAGTTGGGAAAGATGCTATTCGCTTTATATTTTTAACCAAGAGCCACGAAACTCCTTTAGATTTTGATATAGAACTTGCAAAAAAAGAAGCCAATGAAAATCCAGTTTATTACGTAAAATATGCTCATGCTCGTATAGCTTCTATACTAAGAAAAGCAAAAAATGAATTTGATTTAGATTGGAATTTAGATAGATTCAATCCAGAAATACTAAATGAAGAAGAGAAAAACTTACTTAAAAATTTATTTTTCGCTAAAGAGATTATAAAAAGAACTATCCAAAAACAAGCTCCTCATTTAATTCCTTACTATCTTTTAGATTTAGCATCCGCTTTTCATAAATATTATTCAAGTTGTAAAATATTAGGAAATGAAAAAGAACTTACAATAAATCGCCTTATTCTCATATCTGCGATAAAAAAAGTTTTGAAAGAGCTTTTAGATATTCTTAAGGTCAACGCACCGGAGAAAATGTAATGGATAAGGAAAAATTTTTAGTTTTTTTGGTAGGTGTAGGTGGATTTATAATTTTATCTGGAACTTATTTAATAGGTTTTTATCATGGAGCTAAAGTTGAAAAGGAAAAGTTAATTCAGGATATATTAAATTATCAAAGACAAATTGCAAATTATAAAAGAAAAATTATAGAAAAAGAAGAGAAAATAAAACAACTTGAGGTTAAAACAAAAAAAATTATTAATCTTACTCAAAAAGTTAGTGAAGTAATAGAAAAATTACCTGAAGAAATACCATCGGAAGATAAAAGCCATAATAGAGATTCTAATTCCAAATTACCTTTGACTCAAACTGAAGAAGATTTAATTTTAAAAGAAAAGAAAACTCAAGATGGAAATATAGATAAAATATTTATTATGGATAGTGAAAGTGATGAAGCCTTTGCAAAAAAAGTTCTTTTAGATGAAAATAAGGGAAGTTCTTCTTTATCCAAACAACGTACTTCTCAAAGCGAACAAAATAATGTAAAAGAAAAAAAACAGCTATATTGGACCATCCAGCTTGGAGCTTTTTTAAAATATAATCAAGCAAAAAAATTAGCTAAAGAGATAGAAACAAAGTTAAAATCTAAGTACTCAATTTTCATAAGAAAGGAAAATAATTACTACAAAGTTTTTTTAGGAAAATTTAAAACAAAATCCGAAGCTAAAAGTGTTTATGAAGATTTAAAAAGAAAAAAAATATCTGGGTTTATTAGAAAAATATCAGAAGATTAATGTTTAGCTCTATGTTTTAATTTGGAGGATTTTTTATGAATTTTTTCCTTTCTGTAATAGCTTTAGTTATCTTAGCAAATTATATTAAAAATTTAATAGATGAGTATGAACTTAAAAATTTGGAAAAATTAAAAGAAGAAAATTTAGAAACTTCAATTTTTCTAAGCCAATGGCCTTATGTTCTTCTTGCACTTTTATATTTCTTTTTAGAAATTTCTTTTTTGCTTTTAACTGGCCACTCTTGGTGTAATTCTTCTGGCTGTAAACTTGTAGAAAATTTGATGGGAAAAGATGAAAATAAGCTTACAATTTTAGGAAATTTATTATTTTTTGTTCTTTTAGCTTTAGAACTTTTAAAATTAGAAGCTCAGAAACGTGAGTTTATTTTTAAACTTCCAGTTTTTAATAAATATAACCCTATAAAACTTTTAGAAAAAGTAGAAGGCGCATTTTTGTTACTAGCAGCAATTGTCGAAGGATTCTTTTTTGCAACTCAAGTATTTATCTTAAGAGATATTTGTCTATTTTGCATAGGTGCTATGTATATTGTTATTGCAAACTTTTTAGTATGGTGTTTAAGAAATAAAGCTTATAAAGAACTTGCTCTTGGATTTATAGGTTTTGTAACTTTATTTTATATGACAGCCTTTATGACTTCTTGGCTCAAATTAAACAATCAAAAGATTTATGTTCATTCTTTAAAAACTTCTAAAACATATACTTTAAATATAAAAAACTTACCTTGTGAAAATTTTATATATACAGGATCCCATAAAACCTTTTACTTATTTGCATCCAAGAAATGTGAACATTGTAGACATGTAGAAGAGTTTTTAAAAGAAAATGAGGATAAGCTAAAAGCAAACTTTAAAATCTGCTTTGTAGATAATGAAGAAAATTTAAATTTTCTAAAATCTAAAAAAATAGATTATGTTCCAGTTCTATTTTCTAGTAATGGAACTATTCTTGCAAAAGGAGACAAAGATATTATTTCATATATAAAGACTAAGTTATTTTCTAAGAATTTAAAAAATAAAGAGATTAACAATACATCTAAAAATAAAAAAAATGATTTAAAAAAGCAGGAGGAAGCTATAAATTTAGATATATTAAATTCGCAGAAACTTCCAATTTGTACTTTCAATTCAAGTTGCTTTTAGAAAATTTTCTAAGTTTTTTAAGTCTTTATAACTCCATTTAAATTATAAAAGACTTCTTCTAAACACCAAAAACATCTGGTAGCAAAACAAGCAAGTTTTATATTTTTTTTTCATAATAACTTACTTTATATCCAATTTATCTATAGGTCTTAAAATTCTATTTAAACGAGGAAGATAATAATGATATTTATCTAGAGATATTAATATTAGAATTCCTCTAGCGTTTATATCTTTTTTATCAACAAAACCCCAATATCTACTATCATAACTATTATCTCTATTATCTCCCATAACAAAATATTTATTTTTTGGAATATGAATATTTAATACCATAGGATTATTTTTTTCTATAAAAACATAGTGCTTTTTATATCCCGAAGAGTACTTTTTTGGCAAATACTCTATATAAAGTTTTCCCAAAACCTTTTTTCCATTATCTATGAAAGATTTTTCTCCGATATATTCATATTTTACTTTTTTTCCATTTATTTCTATAAAATCTCCATATATAGTTAAGTTATCCCCTGGAAGACCAATTATCCTTTTTATGTAAAAAACACTTTTATCTTTAGGATAATAAAAAATAACAACATCTCCTCTTTCTGGCTTTTTAAAACGATAAGAAATCTTTTCCCCTAAAACTAAATCCCCAACTAGTAAAGTAGGAATCATAGATCCACTAGGAATAAAGAAAAATTGAAAAATAAAATACCTTAAAAATAATGCTATACCTATAGCAATAGCCCAACCCTTTATTTCTTTCCAAACTTTATTTTTATCCATATTTAACCTTCCTCTATTATACTTAAAGCACATTTAATACCATCTATAGCGCTTGAGGTTATACCTCCAGAATAACCACTTCCTTCTCCAATAACATATAGATTTTCTATTTTTTTATTTTCCTTTGTTAAAACCTTAAAGTCTTTTTCCCTTAATATTCTTACCGGAGATGAAGTTCTTGTTTCAGAGCCAATAATAAGAGTATTTTCAGATACAAAATTTTTATATTTTTTACTCCAAGCTTTTAAAGCTATCTTTATAGGAACTAAAATAAATGAAGGTAAAATTTCATCTAAGCGTGTTTCATAAACTCCAGGAAGTGCATTTGTTGCTGGAAGATGACCTCTAATAATACCTTTTAAAAAATCCGTTCCTCTTTGAGCTGGAAGATAATATTCCTTTTTTACTTTATAAAAACTTTTTACTTCAAGTTCTTTTTGAAATAAAATAGCTAAAGCCCAAATCTCCTTTTTAGGAAGAAGATAGTTTACATTTTTGTAAAGCTCTGCATATACCTTATAAAAAATAGAATCTTTAGGAATTTTTTCTAAAATTTCTTCAAAGAAAAACTTATTTTCTTGTAATTTCTTTGCAAAATATTTATAAATGTCCTTTTCAAAAATTTGAGTTACAACAGCACTATTTGCATAGGGAGTTTCTCTATAGTAATTGCTCATTCCATTTGTTAAAGAGCTGTTAAGTTCACTTGTTGCATTTAAAACAACTCCTCCAGGACACATACAAAATGTAAAAACTCCTCTGTTTCCGACTTGATAAGTTAAATTATATTCTGCAGGAGGAAGTTTTGGGTGTTTATAAAACTTTTTATAAAAAAGTTTATTTATATATTCTTGAGGATGTTGAACCCTTACTCCTATCGCAAAACCTTTATAAATTAAGTTAATATTTTTTTTATATAAAGTAAAATATACATCTCTTGCAGAGTGTCCAATTCCTAAAATAATTTTGTCAAAATATTCTTCATAAATTTCTCTTTTTTCTAAATCTTTTAAAATAACTTTTACTATTTTATTTTCCTTAAGTTCAAAGTCTAAAAATAAAGTAGAGAACCTAATTTCAACTCCCAAATTTTCCAGAAGCTTTCTAAAATTAACAATAGTTGATCTTAATTTATCTGTTCCAATATGAGGATGAGAAAGATATAAAATATCCTCGGGAGCCCCACATTTTACTAGAGTTTCAAAAATAAATTTTTTATATTCGCTTTTAACTCTAGAAAATAGTTTTCCATCTGAGAAAGTTCCAGCCCCCCCTTCCCCAAATTGAATATTTGAGTTTTCATCCAAAACTTGCTTTTCAAAAAATTTTTCAACGTCTTTAACTCTATCTTCTATTCTTCTTCCCCTTTCTACAATAACTACTTTTTTTCCAGATAAAGCTAAAACATAAGCACAAAATAGAGAAGAAGGTCCACTTCCTACAACTAAAATTCTTTCTTCTTTAGATTTTTTTATAGAAAGCTGTTTTTCCTCCTCTTCATAAGGTAAAACCATATTTTTCGAAAGAAGCTTTTGAGCTAATGTATCATCTATATCTAATAAAAGTCTATAGAAAATATGAGGAGTTTTTAAACGAGCATCTATAGATTTTTTTAAAATTTTATATGAGGTATCTTTAGGAATTCCTATCTCTTCAAAAACATCTTCTAGATTTATTGTAATTGGAATTTTTGTTTCAAAAATAACTTTCATATTTTTACCTCTATTATGATTTTGTAAATTCTTAATAGGATTTTCAAATAAAGATAAAATTTTCCTTTGCAAAACTAATTATACTATTTGAAAGGAAAACTTACTTTTGAAGGGTTATAGATTTAAAAGGATAATTTTTAAAACTTTGATAAATGTTTTCCAAAATTTTATCTTCAATTAAAGTAAACTTTCCTATATGAACGTTCTCATCTATAAATTTTGCTTTAATAATTTTAAAATCCCATTTTTCAAAATCTAAAATATTTTTAATGCTATCAAAAGTTTTTAAAACCTCTTTATAATTTTCTTGAGTTAAAGTTATTCTAAGTTCTCTATAGTTATAATCCAAATCTTGCGAAATTTTTAAATTTTCCTTTAAATTTCTAATTTGAGATGCGTTATAGTAAGAAATTGGTTTTAAAGTTATAGATAACCCATTTAAAATTTCTAAAAAATCTTCATTTTTTAAAGCCGCAGTAGTATCTATTCTTACATATAAACCTAAATTTTTGAGCTCTTCAACAAAGGGTTTTAATTCTTTTTGATATAAAAGAGGTTCTCCACCAGATATTACAAGGGCTTTTACAAATTTTGAAAATTTGTTATCAAATTTAATCATATTTATAAGATCTTTTTCAGTATAATTTTCCTCAGAAGTATCTTCCACAATTTCTTTGTTATAACAGTAATCACAGCGGAAAATACAACCGGGAACAAAAGTTATATGGGCTATATAAGGAGGATATTCTATTAAAGAAGATCTTATTAATCCTACAAATCTCATTTTTTCCTCGTACAAAAATGGGAAGGCCAAAAGGGCCCTTCCCAAATTAAGCGGTTGCCCTTTTTACTAAAAGAGAGTTTAAGTTTTTGATGAGCTTTCTTTCAACCCACTCTTGTTTCTTTCCAGAGTTATAGTTCATAGTTGGTCTGTGATAACCTACAACTCTTGCATAAACTTCACATAATACTTTTTTTTCTTTCATTTTTTATCCTCCCTTTAAATTTTTTAATAATTTTCATGGTAATGTAAAATAAAAATTTATTTAATAGTAGATAATTTTAAAAAACTATGGTATTAGAAAAAATTTATAATCAAATAAAATTTATGATCAAAACCATTATGATTTTATTATAACACCCTATAGAAGAAATAGGAAGGTTATAATATAAAGAAAATACAATATTTATAAATTGTTGAATTGTAAGCACTTAGAAATTGAAAAGATGAGAGTTATAATAAATTAAAACAAAGAAAAAGTATAAAAGTTTTGGAGGCAAGAAATGAAAAAATCGTTTTTTCTACTTTTTATAAGTCTTTTATGTTTTAACTTTACATATGCAAAAACTAAACAAAAAAAATATAACTTGGTTCTTTCTCCAAAAGAATTTAGAATTATATGGGGAACTTATCTTTTAGAAAGGGGAAATAGAAAAAGACTTTGGAAACTTCTAAATGAAACTAAAGTAATAAAAGATAATATTACTTTACTTAATAGAAAAATAGATAATTTAACTACTAATCAAAATGAAATAAAAAGAGAAATAAAAATTTTAAATAAAAAACTCGATAACTTAACTCAAAATATTTCAAAAATTTTATCTGTATTTAATGAACTTCAGAAAATTTTAAAAAATTCTAATTACACATCAAATTTAATTCCTAATTATAGATTAAATGATTCTTTTGAGTTAAAAAATGTGAACTTACAGAAAAAAGGAAGTTCTAATAAAACTTTTGAAAATTTAACCTTAACTAGAAGTAAAATAGAAAACATTAAAAAGGAAAATGAAGTTACCAACATTTTAGAAAATAAAACTAAAATACAAAAGGAAAATTTAAATAAAAATACAAAAAATAAAGAAAATACAACTTTAATATACGAAATTGAGGGAGAAAACCAAAAATCTTCCCTTTTAGATTTAACAAGTGATATTGAAAATGCAATTTATTATAAAGGGAAGGGGGACATAGAAACTTATAAAAAGCTTATAAAAGAAATGATCAAAAAATATCCAAGTTATAAATCTAAATTAGAAAAGTGTTTAAAAGATCCAGATTATATTTTTCAACTATATATAGAAATTTTAAATGCAGAGACTAAGTGATGTTATAATAAAAATATTAGTAGATTAAAATCTTTAGGAGGAAAATTATGGAAAACTTAAAAGAGATAGCTCGAAAAAATATTCCAGAATTTAAAGAGTGGGAAGAAAAACATCAAGAATTAGATGATTTAATAGATGAAATGGAAAGAAAAGAATATTTAACTCCGGAAGAGGAACTTAAACTTGAAGAGCTAAAAAAACTTCGTTTACACTATAAAGATTTAATGCAAGCAGCTTTGGAAAAAGTAAAAAAGGAGTTTAAAAAATAATTTATGGGGAAGAATTTTTCTTCCCCAATTTTAAATTTTTAAAGAATGTAAGATGTTTGTTAAAAAATAATCTGAAATTAATATAAAAATAGAGGAGTATGTTACTGCTCTTGTAGTTGCTTTTCCAACACCTTCACTTCCTAAATCTGCTTTAAAACCAAAATAACATGCAAAAGCACAAGTAAAAATACCAAAGAAGAAACTTTTTATGAGCCCATGAAGTAAGTCTCTATATTCTATGATAGTATATATATAGCTATATTGAGCCTTAGAATTTAAAGAAAAAGCATATTTACAAGTTAATATACTCCCTAAAATTCCAAACGCATCTCCAATAAGAGTTAAAAGAATACTTCCAAAGATAAAAGCATACATTGCTGGAGTGGCCAAAAAAGAAATCGGATTTATAGCAAGCATTTCTAAAGCTTCTAATCTTTCTGTAACTTTTAAAGTTGCAATTTTACTTGCAAGCGAAGATGTACTTCTTGCGGCAAGTAAAAAATTTACCATAACTGGAGAAAGCTCCCTAAATAAAGATAAAGCTACCCCTGCACTTATATAATCCGTAGCGCCAAAAGGTTTTAAAGAAATATATCCTTCTAAAGCTAAAACAGCTCCTACAGATAAGGAAGCCATAACAATTAAAGGTGTACTTTGAATAATATAAGTAAAAAAATCTCTAAAAAAGTGTTTAAGTCTAAAAGGAGTAAAAAGAACTTTAAATAAAAATATTGAAAATTCACCTAAAGCTTCAAAAAACATTATCTTTTTTCTCCAAATCTATATTCTTGTCCTTTTAAAAGACGAGAAATGTTATCTTTATGTTTATAAAAAATTAATGTAGCTATAATTAAAACTATAATAAGGGCATAAGGCATATAAGGATCTCTTCTTTCTATTAAAGGAAAGCTAAGAAGAAAAATTAAGACTGCGGATAAAGAAGATAGAGAAACTATACGAGTTACTAAAAACACTAAAATAAAATCTAAAATTGCAAATAAGGTTGTCAAAGGTGAAATTACTAAAAAAGTTCCAACTGCAGTTGCAACCCCTTTTCCACCTTTACCCTTTAGAAAGGGAGAAAACATATGTCCCAAAATTGCAAATAAGGCAATTAAGGTAAGTTCAAAAAGATTTAAGTTAAAAAATTTACCTATTAAAACAAAAATAGCTCCCTTAATAGCATCTAAAAATAAAACTAAAGCTCCGTATTTTTTCCCTAAAACTCTAGTAACATTTGTAGCTCCAATATTCCCTGAACCATATTTTCTAATATCTATACCTTTTAATTTTGCAATTATATACCCAAAAGGGATAGAAGATGCAAAAAATGCTAAAATACAAAGTAAAAAAGTTATATATATATCTCTCACTTTTATTACCTCCTTAACCGAGGCGGTATTTTAAATTTGCAATTTCCTTCCAAATATCTTTTATAAAATCTTTAAAAATTTGTTTTAAAAAGAAAGTATTTAGAGAAGAGAAAGAAATTGCAAGGTCATATTTTTCTTTCACTTTTTTTAAAGTTTCTACATAAAAATCAAAAGGTTCTTTATATATTTTATACTTTCTTAGGGTGTTAAAGTCAAAATATTTATATTCAAAAATATCTATATTAAGATCAGAAAATTCCATTAGATAATCATAAAAGATATCTTTTCTATCTTCCCCCAGTATATTATGAATACCTATTAAAAAAAGAATTTTTTTATTTTGGTAAAAAGATAAGGCTGTATAAAGGTATCTGAAAAAGAACTTGTAAAGAAAAGTAAAAGAGTTATAAAGCTTAAAAAAAGGATTTACTACATGCTCTCTGTAAACTTCATAAGCTACTTTTAAGGTTTCTTTAAAACATAAAAAGCATGAAGAACAAGAAGTAAGCGCCACATTTGAATATTTACTCATTTCCTCTAAAGAATTTATATTCACTTTTACAGCAAGCTGAGGTCTTAAAAATGCAAAAACGTTATGAGAACAACAAGGAAGTTCGTCAAAAATATAATATTCGCAAGGAAGTAAATTTAAAGCTTCTATTAAGTTTGAAAATTCTTCTTCGTATTGTTTACAACATCCTGGATAAATTGAAACTTTTACACTTGATAAAGCCGTCTTTGGAAGTTTTTTTATTTTTTTTTCTTTACAAGGACAACCCATAAAATCTCCTTTTTAAATTTTTTTTGAAAGCTCTTTATATAATTCGTAAAGTAAAAATCTCTTTAATTTCCCTATTCTAGTTCGAGGTAAACTTTCAAAACTTATTCTTATTTCTTTTGGTTTTTGCCAAAATTGAAGTGTTTTTAAGGCTTTATGAATTTCCTCTTTTAAAATCTTATCTAAATTTGGATGATCATAAAATTCTTCATAAGGTTTAACAATTAAAACAAGCTTTCCATCTAAATACAAAAGAGCACACTCTTCTATAAATGGACTTTTTAGAACTCGATTTTCAATATCTTCTGGAAAAATTTTTTTTCCAGTATCTAAAACAATGAGTTCTTTTTTTCTTCCTGTGATATATAAAAATCCATCTTTATCTATTTTTCCAAGATCTCCAGTTTTAAAGTATCCATCTTCTGTAAATACTTCTCGAGTCTCTTCAAGCTTATTAAAATATCCTTTCATTACATTTAAACCTTTTACTAAAACTTCCCCATCTTTAGATATTTTTACTTTGCAATGTTTTATAGGAAGACCAACAGAGCCTATCTTCAAAGCATTTGGACGGTTAAAACTAACAATAGGAGAAGTTTCAGTTAATCCGTATCCTTCTAAAATAGTATAACCAAGGGCATAAAAAGTTTCTCCAATTTCTTTTGGAAGTTTAGCACCTCCACTTATAAAATATCTAATGTAAGGAGCAAATTCCTTATGGAGCTTTTTGAAAAATAGCTTTTTTAAAAGTTTTATATCTAGTTTTTTTGTGAGACCTGAAAATAAAGAAAAAGAAATTTTTTTTATCTTATTTTCTTCAAGTTTTTTATAAATTCCATTTAAAAATAAGGAAAATAACTTTGGAACACCAACTAAAATAGTTATTTTTGCGTCTTTTAAAGTAGATAAAATATCTTTTGGAGTTAAGTATTCTATTTGATAACTTTTAATTCCTAAAGTAAAAGGTAAAAGCAAAGTTGTCATTAACGGATAAGCATGAAAATATGGCAAAATTACAATTACTCGATCATCTGACTTTAGAATTTTTGTTTCATCAATTCCATATATGTTTGAAAAAATATTTTTAAAAGTAAGCATTACTCCCTTTGGATTTCCTGTAGTTCCAGAAGTGTATAGAATTTGCATTACTTTATCAAAATCTCTATCTACAAGCTCTATTTCAATTTCATTTGCAAGGGAGATATTTTCTAAGACAATAACTTGAGGGGTATATCCTAAGTTTTTTATAGCATCTTTTACTACATTTAAATTTTTTTTGGAAGTAAATATAGCTTTTGGCTGACAATCCCTTAGAATATTAAAAAGCTCTAAATAAGCTAAAAAGGGATCTACTGGAACTACAATATTTCCCTTAAAAATACTTGCAAAATAGGCCCCTATAAAATATGGACTATTTTCAGAAAAAATTAAAACCCTATCTTCTTCCTGAGTTTTTAAAAGTCTTTGATAATATGTTATAAGTCTTCCAAAATCACTAAAAAGATATTCTTTATATTTGCCATTTTTCTTTTGGTAGTATATTGGAACTTCCTTTAGAAAATTATCTTTCCAAATTTTTAGAAGTTCGTTTTTCATACCTACCTTCTATTTTTTTAACTATTTTTAATGTATTATTAAGTTATTAATACATTAAATATAAATCCAAATATAAATAGATACAATACACTAGCTTCTACTTTTTAAATACAAAACTTGAGATATATAAATACTTTTTCTCTTTTGGGGATATTTCTGCTACAGCTATTTTTTCCAGTTTAAAATTATATTTTCTAAGCTCAACAAAATCATTTTTAAATAGATCTTCCGATATTAAAATTATTTTTTTTATAAAAGTATTTTTCAAAACTTCCCTAAAAAATTTAGGGTTTACAGGAGATTTATTTTCTATCAAAAGTACATCTGGATTTATGGATATTACATCTGGAATACTTTCTAGTATAGATTTAGAAAAGAAATACAAAATTTTTTGTAGTCTTGCAATATCCTTATTTATTAACGCATCATATATATTAAAAGGAGATGGATCGAAACCAAAAGCTTTGTTAAAAAGTCTAGCTAAGGGTATTGTAAAAAGACCAATTTTTGCGTTTATATGAACCATAGTGTTGTAATTTTCCTTTTTAAATAAATTTCTTAAATAAGCAATTATTTCTGGTAAAATATAGGAATTTTCCGGAAAAGTACTTTCGGAAGATACTCTAAAAAGATAAGTATCTACCTTTTCGTAGGTAAAATTTCGTCCAAACTCCATTACTTTACAAAATTCTTTATCAAAATTTTTAAAAATAGAACCTCCACAAACCTTTGGATCTAAATCTAATAAAAACTTTTGAAGTTCAAAAAGTTTCTTTTCTGAAAAGTTTACAGAAACGTTTATCCTTAAAAGTAAATCTTTTTTTATAGAGTTAAAACAAAAAATACTTTCTGGCCATAAATTTAAATTTTTGAAAAAAGCTTTTTTAACACGGGAGAAAAAATTTTGAAGAGGTTTTTTCAAAAGAATAAATTTTTCTAAAACTATTTTCTTTCTATTTAGAAAAAATTTTGCTAAACTTTGATTTTTATAATGATTTGCTTTTGGAGATTTTATAATACATATAAATGGATCCAAAGGCTTTTGATTAATGTCCTTTAAAAAAGCTTTTATATTTCTCATAAAAAACCTCTCTAAACGTTTATAAACGCACAGGGATATTGTTTTCTTTTAAATACTTTTTAACCTCTTTTATGGAAAGCTCTCTAAAATGAAAAATGGAAGCTGCAAGAGCTGCGCTTGCTCCAGCTTTAAAGGCTTCTAAAAAATGTTCTTTTTTTCCAGCACCTCCTGAAGCTATTACTGGAATTTTTACTTCATTTGCAATAATTTCTAAAACTTCCAGATCATATCCACTTTTAGTTCCATCTGTATCCATAGAAGTTAGAAGAATTTCTCCTGCTCCCAAATCTTCTACCTTTTTGGCCCAAGCTATAGCATCTAATCCGGTAGGAGTTCTCCCTCCGTGAATAAAAACTTCAAAAAAAGTCTTTCCATTTTTTTTGGTTCTTTTTACATCAATAGCTACAACTATACATTGAGATCCAAAAATTTTTGCACTCTCTTTTATCAAGGAAGGATTTTTTACGGCAGCTGTATTTATAGAAACCTTATCTGCTCCAGCAAGAAGAAGATTTCTAATATCTTCTATAGTTCTAATACCACCTCCAACAGTTAAAGGCATAAAAACTCTTTCTGCAGCTTTTTTTACTACATCTATCATAATAGAGCGTTTTTCATAGGATGCAGTGATATCTAAAAATACAAGCTCATCTGCTCCTTCTCTATCATAAACCTCAGCTTGTTCTACTGGATCCCCAGCATCTATTAAATTTACAAAATTTATTCCTTTAACTACTCTTCCATCTTTAACATCTAGACATGGAATTATTCTTTTTGCTAGCATCCTAAAACCTCTAAAATAGCTTCTTTATAAACTTTCACCATGAAGTCTATTTCGTCTAAAGTAATAGATAAAGGCGGCATAAATACTAAAATTGGGCCTAAAGGCCGTGTAAAAACTCCCTTTTCTATTATTTTTCTTGAAACTCTTCTTCCAACATCCTCTTTCCAAGTATATGGAATTTTTCTCTTTTTATCTTTTACAAGTTCAATTCCCCAAATAAAACCAATTCCTCTTACATCTCCGACATGCTTTAAATCTAAAAGCTCCTCTTTTAGTCTCTTTTCTATTTTTTCAATTTTTTCCTTTAAAGTATAAGGATAACCTTTCTTTCTAAAAAGACGTAAATTTTCTAAGGCTACTCTACATCCTAAAGGATTTCCGGTATATGTGTGGCCGTGAAAAAAAGTTTTACCAGAAGCGTAGTCTCCACCATAAAAAGCTCTATAGATTTCTTCTGTACATAAAGTAGCTGCAAGGGGCATATAACCTGCGGTTAAGCCTTTAGAAATTGCCATGATATCTGGCTTTACATTTTCAAGTTCACATGCAAAATATTTTCCAGTTTTTCCAAATCCTGTGGCTACTTCATCTAAGATAAGTAAAATATTATATTTATCACAGAGCTTACGAACCTTTTTTAAATAACCTTTAGGATGCGTGATTACTCCAGCTGCAATTTGAACTAAAGGTTCCATTACAAAAGCTACAATTTTATCTGCATACTTTTCAAAAACTTTTTCTATCTCTTCCAAAGAACGCTCGTAAGCCTCTTTTCTATCCCCAAAAACATTTTCTGGGAAAGGCGGAGGAACTTTTATAGTTTCAAAAAGTAAATCCTTATATAAAGAATGAAATAAATCTACTCCTCCTAAAGATACACTTCCTATGGTATCTCCGTGGTATGCTCCAGAGAGTTTTACAAACAAATATCTATTGTTTTCCCCTTTCATTTTATGATATTGATAAGCCATTTTTAAAGCTACTTCCATAGCTGTAGAACCATCATCCGAATAAAAAACATGTTTTAAATTTTTAGGAGCTATTTTTAAAAGAGCCCTTGCAAGTAAAATAGCTGGAATATTTGTTGCTCCAAGTAAGGTTGAATGAGCTATTTTATTTGCTTGATCATACAAAGCTTCATTAAGTTCTTTTACATTGTGTCCATGAACATTACACCAAACGGAACATACTCCATCTAAATATTTTTTTCCATTTATATCTATTAGATAATTTCCTTCACCTTTAACTATTATTAAAGGTTTATATTTTTCATACTCCGCCATTTGGGTAAAAGGGTGCCAAACTACCTTTTTATCCCAGGTTTCAAGCTTTTCTAAATCTACCTTTTCCCCTAAAATATCTTCATAAAGGTCAAACTTTTCTAGCATTTTTGCCCTCGGTATACGTTTACTTATTTTTCTAAAACATCTTTTCCAATATCTTTTCTATAAAAGGTATTTTCTAAGGCTATTTTTTCCATTACTTTATAAGCCTTATCTCTAGCTTCCTTGAAAGTATCTCCTAACGAGGTTACACTTAAAATTCTCCCTTTCTTATTTGCAAAAAAGATTTTTATATCTTTTAAGTCCTTTTCATTTAAGGATTTTAATTTTCCCTCTAAAGCTTTTAAATCTATTTCACAAGGTGCAAAAGGATAACCTTCACTTGCTAAAACTATACAAAAGGCTTTTCTAGGATCTTCCTCTATTTTCTCAGGTAAATTACCATTTAAGGCTTGTTTAAAAAGCTTTCCAAAATCATCTTTTACTCTTCTAACTAAAATTTGACATTCTGGGTCTCCAAATCTAACATTATATTCTAGAACATAAGGTTCTTTATCTTTTGTTATCATAAGTCCTAAATAAATAACACCTTTATATGGATGTCCTTCCTCTTTCAAACCTTTTAAAGTAGGTTTTATAATTTTTTCTATTATTTTTTCTTTAAGATCCTTATCTACGATTGGATTTGGAGAGTATCCTCCCATACCCCCGGTATTTGGACCTTCATCCTCATCATATGCTCTTTTATAATCTCGCGCAGTTGGAAAAGACACAAAATTTTCTCCATCACATAAAGCAAAAAAAGAACACTCAGTTCCATCTAAACATTTTTCAATTACGACTTCTTCTCCAGATTTTCCAAATATTTTATCCACCATAATTTTTTTTAGAAAATCTAGAGCTTCCTTTTTATCATTTGTTACTAAAACTCCCTTTCCGGAAGCAAGTCCGCTTGCCTTTATAACAATAAAACCTTTTTTATATATATCTTTAAAGTCTTCTACTTTTTCATTTCCAAAAAGACCTTTATCAAAGTAATTTTCTAAAAAACTTTTTGCTTCCTCATAGCTTTTGAATGTGTAAAAATCTGCCGTAGGAATGCCACATCTTTTCATAAAATTTTTTGCAAAAGCCTTGCTTCCCTCAAGTTGAGCCGCAAATTTATCTGGACCTAAAATATTTAAGTTTTCCTTTTGAAATTCATCAACTATACCTTCTACAAGAGGGGCTTCAGGACCCACAAAAGTTAAATCAATTTTATTTTCCTTAACAAAATTTTTTATCTTTTCAAAATCCTTTAAAGAAATATTATCCACAACTTCTATTTTTTCATTATCCTCAAAACGTTTAACAAGTTCATTTCCTGGTAGAAGATAAACTTTCTTTATATCTTCACTTAAAGAAAATTTATATGAAAGAGCATGCTCTCTTGCTCCACTTCCTAAAATTAAAACTTTCATCTTCTCCCCCAAAATATTTAATTTTTTGTATGAAATTATAGCTAAAAATCAAAGGTTTTTTTAATTATTGGAAGTGTAAGACTAAAGAAAAGGATTAAAATTAGAAAAAGGAAAAGAAGAAAAGTTGCCCCTTCATTAGCTATTAATCTTTGTTATAAAAGTAAAACCAGCGAATTTATCAGATTTCGCTAAAATACCCTCAACATAACTGGAAAAAGATTTTAAGGAAGTTTTCTTCCTTAAATTTTTAACTTATATCTCTTCACAATAAGTTTTTATGTTCAAGCTCCTAACAATTTTATAAGCACTTTTAACTGATAAATTCTCAAATAATTATATTGGAGAAAATGAACATTTTATTTACTTTTGAGATAATTTCTAGTTAATATTATCATAGAGAGAATATGAAAGTGAAATATATAGATTAGAATAAAATCTATTCTCTTTCCTTTATAAGAATAAAAGCTATAGTTATACCCATTAGAACAAACACGAGATCTTCTTTATCGTATTTTGCTTCCATAAAAATAGCTTTAAAAAAGATATATATAAAAACTGTAAAAACTATAGCTATAGCTAAAACAACGCTTACCATTATCTACCTCTTAATTGAAAATATTATAATCTAAATATTCCTACCATTTTTTTTTTTTACAATTAGCAATCATTTTCATAATATATATATAGTTTAATATAAAATTTTAAGAAAATCAAGAGTTTAATATTTAAAGCTTGGAAATACAAAGAAATATAGATAATTATGTAATTATCTGATTTTCTAACAATTTTGAGATATGATAATATTTACAAATAAAAATTGATTTAAGATAAAATCTAAAAAGATTATTAAAAATGGTAAAAACTATTTGGGTTTAAGTTTGAACCTATACCCTTTTTTACAATTCCAATTTTTAGAAAACCAAGTTTTTTTAAAAGAGAAAAATATTTGGGAGGGGCAGTTATAAGAAGAGTATAATCGTCTCCACCAAAAAGGGCTTTATCTAAAGCTTTTTTTTTGTTTTTATAATATTTAAGAAGCTTTGGAGATAAAGGAAAATTTTTTAAATCAATAAAAAAATATTTTTTAGACAATTTTGCAAGAAGATTAACCGAAAAAGCTAAGCTATCACTCAAATCTATTGCACACTTTATATTTAAAGAAAATAAAGTTTTTATAACACTTAAAGGTATATAGAACATAAAAAATCTTTTTATGAAGTATTTTTCCAGAAAAGACAAATTTTTAAAATTTTCCTTTTTTTCTAAAATTTCTAAGCCAGTTGCAGCTTCTCCAGTGTATTTATATACAAAAATATACTCTCCCTCTTTTGCCTGATTTCTTAAAAAAGGTTTAATAGTTTTACCAAATAAAGTTATATTTACCGAAATATTTTTAGAGTAAGAGGTATTTCCACCTATAAGCTCTATGTTATAAAGCTGGGAAGCAAATTTTAAACCTTTCAAAAATTCTTCTATCTTAAACTTTTCTAAATCTATATTTAAATTTAAAAGAAAATATTTTGGAATACTGCCCGACGCTAAAATATCTGATATATTTATCCATAAAGCTTTATATCCAAGATAAAAAAATAAATTTTTTATATTCCAAAGCCTAAAATGAGTATTTTCATTTAAAGCATCTGAGGTAAAAGCATATTTTCCAAAAAGATTTAGGTAAGCACAGTCATCCCCAATATATTTTGAGGAGAAAGTTTTTTTTATTAAAGAGATAATTTTAAATTCCTTATTCAAGACTAATTCCAAATTCTTTTTTTATTTTTTCCAAACCCTTTAAATTAACATCTGCGTCTTTTAAATAATTTGCCTTTAAAGGTAATGGAAACCTATCTGCTACATAATAAGCGTTTAAGGATAGGGGTTTTTCTAAATAATCTATATTTTCTATATTAAATTCTTGTGAAAGATCGGTAATAAAAGGTGAGTTTCCAATTAAAGTAAGACCTTTATTTTTTTCTAAAAAGTTTTTTATATCCTCAAGAAAGTAAAAACCTTCTTTTAGTAAAGTTAAAGAATTATAAAAACAAGCCGCGTAAACTCCATTTTTAGGAGCTTTTAGTAAAACTAAGGTAGGAGTAAAAAGAAAATAGGGGTAAGCATATGCTCTTAAGGTGCTAACACCGACAGCATCTATATTTGAAGCTTCTTTTAAGCCCTTTGCAAAAGCTAAAGCTATTTTTATTCCTGTAAAAGAACCAGGCCCTGTGCAAACAATTACTTTTTTTATATCTTTAAAAGTTTTTTTTATATCTTCAAAAGCTTTCTTTAGTTTTTTTGGAAATATAGATATATGATTTTTTTCTAAGTAACTTTCCATATATAAAACCTTATTTTCTTTTAAAATACTAAAAGATCCTGTTTCAAAACTTAAATCAAAAGAAAGAATCATTCCTCTTCCTCATGTTTTTCTTCTATATTTTCTTGGGAAGCTTTATTAAGCTTAAAGCCTAAAATAATAAATCCTAACACAAGAATAACAGATATTCCTATTAACAAATATTTAATAAAAGAAAAATTGGAAACTAAAGTTTCCTTTAATTCATTTTGAGTTTTAGATAAGCTATCTAATTTATTAGAAATTTGATATAAATTATTTTTTACATCTTCTATATTATTTTTTACATCCGAGGAAGATTGACTTACTAGTGAAGCTAAATCATTTTTCGCTTTCAATATTTTTGTATCTAAACTTCTTTCAAAATCTCTTTTTAATTCTTCTTTTAAATTTTCATTATTTTCTTTGATAATTTTATCTATTTCCTTTTTGTATTCTTCTAATACCTTTTTAATGTAAGCATATGTATATTTTCTACTTAAATAAAGCTTATCTTGAATAATACGAGAAAGTTTTTTAATTATTCTTTCTTCATTACAACTGGATTTAGAGAGTCCTTTTATTAATTTTTCATTTTCCTCCAATTTATTTAATATTTTCAAAAGTAAAGCTTTTATTTCCGGATCAGAAATATTATTTACTTGTGATTTTAAAGTTTCTATATCCTGAGAAGAAAAGCTTTCATTTGATATTTGATTTCGAGAAGATAAAACACTTGAAGCTTTATATGTCTTTCTTACTTTTAAAATTTTTTGAGGAGTTTTTACTGGATAAACATTTACTTTATAATCATACTGTATTTCCTGAGCAATTGCTAAACTAAAAAATGTAAAACTTAAAACAAAAAAATTTTTCATTACATAGCCTCCTCATATGTTTTGGACCCCTTTTTGTATTTCAAACGTAGATATTTTCTTATGAAAAATAAAATGGCAATAGAGATAACTCCAAGAAGCATATCTACAAAAGAATGGACTTGAACTATAACTTCCCGAGAAATAGCAATAAAAAGAACATCTAAAATAACTCTAGGTTCGTGTCTTACTAAAAGAATAATAACTTCGGCCGATAATGCAAATAAAAGAAACTCTGCAATAATTTCCCGAATTTCTTTTTTAGCAAGGCTTGGATTAGAAATAAGAATATCCTGAAGATGAGATATTAAATGAGGCATGTGAATTATATACTTAAGAAATACTCCAAAAGAAAAAACAAGTAAAGTTAAAGCTATTAAAGTTAAAAATAAAACAGCTAGTTTCTCAACAATAGGAACAAAATACTTTATTATTGTAGTTAACATGAAAATCTCACCTTTTAAATTAAAATAAAAAACCTTAGTTTACTTTTAAATTAAAAATAAACTTATGGAAAATTATATCAAAAGATATCCATTTTTGTTATAATTCTCAAACACAAGAAAATAAATAATAAAAAGGGGGTGATACAGCTTGGCTACTGTTTATGTTCTTCCAGGAGAGCCTTTTGAAAAAGCATATAAAAGATTTAAAAAGCTTTGTGAAAAAGAAGGAATTTTTACTGAAATCAAAAGACATGAGTATTATGAAAAACCATCTGAAAAAAGAAAAAGAAAAATGCTTGCAGCTCGTAAAAGACTTATTAAAGCTCTTAAAAAACGTGGTCTTTTACCATCTAAAGGCAAAAAGAAAAAGAAAAAATAATATATTTTGCCCGCTTGTTTGCGGGCTTAATTTAAGATTTTATAACTTCGCAATTTAATATATATCGTAGGGAAATTTCCATAAAGTTTTATTTCCTGAGGAATTGTATAGTTTCCTATATTTTTAATTTTTACGCAGGCCTCTTTGACATCTCCCTTGGAAAATCTATAACAAATAAAACCATTCTTTGTTTTTTTTACAATTTTTCCTATGCATTTTCCTAGGACTAAAGTAGAATTATAATTTTGATGATAAAGAATTTGACCTAAATAAAAAACCCATCTTCTTTGCCTTTTTTTCTTTCCGCTTTTTTCAAAATATATATAGTTTGTTTGATTTTGATAATAGTATACATAGGCTTTTTTAAAAAATAAAGAAACTTTTCCTTCTAATTTAAAATAACTTGGGGTTTTAACAGTTTTTATATTACCTATTTTAAAAATTCCCCACATTAAAACTGAGTACGTAGCTTCTAAAATCACTTTCAAACCTTTAAATAAGTATCTTTTTCCTCAAATTTTACTTTTAACATTTTACTTAAGCGAGGATATTTTGATAAATCCGGAGATTTTTGTAATATTTCTAAGGCATCTTTTCTTGCCTGTTCTAAAAGTTTTAGAGAGAAAACTTTTTCAAAGTCAAAAATGAAAAAATCACTTTTTCCAGATTGACGAGTTCCAAAAAATTCCCCAGCTCCTCTAAGTTTTAAATCTTCTTCCGAAATTTTAAATCCATCTGTATATTTTTCTAAAGTATAAAGTCTTTCTAAAGATTTTTCAGAAGTTTTTTTCCCACATACTAAAAAGCAATAGGATTGATAAGGGCCTCTTCCTACTCTACCTCTAAGTTGGTGAAGTTGGGAAAGACCAAAACGCTCAGCATTTTCAATAATCATTATGGTAGCTTCAGGAACATCTACTCCTACTTCTACTACCGTCGTGGAAAGTAAAATTGCACCCCTTTTACTTTCTTTAAATTTTTTCATAACTTCATACTTTTCTTCATCTTTCATCTTCCCGTGAAGAACATAAATTTCAAAATCCTTAAAGTGTTTTTTCCAAAATTCTTGCATCTTTTCTAAACTTTTTATTTCTTCAAGTTTTTCATTTTCCTCAATTAAAGGATAGATAACATATGCTTTTCTACCTTCTTTTAATTCTTTATTTAAAAGAGGAAAAATAGAAGTTATTTCATTTTCAAAAATAACTTTTGTAATAATTTTTTTTCTACCTCCTGGAAGCTCATCTATAATAGAAACATCTAAGTCTCCATATAAACTTAAAGCTAAGGTTCTAGGAATAGGGGTTGCGGTCATAACTAAAATATGTGGATTATGTGCCTTTTCCTTTAAACTTAATCTTTGCTCAACTCCAAAACGATGTTGCTCGTCAATAATTACTAATTTTAAATTTTTAAATTTAACATCCTTTTGAAATAAAGCGTGAGTTCCAATAACTACCTTTATCTCCCCATTTTCAAGTTGTTTATAAACTTCCTTTTTTTGACTTGGTTTTAAAGATCCTACTAGATATCCAACTTTTATATTTAATTTTTCTAAAATAGCTTTAAATTTTTGGTAGTGTTGAAAAGCTAAAATTTCTGTAGGACACATAACTGCAACTTGATAACCTTTTTTTGCAAAAAGATAAGCTGCTAAAATTGCAATGATAGTTTTTCCACTTCCTACATCTCCTTGAATTAAACGGGATAAAAGTTTTCCCTCTTTTAAATCTTTTAAAATTTCTTTCATTACTCTTTTTTGAGCATTTGTAAGTTCAAAAGGAAGTGTTTTTAAGATAGGTTCTAAATCTTTTTCTTCTATATTTAAGTCTTCCTTTATTTTCTCTCTTGAGAACTTTTGCTTTAATATGGCAAGTTGCATTAAAAAAACTTCATCATAAAAAAGCCTTTTATGATACGGAGTTTCAAAATTTTCGTAAAGCTTAAAATCTATATTAGTATTTGGAACATGAATATAAAATATACTTTCTCCATAAGAAGGGAAACTATATTTTTCAAGAATTTCCTTAGGTAAATATTCAGGTAGGTAAGGGGCAAGTGTAGATACAGCTTTTTCAAAGGCATTTATAAGCCTAGATAAAGAAATTTTTGAATATCCTGGATAAATTGGAAAATAGCTTCCAAAGTTTTTTAAAGGAAAAGTTAAATAATCTACCTCAGGATGAAAAATAGCAAGATTATCTTCGAAACGACCTACTTTTCCTCTTGCAATAACTTTAATTTTTAATTTTTTAGCCTTCTCAAAAAACTTTTTATAAAATTTAAAAAAACGTTCATTTTTTTTAGAAAAAATATATACTAAATGAATTTTTCCAGTTCCATCTTCTAAAGTAGCTTTAAATACTATCTTACCTTTTTTAGTTTCTAAATAGGAAATATGCTTTATTTCTCCAACTACATTTACTACTTCATCAAGATTTAAATATTTTATTGGATATACTGTTTTTCTATCTTCATATTTTTTAGGAAAATAGTAAAAAATATCTTTTATATACTTTAAAGATAATTTTTTAAAAACATTTCTATATTTGTTTTCCAAATTTTTTAGGGATGAAATTGGATAATTTAAAATAGATAAATCAAATTTCTTTTCTTTTTCGATAAATTTTGGAGTTTCTCTTTTTAAATATTTTAAATGTTTTTTTATTTTCTCTTTCTCTTCCTTTAAAATATCTTCAAGTTTTTGAGGTAAAAAGTGAAATTTTATGTTATTTGTAAGCTTTTCTATAAGATTTTTTTTAGCTTTGTCCCCTAAAAATTCCCAAGTATAAAGATAATTTATTGCTTTTTCTAAAAAAATTTTTCTTTTTTCGTCTAAGCTTTGCCAGTACTTTAATAAATCTTTTAAAAGATCTATTAAAATTTTAGGACGATAAAGTGGAAGTTTTTCTTGATAAGCTGAAAGCAAATTTAAAGTTTCCCTATATATATCTTCATAAGTTTTTAAAGTTTTATCTATCTTAGATTGCATTTTTTAAACTTTTATAAAGTTTTAAAAGACGAAATATTTTTTTTCCTAAAGGTGTATTTTTTATTAAAAGGTATTTTATATTTTTATTTTCTAAACCCACAAAACTAGATAAATCTTCCTCATCTAAAACAAGAAGATTTTTATAAAAATTTTTTAGCTTCTCCTGAGCTTTTAAAGAGGCTTTTTGAGAAACAATAATAAAAGCATCTTTATCCTTATAGTCTATATTGTCTAAGCCTATATCTATTAAAGAGGCTTTTTTAGCTCTAACTAAATTTGTAATAAGCTCTTTTTCTATAGTTTCTAAAAGATAGTTTATAAAAGAGTTTACATCTATATTTTTTCCTTTATAAATTTTCTTTAGAGCTGCTTTTATACATTCCTTTTTAGGACAAATATTTATCCCCTTTCCGGGAAGTTTAGAATAGAGATCTAAAAAAAGGATATTAGAAACATCTTTAAATATATTTAAAAATGTCTCGGGAAGGGAAATCTCCCCTTCCCTTAAAAAATCTTTAGAAATTAATTTAAAATTTAAAAGATCCTCTTTCTCTTTTCTTTCTTTACACGCAAAGCAAGCTCTTATTGACATTCTTCACCCTTTTTCTGAAGTTCAAGCATTTTTTTATAATCACTTTCTCTAATAATATCTATATAAGCTCCGGTTAATTTTGCGGCAAGCTTTGCATTTATCCCTTTATTTCCAATAGCAAGAGATACATCTTCATCTGGAACCACAACTTCTACTCTTCTTTCTTCTTCGTCATCTCTTATAACACGTGCAAGAAGAACTCTTGCTGGGCTTAAAGCTCTTTTTACAAATTCGGCTAAATCATCACTATATCTTATAACTTCTACTTTTTCTCCCGAAAGTTCTTGAGAAATTGGATGAATTCTACTTCCTTTAAGTCCTATACATGCTCCCACCGGATCAATATAATCTACGTTTGTATCTACTGCTACTTTTGCTCTAATACCCGGTTCCCTTGCTACCGCTTTTACTTCTACAAGTCCATCTCTAACTTCGGGAATTTCTATCTCCATAAGTTTTTTTAAAAATTTTGGATGGGTTCTTGATAAAATTACATAAGGTGGTTCATAATCTTTATAGTATCTAAATTTCTTTTCAGAATATAATTTATAGTTAAATAAAACATCATAAATTACGCCTCTAATTCTTTTTCCAAGGTCGTATTTAGACGAATTTCTTTCTTTTGGAATTTGCTCTTCATAAGGCAGAATTCCTACTATTCTTCCTAAATCTATTATTAGATCTCCATTTTTCATTTTATCCTTTATAGTTCCAGAAATTATTTCTCCTTCTTTTTCTTTAAATTCTTTATAAAGATGCTTTTTTTCAGCTTCCTTTATTTTTTTTAGTATTACGCTTTGAGCAACTCTTGCTGGTATTCTCCCAAGTTCTTCAGGTTTAATTTGGATTAATATAACATCTCCTACTTCTATTTCTTCATGAGTTTTTCCTGGAGGAGGAATAATTCTTTCTCTTTCTTTCTCATCCGCAATCATTTTTAAAACTTCATCTAAAGAAATTTCATATACGGGATCTCTAACTTCATCTACAACTTTTTTTTCCTGATAAACTCCAAAATCCTTTCCATCTTCTCCAATCTTTACTATTAAATTTCCTTTTATTCCAGCCTTTTTAGCAGCATTAATAATAGCAATCTTTACAGCTTTTATAACTTCATCTTTGGATATTCCTTTTTCTCTACATATAAGATCTATTGTTTTTGCTAAACTTTCCATTTAAATTCCTCCTTAGAAACTTGTCCCAGATTAAATCTAAGGATAAATATAGCATTTGGACAGGTTAGGGTCAATAGAAAAAAAGAGGGGTACTGAGTTTAACTAGATAATAAAAAATTTTAATTTCAAGGTTCTTTAAAAATTTAAAAACTCTTAAGTAAAGTTTAAAGCTAAAAACCTTAAGAAATATCAAACAAATTTTTTAAAACTTTAACTATACTTCCATCTTCATCTTCCTTCGCTAAAAGTTTAGCATTTGCAATTTGAGTATGAAGAATTTTATTTACTATTACTTTTGTCATATAATCTATTTCTTTTTTTGTCTTTTCGTCTAAATTTAACTTTTTTAAACGTTTTTCAAGCTCTTCTTTTCTTATTTTTTCCGCCTTTTCCCTTATACTTGCAATAATAGGATATACTTGATATTCTTTAAGCCATTTGTAAAATCTTATAGCTTCCTCCTCCACAATTTTTTCTGCTTTTATAGCTTCAAGTTCCCTTTGTTTTAAATTTTCCTTTACAATTTTTTCAAGATCATCTATATAAAAAACAAATACATTATCAAATTCTTGAACCTTTGGATCTATATCTCTTGGTAGGGCAATATCAATTAAAAATAAATAATTCTTTTTTTTATTTATTATTTTTTTTATATCCTCATATGTAATGATAAAAGATGGTGCACTTGTAGAAGATATTACTACATCTACTTTTTCCAAAGCTTCCAAAAGTTTATTTAAAGGGTAAATTTCTATATTTAAAAAAGGAAATTCCTTTTTCAAATTTTCAGCTATATTTTTTGCCTTATCTTGATTTCTATTTACAATTATTAAATCCTTTACTCCTTCTTTTATAAGATGCTTTATAGCATTTTGGGCCATTTCCCCGGCCCCAATTAAAGCAACTTTTTTTCCTTTTAAACTTCCAAAAATTTTTTTTGCAAGCTCCACAGCAACTGAAGCTATAGAAACTTCACCCTTGGCAATATTTGTTAAAGTTCGAACTTTTTTAGATACTTTTAAAGCGGTTTGACAAAATCTATCTAAAATTTGGCCAATAGCACCAATTTCCTTTGCCAAAAGATAAGCATTTTTAAATTGACCTACAATTTGAGGTTCACCAATAACTAAAGAATCTAAAGAAGATGCTACTTTAAATCCATGGTAGATAGCTTCTAAATTTTTATGGGTGTATATATATTTATCTATATCAAAATCTAATTTTTTATAGTTTTTTAAAAAATTTTTAACTAGTTCAAAATTTTCTATATTAGATACAAAATAAATTTCGGTTCTATTGCAAGTAGATAGCAAAAAAGTTTCAAGAATATTTTCATTTTCTAAAAGTTTAAGCAAAAAATCTTTTGTTTCCTCTTCTTTAAAAGAAAATTTTTCTCGAATTTCTATAGGAGCAGTTTTATGAGAGGTTCCAATTAAACCTATAAACATTTTTTCCCTCTTTAGTTCCAACTAAAATTATGTATCCCAGGAATAAAAGTATTTCCTATTAAAAACAAAGTAAAAAGGAAAAGAGCTGCAATAATATTATATTTAGCCCAAGTAACAATATTTATATTTTTTACAAACCTTAAGATAAAAAATATTACGTAAAGAATATAAAGCAAAATAAAACCTATTATTTTTATATCCCAAATGAAAATTGTTTGATAATAAATTTCAAGTAAGATAAAACCTGTAAGAATTGTAAAACTTGTAAAAATTAAACCAAAAGCTGTAGCATGATCTATAGCTTTTTCTAAAAAAGGAAAAGAAGGTATTTCTTTGAATACCTCAGAAATTTTCTTTTTCTTTAAGGAGCGGTGCGCTCTTAAAAAAAGTATGGAGGCTATAGCAGAGAAAATAAGAGAAGCATAGGCTAAAAATGAAGAAAATATATGAAATCTAAGTAAAAAATCATAATGTTTTACAGGGACATAAAAAGCAGATTTATCTACAAAGAAGGATAAAATTATAATAATACCTAAAATTGGACTTACAATGGAAATAACTGAATCTAGGCGATATTTCAAAACAAAAAATACGCTTAGAATATCTAAAAATATAGCAAAAAGTAATATACTTCCTTTTAAAGTATTTAAAGGACATGCCTTAAGTTTAAAGATATAAGCAAAAAGTCCCAAACTTCCAAACAAAAATAAATATTTTGACACTTGTTTTAAAGTGCTATTTTTATAAAGAAATGCAAAGATATTTAATATTTCACATGCAAACATAATAATAGCTATAATATAAAGCATTTTATAAATCCTCTAAAATCCTTTCTAATAATTTTAATACTTTTAAAGATTTTTCTCAGAGTATTTTTCTAAAAGTTCATAAAATCTTTTAAATAAATACCTACTATCGTGAGGTCCAGGTGAGCTTTCAGGATGGTACTGAACCGTAAAAATAGGTTTAGTTTTGTGTTTCATACCCTCTAAAGTTTTATCGTTTAGGGAAATATGGGAAACTTCAAAATCTTTTGGGAGCTTATTTAGATCCACAGCAAATCCATGATTTTGAGCGGTAATTTCTACTTTTTTGTTTTCTAAGTTTAAAACAGGTTGATTAGCTCCTCTATGACCAAATTTAAGTTTAAAAGTTTTCCCGCCAAAAGCTAAAGCTGTAAGTTGGTGACCTAAACAAATTCCGAAAATGGGTTTTTTAAATTTTTCAAAAAGAACTTTTAAAGTTTCAATATAAGGAACTGCAGCTGGATCTCCAGGTCCACAAGAAATAAAAAGACCATCTAGATCCATATTTAAAATATCTTCAGCCTTAGTATTTGCAGGTAAAACAATAGGTTTAATCCCAAGATCTGCCATACATCTAAGAATGTTATATCTTATACCAAAATCTAAAACTCCAACCTTATATTTAAAGTGTTTTTCATCATATTTTCTATATCCTTTTAAGGTCCAAGTTCCCGTGTTCCATTCATATTTTTCTTTTGTTGTAACTTTATCTACTAAATTTAAACCTTCCATCTTTGGAGAATTTAAAACCATATTTAAAGCATAATTTTTAAGATTTTCAAAAGAGTCAAATATCTTTTTATTATCTTTATCAATTATTAGAGTATATCCATCTTCAGTTTCTTCGTAAGTAAAAATTCCCCCTCTCATAGCTCCTTTTTCACGAATATGTTTAGTTAAAGCCCTAGTATCCACATTAAAAATACCAACTACATTTTCTTTTTTTAGGTAATTTTCTAAACTATCTTTTGCTCTCCAATTACTGTATATAGGAGAAAGCTCTAGAATAATAAATCCTGCGGCGTGAACTTGATAACTTTCTATATCTTCTTCATTTACTCCTACATTTCCTATTAAAGGATAAGTCATAGTAACAATTTGACCTTTAAAGGAGGGATCGGTTAAAATCTCCTGATAACCTGTCATAGAAGTAGTAAATACAACTTCTCCTAAAGTAGTTCCTTCTTTTCCAAAATTATATCCTTCTAACATATATCCATCTTCTAAAAGAACAAAAGCATTTTTTCTATCAAAAAACATTTAAAAGCCCCCTCAAAATATTTTCAAGGATTTTCAAACCGACTTTTTGACTTTTTTCTGGATGAAATTGAGTTCCAAAGACATTGCTTTTAAAAACACTTGAGACAAAAGATATATGATAATCGGTTAAAGTTAAAATGGCATTTTCTTCTACATCTTTTGGATAGTAAGAATGGACAAAATATACATATTCTCCGCTTGGGATATCTTTATAGATATCTATAGCCTTTTCTTCTATATTTTTTTCATTTTTATATATTTGGTTCCAACCCATATGAGGAACTTTGTAAGCTTTAGGAAGGCGAAATTTTACTATTTTCCCTTTTATAAATCCAAATCCTTTTTCCTGTCCAAATTCATAGCTTTTTTCAAATAGAAGATGATAACCTAAACATATTCCAAAAATAAAAGTTCCCTTTTCCTTTTCTTCTATTATCTTTTCCCATAAATTTAATTTTTTTAAATTTTTAACAGCATCTTTAAAAGCTCCTACTCCGGGAATTACAATTAAAGACGGTTTAATAATTTCTTTTGGAGAGTTTACAACTAGAATTTTAAACTTTAAGTTTTCTTGATTATTTACATATTCAAAGGCTTTAGATACGCTTCTAATATTTCCCATTCCATAATCTAATATATAGATATTCATTTTTGCTGCCCTTCCAAGGCTTTGTAAGAATAAATTTTCCTAATTATAGCAAAAGTAATATTTTCAATCTTTAAATAAAAATTTTTCAAGTTTATATTTAGTAAAATCCAAAATTAGGTTTGGCAAAATTTTTTTAGTGTAATCTTTTAAAAAATTGAGTGAAACAAAATCTGGATATAAGTATCTAACTAAGCTTTCTATATGAATAATAGTTTTTAAAAGTAAAACTAAATCTTCTGAAAAATGTATGTTAAATTTTTTTGCATTTTCTATTTCTTCATAAATATAATCTTTTAAAGATATTCTTTTTAAAGGGCGACCTAAATATTTATCTATATTTTTTAGAATATGCCTTTTTAGTTTTTCTACGTTAGTATCTTTTTTTATTAATCCTGCAAGTTTTAAGGCATAAAGAATTATATTTTCATCCTTTCTTATTATCCCATATATAAATAAAGAATGAGCTAATTTTAATTTCCTTGGGATTCTTCCCACAATTCCAAAATCTAAAAGGCATATTTTTCTATCTTTTGTTACTACTATATTTCCTGGATGTAAATCTGCATGGAAATAAGAAAGCTCAAAAAGTTGTCTAAAGGCTATTTTTAAAAATTTAATTATTAAATCCTCAATTTCTTTATAAGAAAGATTATGTTTTTTTACAAACTCCGTTATTTTTTCACCCTCTACATATTCCATAACTAAAATATCTTTATTAGATAAATCCCAATAAACCTTTGGAATATAACAGAAGTCTAAATTTAAGTTTTCTCTAAATAGCGTAAGATAAGAGGATTCGTTTTCTAAATTAAGTTCATCTTTTAATATATCTTCTATTTCTTCAAATATATTTTTTAAATTAAAACGCTTAAGTTTCGTTTTTAAAAAAGGTAGGGTATAAAGAAAATTTAAAAAAACTTTTAAAACTTCTAAATCTACTTTTATTTGTTCTTTAGCTTCCGGCTTAATAAATTTTATAGCTACTTTTTCTCCCGTTTTTAAAACTCCTTTATGAACCTGAGCTATAGAACCTACTCCAATAGGCTTTTCTTCAATATATTCAAAGGCATATATTTTTGAACCAAGTAGTTTCTGTAAAACTGAGAAAGAAACTTTAGGTCCTTTATCTTGAAGATGAGAAAGCTCTTCTATGAAATCTGGGGGAAGGAAATCTAGTCTTAAGGATAAAATTTGGCCAAGTTTTATAAAAGTAGGACCTAAATCTTCTAATATTTTTCTAAAGCGTTTTGAGGGAGGATATTTTAGGTAAGGCTCTATTTTATTTTTAAAAGCTAAATAAGAAGGAAAGAAAAAAAATTTATAAAGAGGTCTTTTTTTAAAATAGTCCCAAAAAAGAGCTAGAAAGCAAATATATATCTCTAAGGTTCTTTTTAGAAATTTCAAATTAAGTTACCTTATTTTTTAAAAGCTCTTTTAACTCTTTAAGTTCTCCCTTTAAAATTTCAAGTTCTCTTTTGAGCTCTTTAATTTCATCTTGAGTTACTAAATTAAGTTCTTTAATTAAATTTTTAATCTCCTTTAAAATTTCTTCCTTTTCCATATCTAATTTTTTTTCAAGCTCTTTCAAAGCTTCCTCTCCATATTTTTCAAGATATTTCTCTTTGTTTTCTAGCTCTTTAATCTTTTCAGCTAAAGTTTTATATGTTTTATAAGCAAGTCCAAGTTGAATTAAAAGTGCTTTTCTAAACATTTTAAAACCTCCAAAGGGGGCTAATAAGCCCCCTGAAAAATTCCTATCTTTATATTAAATTTATTATTATTGTTTTTTTCTTTCAATCTTTCTAACTTTTTCTTCTCCAAGTTTTCCTTTCTCAATAAGCTCGCCGTCTTTATATTCAAATACTCGGATTTTTGCCATGTGGCCAATATAACGCTCAGTATCAATAATAGATGCATAGGATACATCAAACCAATCTATAACAAGTTCAATACATTTAAATGGATCAAAATCTTTACAAGAGTAAGCATCAAAAGAGAAAAACTTTTCTTCTGGCCAAGTATGAATAGAGCAATGACTTTCAAGCCATACAGAAATTCCGGAAACTCCAGAATCTTCTGTAGATCTTTTATGTAAAAGCTCTTCCATTATTTTTAAAGTTTTACAATCTACTCCTTCTTCCTTTAATTTTCTTACAAATTGCTCAAGCTCACTTTGAGCAAATGGAAATCTTGCTACAATAGGAGGATAAACTAAGGTCATATCTATTTTTCTAGAAAGTTCTTCCATAAAATCATAAACAGATTGTATAGATCTAATTGCCTTTGTATCATTTACCAAACAATCCATAAATACGTGTCTACCAACAAATTCCATTCTTTCTCCCTCCCTAAGATAAAAATTTTAATTTAGTATAATTTTCTAAATAAATTATTAAACCACCCTAACAATTTTAAACATAATTTTAAGACTAATTTTCAAATTTTAAAGAGGGAAAAATGATAAATAAAGATAAAATTTTAAACTTTTTTGATAACTTAAAACAAGGTTTAAATGAACAAGATGTAGAAAAACTTCTAAAAAAAAGCAACGAAATTTTAGAGAAAGTTTCTAAAAGTGACAAGCTTATAAGATATATTAATCAAATTGAGCTTCTTATACGTATGCTAAAAGATTATATAACTAAAGAATACCCCCAACTTCCTTGGAAAACTTTCGTTTCCGTAGGAGCAGCCCTTTTATATATTGTTATGCCTATAGATGCTATACCTGATTTTATTCCTGGAGTTGGACTTTTAGATGATGTTTTCGTATTTACTACTGTTTGGAAACTTGTAGAAGAAGATGTAAAAGAATATGCGGCTTGGAAACTAAGAAATTTACCTGAAGATGAAGAAATGTCAAATCATCTTATAAATGTAATATCCAAAGCTTTCCCAGATCTAATTCCCATAAAAAAAGCTCTTGAGGAAAATAGGATAGGACAAAAAACAAAAAAGCAGACTTAAAAAATATAAACACTTTATATATCTTCGGTTCTATACCGAAAAATTGTGTAAAGGATGTAACAAGCTCTTGATTTTCAACATTTGATTGAATTTTTTACACAACTTTTCAGAATAGTTCCAAAATTTTGTTTACAATTCATTTTCATACCGTAACGGTCTTATTTAAAGTTATATTTGCAAAACAAAACTTTGGTACTTTATTAAGTTTCCATACCGTAACGGTCTTATTTAAAGAGCACGCTAAAATCTTGAGAACCAACGTATTCATAATATAAAAAATAGCCGCAAAGGTTGTTTAAATTTAATTATATGCAGTAATTTTTTTATGTCAAGTAAATTAATGGTATTTTATCAAAATCTGATAAATTCATTAGATTTGCCTCCATAATAAAGACTAATAGCTAACGAATATATAAACATGTTTAAACTCTTACTATAGTTTTTGCTTTTTTTCGTGCTCTTTCAATAAACGTTTTCCCTCTCTTTGAATCCAAGTGGAAATTGTCCAAGGAGAAATATTTAAAATTCTTGATACAGCGGAAATCGAAGAGCCTTTAGCTATCATTTTTAAAGCTTGCTCTTTTAAAAATTCTGGTTTCTTTAATCTTTCTGCTCCTATAGTGAAATTTCTGCCACACTCTTTGCACAGATATCTTTGTTTTCCATCTCTTGATTTTCCATTTTTTACGCACCAGTTAGAACCACATTCAGGGCACCTATATTTACGTGTATATTTTCTCGGTCTTCCTCTTCTTCCCATAATATACTATTTTATCATATCTTGATTAAAATACCAATTTTTTATAAGTTTTTCTTTAAAGTCTTTATCTGAAGGAAGAAGGTCATAGTCTTTTAATACTCCATTTATTTCCTTTTTTGTTCGAAGACATATGGGAGAAAGTGTTTTGAAGATAATTTCATTATCTATTTTTGGGGATTCTAAAAGAGATATTTGTTGAACATAAAAACTTAAGTCTTTTATCTTTATTTCTCCACTTTCGAAAAGGGCATATATTATTTTTCTAATAAATTCTTCTAAGGGGGAAGAAAGGTAAAGATATACTTTTCCATCTAAAATTTTTATGCCTTCTTCTAATATTTCTCTATTTTTTATAAAAAGCTTTGAAAATGTAAAAAATTTAAAAGTTCTTTTTTCGTGAAGTTTATTTGCAAAATCTAAATCTACGTTTCTTATTATGTTATATAAAGAAGATGCTAGGTAATATTGATAGTTAAAATCTAAAATAGAATTCTTTTTTGTTTCCAAATTTATTTTTAATCTCAAAAATTTTCTCCTTAAGGTGTAATTGCCGTTATAACAAGTTTTCCATGTTTTACTCCTTTTAAGGTTATAAGCTTATCTGCAAGCTCTTTAATTTCGTTATATTTTCCTTTAACTGCTATAACTTCAAGACAGTGGTGAGCATCTACATGAACATGCATGGAGGATATTATTACGTGAAGATATTTGTGTTGAATATCTGTTAAATTTTCCCCTATACCTTTTTCGTGATGATCATATATTAAAGTTATAGTTCCAAAAACTACCTTATTTTTTTCCTGAATATCCTCTACTAAAGCATCTCGAATTAAATCTCTTATTGCTTCTGATCGAGATATATAACCTCTCGCTTTCCAGTATTCTTCAAAACGATTAAATAATTTTCTGTCCAAAGAAACGGCGAATCTCACTATGTTTGCCATCTTCTACCTCAACTTTTACATTTCTTTTTTCAAGATATTCTTTACATTCTTTTATTACCTTCTCTATTTCCTGAGAAGGATTTTCCACTACAAAAACAATTTTATCATAGAGCTTAGGATTTTTTATTAAATAAAGTATATGTCCTGCACAAAGTTTATCTTCATAAGGAAGCTTTGACACATTTTTTCCAAAGAAAAATTTAACGTCTTTTTCGTGAGAAGGATTATCTAAGTAAACATACAAAACATTTTTTACTTTTATAGTTGGGTCAAAACGAAGTTCTTTTATAGTCAAAGGAATATTAAAAGCTCTTTTTGCATTTACAGTTACAATTCTTTTAAATTCTAAAAAATCTATATCTAAAATATCAGCTAAAGTTTGAATTACATAAACAACATATAAAGGTGTATTTCTTTTTCCTCTTACAGGTTGAGGAGCAAGATAAGGGCTATCTGTTTCTACTAAAATTTGATCTATAGGAACATATTTTACAGTCTCTCTTAAAGCTTCATTTTTCGGATAAGTTACTATCCCCGAGTAAGAAATAAAATATCCTAAATCTAAAGCTGTTTTTAAAAGAGTCTTGTCTCCATTAAAGCAATGAATTATTCCTTTTATATCTTTGCCCTTCCTTTTTATAATTTCACTAAGCTCTTTTTCTGCATTTCTACAGTGGATAACAAGAGGTAAGTTATATTCTTTTGCAAGATCAATTTGAAACTCAAAAACTTCATATTGCTTTTCCTTTGGAGACAGATTTCTATAAAAATCTAGCCCAGCTTCCCCAATAGCTACTATTTTCCTTCCATAATCTTTATATACTTTTTTAAATACCTTTTCAAATTCCTCTAAATCAGTGTCTTTTGCTTCATGAGGATGAACTCCAAATGTAGAATATATATTGTTTTGCTTTAAAGCTAGACTTAAAGCCTTAATACTATCCTTTATAGAAATTCCAACATTTACTACAAAATCAAATTTTTCTTTTATTTTTTCTAAAATTTCCTCTCTATCTTTATCAAATTGAGGAAAGTGTAAATGAGCGTGTGTATCTACCAAGATTATCCTCCTTTTAATTAGAAAGTTTTAATTTATATACTCTCATATACGGAAAATCATTATAAACTTCTTCAAAATACCTTTTATCATATTTTCCAAGGAGATACATTTGATTAAAAGCACTTTTATAGGCTTTATCTGTTATTAGATATATACCTACTAAATTTTTTACAGGCAACTTAATTCCATTTCCAATATCTTTTAAATCTTTTGAAGCTCCAATATACTCTATTACAAATTTTCCCTGAGAATTTATATTTCTTTCTAAAATAACATGACCGTTATTTACAACTACAAGTTTTTTAAGCTGTGGAAAATTGGAAGCTCCGGTAATTAAATCTACAATAATTTGATTTTGTCCTAAAGTACATACCAAGGCCGGAGAACCTGTTTTTAACTTTCCTATTCCACAAGGCAAAGTCATAAAACCTTCTTTGTCTCCATCGCCTCTAATAAAATTCCAAGTTCCAAATCTATTTATCCAGAAAAATTTTCCTATTTCATCATTTGTAAAAGCAAATAAAATGGGATGCCCAGATAAAAGTTTATTTGCAAGATTATTTTCATCTTTTATTGAAGCTAATCTAACTTTAAAATATGGAGCAAGAAGCTCTTTTAAAACCTCTTTATTTTTTAAAATTTTACCTTCAAAAATATAATCCCTTATCTTTCTTGCTATTAAATTGGTTTGCTCCGGAGTATCTGTTCCTAACTTTTCAAAATAATACTTTGGTTTTTCTAAAAATTTATTTATTCCATAAAGACCTATTAAGGATATTGTTTTTATAGTATTTGCAACTTGAGTCTGATTAGGATTGGAAAAAGTGGTTGCTACAAAATAAGTTTTATAAGTATTTTGAGACCCCCCATCATGATAAGTAGAAACCTTTCCTATATGCTCTATAGGATATCCATAATCCCACCAGGTCCAAATCCAAGCATTTTTGTAATTTTTCCCTATGTAAGCAAAATCTTCACAAAGTCTTTTTGGAAGCTTTGGAATCGGTGCAAGTCCCCAAGCTTGTTTTGGATAAGTTAAATATGCAACAAGCACTCCTAAAATAACAAAAGATATATATCTTAATAATCCATCAACATAATAATAGATATAACTATAAAGCAGATCAAAATAATATCCAAAACCTGCTCCTAGGACCGGAGCTAAATACATTGCAAATCTAGTAGCTCCATTTATTGCAGAAAGTCCAAGTAAAAAGAAAGGAGAAAGCAAAATTAAATATCTAAAGTGTCTTATAAAGGCAATTAAAAAGCCAATAAAACCCAAAAGAGAAACTATACGATTTTGAGTACAAATATCTGCAGCTTTGAAAAATCCTCCTGTTTTTTGCATTTCAGCAATAGAAATTTTTATATTAGGAAAGGCATAAGAAACTTCCTTTTTCAAAAATACATATTTTGAGAAAAATGTAATAGCGCTTTTTGTAGCATCTATTAAATTAATAGGATTAATAACTACTAGAAAAGATAAAGGAGAAACAAAAGAAATATAAAAACGTTTATCTTCTTTTATACTTTTCAAAAGTAAAGAAAAATTAATATTTCCAGTCTCTTTTACCTCTTTATATCTATAGATAAGATAAGTTAAAACTAAGCTTATAAAAAAAGAACCTAAAAAAGGAACTAAAAAACCAATATGACCATACCACCACATAAAAAGATCAAAAGATATTCCGGCTAAAACTGGATAAATTATAAGTTTTTTATTTTCTTTAAGAGTTTCCAAAATACTTTCTATTTTTCTTTTTTCCTCTAAAAGCTTTTCATAAGCTTTCACAGCCTTTAAAAGGAAATACGCTATTAAAAATAGAAAAAATAAATTTAAAGCGTCCGTATCTAAACGTGCCATTTGAGTTCGAATAACAAAAATAATACTTATAGCTCCTAAAATTGCGGCTCCTATACCTGCAAAAGGAAGATTTATTTCGTAGAAAAATAATAAAGCTGGTACTACAGTTAAAGATGCAAGTAAAGGAATAAGCCATAAAGACGCATTTTCGGGATATTCAAAAAAAGAAAAAATATAAGAAAGCATGGGAATAGGTTTAGGTTTTAAAGTAAAATCCGGAACAAATCTTTTATCATCTAAAATGACATTTTTACCATAATATTTTTTTAATTTTTGTAACTCCTCTTCTGTTAAATTTGTTACTTTATCATAAGTTCCTTTTCTATATTCTACAGATAGACGTGCATAGTAGTATCCATCAAAGTTGGTAAGAATAGCTCTGTTATTAAAATAAAATTGATCTTTAAATTCATTCCAAAGATCTATAAAGTGATATCTGGTCCAAAAAGATGTTAAAAAGGTAAGTATTATAGAGAGAACTAAAAATATAGCTCTTGCATTTTTGTTAAACTTTTTAAAAGGGAAAGAAAATATTTTTTTAAAAAAACTTTCTTCTTCATGATAATTAATCATTTTTCACCCCTAGAATAAGCTTCGCAATATCTCGAGCTAAGTGTCTAATCTTTGCTATGTATTTTGCTCTTTGAGTTACGGAAATTACGCCTCGGGCATCTAAAAGATTAAAGGTATGAGAGCATTTTAAAACAAAATCATAAGAAGGATATATTAAACCTTCTTTTATAAGTCTTTTTGCTTCATTTTCGTAAATTTCAAAAAGCTTAAATAAAACTTCTGGATCGCTTTTATCAAAGTTATACACACAATTTTCATATTCAAATTTTTTATAAAGCTCTCCATATGTCATATGTTCATTCCATTTAATATCAAAAACGTTATCTACATTTTGTAAATACATTGCAATTCTTTCAAGTCCATAAGTAATCTCTAGTGGAATATTTTTTAATTCAAATCCACCACATTGTTGAAAGTAAGTAAATTGAGTAATTTCCATACCATCAAGCCAAACTTCCCATCCAAGTCCAGACGCTCCTAAAGAAGGACTTTCCCAATCATCTTCCACAAAACGAATATCATGCTTTTTGGGATCTAAACCAAGAGCTTTTAAACTATCTAAATAAAGCTCATGTGTATTTTCTGGAGCTGGCATTAAAATTACTTGATATTGAAAATAGTGGGAAAGTCTATTTGGATTTTGCGCATATCTACCATCGGTAGGTCTTCTACATCCCTGAACGTAAGCTACATTATAAGGTTTATTTTCTTTTTCTGCTTCCAAAATTTTTATAAAAGTATAAGGGGCCATAGTTGCCGCCCCTTGTTCTACATCATAAGGATTTAAGATAGCACAACCTTTTGATGCCCAGTACTCATTTAAAGTTTTTATTATATCTTGAAAATACATTTTTCCCCTCTTTTTTCTTGTTTTTTTGTTTTTATTTTTTTAAAATTTTCTTTACCTTTTCCTTAATTCCATCTTTATCTAATTTAAAGTACTTTACAAGTTCCCATGCTTTTCCAGAAATAGTAAATTCATCCTTTATTCCGTGTTTGTATATTTTAAAATCTTGATCACTTAAAGCATGTAACACAGCATCTCCTAAACCACCTATTATAGAATGCTCTTCAATTGTTAAAATTATTTTCGAAGGGTCCAGAGCTTTAAGCAGACTTTCTTTATTTATAGGCTTTATAGTAGGAAGATGAATAACAGAAGCCGAGATACCTTCTTCTTCAAGTTCTTTTGCAGCTAGTAAAGCCTGAGAAGTTGTAAGTCCACAAGTAATAAGATTAATGTCTTTCCCTTCTTTTAATTTATATGCCTTTCCAATTTCAAAAGAATAATCATAATCTATATTAAAAAGCTCTTTTAAAAGACCATCTTTTCCAAAAACTCTAGGGAACTTTTCTCGGGTTAATCTTACATATACTGGAGTTTTAAGTTTATATATTTTTTTTATAACTTCCTCAGTTTCTATATCATCACAAGGAACGATAACAGTCATATTAGGAAGAGCTCTTGTTATGGCAAGATCTTCACAAGCTTGATGAGTAGCTCCATCTTCTCCAACAGTAATTCCTCCATGAGTGCAAACAAGTTTTACTGGAAGATTCGGATAGCAAACACTTTGTCTTAAAGCTTCCCAAGCTCTTCCAGTTCCAAACATAGCAAAAGTAGAAACAAAAGGTTTTTTCCCTGTAGTTGCAAGCCCAGCTGCAACATTAACCATAGTAGTTTCCGCAATTCCTATATTAAAAAATCTTTCTGGAAATCTAGCTTTAAATTTTGCAGTTTGAGTTGAGGAAGATAAATCCGCATCCAAAACAACTATATCTTTATCTTTTTCTCCAAGTTCTATTAAAGCTTTTGCATAAGCTTCTCTTAAAGATGTTTTTAACATAAATATTCCCCCTTTCTTCAGTTTTTTAAAGGTTATTATAAGGGAAAGAAATAAAAATTACTAAAAAGTCCTATTTAGAAGCCTTTTCAATTAGTTCTTTCATTTTCTTTACAGCTTCCTGAAAACCTAAAAGAACTGCATTTGCAACTATAGAGTGTCCTATATTAAGCTCTTCTATTTCAGGAATTTCTGCTATTTTTTGAACATTTTGGTAAGTAAGTCCATGTCCAGCGTAAACTTTTAGACCTATACTTTTAGCAAATTTTGCTGCGTCTTTTATTTTGTTTAGCTCTTTTTCTTTTTCTTCTTCGGTTTTAGCATTAGCATAATGCCCTGTATGAATTTCGATAGCATCTGCTCCTACTTCTTTTGCAGCTTTTATTTGCTCTTTATCTGGGTCTATAAAAATATTTATTTTTATACCAGCCTTTTTAAAGGGTTTTAAATAATCTTTTAAATGCTCCTTTAGAGAAATAACATCTAAGCCACCTTCGGTTGTAATTTCTTGTCTCTTTTCCGGAACGAGGGTAATTTGATAAGGTTTATTTTTCAAAGCTATTTCTTGCATTTCTTTTGTAGGAGCCATTTCCAAATTTACTGGGATATTTACCACTTTGCAAATAAGCTCTAGATCTTTTTCATTTACGTGTCTTCTATCTTCCCTTACATGTAAAGTAATTTGATCTGCTCCAGCAAGTTGAGCCAAAACCGCAGCGTGAACCGGAGAGGGTTCATAAGTTTTTCTCGCTTCTCGAATAGTTGCAACATGATCTATGTTAACTCCAAGTCTAATTTTTCTCATCTTACCACCTCCAAAAATTTCTTTTCCATACTTTTCTCATACCTCTTCTTCCAAATCCCCTCCAAGGCATGCCTTGGGAAGAAGTTAAAAGATAAATTCCAAGTCCAATAAATATTAAGGGTGCAAGAAAAATAGAAAATTTAATCAAAAGTATTAAAAGAACAAAAAATATTAAGTACTTTAAAACTAAATTTGGATTTCTATTTTGAAAAGAAAAAAAAAGATATACTAAAAAAGTTATAATAAGAGCATAAATTGCTTTATGAAATATTAAGAAAAAACCTATAAAAATTAAGATCAGACCCCAGAACATAACTTTACCTTTATTTTTTATTTAGAAATTTTTTTATAATATTTTTTGTCATATCTAAGAAATTTTCCGGAAGCTTCTCATTTTTTTCAATTACGTAGCCATATATATTGTTTATTATTCCACCTAAAATATATTTAGATAAAAAAAATGTATCTATATTTTTATCTATAAAACCTTTTTGTTTACCTTCTTCTAAGATGTTTTGAAAAATTTGAGAAATTTTTTGAGCTATATCTTGAAGTTGAAAACGTTTTTTATCTATAAGAAAATTTGTTCCTAAAGACGTTAAAAATATATAAAAAAACTTTTCTTTTTTTCTAAACTGTTTAATGAAATTTTCTAAAAATTTATTTAGCTTATCTTCAAAAGAAGTGGCTTGAGATAAAGCTTCATTTATTTCCTTAAGAGCAATTTTTATATGTTTTTTTAATATTCTTATAAAAATATCTTCTTTACTTTCAAAAATTTTATAAATAAGTCCTATTGAAATCCCGCATTCTTTTGCAATATCTCGAATTCCCGTTTTGTTATATCCTTTTTCAAGAAAAAGTTTTTCGGCCACACTTAAAATTTTATTTTCTAAATTTTTACAAAGCTTTTTTCTAGGCATTTAATTATACCTGCATTCTCATAATTTCCTGATAAGCATTTTCTAGGCGATTTCTAATTTCAACCATTAAACTTAAAGATAAAGAAGCTTTTTGAAGATAATACATAACTTCTGCAACATTATCTGTTTTTCCTTCCATAAAAAGTTTCTCTGCATACGTTGCCTGTTTTTCACTTGTGTTTACATCATTAATATACTCTTTTAAAACATCTTCAAAACTTATTGTTTGACCTTTTTGGAGTTTTTCCTCAATATCTATATTAAAAATATTAGCTTTTATTTCATTTATTTTCATAATAAAAACCTCCTAAATTATGCTTTTCCTATTTCTAAGGCTTTTTGAATCATAGCTTTATTATTATTAAAAGCCGTCAAGTTTGCTTGATAAACACGCATGGCATCTATCATATCAACTATTTCTCTTACGGGATTTACATTAGGATATTTTACATATCCATTTTTATCAGCATCCGGGTGAGTTGGATCATAAACTAAACGATAAGGTACCGCATCTTTAATTATTCTATCTACCTTTACTTTCGCAACTTCTATTTTATCTCCAGATAGCTCGTCAACAACGTTTTCCAAAACTGTTTTGAAAGTTACTCTTCTACGAATGTAAGGATTATGTTTCCCTTCTTTTGTAGAATTTATATTTGCTAAATTTGAAGAAATAATATTCATTCTTTCTCTTTCTGCTATTAAAGCGGAAAGAGAGATTTCTAAAGATTTAAAAACCATACCTTTTTACCTCCAAATTAGCTTTATCTATCTACCTTTAATAGATGTTTTCATCTCTTCGATATTTTTCATAAGCATTTGAGATAAAACTTGATAAGCTAAATTGTTATCTGTAAGTTTTGCAAGCTCCTCATCTAAATTTACTTTATTTTTATCATATCCCGGAGGATTTTCTACTACTATCTCTTTAAATTTTGGAGGAGGATAATATGGATCTATATGTCGTGGATCTGTTTTTTTTAAAGGTAAGGGAGGAATTTCCTCTTTTAGATATTTTTCAAAAAGCAATTCCCGTGGCTTATAACCTGGTGTATCTGCATTTGCAATATTACTTGAAATTACTTTAGCCCTTTGATATCGATAATCTAAAAAGTCATTAATAATATTAAGTTTTCCGAACATATCCATAGCTACACCCTTCTTAACTTTCTATATATTTTTATAAATTTTAAACCTATAAAAAAAATTTTTTAAGCCCTTAAGTACTATAAAAGGTTCATATACAAATTTTATACCAAAATATTTAAAGTGAACCTTTAAAAATTTATAGTCCCCTCCAGAAACGTACAAGGGGTAGGGGTATTTATTTAAAATTTTTTTTAGGAATAAAAAGAAAGATAAAAGATAAGATTTTAATATAGCATCTAAAGTATTTCTAGGAATATCTTTTTTATATAGCTCTGTTTGATAAATTTTTTCTAAAAGCCTACTTTGAGAAGGCAAAATTATAAAAGTTGAGTTTTCTATACCTACCTTTATTGTCTTAATAGAAGGGAATAAATAACCACCTAAATGGAGATTGTTTTTTACTATATCTAAAGTATATAAAGTTCCAAGTTGAAGAGTTAAAAAATCTTTATTTTTTGGAAAAAATAATGAAGCTAAACGATCTTCTCCGATTTTATTAAAATCATATTTAGTTTTTATAAAATGTTTAAAATCTTTTAAGAAATATATATGTTTAAAAGTTTTCAATGTTTTTTTTAAATTTAAATTAACGCAACTTCCAAAATATATAGCGTTTTTTTTAAAAAAAATTTTTTTTAAATTTTCCTCTTTTTCTAAAAATTTTGTTTTAACAATATAAACTTTATTATTTATTAAAAATTTACTTCGAGTATTCCCTATATCAAAAAAAATAAAAAAAGTTCCCTTTATTTTAAAATTTCCTCCATTTTTTTATAAAAGGCTATAAAAGCTTTTGCATAATCCTCTTTTAAATTTGGATCAAAAATAATATACTTTAAATTATATCTTTTTAGTAAATTTTCATACCGCCTTTTTTCTTTGTTAGAAGCAAAAATAATTATTTTTTTCCCTTTTAATTTTTCTATATTTTCCTTATTTAAATTATGAGTTTTTACTTTCATAAAGTCAAATAGAGGAAGCAAAATATTAGAGGACAAAAATATTTTTACATTTTTTTTCTTTATTTCTTGAGCTAAATTTTTTAATTTTTCTTTAACTTCTTCAATTAAAGCTACATAGTCCCCACATCTTTTGGAAAAATATTTACATTTTTTTTTATCATATTCACAAAATCTTTGAGATAAAGCAAAAAAAATATCTTCCATTTTATCAGGATTTAAATAAACTAAATAATTTGGTTTTTCATATTTTGAATATTTGGAAGCAATTAAAATATCTTTATAGCTAATTTCATTTTTTAAATTATCATCAACCTTATTTCCATTTATCACCAAAAGCTTCGCTTTTATATTTTCCAACTTAGATTTTTCCATATTCAAAGATTTTGAAAAAACATCTCTATATACTGTGATGTAATCATAATCCGTTCTACCCAAATACTTTGCTGCAAAAGTATAAGGATAAAAAGAAGTAACTATTTTATCTTTTTTAGGTAAAAATTTACAGGAACTTAAAGTTCCTCCTAAAATTAATAAAACACCAAATACAAATTTGCTTTTCACTTTTAATTCCTCTTTTTTTTATTTATTTAACCTATTAAATTTTAAATTCATTGAGCCTATCATAGATATATTTAATCTTTTCAGAAATTCTTCTTATGGAAGTAATTACTTCATTTAATTGGGATAAATTTTCAACTGCCATTTGTGAAAGCTCATTTATAGTTTCTTCAAGTTCTCTCATTTTTTCAGATTCACTTTTAGCTTTTTTAGCAGTTTGAGAAATAATATTCTGAAGTTTTTGAGTAGCATTTTGAATTTCTTCAAAAGCTTTAGTTATATTTTCTATTACCTCTTTTTCCATATCTTGATTTAAAGAAGAAATTGTATTTCTAATCTGATCTGTCGCTGAAACCACCTTTTGAGCAAGCTTTCTAACTTCATCTGCTACTACGGCAAAACCTCTTCCATGTTCTCCTGCTCTTGCAGCTTCAATTGCCGCATTTAAAGATAACATATTAGTTTGCTCTGCTATTTGTAAAATTAACTCAATAATATTTGTAAGTTCTTTTGTTCTCTTTTTTAATTTTTCCTTAATAGTTTGAATAAGTTCTTGAGTATTATTTATAGTTTTTAAAGTATTTTCCGAAAGCTCATTTACCATTAAAATTTCATTTGCTAGGTTTTCAACATCTTTAGCAATTAAATCTATTTTTTCAGAAGATTTTTGAGTTTCATCAGTTTGAACCTTTATTTTTTCCACTATAAGCATAAGCTCATCTACTTTATCCTCAAGAGCTCTTAAAGTTTCATGTAAAGTAGACAAGGTTTTTTCTATAGAACTTCTTAAAGCTTTTATACCTTTATTTAAAGATGTTGCTATTTCTCTTAAGTCCCCCTTAAATGCACTTTCATCTAAAACAACTCTTAAATCTCCTTTTGCAAGCTTTTTAGCTACAAAAAGCATATTTTCTTTAAGCATAATAAATGCTCTTTGAATTTCTATAAGTGCGTTTCCAATTTCTCTAAGGCCTTCGGGAACTTTTGATAAATCTAGATTTGCGTTTAAATAACCTTCTTTTAAGGTAGAAACAAAATTTTCTACTTCTTTTAAAAATTCTTTGATAGATTCTGCAAAAGTATTTATAGCTTGGGCTATTCTTTTTAACTCTCCACTTAAAGCTTCAACATTAATCTCTTGATTAATATCAGCTTTTTCTAAAATTTCCACGAGAAGATCAAAAGTTTTACGAATAGTTTTGTTTGCTTCATTAATATTTTGAATAATAACTTTTAAATCTCCAGGTAAAAGATTCTCGTCATATGTCTTAAACTCTGCATTTTTCAAATCATTAGTTATTCGGTTAATAATTTGTATAGTTTTTTCAAAGTTTTTTGTAATATTTAAAAGATTATCATAAATCTCTGTTAAACTACCTTTAAAGGCTCTTGGATCAATATTAACTTTTAATCTACCTTCAGATAAGCTTGTAGATACCTTTTTTATTTCAGAAATTAAGTTATAAAGGTTACTAATAATATTTTCTAGATTATTTTTTATAACTTTAAAATCTCCTACAAAAATATCTGAGCGAATACTTACATTTAAGTTTCCATTAGAAATTTCTTTGGAAATTTTTGCTATTTCATTTATAACATTTTTAAAAACATTAATAAGATTATTTATATTCCTTGCAATTTCTGCAAATTCATCCTCGCCTTTAATATTGATTTTTACATTTAAGTTTCCATTTTCAATATTTTTAATAGTTTCCTTAATTTCTAAGATAGCTTCCACTATTTTATTTCTTAGAATCCAAGCATAAAGAAGAGAAAGTATTAAAGTTAAAAGAGCAATAATTCTTATAATAATTTCCTTCCAAATATTTACATAATCTTTCTGAATAATATTTTGGAATCTATTTAAAGTTTTATCTTGGAATTTTTTAAGAACTTTTAGAAAGTTTGTATATATTTGGAAAACTTGAAGTGGTCTATAAGAATTTAGAGCTCTAAATTCTTTATTTAAAATAATAGTTTTTATTTTTTCTATATTTTTATACTCTGGAGTTTTCTCAAGCTTTAGAAAGTCTTTTCTAAAATCTTTTTTAGATATAGAAACTAAAAGATTTTTATAGTCTTTCTCTTTAATATTTACAATGAGATAATAATCAAGTAAATCTCTTGGAATTTTCTTTGGATCCTTAAATCTATGCCACCAAGCAGTTGTACTTGAAGCAAGTGCCCTTTCAATTCCATATTGATCCTTATAGATAATAAATGGATAATAAGGAACAAGATAAGGATATAAGGAAGTCCCTTCTATCTCCGCATAAAATTTTACAATAATACGAGCTAAATTTTCTATAATTTTGGTGTATTCTTTTAAAACATCAAGATAATATATATCCGTACTATCTACTTTTTTTCTTAAATTTTGAAGTTTTATTGCCATTTCCTTTACTATTTTAATTGCTTCATTATCTTGCAGACTTTGAATATCTTTATTTAATTTTAAAAACACTTTATCTACTTTTTGACGTTGAGCAAGAACCTTTTTATAAACTGGAAGACTTTTATCTCCACCAGATGAAATAAAAACTGTAGAAAGTCCTCTTTCAACTTCCATTAAATGAATTAAATCTGAAACTTCTTTGATTATTTTTATATTTTCCTTTGTGAACTTAACTTTACTATAAAAATCATAAGTATGTTTTACATCTTTTATTAAGATTGGGGATACGCAGAAAATAGGTAAAAGAACAATTAGAATTAAGCTGTTTTTTATATTTTTTATAGCTTTCATCTTAATTTCCCCTTTTGTCAAATTTCAATCAAAAGTTATAAACAAAATATCTAAAATATATTTAAATTCTAATGAAAAATATCTCGAGCATATAAAAACTCCTTATCTATACATCGTCCAGATATCTTACATATTATAGGCAAAAGACGTTTATATTGAGAAAAATTAACCTTTGAAATTATTTTATTTACAATATTTCTTTCAAAATAGTTATAAAGCTTTTCTTTTGATATTCTTAAATCTACATATCCATAAAGTATTTTATCTAGAACTTTATAAGGTACTCCTATTTCCTTTTCATCAGTTTGACCTACCCAAAGATCGGCAGAAGGCGGTTTTTTTATGATTTCTTCTGGAATATTTAAATATTTTGAAAGCTCCCAAACTTGAGTTTTATAAAGATCCCCAATTGGATTTAAATCATTAGCTTGATCTCCCCAACGAGTAAAGTAACCTAATAAAATTTCACTTTTATTTGAAGTTCCTAAAACTAAAGCATTATTTTCATAAGCAATATCATATAAAATCGACATTCTTTCTCTGGCCATTTTATTTGCCTTTCTAAGTTTTAATTTCTCGGTAGGAAAGATCTTTTCTACTTTCTCAAAGTACATATCTATTTGTGGAGTTATATCTATTATATTTAATTTTAAATCCAATTTTTCACAAAGAAGCTTTGCATGCTTATAACTTTCTTTTGAAGAAGTTTTATAAGGCATAAACACGGGAATTACATTATCCTTTCCTAAAGCTAAAGTAGCAAGCGTACAAGAAAGAGCACTATCTATACCGCCTGAGAGCCCTACAACTACTTTTTTAAAACCAAATTTTTCTATTTCATTTTGTATGAAAGATATTAAAATATTTTTTACTTTTTCCTTATCAAAATCTTCTAGATTAAAAATATCTTTTTCTGTTTTACTTATCATTTTCTTTCCCTTTAATCAAAAGTTTTTCCATAAAGACTTCTAAGCATAGCTACTCTTCCGGTTCTTGCCATTTCAACTATACCAAGAGGTTTTATAAGCTCAATAAAGGCATCCAGTTGGGCTTCATCACCTGTAAGCTCTAAGGTATATTCATCGTGAGAAACATCTACAATTTGAGCTCCAAAAATTTCAGAAAGTCTTTTAGCTTCATCTTTTTTATCTTTGGTATCTACATTTACTCTTACAATTAAAAGTTCTCTATCTAAGCAGGGTTTTCCAGTTAAATCCCTTACCTTTACAACATCTATAAGTTTTCTAAGTTGCTTTACAATTTGCTCTATAACTTTTTCATCTCCACAAACTACTAAAGTTAAACGTGATAAAGTTTTATCCTCAGTTTCTCCTACATTTAAACTTTCAATATTGTATCCTCTTGCTGTAAAAAGCTCTACGATTCTTGCAAGAGCTCCAGGTTTGTTTTCAACAAGAACTGTAATTATATGTTTTTTATAACAAGCCTTTTCCATGTTTTTCCCCCAATTAAACTACCTTTTTAATAGCTTTTTTCTTTTTATATTTTGGTAAAACCATGTCTTTTAAAGCCATACCTGGAGGCACAAAAGGTAAAACATCTTCCTCTCTATCACATATAAAGTCCATAACTACAGGTTTATCCTTTATAGAAAGAGCTTCTTTAATTACTTCCTCTACTTCCTCAGGTTTTTCGGCTCTAAGACCGACAGCTCCATAACTTTCTGCAAGTTTTACAAAATCTGGTTGAACACTTAAACATACGTTTGAATAATTTTTATCATAAAACATTCCTTGCCATTGTCTAACCATACCTAGAAAGCCATTATTTAATATCGCAATTTTTACAGGCAAGTTATATTGAACGGCTGTAGCCAGCTCCTGAATATTCATTTGAATAGAACCGTCTCCAGCTATATCTATTACTGTAGCCTCAGGTTTTGCAACCTGAGCTCCAATGGCAGCTGGAAATCCATATCCCATAGCCCCGAGTCCACCAGAGGATAAAAAGTGTCTTGGTTTTTTTAGTCTGTAAAATTGAGCTGCCCACATTTGATTTTGTCCTACTTCCGTTGTAATGATAGCCTCTCCATTTGTAAGCTCAGAAAGCTTTTCAACAACATATTGAGGTTTTATAACTCTATCTGAAGGTTCATAGTAAAATGGATACATTTCTTTCCATCTTTGAGTGGCTTTAAGCCATTTTTTTCTAATTTCCTGAGTTTCAGGATATTTTTTTAAAAGTTTTTTGACCTCTTTTATAAGCTCCCTTAAAACAAGTTTTGCATCTCCAACAATAGGAATATCTACTTTCTTATTTTTCCCAATTTCTGCTGGATCCACATCTATATGAACTACAGTTGCATAAGGAGCAAATTCTTCTAGTTTTCCAGTTACTCTGTCATCAAATCTTGCACCTACAGCGAAAAGTAAATCGCACTCAGTTATTGCCATATTTGCAGCATAAGAGCCATGCATCCCAAGCATGTAAAGATAATTTGGATGATCATATGGAATAGCTCCCAGCGCCATTAAAGTAGTAGTTACCGGAATATTTAAAAGTTCAGAAAGCTCTCTTACTTCATCCCAAGCTTCAGAAGCTATTACTCCTCCACCTACATATAAAACAGGTTTTGCAGAAAGGACAAGTTCTTTTGCGGCTTTTTTAATTTGACCAATATGACCTTTTAAATTTGGTTTGTATCCTCTTATCTCTACCTTTTTGTTTTTATATTCTTTATCAAAAAACTCAGTAATTTCTCTAATTACATCTTTAGGAAGATCTACAACTACTACACCTGGCCTTCCACTTCTTGCAAGATAAAAAGCTTTCTTTATAGTATCTGCAAGTTCATCTATTTTTTTTACTAAAAAATTATATTTACTTATAGGTCTTGTAATACCCGTTGTATCAACTTCTTGAAAAGCATCATTTCCTATCATATAAGTTGGAACCTGACCTGTAAAAGCAACTACAGGAATAGAATCCATATGAGCAACCGCTAAACCTGTAACTAAGTTTGTAGCTCCGGGTCCAGAAGTTGCAAGGCAGACACCAACTTTCCCAGTAACCCGTGCATAAGCATCTGCAGCCATAGCTGCAGCTTGTTCATGTCTGACTAAAATATGGTCTATATCTGAAAACTTAAGTTTATCGTATATATCTAAAACTGCTCCTCCCGGATATCCAAAAATATGTTTTACTCCCTCAAGCTCAAGAGCTCTTACAAATATTTCAGCTCCACTCATTTTAGGCATATTAAATTTCCCCCTTCTTTTAACTTCTTAACTTGTTCTTTTTCTTTTTAGATTATTTAAAATTATCTATAGAGTAACAATATATTAATATTTAATAATTAATCAATATATTCCTCCTCTTCTTCCTTTTCAAAGTTTTCTACAATATATCTAAAGACACTTCTTACAGGTATACCACTAGCTCCATAAGAATAATACTTAAATGGTTTTTCAAAAAAGGCAGGTCCTGCAATATCAAGATGCACAAAATATTTTACCTTTTCAAAATCTACAAATTCCTTTAAAAAGAGAGCTGCTGTTATTGCTCCACCGTATCTGCTTCCGCAGTTTTTCATATCTGCAACTTCAGATTTTAAGTCTTCTTTTAAATCCTCATCTAAAGGTAAAGGCCAGGCTTTCTCTCCACACCATTTAGTTACTTTTAAAAATTCTTCTTGAATTTTTTCATTATTTGCAAATACCCCAAAAGTACTTCTTCCTAGAGCAACCATGCAAGCCCCAGTTAAAGTTGCCATATTGATAATTAAATCTGGATTTACATTACTTGCTTCAATTAAAAGATCCGCAAGAACAAGTCTACCTTCTGCATCGGTGTTATCTATTTCTACGCTTTTTCCATTTTTATACTTTAAAATATCATCGGGTTTATAAGCATTTGCAGAAGGTAAATTCTCCGCTCCTCCAATAAAAGCATGAATCTCTAAATCTTCTGGTTTATATTCTCCAATAGCCTTCATAATTCCTAAAACTGTGCAGGCTCCAGCTTTATCCATTTTCATATTTCTCATAAAGTTAGGAGGTTTTATATCCAAACCTCCAGCATCAAAAGTTAAACCTTTTCCGACTAAAGCTACCTTTTTCTTTGGATTTTTCCCACGATATACTAAATGAATAAATACCGGAGGATTTTTAGAACCTTTTCCTACCGAGTATATTCCTATAAACCCCTCTTTTTTTAACTCTTCTCCCTTTAAAACTTTAATATCAAAGCCATATTCCTTTGCAAGTTTTTCAGCTTCTTTTATAAAACTTTCTGGAATAAATTCATTTGGAGGCATATTTACTAGATCTCTTGTATAAACTTGCCCTAGAGACACAGCTTTTACAATTTTTGGAGCCTCAAATAAAACTTGTTTTGGACCTTCAGTCTTTATAAGATCTATATGAGTAAGCTTAATTTTATTTTCTTCCTTTTTTTCTTTGAATTTATCAAACTCATACGTTCCAATATAAAAACCTTCAAAAGCTGGTTCTATAAAATCTTTAGAATCTGAAAACCTTTCTACCTCTAAAGTTTCCACTTTATTTTTTAAGGTCTTTGCTGCTTTTGCGATAACTGAGCGGATTTCTTCAGGCTCAAATTTTTCCTTTACACAAGCTACTACTACAAATCCAAATCCGTCTGCAAAGTGTTCTTTTTCAAAGTCATAATATGGAATTACAGCAATCTCTCCGCTTTTCCACTTAAAATTATTTGCTTCCAAATACTTATCTAAAACATTATTTTTATTTAAATCTTTATATAAATTAGATTTTTTATTTTTTTCAAATAGAAACACTACTTTTCCAAGCATAGTTTTTCCTCCCTATAAATATGTAGTCTTTTATATTGCTTAAAAAGTTAAATATATATTTTAACGAAAAATTTTGAAAATATTCCAAAAATATTCAAATTGTAAAAAATTTGTAAAAAAACTTGAAAAATTTTAGGTAATTTATAAATTTAATAATAGAGATAAAGAAAAATTAAGCATTGGGAGGTAAGCCATGAGAGAAATAGTAAGAAGAATCACAAGAGAAAAGCTAGTAGAAAAGGTAGGCTTACCTCCTAAAGCAGAAAGCTGGTTACTTGAGTTTTCAAAACCAAAAACAAGTTGCTTTAAATATACCACCGGGGAGATCACGCGTTAGCGGATCTCCCTTCTAATTACCCATCTATTTGAGTTATAACTTTTTTTATTTGTACAAATAAATCCATCTTTAAGTTGGCTCATTCTCCATTTTTTTTATTAAAATGCCTGTTAATATAACTCAAGTTGCCATTTGAAGACAAAATTAGCTAAAGTTTTTATTTTCAAGTAATTAGATATTAATAAAGTTTTTTTAACTTTCAAAAATCAGACATAACTTATTTTATTTTCGTACACACAAATTTATAACTAGCAACTTAGGTTAATATACTTTAGTAGATAATGAGTACCTAATCTTTAAAATACTCTTTTATTATTTTCTTATAATTTAAAATAGTTATACCCACTAGCTCCTTGCTATTAGGATCAACTCTAAGAATGACACCATTACCTACATCAATTCCCTCAGCTTTTTTTGTATTTTTTATAGATATATACAGTACATCTCCGAGTTTATCATAATAAATAGAATCTATCTTATTATTTAGAGACTTTAAGGCTTCCATATAATTTTCCTCCTTTTAGAATATCTTCTTGTGAAATATGCCGTTATAACAAAACCATCATTCTCAAATTCTCTATAAACTACAACCAAATATTTATTTTCCGACACAGGTGTTTTTAAATACTTTTTAACCGCCAAATATTCCTCATAATCTCCTTCTAAAATTAAATCTGGATTTTCTATGGTTTCTAATATTAAATGTTCCATACCCTTAATTTCAGGATGATTTTCTAAAATATGTTTTAATCTTTCTTTTGTTATTCTTATTTTTATTCCATTAATTGATACCGCTATTAAAGTCATGATCTCTGATATTTCCATCTTATAAGATTAAGTTTTTTTCACTCTTAGGATAATTTAAAAAAAAGTAAATAGTTTTCAAGACTTCATTTTTATTCCTTACAAAAATATTTAAACTGTAAAAAATTTGTAAAAAAAACTTGAAAAATTTTAGGTAATTCATAAATTTAATAATAGAGATAAAGAAAAATTAAGCATTAGGAGGTAAGCCATGAGAGAAATAGTAAGAAGACTCACAAGAGAAAAGCTAGTAGAAAAGGTAGGCTTACCTCCTAAAACAGAAAGCTGGTTACTTGGAGCTTTAAAACCAAAAACAAGTTGCTTTAAATATACCACCGGGGAGATCACGCGTTAGCGGATCTCTCTTTTTATTTTTTTTATAATTTCTAAAAAGCTGTCTTCCTTACAAATGCCTTTTCCAGCTATGTCATAGGCGGTTCCATGTCCGGGAGAAATCCTAAATATAGGTAATCCTAAGGTTATATTATAAATTCCTTTTTTATCTGTTAATTTTAAAGGTATCAGAGCTTGATCATGAAAGAGAGCTATGTAAACGTCTGCTTTTTCAAATAAAATGGTATCTGAAGGCTTGCAAAAAATATAAATATCTTTATATTCCTTTTTTATTTCCTCTATAGCAGGAATAATTTCTTTTATTTCTTCTTCTCCAAGTTTTCCTTCTTCTCCCCCGTGGGGATTTAGAGAAAAGACCCCAATTCTTTTTATATGTGGAAATTCTTTTTTTAAATTTTCAATAAGACTTTTTATATTTTTTTTCTTTATTTTTTTTATCGCCTCTCTCAAAGGAAGGTGAGTGGTAAAAAAAGCAAAAGTATAATACTTATTTCCCATAAGCATAGTAGGTCTACTTTTAAAAAATTTTCCTAAAAATTCAGTATGACCTATAAAATCTTTTTTTGGAATATTTTTTTTATTTAAAGGAAGAGTAATAAGAACATAACGTTTTTTTAATATGTTTTCTATAAAGATATTTTTAGAGCTTTTCTTTCTAAATTTTAAAACTTTCAAAGCTTCTTTTAAAGTTAAATAGGTAATATAACCATTTATTTTTATATTTTTCCCAAAAATATATTTTGGAAAAAGCTTTATATTTTTAAATTTTTTATCAATTTTTAAGCGTTTGTATAAAGATATTTTTTTTGAATATTTTCCCCTTAAAAGGAACTTTAAAAAAATTTTTGAACCTATATAGATTTTCCTTTCTTTGCTGAAAGTTTTTTCTAAAAAAGGAAATGTTTTTAAAAATATTTCGTATGAAATGCCAGATGGTTCTCCTAAGGTTAAAACTATCATTTTATTTTATCTTTTAAATTAAAATTTATATCCTATATATATATATCCACGTGGATGATTTAAATTATCTACTGGAGGAACAGAAACAGGATCGTCTCCAAATACTAAAATAGGATACATAACCTTTAAACTAATTACCATATTATTTGAGAAAATATAATTATATCCAGCTTGTATGCCAAATGCTGTATTTTTTCTTTTTACATCTGTAGTTTTAAGCGTAATGTTACTTCCAGGTGCCACCTTAGGATCAGAATATTTTTCAACAAAATATCCCGCAAATATACCAAAAAATTCTTTAAAAGGTGCTGTATTTGGATAAAAATTTATAGCAAAACTTATAAAACCACCTTTTGTAGTCCAAGTTATGGAAGTGTTGTTATATAAGGGGGATTTAGATGTTTGATCACTTTTTATATGATATAGGAAATCTGTTTCTATAGCTAAATTATCTGAAACACCTTTTAAAGCAAAATTTCCATTTATATGAAAATCGCCGAAAAACATGCTTAGAGGATCAAAAGAAATAATATCATCTTCTAATACTCCTTTATATATTTTTTCTACTTTAGAAGCCGCAGATGCAAAAGAAAATAAAAGAAAATATATTCCCAAAAATATTTTTAAAATATTTTTCATTATTTAACCTCCTAGATACTTTTTTATTTTTCTTAAGATTTTTATAACTTCTTCTATATTTCTTAAAAAAGCTATAACCTTATGATATTTATTTATAGGAAATACTGGAATACCGGAAGCATAAACCCCAGGTTTTCGGATATTTCCGGAAACTCCACTTTTTGCTCCAATAATTACATTATCTACTATTTTTAAGTGTCCAGCTATTCCTACTTGACCCGCAAAAATGCAGTTTTTACCTATTTTACTACTACCTGCAATTCCCACTTGAGAAACAATTATAGTATTTTTTCCTATTTTTACATTATGGGCAATTTGAACCAAATTATCTATTTTTACATTTTCTTCAATCAAAGTATACCCTAAAGTTCCTCTATCTATACAAACATTTGCTCCAATATGAACATTATTTTTTATGATAACTTCTCCAATATGAGGAAGCTTTACTTTATTTTCTAGAAATCCAAAACCTTCCTTTCCTATAACACTTCCAGCATGAACAGTTACATTTTTTCCAATTTTTGTAAAGTTTCCAATAAACACATTTGGATAAATAACGGTATTTTTATCAATGTAAACTCCATCTCCAATATAAACATTAGGATAAATATGTACATTATCCTCTATAATAACTCCCTTTCCGATATAAACATTTTCTCCGATTTTAGCTGTTTTTGAAATTCGAGAAGGTTTATTTTTTACGCTTTCAAGTTTTTTTCTATAAAAGTAAGAAAGAATATCTATAAGCTGAAGTTTATTTTCTAAAAAAACAAAAGTTTTATCCTGTTTTAAATTGTCATCAAGATTTTCATAAATTTTTTTTAAAATAAAAAAAGATTTTGCTTTTGTATTTTTAAAATCTTTTAGATATTTTTCATCTATTAAAAGAGAAATATCCTTTTCCGTTGCCTCTTCTAAAGGCAAAAATTTTTCTACTTTCCTGTTTTTTCCTATATATTTTAGGTTTAATTCTTTTGTCAATGTTTCTATATTTAACATATTTTTCCTCATATTTTAAGTTTTTAAAAATATGAACTTACCCCAAAATGAAAATTAAAGTTGCTTTTTCCTTCAATAGGCTTTAATTTCCAAGCAAAATCAAAACGAATGGGACCTAAAGGAGAAAGCATTCTAAATCCAAATCCATATCCACCATATATAGTTTTTAAATTATATCCTCCTAAATCCAAAAATAAAGCTGCCCTAAAACTTTTTGCAAAATCGTAACCTACCTCAAAAGTATTTACCCACATTTTGTTATAAATTCCAATTTCCTCGTAGTCGTATCCCCTTATTGTGTAATCACCTCCAAGATGATATTTGTAATCTACAGGCGTATTACTTGTACATATTCCAGCTAAGAATTTTTCTAAAAACGTTATAGGTAAATCCAGGTTATAAGTATAATCATTTAAATTAAAATATTTAATAAATTCAAAATTAAAACTAGAAAACCAAGGTGAAGTAGAATTCGAAAAGTCATATCCAATATTTAAGTAGCTTTTTATAAAACTACCTCTATGAGGTAAAAATGGATTATCTAAGGTATTGTATTTTCCTCCAGGGGTGAAAATAAAATATGTATTTGTACTATTTTCAATATCCGGATCTGTGGAATCTTTTATTTTATTTCTTGTTAAAGTAAATTTTTGAGTAAAATAAAAGTCCTTTTTATATCTTTCTTCAAAAGATACAGAACCTCCCGTTTTTATAGAAGTGTAATCTGTATATACATCTTTTGTGTGATATACATTAAAAATTGCATTTATGGGTTTATCAAAAAGATAGTAATGCTTATATTTGACATCAAAACATAAAATATTTTTACCAACTTCTACAGAAAAATTAACTGTATCTCCTGTTCCTTTTAAATTGGCTCTGCTTACACTTGCTCTGGCAAAAATTCCATTTAAGGAATTCCAAGCAGCTCCTATTCTTAAATTTCCAAAAGCTCTTTCTTTTACCTTCAAAGTTATATTTAAAGTTGAGTTGTCCACAGGTTTTATATCCGGATTAACCCGAGCTATAAATCCTAATGCATAGAGTCTTCTTATGCTTCTTGAAAGAGATTCTGGAACAAATATGTCTTTTTCTTTTAAGTCAAGTTCTCTTCTTAAGGTCCAATCTCTAGTTTCATAATTTCCCTTTATTTTTATTCTATTAATAAAATACCTTTTTCCGGGATTACATATTATTTTTACATTTACAAGTTTTTTCTTTTTATCTACATCTGTTTTTATAATAACTTTTGCATTATAAAAGCCTTTTTCATAATAAAATTTAGTAATATGATATTTTATTTCTTCTAAAGCTTCAGCATTGAAAGGTTTTCCCTCTCTTAAAGCTTTTACCTTTTTTAAAATTTCTTTTGGAATAAAATATTTTGCTCCTATAATTTCAATCTTTCCAAATTTATATTGAGGCCCTTCTTTTTCTATTACATATGTAATATTACAAGCTCCATCTTTAGAGCAGTTTAAAATAGGTTTATCTTTAACCTTTACTTCTAAATAACCTTTTGATTTATAAAGTTTTACAATATTTTGAATATCTTTTTTTAAATTTTCCCTAATTAAAGGGGGATGAAAACGAAAAAGAAGTATAGCCTGATCTTTACTTACTAAAACTTTTTTTATATCTCGCTCACTTAAAGCTTTATTTCCCTTAATGAATATGTTTTTAATCCAAAATTTTTTCCCTTCTTTTATTTTTATTAAAAGAGTATAAGTTTTATCCCTTTTAGAAATTAAAAAAAATTCAATTTTCGGATTTGGAAAACCTTCCTTTTTATAAAGCTCTTTAATTTTTTCTTTTATCTCCTTTGCTTTAGAAAGAGATAGATAAAAGGCTTTTGGAAATTTATCTTCTTCCAAGGATTCTATATCTTGAGAGGATTTGTAATTTGGAAAAATAAATTCTAAAATGCTATCTTTTGAAACATTTTTATTTCCTTCTATTTTTATTCCTGTGATTTTTGGATATTCAAGTAAACTTAATGTGAAATTATCTTTATCATTTTTTATAAGTTCTATCTTTGCAAATGCCTTTAATTTAAAAAGATTTTTTATAGAAGTATCAAAATCCTTTAAAGAAAAAATACTTTTTATAGTTTCATTATCTATAGTTTTAGTGCCTACTATTTTTAAATTTTGAGCAAAGGATAGATTTAGGCAGATAAATAGAAAAACTAGTCCCTTTATTTTGCTCACTTTCTACCTCTATATTTCCATTAATTTTGTCAATAGCTAATTTTACTATAGATAAACCTAGACCTGTACCCCCAAGCTCACGAGATCGAGATTTTTCTACTCTATAGAATCTTTCAAATATAAAGGGCAAAGCTCTTTTTGGAATACCTATTCCCGTATCCTTTATTTCAAGAAGTATAAAATCATCTAAAAGTTTTAAATTAATATCAATTTTTCCATTTTTCTTATTATATTTGATAGCATTATCTATTAAATTTTTTAAAGCATAATACATAAGTCGGTCGCTTGTTTTAATTGTAATATCTGGAACATTTATATTTACTTTAATATTTTTTCTCAAAATCTCTACTTCAAGTTCATTTAAAATGCTTTCTATCATATCCTTTAAACTAAAATTAACCTTCTTTACTTCAAAATTTTCATCTTCAAGTTCAGCCAAAGTTAAAATATCTCTAACTAAATTCTCCATATTTTTAATTTGTCTTAAAGCTTTATTTATAAAATAATTTAAATGATCATCTTTTTTGTACTCATCTTTTATAGTTTCTAAAATAACTTTTAAAGTAGCAAGAGGAGTTTTAAATTCATGGGAAATATTAGATATAAAATCTTTTTTTAATTCTTTTAAAGATTTTTCCAAAGACAAATTATGAAAAATTAAACATTTATTTTTTGGAAAATTTAAAAATGTAATTAAAAAACGTTTATTATTTATTTCAAAAATTTTTTCCTGATTATCTGCATGTCTATTTAAAGCACAAAGAATATCAAAATTACTTATAACTTCATACGCGGGTTTTCCTTTATAATTTTCCGGAATACTTAAAAGTTTTTTAGCTTCCTGATTTACATATATAAGATGATTTTTTTTATCTAAAAATATAATACCTTCTTTAATATAATCTAAAGCTTTGAAAATTCCCTCTTGATTTTTTCGAAAATCCTCTCCAATTCTTTTTAAAGAAGTTTTAAATTTTTCTAAATAATAATTAAATTTTCTTTTATATCCTATAAAAGCTATTATAAAACCTAAAACAAAACCGATAAAAATAAAAAATAAATAAACAAAAAGTGATTCCATAATTTCCCCTTTAAAGCTTTGATACAATTAAGAAAAAATTTTAACATTTTAAATTGGGGTTTTACTCATGGCTGAAATAGGAACAGTTGTTGGTCTTCTAGGTGCTTTTGGTTTAATTGTTGGTTCAATTGCAATGGGAGGGAGTTTTGGTGCATTTATTGATGTCCCATCTATTTTAATTACGGTCGGTGGAGGACTTATGGCTACCCTTGCATCCAATCCCCTCCCAGATTTTGTAAGGGGTTTAAAAGCTGCTGTAAAAGCCTTTAATCCCCCCGTAAAAGATCCTGAAGAAATTATCCAAGTTATGGTAGAAATTGCAACTCGAGCAAGAAAAGAAGGTATTTTAGCTTTAGAAGCAGATATAGATAAATATTATGCTATAGATCCTTACCTTGGAATAGCTATGCGTATGCTTATAGACGGAGTTGAGCTAGATACTATAAAACTTGTTATGGATAATATGTATACAGTTCTAGATGAATATTTAGAAACCGAAGTTAGAGTTTGGGAACACGCAACTGATTATTTCCCAGCGTTTGGTATGATTGGTACTTTAATTGGACTTGTCCAAATGCTTAATAACTTAAATGATCCATCTGCTATTGGTCCTGGTATGGCAGTAGCGTTACTAACAACTTTGTATGGAGCAGTTTTAGCAAACGTTTTTGCAGGTCCTATTGCTAAAAAGTTAAAAATTTTTAAAAATAAAGATTTAAGAAATAAGGAAATTATATATACCGGTGTGCAATTTATTGCAAAAGGAGAAAATCCAAAAGTTATTGAACAAATTTTACGTTCTTACCTTGAAGATACTATTTTAAATGCTAAGCCAGAATAATAAAATTTTATAATTTAAAAATTGGAATTTAAAGATGCCAAAGAAGAAAAAGGAAGAATGTAAAGGTTTCCCCGCGTGGTTAACATCATTTGGGGATTTAATGTCTTTACTTTTAACTTTTTTTATTTTGCTTTTCTCTATGAGTACTATAAACATTCAAAAATTTGTTTTAGTTTTAAAAAGTTTACTTACAGTTTTCAAAGGACCTTCAGTTCTTAGAAGTGGTACGTTACCTGAAGGTATGAAATTTAGTCCTTTTCCAAAAGCTTACCCGAAATTTAAGAAAAAAGAAATAAAAAAGGTTTTAAATGAAGTAAAGAAATTTTTAAAAAAATCTGGACTTAAAGCTCAAGTTGTAGATGGCGGAGACTATATTACTATAAGAATTTTAGCAGACGATATGTTTGATCCATGTTCTGTTGAAGTAAAATCAAAAGTAATACCAGCTATAAAATATTTAGAGGAAAAACTTAAAAAGTATAATGTTCCTTTATTAATCTCAGGGCACACAGATAACTCTAAACCAAAAACATGTGCTTTTCTTTATCCAACTAATTGGGAGCTTTCTGCAGCAAGAGCTGTAAGTGTTCTAAGACTCTTTTTAAAATGGGGATATCCATTAGATAAACTTTCTGCAGCAGGTTTTGGTCCTTATCATCCAATAGCCCCAAATGATACTCCAGAGCATAGAAAATTAAATAGAAGAGTAGAATTTACTATTCGTTTTAAATAGCTTATAAGAGGACTTTAATATGCCGAAGAAAAAACAAGAAGAGTGCAAAGGATTTCCAGCGTGGCTAACATCATTTGGAGATTTAATGTCTCTTTTATTAACTTTTTTTATTTTACTTTTTTCCATGAGTACTATAGATGTTAAAAAATTTATACAATGGATTTCTTATTTTAAAGGTATGAAATACAACTATCCAAAGAAAATTTCCTTTATTCCTCCTATAGTTTTACCAATTTATGATCAAGTTGCTCAAAAGATGCAGGAAAAACTTCAAAGAATTCTTATTCCAGGTAGATATCAAATCGTAGCTTCAAAAAAATACGTTCTTATAAGATTTTTTAAACCTATTACGTTTAAAAGAAATGATTATACACTGCTGCCAGAATTCCAAAAAGCTCTTACAAAAGTTGTGGATGTTTTAAAGGAAATGAAGTTAAAAAATTATATGATTATGGTAGTAGGTTATGCAGATAAAGATGAACCAGACAATCCAACCCCAGCTATAAGAGATAGCTGGGATCTGTCTGTAAGAAGAGCATGTAGCGTAGTTAAATATCTTCAGTTTTTGGGAGTTCCCGGGAAAAAACTTGCTGCGGTAGGCTTAGATTCGTTAAATCCTCTTTATAAGGGAAGAAACGTTATTTTAAAACAAAGAAATTCTAGAGTTGAACTTTATATAAACTTAGACTTTCCAAATATGTTTAAAAATAAATCTAATAAACCTCTTATAAATTTACCAAATGTAAATTCGGGACCTTAAAGTTAAAAATTTTTACAGGAGTTTGATTAAGATGGAAATTACAAAAGGTTTTAAAAATTTTTTATCTTTCTTTGTCAAGCAAGGAAGAGTAGACAAAGAAAATTTGGAAAAAGCTTTTGAATCTTTAAAAGGATATTTAATAGATGTTGATGTTCCTTATGAAGTTATAGAAAAACTTTTTGAAGCTTTGAAAAATGATCTAAAAAATATTCCTCCAGGATTTTCGGGAGTTAGTTATCTTTATTATCTTCTTTATGAAAAAATAAAAAAATTTCTAGAAAGCAAAAAAATTATAAAAGATAAAGGAATTTTTTTAATTTTAGGACTTCAAGGAAGTGGTAAAACCACTTTTACCGGGAAACTTGCAAAGTATTTTTTAAAAAAAGGAAAAAAAGTTTTAGTAGTATCTTTAGATTATAGAAGGCCGGCTGCCTTTGAACAATTAAAAACATATATAGAAAAAGGTATTCTTGAGAAAGATATAAAAAATATAGATTTCTTATTTTTAGGAAAAAAGGAAAATTTAGAAAATATTTTAAAGCTTATTAATGAAAAGAAAAAAGACTATGACATTATTTTAGTGGATACGGCTGGGCGTTCCTATGTGGATGAAGATCTTTTAAAAGAAATTTCCTTTATATACGAAAAGTTAAAGCCTGAAGAAAGTTTGCTAGTTATAGATAGTTTAATGGGTCAAGAAGCTTTGGAACTTTCAAAAGCTTTTAAAAAGTATATTCCTATTACAGGACTTGTTCTAACGAAAGCTGATTCAGATACAAAAGGAGCTTCTATTTTATCTGCAAAATATATTTTAAATGCTCCTATTTATTTTGTCTCGGAAGGTGAAAAAATAGATACCTTAAGAGAATTTAATGCAGATATTTGGACCCAAAGAATTTTAGAAGGTATAGATTTAGAAAAATCCTTAAATGAACTTTTTAAACTAGATCCCAATTATCTTTTTACCCTTTATAATAAACTTTTGGAAGGAGAATATACTTTATATGACCTTAAAGATGAACTTATTTTAAGACTTAGTATAGATCCAAATCTAATTTTTTACTATATAAATTTACCTATTTTTCAACTTACTTCCAAATTTGATGAAAAAAAAATTAAACATTGGATAGCTATAATAAATTCTATGACGGATAAAGAAAGAAAAAATCATACTCTTTTTAAAAATACTTCACGTATAAAAAGAGTAGCTAAAGGAAGTGGTACTTCAGAAAAAGAAGTAAAAGAGCTTTTAAAAACTTATGCTCAACTAAAGTTTCAAGCAAAAAGATATAAAGCACTTCAAGAAAAAGAGCAAAAGAAACAACAAAAGAAAATGAAAAATATGTTTAAAATGCTTTTTAGAGGATTTAAATGATAGTTAAAGTGTTAAACTTATCTTATTTAGAAATAGATGAGAGTTTTTTAAATATTTTTAAGGAAAATCTAAAAAGATTTTTTCCTCAGGAAGAGAATAAAAAGGAAAGCTATGTCTTATTTATTTTAAAAGGTGATAAAGGAAAAGTTATTTTCTATAAAACAAAAAAGGTTTTATTTGAACTAAAGGACGAAAAAATATTTGAAAAGATTTTAGAAAATTTAAAAGACTTACTAATTCCTGATTATTACAAAAAGTACGACTATGCTATAGGAGCTGATGAAGCTGGAAAAGGTGATACCTTTGGGGGCTTGGTTGTTGCTTGTGCAGCTTTAAATAAAGATATTTTTCTAAGCTTTTTAAGCTTATCTATTTCGGATAGTAAGCTTCTGAAAAAAAAGAATATTTTTGAAATTTTAAAAAAAATAAAATATATAAACTTCCCATATAAAATAAAATATCTAAATCCTTTTTTATATAATTCTTTTTTTGAAAAACAAAAGAATTCTTTGATAATTTTAGATAATCTTTATAAAACGCTTTTTATGGATTTTTTTGAAAAATATAAAAAACTTTTTGAAAGTAAAAAAGTTTTAGTTACTTTAGATGCTTACAGACTCCCAAAAAAGTTAAAAGAAATATTTATACCTTTTTTTGAAAAAATAGAAAAAAAATATAAGATAAATATAACTTTTAGGGCTATTCCAAAAGCCGAAAAATATTTGGAAGTAGCCTTAGCTTCTGTTCTTGCAAAAGGTGCCTTTTTAGTGGAAATTGAAAAATTAAAAAAAGAATTTAAACTTTCTTTTCTTCCCCTTGGGAGTTCTCACAAAAAAATAAAAGAAATTTTATCCTCTTTTGAAAAAGATAAATTAAAGTATATAGCTAAACTTCATTTCTCAAATGTTTCTAAATTTTTGACAGATAAAAAAATAGGTATATAATAACTGTTAGATAATTCTAACTTAATTTGGAGGAGAAATTATGAAGATAGCGGCACCTGTAGTTCTAGCTAATATTGAAGGAAAACAAAAACTTATTGTATCTCCTCATTTTGGAAGAGCGGAAAATTTTGCTATTTATGATTCAGAAAAAGATGAAATATATCTTTTAGATACTGAACTTCCAGAAAGAGGAAAAGGTAGATTTTTTGTATCTTTAGTACATAATTTAGGAATAGATGTAGTTTTAGTAAAAAATTTAGGACCTGGAGCATTTGAGGCTTTAAGAAGCTCGGGCGTTAAGATTTATAAAGTTCCAGAAAATATTAAATTTTTTGAGGATGCATTAAGTGCGTTTTTAGAAGGAAAATTAAAAGAGTTAAGTTTTGAAGATATATGTGAGGAGGGTCATGGCCATCACGAACACTCCTAAAAAGTACTTTTGTATAAGTGTGCCTTTTAAAAATGAAATAGAGGAAGAAGATTTAATAGCAAAATTTTTAAATTTTTCTCCTTTAGGATTTAAATCTTTTGAAAAAACCTTATGGATTTACTTTCCATATGAAGAAGATATTAAAGAGAAAGTTTTTAACTTATTAAAGCAAGAGGGAATTAAATTTTCCTTTGAATTTTTTTTTCATCAAAATTGGAATGAAAATTGGAAAAAATTTTTTAAGATAACAAAAATTTGTGAAGGACTTTATGTTCTTCCTCCTTGGAAAAAAACAAAAAGACCTGGCTTAAAAATATATATAAATCCGGCCTTAGCCTTTGGAACCGGAACTCATGAAAGTACTCAAATAGCTATGAAACTTATTTATAAATATTTACTTCCTAATCAAACTTTTTTAGATGTAGGAACCGGAAGTGGAATATTATCCATCTTGGCAAAAAAAATAGGCGCACAAGTAGTGGCCTGTGATATAGATGAAAGTATTAAAGAAAATTTTTACGAAAATTTAATTTTAAATGGTTTAAAAAAAGAAGATATAAAACTTTTTATAGGATCAGCTAAGGACATAGAAGAAAAATTTGATTTTGTAGTTTGTAATATAGAATTACAACATATGTTTCCAATTTTAAAATATTTAGTGAAACGTACAAAAAAATATTTAATTTTATCTGGACTTTTAAAGGGAGAACTTAGCAAAGTTTTTAATGAAATAGAAAAGTATAGCAAATTTAAAATTTTAGAAAAAATATCTAAGAATAATTGGGAAGGATGCATTTTGGAAATACAAAAATAAAAAAAAGCCCTGGCAGCGACCTACTCTCCCGCCCGCTCTCGCGAGCAGTACCATCGGCGCTGGAGGGCTTAGCTTCCGTGTTCGGAATGGGAACGGGCGTTTCCCCTCCGCTATGGCCACCAGG
>Ga0256838_1000082_pt1 | contig 68667 bp, 65 predicted proteins | sample 4571419metaG_FD_185978 | JGI IMG/M metagenome (GOLD analysis project Ga0256838, IMG submission 185978) | Hydrothermal vent microbial communities from Guaymas Basin, Mexico - 4571-419 | ecosystem: Environmental > Aquatic > Marine > Hydrothermal vents | place: Mexico: Guaymas Basin | collected... | reverse complement strand
AAAAGCCTATACTCTTTTAAATATATATAAGGCTCATTTTCACAAAATTTACATTTTAATCTTCTTGCCATACAGCAACCTCTTCTATTTTCTTATCAACTATCTTTTCTCCTTTAGTATCTCTACCTAAAGTAGAAATATTTTTAACTTTTATTCTTTTCACACTTTTGTCTTCAAGACCTAAAATAACTTTATCTTCGGGTTTTAAAGTATAAGCCTTTAATAATAAATCCCCCTCCGATAGTCTTACAGTAATTACTCCTTTTCCAGCTCTTCTTTGAAGAGGATACTCAGAAATAGGTGTTTTTTTAACGTATCCCTCTTTTGTAAAGGTACATACAAAAAGATTATTTTCCTTTTCAAAAGTATTTAAAGTATTTGCAAAATCTCCTTTAGAAAGAGAGATTCCTTGAACACCTCGGGCACCCAAAGTCATAAGGCGAATTTCTTCACCTAAAAATTTAATAGCTTTTCCTAAAGCAGTAGAAATAAATACATACTTTTTAGCTGTCTTTACATCCACTAAAGTATCTCCCGCCTGCAAGTTTACACATTTTATTCCCGTATGAGAAATGTTTTCAAAGTCTTTTATACTTAAACGTTTTATATATCCTCTTTTAGTTAAAGTAAATATTTCCTTATTAAAATCTTTAGTATTTATAATAGATACTATCTCTTCATTTGGCGCAAGGGGTAAAAGAGACTTAATATTTTTTATTTTTCCAATTTCATAAGCTGGTAATTTATAAGCTTTTCCAAAATTGGAAAAAATAAGTAAAGTATCTTGAGCGTTAGTTTTTACAAGAAGCTTAACAATATCTTTATCAAAGAATCTTTTGAGCTTAGATACTTCCTCTAAACTTAAAAGTTTTATATTACCTTCCTTTGAAAGAGCAAATATAAGTTCTTTATCTTCTATTTCAATTTGAGGAATATATTTAATAGGCTTTTCAGAAAGTTTCGTTCTTCTTTCATCTTCAAATTTTTCCATCATATAATCAAGTTCATTTTTTATTATATTTATAACTTCAGAAGGTTCATTTAAAACTTTTTCCAAATATGCTTTTTTATCTAAAAGTTCCTTTTCTTCTCTTTCAAGTTTTTCTTTTTCCAAAGAAGTAAGTTTAGAAAGCTTCATATCCAAAATTGAGGAAGCTTGTTTTTCCGAAAGGTTATACATTTCTTGAAGCTTTAAAAGAGCTTCTTTAGTTTCTTTACTTTCTTTTATAAGCTTGATAACCTTGTCTATATCCTTTAAAGCTACTAAAAGACCTTCTATTATATGAAGACGATCTTTTACTTTTTGAAGATCAAAATTTGCCCTTCTTAAAATAACACTTGTTCTAAACTTGATAAATTCATCTAAAATATCCTTTAAATTTACTTCTTTTGGTTCTCCATCTACAATAGCTATCATATTTACATGATAATTTGTTTGTAAATCTGTTAATTCAAAAAGTTTTGAAAGAATAACTTCCGGATTAAAATCTTTTTTTACTTCTATTACTATTCTTATACCTTCTTTATCACTTTCATCTCTAATATCTGAAATTCCATCTATTTTTTTATCTCTAACAAGACGAGCAATCTGCTTTACAAGTTCAGCTTTATTTACAAGATAAGGAATTTCTGTAATTACAATATTTGACTTTCCACGAGAAGAGCTTTCTATTTTATATTTACTTCTTATAACAATAGTTCCTTTTCCTGTTTTATATATATTTTCTAAATCCTTTTTATTTATTATTTCCGCTCCGGTTGGAAAATCTGGACCTTTTATGTACTCCATAAGGTCCTTTACACTAGCTTGTCTATTATCTAAATAAAACTTTATAGCTTCGCAGACCTCTTTCAAATTATGAGGAGGAATTTGAGTTGCCATACCAACTGCAATTCCAATAGATCCATTTATAAGAATATGAGGAAGTTTAGAAGGTAAAACTTCAGGTTCCAAAGTAGTATTATCATAATTTGGTCTGAAATTTACTGTATTTTTATTTATATCTTCTCCAAAAAAGTTTTCAAAAGAAAATTTCGAAAGTCTACATTCAGTATATCTTTGAGCAGCAGGAGGATCTCCATCTATAGAACCAAAATTTCCTTGAGGATCAATCAATGGATATCTCATATTGAAGTCCTGAGCCATTCTAACAAGAGCCTCATAAACCGGTGCATCTCCATGAGGATGATAATTTGCTAAAACCCCTCCAACTACTCTAGCACATTTTTTATAAGGTTTATCTGGATATAAATTAAGCTCATACATCGTATATAATATTCTTCTTTGAACAGGTTTTAAACCATCTCTTATATCCGGAATAGCTCTTCCTATAATAACGCTCATTGCATAATCAAGATAAGATTGTTTAAGTTCCTCCTCTATTGGAACTCTAAGAATGTTCATGATTTCCTCCTAAACTTTGAAAATAATACGAGTTTATTTTAATATATTTAACTTTTATAGCTTATTTAATTTTTAATAGAATATATTAAAAGATGGAGTTATATTAAAGTAAGATAGTAAAAACTTATCAACTGTGGAGACTGAAGATGGGAGCTTTAAAAGAATTTTTACCAAGATATACTATAAAAGATTACGAAAAGTGGGAAGGAGATTGGGAGCTTATTGAAGGTGTTCCATATGCTATGTCCCCTTCTCCTTATGCTAAGCATCAAAGAATATCTTTTCTTATTGCAAGAGAAATAGAAAATCAGCTTGAGAAATGTAAGAAAAGGTGTTATGTATATCAGGAAGTTGACTGGAGAATTGATAACTATACAGTTGTCAGACCAGATTTAATTGTAGTTTGTAAAAAAATAGAAGAGTATCTTACTTTTCCACCTGAGGTTATTTTTGAAATCGTATCCAAATCTACCAAATTTAAAGATGAAAATATAAAGTATTATCTTTACGAAAAGGAAAAAGTTAAGTATTACGCCCTTGTGTATCCTGAAGAGAAAAAAATGAAAGTTTTTGAGTTAGAAAATGAAAAATATAAGCTTGTTTTTGAAGGCTTTGATAAAAGTTTTACTTTTAATATAAAATGTCCCTTTTCCCTTAATCTATCTGATATCTGGAAAAAAGTTTAGCAAGGAGAACTAAAAATGGGAGCTTTAAAGGAATTTTTACCAAGATATACTATAAAAGATTACGAAAAGTGGGAAGGAGATTGGGAGCTTATTGAAGGTGTTCCATATGCTATGTCTCCTTCTCCTTATGCTAAGCATCAAAGAATTTCCGGTTTAATTTTTAGAGAAATAGAAAATCAGCTTGAGAGATGTAAAAAAAGGTGTTATGTATATCAGGAAGTTGACTGGAGAATTGATAACTATACAGTTGTCAGACCAGATTTAATTGTGGTTTGTAAAAAAATAGAAGAGTATCTTACTTTTCCACCCGAAGTTATTTTTGAAATCGTATCCAAATCTACCAAATTTAAAGATGAAAATATAAAGTATTATCTTTACGAAAAGGAAAAAGTTAAGTATTACGCCCTTGTGTATCCTGAAGAGAAAAAAATGAAAGTTTTTGAGTTAGAAAATGAAAAATATAAGCTTGTTTTTGAAGGCTTTGATAAAAGTTTTACTTTTAATATAAAATGTCCCTTTTCCCTTAATCTATCTAATATCTGGAAAAAAATTTGATAAAGGAACTAAAAAGTGTTAAAAAAAATTTTTCCAAAAAAAGGAGAAGTTATTCTCGCTCCTCTTGCAGGATATACTCATAGTGCCTTTAGAAGACTTTGCAAAAACTTAGGAGCAGATAGAACTTACTCGGAGCTAGTTTATGCCTATGGTCTTACCTTAAGGGGATTTGAAAAAAACAAAGAGCTTATTTACTTTACAAAAAAAGAACTTCCTTTTCATCTTCAACTTTACGGAAGAAATCCAAAGGAAATTTCGGAAGCTGCAGCTTATCTTTTAGAAAATTTCCCAGATATTACAGCAATAGATATTAACTTTGGATGTTCTGTAAAAAAAGTTTTAAAAGCAAAGGCTGGAAGTTATATTTTAAAGGATCTAAATCTTTTTTACGAAATAATAAAAGAAACAAATGAAGTAGTAAAAAGCTTTAATAAACTTTTAAGTATAAAAATAAGACTAGGATTTGACAAAGATATTTTAGAAAAACTTTTAGAAAAAGCTTTAAAGGCAGACTGTAGAGTAGTTGCCGTTCATGGAAGACTTGCCACTCAGGGTTTTTCCGGAAAAGCTAATTGGGATAGATTAAAAAAAGCAAAAGAAATTTTTAAAGATGAAATCTTTTTAATAGGAAGTGGAGATATTAAATCCTACGAAGAAATAGATGCCCATTTTGAAAAATACAATGTAGATGCCATTATGATAGGAAGAGCAGCTTTGAAAAATCCTTGGATATTTAAAGAATATAAAGAAAAAAGAAAAATAAATGTATCTTTAAAAGAAAAGTTAGAATTTATAAAAAAGGAACTTGAACTTATGCTTGAATACATGAAAAAAGATAAAGCTTATAAAGTTATAAAAGCTCAAATAAGTCAAATTTTAAGAGGAGAAAGAAACAGAAAAGCAATTTGTGAACCTCTTTTAAGGGCCAAAAGTTATGAGGAACTTATTAATTTATTAAATAAAAGTATTTTGGAAAATTCTTAAATATTTTCTTATTAAGAGTATCACATTTTTTAGGAGGTTTTTATGAATCCAGCAAGATTTTTTCCAAAATATACTATAGAAGATTACTTGAGTTGGGAAGGAGATTGGGAACTTATTGAAGGTATTCCTTTTGCTATGTCTCCCTCCCCCTTTGCATTCCATCAAGCTATTATTTTAGAAATAGCTCGTCAATTTCTGAATCAAATGGATAATTGCAAAAATAAATGTTATGTTTATGCAAAGCTTGATTGGATTATAAACGAACATACAATAGTAAGACCGGATTATAGTTGTTAATTATAGTTGTTACTTGCTTTAAATTTAAAAATTATATTAAATTTCCTCCAGAAATAGTAATAGAAGTTGTTTCAAAATCCACCGCGTTAAAGGACGAAGAGTTAAAATTCAAAATCTATCAAAAAGAAGGTGTTAAATACTATGTTCTTATCTATCCAAATGTGAGAAAAGTGAGAGTTTTTAAATTAATTGATGGAAAATACCATAAAGTTTTTGAAAATGATAAGGATAATCTCACTTTTGAGCTATCTACAGGTTGTAATATTTCTTTAAATGTAGAAGATATTTGGAAAGTGATTTGAAAATCTTGGCTTATTATAATAACATAACTACATACCTTTATTTTAAGCGTTAAAGAAAAAAATAAGACTTTAATAATAGTAACGAATGTAATAAAGTTAATTTCCTTGCAAACGATAAACCTATTTTTCCAAATCCTTTAAATCATCAAGCCAACCAGCGTTTGGGGTTAATTTTTTTGCAAAAAACTTTCCAACATTTTTATCATCTTTAGCTTGATGATATTTTAAATAAATAATGTCATTTTCTTCGTCTAAACCTACAATTTCTATTTTCCCAGTTTTATGAGACATTATATATTTAAATCTTTTTGCATGACCATCTAAATTTCTTTTTGCACCTTCTACAATCTTATAACCTTCTTTTAATGGAACTTGAAAATGAGATTTAACCCTTTTAACCGGACGACACTGAAATACGTAATATGGAACTACACCTATTTGAACCAAGGATTTCATAAGCTCAGCTAAAACTTTAGGATCATCATTTACGCCTTTTAAAAGAACAGTTTGATTACTTGTAATTACTTTGCTATCTAAAAGAGCATCTATAGCCTTTTTGCTTTCCTCTGTTATTTCTTTAGGATGATTAAAGTGAGTTACCAAATATATTCTTCTATTTGGGGTAGAATATTTTTTTAACATCTCAAGTAGTTTTTTATCTTCATAAATTCTCATAGGATAAAAAACCGGAACTCTACTTCCTATTCTTATAAATCTTAAATGAGGAATTTCAGAAAGTTTTGCAATGAAATTTTCTAAAACCTCGCTAGGTAAAACTAGGGGATCTCCACCAGAAATTAAAACATTTGTTACTTCCTTATGTTCCTTGACATATTTAACTGCTTCATCAAAAATTTTTATAGTTTCTTCCGTTGGAATTCCTACAAGTCTTTTACGAAAACAATGTCTACAATATCCAGCACATCTATTTGTAGCTAAAATAAGAACAGTTTCTTTGTATTTATGCTGAAGACCAGTTAAAACTGTATTTTCCTTTTCTCCGCTTGTATCATATTCTCCTTCCTCGGAAAGCTCATAAATCGAGGGGAATATGATTCTTTTTATAGGATCATTTTCATCCCCCCAATTTATAAGCTTTGCGTAGTAGGTAGGAATAAACATAGGGTGAATTTTTAGAATTTCATTTAATTTTCTTTTTTCTTCTTCGTCAAATTTTATATTAAATTCTTTTTCTATTTCTTCCAAAGTTTTATAACCTGGAATATGCATAAAAAGCCTCCTTCTTTTTCTAAATTTTTGTATTTGGTAAGAATCTTAAGGACGTTTAATCTTTTCTAACTTTGTGTATATATGAAAATAAAAAGAAATCTTTACTATTGATTATAATTATAATACCAAACTAAATAAAATCAAGAGGTTAAGATGGAAGCCTTAATTGCCGGTAAAGGGGAAATCGTTACAGATATTTTAAATTTCTATAAAAATGATATATTTGTAATAGCATTTGAAGGTATATCTGAGGAAAAATTAAAGGAATTTCCGAATGTAATCTGGTTAAACAAAATAGATATTAAAAAAGTTATAAGTATTTTAAAAAAAAGAAATATAAATAAAGTATTTTTCATAGGAAAATTTGATCAAAGATTAACATTTAATAAAATTCCATTAAACTTTTTTACCTTAAAATTACTTTTTTCTTTAAAAGACAAAAGACCTGAAAAAATATTTGAGAAAATAAAAGAGATTTTAAAAAAGGAAAATATAGAAGTTATTTATCCAAAAGAATATATTGAAAACGCACTTGTGAAAAAAGAAGATAAAATAGGAAATTTTAATGAAAATGAACTTGAAAATGCAAGGTTTGGAATGGAAATAGCAAAATTCTTAGCTTCCAAAGATGTAGGTCAAACTGTAGTTTTGAAAGATAAAGTGGTTCTTGCCATGGAAGCTATTGAAGGAACGGATGAAACTATTTTAAGGGCATCTAAATTGACAAAAGAAGATAAATTAACAGTTTGTAAAGCTGCCCGAGCTAATCAAAGTTTAGATTTTGATATTCCTACAGTTGGAATAAAAACTTTAGAAACTATGCTTAAAGCTCGAGCAAATACTTTAGTTTTAGAAAAAAATAAAGTTTTAATCGTAAACAAAGAAAAATTTAAAGAATTTTGTAAAAAACATAAAATAAAACTTCTTCCCCTTTAATCCTTTAAAATTTCTTCCAAAGGAATATTTTTCTTAAGCATTTTTAAATAAGATTTATATCTTTCTAAAGAAATTTCTCCACGTTTTAAAGCCTTTTTTACTTCACAATCTTCCTCATATATATGAGTGCAATTTTTATAAGGACACTTATATTTTAAAAATTCCCTAAAGTGTTTTGGAACTTCCTTTTCATCCATAATCTCTAAAACATCTATTTTTGAAAATCCCGGAGTATCCCCTATAAAAGAATTTTTTCCAAAAGGATAAAGCTTTACTCCTGTAGTAGTATGCCTTCCTCTTTCTGTTTTTTCAGAAACTTCCTGAACTTTTAAATTTAAACCTGTTAAAGCAGATAATATAGAGCTTTTTCCTACCCCGGAGGGGCCTGCTAAAATACAAATATCTTTATCAAATTCTTTTTTTAATTCTTCTATACCTATTCTTTCTTTCGCACTTACTAAATATACCTTATACCCAGCATCTTGATATATCTTTTTTATTTTTTCAAGTTCTTTTTTTTCTTCTTCATTTAAAATATCTATTTTGTTAAATACAATTATTGGATCAAGACCATAGTAATCATAAGCTACAAGTAAAGAATCTAAAAGAAAAGGAATAAATTCTGGACGCTTTAGAGTTTGAACAATAATTGCTTTTGAAGCATTTGCAACCTTTGGACGAATTAATAAATTTTTTCTTTCTTTCACATCTTCAATTGCAAAAGTATTTTCATCTATTTCAACTCCGGAAACAAAATCCCCAGCATATAGAGTTTTTACTTTTCTTCTTAATTTTCCTCTTGGAATCCCAAGATAAGTTTTACCATTTTCAAAAGTATAAACCTCAAGCTTTCCTGCAATTTTTTCCGTAATAATACCTTCTTTTAGTTTCTTATTTTTAGACATAATTACCTAAATACTCCTTTTAAGTAGTTAATACTCTTTTATAAATATCTTCTATATGTTTAAGATAATAATCTACTTTAAAAAGATCTTTTAATTCTTTTTCACTTAAAATCTTTCTAACTCTTTCATCTTCTTTTAAAAATTTATAAAAAAGTAGTTCATTACCTTCTTTATATTTATTTACATCATCATTATTTAAAATATCCCAAACTCTTAAAGCATTTTCTTGAACAATCTTATAAGCTTCTTGCCTTTTAAGTTTACCTTTCTCTATTAAAGCTAAAAGAACCCTTTGAGAGAAAACTAAACCTTCTAAAAGATTTAAATTTCTTTCTAAGTTTCTTTTATATACTTTTAAATCCCTTAAAATATCTAAAAGTTTTTTAAACATATAATCTAAAGCTATAAAGCTATCCGGAAAAATAATTCTTTCTGTAGAAGAATGAGAAATATCTCTTTCATGCCAAAGAGCCACATTTTCCATACCTACAATAGCATTTGAACGAACATATCTTGAAAGTCCACAAAGACGCTCACAAATAATAGGATTTTTTTTATGGGGCATAGCTGAAGACCCCTTTTGACCTTTTCTAAAGGGCTCTTCTGCTTCTCTAACTTCGGTTCTTTGAAGATGTCTAATTTCAGTGGCCACTTTTTCAATACTTGCAGCTACTAAGCTCAAAAAGTTTAAAACTTCTGCATGTCTATCTCTTTGAACTACTTGATTGGAAACTTCCTCATAAGGAATATCTAAAATCTCACATGCTCTTTCTTCTACTTGAGGTGGAAGATGAGCAAAAGTTCCCACAGCTCCGGAAATTTTTCCAGCGTAGAATCTTTTTCTTCCCTCCTTAAGTCTCTGAAGATGTCTTTTAAACTCGTTATAGTACAAAAGAAATTTAAGACCAAAACTCATCGGCTCAGCATGAATTCCATGAGTTCTTCCAATACAAGAGGTAAATTTATGTTCTAAGCTTAAGGTTTTTAAAATTTCTAAAGTTTGCTCTATATCTTTTTCTATTAAATTTAAAGCATCTTTTATCTGAAGAGCAAAGGCTGTATCCACAAGATCAGAAGAGGTCATACCAAGATGAATATATTTTGAAATATCCCCTAAAATTTCCTCTAAATAAGTTAAAAAAGCTATTACATCATGATTAGTAGTTTTTTCTATTTCCTCTATTCTTTTTATATCAAAAATTTTCTCTTGCTTAACTACTTTTAAGGGAAGCTCTAAAGTTTCTATTAAATCTTTTTGATAATTTGGTTCTAAATAAGGAAGAATTTTTTTTACAATTTCTAAAGTAGTATTTTCTGGGATTCTTTTTAATTCTTCCTGAGCTTTACAAACCGCAAGTTCAACTTTTAACCAGTTATAAAATTTACGTTTATCACTCCAAATTTCTCCCATTTCCTTTGTAGTATATCTTGGTATCATATCCTCTCTCCCTTTTATTTTTTTAATGACCTACAAGTTCGTAAAGTTTATCTGCAAGAAGTTTAAGTTCATATGCATCTTCAAGTTCATCTAAAAATTCTTTATCAATTTTGGAGTATCCATTATAAGCTCCATTTAAAGAACCACTTATATACCCAATAGCGCTCATATCCCCTTCAACAAATTCACAAGCATTTACAGCTTTTACAACACAAGTTTTAAAATCCAAAGGATAAGTCAAAAAATAATAAAGACCTAAGGAAAAACTTTCTGTAGCATAGGAAGAATTTCCCAAAGTAATTTGAGCTTTAAGTTCATTTACATCTTCTTTTATAAGATTATAAAGTAAATTTAAATGCTCCTTTACCTCTTGATTTTGAGAAAAAGATAAAAGCTCATCTAAAAATCCAAGTTTTAACTCTTTTTTTGTAAAATCATATTTATGAGACACCGTTAAAGCTGTAGCAACAGCATAAATACCTCCAATGTCTTTTACAATTTCACTACTATGCGTTAAAGAAACAAAGTGATAAGCCATTTCATATGCGCTATCTAAGTCATAATATCTAAATAGTCCAAATACTAAACAAGGTAAAGCTCCATCAATATCCGAAGATTTTACAGGAGCCACTTGAAGTTTTTCCCATAAAGCTGCTTCTTCTTTTGGCGTTAAAATATTTTCTTCTGCGTATTTTTTTAATTTTTTCATTTCCTCGGTTTCCATAGATGGAAAATTATTTAAATATCCTAAAGCTGCATTTAAGTGTCCGGGAGAAGGATATCTATGATTTTTTTCATCTTTTACCCATTTTTTTAAATCCTCTATATAGGCATAGGGATTAAAATAGGAATACTTTACTAAGTTTTCCAAAACCATTTTAAGCATTTGAGTTTTATGAGAGTACATACCCTTTTTTAAATGTGGTAAAACAGATTTTGAGGCTGGCTCACAAAAAGAATCTATAATATCTTTTTTATATAATTTTTTTATATCTTCTTTAGTTAAGTTTGTAGTTAAAACTCCAAGGGCATCTCCAATAGCAGCCCCTAAAACAGCTCCTTCAAAATAATCTTTCATAAAAACCTCCCATAAAGAAAAGCATTTTCTTTAAACGTGTATTCTATCATAAACTAAGAAATTAACCGCTTTTGATTATATTTTTTAATATAATAACTTAAAAATATTTTAAATTGAGAGGTACATCATGTTTAGAAAATTAACTTTAGAAGAAGGGAAAATAGCCGTAAAACTTGCACGACAAGCTATCGACACATTTTTTAAAGATAGAATTTTAATGCCACTACCCGATAATCTTCCAGAGATTTTTTATGAAAAAAGAGGAGTTTTTACCACTTTAAATACATATCCTGATCATAAATTAAGAGGATGTATAGGTTTTCCAGAACCAATTTTACCTTTAGGAGAAGCTATCATAGAAAGTGCTATTTCAGCTGCTTTTAGGGATCCTAGATTTCCTCCTCTAACTTATGACGAGTTTCAAAATATAGTTATAGAAGTTACAGTTTTAACTCCACCCCAAAAAATAGAATTTTCTACCCCAGAAGAACTTATGAAACAAATAAAAATTGGAGAAGATGGTTTAATTGTAAAATGTGGATTCCATTCTGGACTTTTACTTCCCCAAGTTCCAGTAGAATATAACTGGAGTGTAGAAGAGTTTTTGGCTCATACTTGTTTAAAAGCTGGGCTTTCCCCAGATTGCTTTTTAAACCCAGAATGTGAATGGTATAAATTTCAAGGTCAAATATTTGAGGAAGTTGAACCTTTCGGGGAAGTTAGAGAAAAGAAATTAAAATAAGGAGGGATCTTAATGTCAAAGTATGCTTACTTTCCAGGTTGTGTATTAAAAGGAGCTTCCAAGGAGCTTGGAGAAGCAACTGAAAGCGTTTTTTCCTTTTTAGATATAGAACTAAAAAATTTAGATACTTTTTCTTGTTGTGGAGCTGGAGCTTTAGAAGAAATTAATGAAGAGTGGGAAATTCTAATAAATGCAAGAAATTTAGCTTATGCAGAAAAGGAAGGTTTAGATATTGTTACACCTTGTTCTACCTGTCTTTTAGTTATGAGAAGTACTTATAATAAACTTATTAAAGATGAAAAACTTTTAAAAGAGGTTAATCAAAAACTAGCTAAATATAACTTAAGTTTTTCCGGAAAAATTAAAATTCTTCATACCCTTTGGGTTCTGCACCAAAATAAAGAAAAGATAAGAAATCTTGTAAAAAAACCTTTAAAAAATATCAAAGTATATCCTTTTTATGGATGTCATACTATAAGACCACATCATATTTTAGGTTATGAACCTTCCGAAAACCCAAAATCTATAGATGAACTTGTAGAAGTTTGTGGAGGAGTGCCAGTTAGAGGTCAAAGAAATATCATTTGTTGTGGCTTTCATGCTCAATTTACTTTTCCTCAGGGATATAAAAAACTTTTAGATATGGTTTATGAAGAAGCAAAAAAACTAAACGCAGATTGTATAGTAACACCATGTCCACTTTGTCATATGCAAATGGAAATGTATAATCCTTATAACTTTGCAATTTTACATGTTCCTCAACTTGTAGGATTAGCTTTAGGTATTCCGGTTAAAGCTTTAGGACTTCACAGAAATTTAAGTAATGTAAAAGATTTTCTAAAAAAAATATTTTAAGCTTTAAGGGGCGGACAGCCCCTTTTAAAAAATAATATTAAAACTCAATATGTTTAACTAAACCTTAAACTTAGCTAAATCTTTTTCAATTTGAGAAATTTTCTTGGAAATATTAATAATGCTTTCAATAACTTCTTGAAGTTCCTCAAAGTTTTCTAAAGATACATTAGAAAGTTCTTTTAACATTTCTACAATATGAGTAATCTTTTTAGAATCTTTTTGAGCTGTTTGAGATGTTTCTTCTACTATTTTTTCTAATTTTTCCATAGACTCTTTTATAGTTTTAAAAGCATTTACAATATTTTCTATTACTTGCTCCTCTATATCCTTATTTAAGGTAGATATTGTTTCTCTAATTTGATCCGTTGCAGAGACGACTTTTTGAGCTAGTTTTCTAACTTCATCTGCTACTACGGCAAAGCCTCTTCCATGTTCTCCCGCACGAGCCGCTTCAATTGCCGCATTTAAAGCAAGCATATTAGTTTGCTCGGCTATTTGCAAAATTACCTCTACAATATTTGTAAGTTCTTTTGTTCTTTCTTTAAGTTTACTTTTAATCATATCCAAAATTTTTTCTGCAGAATTTACAGTATCTAAAGTTTCACCAGATAAATCTTTTATATTTAGAATTTTTTTAGCAAGATCCAAAATTTCTTTATAGACTTTGCTCATTTCCTCTGAAATTTCATTTGTGGTTTGAGTTTGCTCTTTTATTTTATTTAGAGCATTTTCAAGTTCATTTACTTTTTCTTCTAAAGCTTTTACACTTTCTTTTATAACTTTTATAGTTTTTCCAATGGAAAACCTTAAAGTTTCTATGCCTTTATTTAAAGAAGTTGCTATTTCCCTAAATTCTCCCTTAAACTGATTTACATCTACTTTTATTTTTAAGTTCCCCTTCGCTAAGTCTTTGGAAATTTTAAGTAAAGTATCTTTAATATTTAAGAAAGTCTTGTGAATTTCAATTAAAGATTCTTTTAGATCTTTTAAACTTTCTGGGAAAACCTTTTCATTCAATTTAGTAGATAAAATTCCATTTTCCAAATCTTTTGTAAATCTTTGAATTTCTAAAATAATTTCTTTAAATGTTTTTGCAAATTTATTTACTGATTTAGCAACTTTCTTTAATTCACCTTCAAATTGGGATACATCTATTTCTTGATTGATATTAGATTTCTCCAGTATTTCTGCCAAAATTTCTAATGCTTTTTTTATATCCATATTAGCTTTGTTTAATTTGAGTAGAATTTCCTTTAAATCTCCAGGTAAAAGATTTTCATCATAAGTTTTAAAATTAGCTTTAGCTAAATCTGTAGCAATATTATCAATAATAGAAATTATTTTTCTAAAGTTTTCCAAAATACGTTCCAAAGAGTGTTCAAGTTTCAAAAGTTCACCTTTAAATAAACTTTTGTTTAAGTCTAAATTATTTATTTTTCCTTCCGCAAGAGCTAAAGACATTTTTTCAATTTCGACAAGTATAGCTTTTATAGTTTCTATAATACTTTCCAAAGCATTCCCAAGTTCCTCAAGTTCCCCTTTAAAAATGTCTCTATCTATTTTTACATTAAGATTTCCTTCAGAAATTCCTTTTGCTATTTTTACAACCTCAGAGGAAATATTTTTGAAAGTTTGTAAAAGAACATTTACAGATAAAATAGCAGTAATCAATTCAAGCGGAGTTTTAGATGAAATTTCTATTCTCTGAGAAAATAAAAAGCTGTGAATAATTTTTGAAAGGGTTTTTGAAAAGTTATCTATAGGTGTAAAAACATAATTTTTTAAGATAAAATTCACTAATAAAAAAGATAATATCAAAAATATAACTGTTACAGAAAGATAAACTGCCTCAATTTTCTTTTTAGCTGTAGCTAAACTTTTAGAATAAGCCTTTATAATTCTATATTCCAAACTAGATACATAAGCTCCAGTCCCTATTACCCAATTATAAGGTTTAAAAACTCTTACTAGAGAAATTTTTGGCTCATATTTTTTTGTGGCAGGATTATAAAATTCATATTTTATATATGCAAAATCTTTATGAGATTCTTTTAAGGCATCTACTCCTAATTTTACAAAGGGAACTTTAGGATCATTTAAAAAAGTTTTGTTTTCATATTCTGGTTTTATAGGGTGCATTACCATTTTATAATTCATATCGTTTATCCAAAAATATCCCGAACGCCCATATCTAGCTTTTCTTACTATACTTTTTATTCTTTCTTCTAATTCTTCCTTTGGCAATTTATCTTTATATTCCATATAAACAGTATTTATGGCGTTAAAAAGAATATCCATTCTTCTTTTTAATTCTTCTTTTAAAAGACGAGAAAGTTCAGATTCTAAATTTTTTTCAGATTTATATGCAAAATCGTTTATTTCCAAATAAAAAGCAGCAAAGTTTATAAAAGAGAAAAGAAGAAGTAACCCAGATGTAAGGAGTATCAATAATTTTTTTAAGGAAAATGCTTTTATATAACTACCATCTGGCAAAAGATGTAGCGGAACTGATTTTCCAGAGACTTTAAGTTTGTACCTTAAACAAGCTTTATAATCTCCTTCACAGTATTTTTCTATAAATTTTCTAATTTTTTCATTTTTGGAATTGTAAAATGTCGCAAATATAGGACATTCTTTATAATAGGGGCAGCTTACCTTTCCATTCATTTTTCACCCACATTTAAAAGTATTTTTATAAACTTATAATAAGCATTAGAAACATTAGACTTACATTATAAAGTGTAACAACGCTTATTTTGCTATTATAAAAAAATTTAAAAAATTTTTCAAATAAAATTATATTATACTTTCTCCCTTAAACAAAAAACTGGTTCATATTCAGATGCCTCTTTTGCCGGTTTATAAGCTGAAAATAGAGCAATAAGTATACTTGTTAAAGCAGAAAAAATAAAAACTTTTTTGGAAAATATATAAGGAATACCAAGCTTTGGAATTAAAGCTTTAGAACCATAGTATCCTATGAAAAGCCCCAAAATAAGTCCAAAAAAAGATAAAATTAAAGCTTCGGATAAAAATAAAAATAAAATATCTCTCTTCTTTGCACCTAAGGCACGCCTTAATCCTATTTCCCAACGTCTACTTTGAACGTTTAAATAGAAAATATTACTTAGAACAAATCCACCTACAATAATAGATACAAAAACTGCTATTCCTAAAAAGAAAGCTAAGGTGGCTGAAAGCATATTTAAAAGTTTTTTAACTAAACCCGGTGTATAAACTGTAAAATCTTTTTCCTTATGAAGACGAAATAAAATTTCTTCGGCCTGCTTGGCAGCCCAATCGACTTTCTTTATATCTTTTATTTTAAAAACTAAAATAGATAAATGTTTATAATCCGGCTCCACACTTTGCCTATAAGCATAAATTGGCATATAAAGACGATTATCTTCGTTTTCTCCATAGATAATGCCAAGTTTTTCATAAATACCTATAACTTTTATTGGCACATTATTTATTAAAAGCTTTTTTCCAATAATACTTCCATCGTCCTTTCCAAAAATTTCCTTTGCAAGATAATGTCCTATTACACACACACGTTTATATCTATCTTTTTCACTTAAAGCTCTTCCATAGTCTATATTTATATTCCAAGCTTTAAACATATTTGGTAAGTTTCCATAAACTAAAGCAAAATCATAGTTCTTTCCATTATAGCTTTTTATTAAAACCCATTTTGCCAAGGCCCCAGTATGAAAGTAGGTGTAAGGAATTTTTTTTAAGGCTTCTAAATCTTTAAAAGTGAAATATTTTAACTTTAACTTTCTAATATCACTTTTAGGAGTTCCGGGAGCAACAAAAACAATATCTGATCCCATTTTTTCTATAAGTTTTTTTGCAAAATAAGAACTTCCCTCAATAGCACAAACAATTAAAACTACAGAGGATATAGCTGCAGCAATGGCAAGAATAGAAAAAATGGAATGAAATTTATTTTGTTTTACGGCATTAAAAATATTTTTAAGAAAAAAAACCAATTTTTTTAGCTTTTTTGAAAATACTTCTTACAATTTATGGGCTATATTAACTTTTTTTATATTGCCTTTTTCCAAAAAGTAAAGTTCCTATTCTTACTATTGTAGCACCCTCTTCTATAGCAATATCAAAATCATGGCTCATACCCATAGAAAGCTCAGGAAGTTTTATATTAAATTTTTTTTCTAAATTATCTCTGAGCTCTCTTAGTTTTCTAAAGTAGGGTCTAACCTTTTCTTTATCTTCAAAATAAGGAGGAATTGTCATAAGACCCTTTAAATTTAAATTTTTTCCTTTCTCTAAAATATACTCTACTAAACTTTCTAAGTCTTTTTCTTCACATCCAGTTTTTGTTTCTTCAGAAGAGAGCTTAACTTCTATTAAAACATCTAAAGTTTTATTTTCCTTAGAAAGTCTTTTTTGAAGTTCATCTACTAAAGAAACTCTATCAACAGTTTCAATAACATCAAAAAGCTTTATAGCATACTTTACTTTATTTGTTTGAAGATGACCTATAAAGTGAGCTTCTATTCCAGGATATTTTTCTTTTAGAAAAGAAATTCTTTCTCTAGCTTCTTGAATGTAATTTTCTCCAACTAGTTTTAATCCACATTCTATAGCTTCTATAATTTTTTCTAAATGTTGAGCTTTTATAGCACCTAGGACTTTTACTTCTTTGGGATTTCTTCCTACTTTTTGACAAACTTTTTCTATAGTTTCTTGAATTTTTTGTAAATTTTCACAAACACTCATATTTTTAGCCTCCAGGTAAAGAATGACAGTAAAAGCATCCTTTTAAAAGTTTATTTTTGTATTTTAAACTAAAGTTAATTAGAACTAATTTAAATTTTTTGAAATAAATAAAGCAAAACCATACAAATGATACCTGCTACTATGTCATCTAGCATTATACCTATACCGTAAGGATACTTTTCTAACTTTTTTAAAGGGAAAGGTTTTAAAATATCTATAACTCTAAATAAAATAGTTCCTAAAATTAAATTTTTTAAGTTAATAGGAACTAACAAAAATGTTATTAAAATTCCAACAAACTCATCTATAACTACAATATCTGGATCTTCATCGTTAAGTTCCAAAGAAAGTTTATAAGATGCTATTATGCCCAAAATTGTAAAAAATATAATTAAAATAAGCTTTTCTACCAAAGTTAAATGCGGATAAACAAAATAAACAAAAAGAGCTCCAAAAATGGAGCCCCAAGTTCCCGGCATTTTTGGAAGAAGCCCGCTATAAGCTGCAGTTCCTATAAACTTATATATTTTATTCAAGCTTACCTTCCTCTTTTAATTTTTTTCCAATAACTTCTATCGCAGTTTTAAGCTGGTTATCTATATAGTTTTCACGTTGCTTTTTATATTCCAAAATTTTTTCAGGATGTTTTTTTTCTTCTTCCGAAAGTTTTTTTAGAAATTCTTTATCTTTTTTAGAAAGTTTTACTTCAATATCTGGTTTTATTCCTCTACCTTGGATACATTCACCTTTTGGAAGATAATAGTAAGCAGTTGTAAGTTTTACGGCATATCCATAAGGGAGAGGAAAAATGTTTTGAACACATCCTTTTCCGAAAGTTTTTTCTCCAACAATAGTTGCAAGCTTATAATCTTTTAAATTTCCTGTAAAAATTTCTGCAGCAGAAGCCGTTGCTTGATTTACTAAAACTACTACTGGAATATCTTTTGGAATAATAGGTTTATGAGTGGATTTATAAACTTCATATTCATTTTTTCCTTTTATTTTTAAAACTACCTTGTTTTTAGGAACAAACATATCTACCATGGAAACTGCCGAAGATAAAAGTCCTCCTGGATTAAAGCGCATATCAATAATTAAACCTTTTACATGTTTATTATTTACTAAATCCAAAATAGCTTTTTTAAATTCTTTTGGAGTACTTTCCTGAAATTGAGTTACCTTTATATATCCAATTTTTCCATATTTTGTATTTAAAACCTTGTATTTTACGCTTTTCACCTTTATAACAGCTCTTGTAAGAGTAAAGGGTTTTGGTTTTTCCCATCCCTTTCTTTTTATCCAAATAGTTACCTTTGTTCCGGGTTTCCCACGCATCAAATGAACAGCTTTCATAACCGTAATATCTGGTCCTAAAGTTACATTATTTACTTTTACAATAATATCTCCAGGTTGAATTCCAGCTTTCCAAGCGGGAGTTCCTTCAAGAGGGGTAATAACTAAAATTCCTCCTCCCTTAGCCTTTGTTATTTCTATACCTAATCCTCCAAACTCTCCTTCCGTATCTTCTGTAAAATCTTTTAGCTCTTGAGGAGTAAATAAAGTAGAATAAGGATCTAATTTTTGAAGCATACCTCTTAAGGCATTTTCAAAAAGCTCCTTTGCAGGTTTATCTACAACATAGTTTTGCTTTATTTGCTCGTATCCTTGCATAAAAAGGTTTAAATATTTAAGTTCGGTTTTTAGATTATCTTTTACAGTTTTATTAAGCTCACTCGGAGATAATTTCTGATTTTCCTTTTCAAGCTCTTTTAAGCTCGGAAAAGCCAGGGATATAGAAAATAATAAAAGTAAATTTACAAGTACCTTCATTTTTTCCCTCTATTTATTGAAATTTGATTTAAATTAGAAGTTATGTTTAAATCTAATTTTTCTTTACAAATTAAACTTTTTAAAAGCTCACTATCTAAACCCAAACTAACCATTTTTTTTAAAACTATATCTACCTTTTGGGGATTTGCATATTGTAAAATTTCACCAGCTTTTGCCGGTTTCATGTTATATAAAATATAGGCAAGAAGCTCTGGATCCATATTATTTATTAAATTTGCAGCTTGCTCCGGATCCATTTTTTCAAAAGCTTTGGCAAGCTTTTTGTAACGCTCACTTTTTAGTTTTTTCTCCAAATTTAAAAGTCTTTTTTCTTCTTCTTTTAAAGCTTTTAGAGTTTGATTATACTTTTTTAAAATTTCTTCCTTCTTTTTTATTAAAAGCTCAATTTCCTTTTTTAATTTTTCCAAAATTTGAATCTGTTTTTGAATTTCTTCGAAAGGAGATTCTTGAGCATACGAAAATGAAAGTAAAACTACAAAACACACTAAAAAAATTTTTCTTATTTTTCCCATTTTCTTTGCCTTTTATATTTTTTAATTTTTAAGAAAACTTAGAAAATCTATACCAAATATTACAAGCTCCTTCATGAGATACCATACAAGGTCCCACAGGATTTAAAGGGGTACAAACCTTTTTAAACAAAGGGCAATCCTTGGGTAATTTTAACCCTAAAACTATTTCTCCGCAAATGCAACCCTCTATTTTTTCTTCCTTGAAATTCGGTATTTCAAATACCTCTTCAGCATCCAAATAGGAAAATTCATCTTTTAAAAAGTGAGCAGAGTTTGGAACTTCCCCAATAGAACGCCAATAAGCAGAAGAAACTTTTAAATATTTTTCAAAAAGTTTTAAAGTATATTTATTTCCTTCTTTTTTTACAGCTGTTTTGTAAACATTTTCAATTTTTATATCATTTTCCAAAATTTGTCTTAAGATTTCTATAAAACCAAGCAAAAGATTTTCAACTGTAAAACCTGCTATTACACCTGGCATTTTGTATTTTTTTGGTAAAAACTCCCAAGCTACTTCTCCAATTATTGCACTTACATGACCTGGAAGAAGAAAAGCATCTACTTTGGCTGGAATATTTGTTAAAAGGTAATCTACAATAGCTGGAGTAATTTTATGAGCTATTAAAAAATATAAATTTTTAGGTAAATCCATATTTAAAAAACCTACTAAAGGCGCAGTTGTTGTTTCAAAACCTACTGAGAAAAAAACTATTTTTTTATCTGGATTATTTAAAGCAAGTTTTAAAACCTCTAAGGGAGAAGATACTATTTTATAATTACCCCCTATTTGCCTTAAAGAAATAACTGAAGAGTCTACTTTAAAAATCTCTTTTTCTTCTTCATTAAGTTTCACAGGAACTCTGAGCATATCTCCGTAAGTAGCTAAAATAACATTTTCCTTTAAAGAAAGATAAATAGCTTTTTTAATATCTTTTTGTGCACATACACAAACTGGACATCCGGGCCCTGGAATTAAATTAATATTTTCAGGCATAATATTTCTAAGACCACTAACCGTTATAGTATGCTCATGAGAACCACAAACATTCATTATGTTTATATCTTTATTAATCTCCTTTGCAAATTTAAATAAAATATTTAAAAGTTCTTTTGCATCAAAATCTGCCCCTAGAATTCTTTTTAAATTTTCCATGATATGCTCCCTTTATACAATCTTTACTCTTTCTAGGATCTTTTCACTTTCATCAACAAAAAACAAGTAATTTTTAAAGTCCTAAATTTAAAGATATCCCATCCCTATTTTTTCAAAACAATATTTTTTATTAGACCGTTTCATAAAATCCTCATTTACTTTTTGGTATCTGCGGATTTTGAATACAAGAAAAAATTTTCTGGGAGTTTAAAAATTTGTTTTTTCCTTCTTTTGTTTTTTTTAAAAAAACTTTAAAAAGGTAATAACCTAAAATTGAAAAAATAAAAGCTAAAAATATCCCGCCTATTAACATAGGTATATAAATATTTTTTCCTATTTTTAAAAACTCTTCAGGATTTCTTAATGAAAATTTTAAGGTTTGGGAGGTCAATCTAATGCCTAGCATTCTAAGTATAAATCTTCCCACATAATATTCTAAAATAAAAAGGGGAACTGTGGTCCATGGATTTGTTGGAATATAAGTTCCTACAGCTGCTGCAATACGATTATAACCCAATATACTTGCTACAAGTATAGCAGACACTGTATGAACACCAACTACAGGAATTGTTCCTATAAATATACCAATTGCAAGACCTTTAGCTACTCTTTCTTCATCCTCAGTTAATGCTATTTCAATTAATCTTTGATATAATTTTTTTAAAGTTGTTAAGATCAAAATTCCCTCTTAAAAATTGTTATCAAACTATATTTTAGTTTTTCAATTTAAAGTTTTCAACAAGTTTGATTTTTTAATTTAAACAATATATTACAATATTTTATTTATTTGAAAAATTTTAAAAGCTCACCCATAATATCTAAAACTGTTAATCCCTTTATTTCTTGAGGCAAAGAATTTGTTACAACAACCTCCTTTACTACATTTTCTTTTAAAACACCTTCTATTCTTTCCTTTGCTTTTCCAGAAAATACTCCATGGGTAGCACAAATGTAAATATCCTTTGCTCCTTTTTCTTTTAAAAATTTTGCCGCATTGGTAATAGTTCCGGCAGTATCTATCATGTCATCTATTAAAATACAGTTTTTATCTTCAATATCACCAAATATAGCCGCAACTTCCGAAACATTAGGTTTTGGTCTGTATTTATCTATTATTACTACTGGAAGATCTCCTAAAAGTTTAGAAAATTTTCTTGCCCTTTTTGCAGCTCCGGCATCTGGAGCTACTACTACAAAATCATCTTTTACTTTATTTTTAAAATAGTTTGCAAAAGTATTTAAAGCAGAAACTTCAAAACAAGGAATTTTGAAATTTCCTGCAATTTGAGGCGCATGCAGATCTAAAGTTATGACTACATCAGCCCCACTTGTTTCAAAAAGTTTAGCTACTAAAGATGCAGAGATTGGATCAAGCTCATTTATTTTTCTATCTTGCCTTGCATAAGGAAAATAAGGTAAAACTAAATATATTTTTTTAGGGTTTCCTCTTCTTAAAGCATCTAAAACTATAAAAGCTTCTACAAGAGCTTCATTTATTTTATATCTTGGAAAAGTTTGAATAAATAAAACTTCTTTATTAAAGATATTATCTTTTCCTTCTACATAAATTTCCCCATCAGAAAAATTAGAAATATTTATATTTAAATTTTCAACATCTATATATTTTTTTACATTTTCCTCTAAATAATTTGCAAATCTTCCAAAAATAACCTTCATTTTTACCTCCGTTTTTTTATTTTTTTGTCTTTTTTAAAGAAAAAATTAGGTTTTAATATTTTTAACATCTAAATTAAAAAATTTATAGAAGAAAATATATCTTTTTTGCTATTAAGCCCCATAAAGGCGCGGCAGTATTGCCTCCCGTAGCACCTTTCCAAAGACTTTTATAAGAATCTCTTCCTATCCATATTCCCATTAAAAATTTTGGAGTCCAGCCTACAAAGTAAGTATCTCTAAAAGCATTTGTTGTTCCGGTTTTTCCATAAACTGGAAAATATCTCCAAAGATACTTAAGCCTTTTTGCAGTTCCATATTTTGTTATAGCCGCTAAAAGCGGGAGAATCTTTTTTATATTTCTTGGATTTTCCATAACTATACTTGCAAGTTTATGTTTATAAACTGTTTTTCCTTCAAAATTTTTTATTTCCTCAATTATATAAGGCTCATAAATTATTCCCTTATTTGCAAATACTTCATAATTTCTTAAAAGATTCCATAAATTTGATTGACAAGCACCTAAAACATAACTTAGGTCAAAATATTTTTTTACAAAACCATATTTTCTTAAAACTTGATAAACATCTCCAGGGCCTAAATCTAAGGCTAAGTGAATAGTTGCTACGTTTATAGAATAAATTAAAGCATTTTTAAGTTTTATGGGACCATGAAATCTTTTTTCATAATTTAAAGGTGTCCAAAATCTATTATTTGTAAGTTTAAAAGAAATCGGAGTATCAGCTAAAAGCGTAGTATAGTTAAAATTTCGTTTTAAAGCTTCCAAATATATAAAAGGTTTTATCGTAGAACCTATGGGACGCTTTGCTTGATAAACTCTATTAAATTGAGTTTCCTTATAATCCTTTCCTCCAACCATAAAAAGAATTTGTCCTTTTTTATTTATTCCAAAAGCAGCTCCTTGTAGATCTGAAATATTATGCTTTTTAGCAAGTTTGTTTACATAATTTTTTAAATAATTTTGAGCTAAATTTTGAAGACGTAAATCTACTGTAGTATAAATTTTTAAACCACCCTGATAAATAACTAGATCATCATATAAAAGAGCTTTTAATTTTTTCTTTATATAATCTAAAATATAACCTCTATTTTTTGGGTGATTGGGTTTTTTTAAGATTCCTAAAGGTGAGGAAACGGCTTTTGTATATTCTATTAAATTTATAAATCCAAGTTTATACATATTTGTTAAAACAATATTTCTTCTTTTTATAGCTTTTTCCGGATGACGAAAAGGATTATAGTAAGCTGGAGCCCGAATTAAACCTATCAAAAGTGCAGCTTCCGGTAAAGTTAAATTTTTTAAATCTTTTCCAAAATAAACCCAAGCTGCTGTTTTTATTCCATAAGCCCCTTCTCCAAAATAGGCATAATTTAAATAAAGCTCTAAAATATCTTTTTTAGAAAGCTTTTTTTCTATTTCTTGAGCCAAAACAATTTCTTTTAATTTTCTAGAAATTGTTCTTTTGGGGGATAAAAAAACCATTTTTACAAGTTGCTGAGTTATAGTAGAACCACCTTGCTTTATCTTTAAATTCTTTAAATTTTCAAAGGCTGCTCGTGCAATACCTTTTAAATCTATACCCCCATGTTTAAAAAATCTTTCATCTTCCGTTGCAATTAACGCTTTTATAACAAATGGTGGAATTTCTTCATATTTGGCATAAAGACGAAATTGATCTTTATACAGATACCCTATTACTTTTCCATTTCTATCATAAACTATACTTGATATAGGGGGTGTAAGAATCTCTTTTAAAGATTGAGCAAAGGCAAAAAGGTTTTTTAAATTTGAAAGTGCAAAGATAAGGGATACAAAAACAAAATAAAAGAAAAGTTTTTGTATGTTATTTTTTATTTTTCTTATAAAAATATGTGAAAGATAATCTTTTATCATTTTAAGGCAAAGCCTCAAAAGGTTGTAAAACATCCATTTTCATATAATCTCTTAGAGCTTCTGGAACTATCACTGAACCATCTTCTTGTTGATACTGCTCTAAAATTGCAACTACAGTTCTTCCAACTGCAAGTCCGGAACCATTTAAAGTATGTGGAAAATATTTTCTTTTATCTTTAGTTTTAACTTTTAAATTCATTCTTCGAGCCTGAAAATCTTCGCAGTTGGAACAAGAAGAAATTTCCCTATATTTACCTTGACCTGGAAGCCAAACTTCTATATCATAAGTTTTTGCTGCAGAAAAACCAAGATCTCCTGTGCAAAGTTCTACAACCCTATAGTGAAGATTTAAAACTTGTAAAATTTTTTCGGCATTTTTTAAAAGGCTTTCAAGTTCCTTATAAGATTCTTCTGGTTTTACAATTTTTACAAGCTCCACTTTATTAAATTGATGTTGACGAATAATACCTTTAACATCTTTTCCATAACTTCCGGCTTCTTTTCTAAAACAGGGAGTATATGCTGTAAGCTTAATAGGAAGGTATTTCTCATCTATTATTTCATTTCTATAAATATTTGTTAATGGAACTTCTGCCGTAGGAATTAAATATAAATCCTCACCTTCTATTTTATAGAGATCATCTTTAAATTTTGGGAGCTGACCCGTTCCCTCCAAAATCTCCCCTTTAACTAAAAATGGTGGCAAAATTTCTACATATCCATGTTCTTTTGTATGAATATCTAGCATAAGATTAATTAAAGCTCTTTCTAAAAGAGCTCCATAAGCCTTATAAATAACAAATCTTGAACCAGATAATTTAGCGGCTCTATCAAAATCAAAAATATTTAATTTTTGACCAATTTCCCAATGTTCACGTGGTTTAAAAGGAAATTCTTTTTTTTCTCCCCAATAATAAAGAACTTTATTTTCTGTTTCATCTTTTCCAATAGGAACACTTTCATGAGGAAGATTTGGTATTTTTAATAAATTAGCTCTAAGTTCATTTTTTACTTGTCTTAGATCACTTTCAAGCTTAACAATATCTTCTTTTATTTTTTCAACTTCTTTTTTCTTTTCTTCTACAACCTCAAGACCGATTTCTCCTTTTTTGTATTTTCCCATTAATATTCCAATTTCTTTTGATGTTTTGTTTCTTTTTTCCTGAAGAGTTTGAAGTTTTTTTGTAATTTCTTTTCTTTTGTCATCCAACTCAAGCACTTTATAAATAAAACTTTTATAATCATCTCCTCGGGTATTTAGCCTTTGAATAACTTTATCTGTTTCTTTTCTTATTAAATTTATATCAAGCATCTTTTCACCCTTATTTATTTTTAATTCTTTCCATTATAGCAACAAATTGACCTGGTTCAGAAAGACCCTTTGGAGAAATAAAATAAGGTATTCCTAAATTAAGTTCATTTTTTACAGGATAATTTCCAAAAAATACAAGCATAGTTTTTTCATCTATATTTTCTTTATTTAAATCCAACTCTTCCTCAGCTAAATCATAAACTAAAATTACTTTGCTTGGCTTTGTAAGTTCTATAGCTTCTTTTAAATCTTTTGTTATCAAAACATTTTTTCCATTTTCAAAAGCAAGTCTATTTACAACGGGAATTCCAGATTGCATAGCCATTCCACTAGCTTTTGAAATTACAAAAAGATCAATTCCATATGCAAAAGCATTTCTAGCCATGTCCTCAAGACGAGCTTGAGATGCAAAATTATGAGCTACTACTATCAAGATTTCCTCCTTTTTAAAATAATAATTTGAGACTAAATTTTAACAAAGTTCTAGAAAGGATTTTTTAAATAGAAAAGTAAAGAAAGCCATCTTATTTAGATTTGAAAATTTTTAAATTAAAAACCAAAAGTATATAAAAGGGGCTTAGAAAGCCCCTTTAAATTATAAATTTTTTGTAGCTTCTTCTTTAGCTAAAAGTCTTTCCCAATTTCTATCTACCATTTCTTGAAGTTTATCTATTAAATGTTTATTTTGAGGAGTAAATAAATGTTTAAATCTTCCTTGAAGTTTTAAAAATTCTTCTATGGGTTTTTTATTTCTTGGCTTATAGTTAATTACATATTTTCCATTTATTACTTCATATAAAGGCCAATAACAAGTATCTACAGCTAAACGTGAAACTTCAAAACCAAGTTCATCTTTATATCTCCAACCTCTTGGACATACAGAAAAAACATTTAAAAATGCAGGTCCTTTGGTAAATAAGGCTTTTGCAAATTTTCTAATAATATCATTAAAATGAGCCGGAGTAGTTTGAGCTACATAAGGAATATCGTGAGCTGCAACAATTTCTGTTAAATTTTTCCTAGGTTCATCTTTTCCAGGTTTAACTTTTCCTACAGGTTCAGTAGTTGTATTTGCATAAGTAGGAGTAGCTCCGGATCTTTGAATTCCCGTATTCATATAAGCTTCATTGTCATAACAAATATATATAAAATCATGTCTTCTTTCCAATGCTCCAGATAAAGATTGAAGCCCTATGTCATAAGTTCCACCATCTCCACCCATAGCCACAACTTTAATTTTTTCATCTTCTTTAATAATTCCTTTTTTCTTTAAAACCTTTAAAGCCGCTTCCACTCCAGAAGCTGTGGCTGCTGCATTTTCAAAAGCATTATGCATCCAGGAAGTTTCCCAGGAAGTATAAGGATATATACTTGTACAAACTTCTAAACATCCAGTGGCATTCACAAATACAAGCTTGTAACCATAATATTTTGCTACTAAAGTTAATTGTCTAAAAATTATAGATGCTCCACATCCAGCACAAAGTCTATGACCGGGAGCTAAATCTTCTTTTAATTTAGCAAGCTCTCTTATGGTAGGAAACTTTAAATTTTCCATTCAATTCCTCCAAATAGTTTTGAAATTTTTACAAAAATTTTACAAAAAATAATAAAAAAAATCTATTTGATGACTTTAGCTCCCTCTAAATCCGCCTTTAAAACAAGATACTTTGCTTGGATTCCATCACTTTCAAAAACTTCACACATAGCTTTACCTATTTCATCTTCATTTTCTAAGCAAAATGCAGCCATGCAAGATCCAGCTCCAGATAAAAAGGATGCCAAAGCTCCTTTATCATAAGCTACTTTTATAACATCCCAAAAAGATGGAATAAGTTTAGATCGATAAGGTTGATGAATTTTATCTTTTACAGCCTCTCTTAAAAGTTCATATTTTTTTTCTCTTAAAGCTGCAATTAAAAGAGCTGTATGTTGAATATTAAAAATAGCATCTTTTAAAGGAACTTGCTTTGGAAGAACTTTTCTACTATCTTCAGTTGCCAAATAAATTTCAGGAACTACAATAACAATTTTAAGTTCTTGAGGAAAATCAAGTTTTATATATGAAACCTCATTATCCGTTGCAGCTACTATTAGACCTCCAAGATAAGCAGGTAAAACATTATCTGGATGACTTTCAAATTTAAAGGAAATATCTAAAAATTCATCTAAAGACAGCTCTTTATTTAAAATTTTTTGAGCTGCTAAAATTCCACCGACAATTGCAGTTGCAGAAGATCCAAGCCCTCTACCAATAGGAATTCTTATAATTTCAGTAAGTTTTATAGGAACTTCTTTTCCTAAATAAGCACATGTAGTTCTATAAGCTTTTAAAAATAAATTATCTAAAGTTTCAAGCTTTTTTATATCTTCCTCTGTTAGAAATACTACTTCACCTTCCTTTTTTACTTCTATTTCATAGTCCTTCGAAGGTTCTACAATAAACTCATTGTATAAATTTAAAGCTAAACCCACTGCATCAAAAGCAGGACCTAAATTAGAAGTTGAGGCTGGAACTAATACTTTCATTTTTTCTCTCTCCTATAATAAATATCCAAAAGTTAAAATAACATAAAATTAATCTTCTTCAGGTAAATCTACCTTTATATGAACTTCCTTTAATTGATTTTCATCCACTCTATCTGGAGCATTTGTAAGTAAACATTGAGCTTTTTGAGTTTTTGGGAAAGCTATAACTTCCCGGATACTGTCTTCATCTAAAATTAAAGTAAGAAGTCTATCAAATCCAAATGCTAGTCCTCCATGAGGTGGAGCTCCATATTTTAAAGCTTTTAAGAAAAATCCAAATCTTTCTTCAGCATCTTCCTTTGAAAGTCCAATAATGTCAAAAATTGCTTCTTGAATATCTTCTCTATGAATACGAATAGAACCACCTGCTACTTCTACTCCATTTACTACAAGATCATAGGCTCTTGCTTTTATTTGGCTTGCTAGTTCAAAAGCTTCTTTTGGAATTTCTTCACTTTCCCTAATTAAAGATGCAAGTTTGAAAACCTTCTCCATATCTTTTTCTTTAGGGGAAGTAAAAGGATGATGCATGGATTCAAATCTTTTTTCTTCTTCATTATAGAAAAACATTGGAAAATCTACTACCCAAAGAGCATCAATTTTATCTTTATCTATTAAATTATATTTTTCTCCCAAATAAAGCCTTACTTTTCCCAAGATTTCACAGGCATTATCCCAGGTATCTACCATGAAAAATACTAAATCATCTTTTTGAAGTTTAAGTCTATTTTTTATTTCATTTATTTCTTCTTCTTTTAAAAATTTAGCAATAGGAGATTGAAAAGATAAATCCTCTAAAACCTTTATCCAAGCAAGTCCTTTAGCACCTATACTTTGAGCATACTTTGTTAAGTCATCTATATCTTTTCTAGACATATAATTTGCACCTTTTGGAAATACTAAAGCTTTTACAACTCCACCATTTTCTATGATTTTTTTAAATACTTTTAAGTTTGTATCTTTAAATACATCTGTTAAATCAACTAGTTGCATTTCTTTTCTAAATTCCTCTTCTTCACCCTTTATAAAGAGTCTTCTATCTGGTTTATCTGAACCATATTTATTCATTGCATCTAGGTAAGAAATTTTATCTATTTTTTCTATTTTTTTTCCTTTGAATTTTTCAAAGGCTTCTTTTAAAATTCTTTCAGCTACTTTTTGAACATCTTCTTCATCTACAAAAGACATTTCTAAATCTATTTGAGTAAATTCTGGTTGCCTATCAGCTCTTAAATCTTCATCTCTAAAACATCTTGCTATTTGGAAATACTTATCAAATCCCGAAATCATTAAAATTTGCTTGAAAAGTTGAGGAGATTGAGGCAAAGCATAAAATTTTCCTGGATGAAGACGTGCTGGAACTAGAAAATCCCTAGCTCCCTCTGGAGTGGATTTTGTTAGATAAGGAGTTTCTATTTCTATAAATCCTTCTTCAAAAAGAATATCTCTGACAAGTTTACTTAAGTCTGAGCGAACTTTTAAATTTCTTTGCATTTTTGGACGTCTTAAATCTAAAAATCTATAAGAAAGTCTTGTTTCTTCTCCTATATTAATATCATCTTCTATTGGGAAAGGAATAGGTTCAGATTTATTTAAAAGTTTTAATTCTTTTACATAAACTTCTATATTCCCTGTCTTTAAATTTGGATTTTCCGTTCCTTCCGGTCTTTTTCTTACAACTCCTCTTACAGCTATAACATCTTCACTATGGAGTTTTTTTGCAATCTCAAAAGCTTTTCTTAAATTCTCTTCTAAACCTTCTTCAAGCTTTTCTTTATCTGCAGTCTTAAAATATTCATCTAAATTTTCTGCAATTACTACTTGAATTTTTCCTGTTCTATCTCTTAAATCTATAAAAATTAAACCACCGTGATCTCTAACTTTATGGCACCAACCGCAAAGATATACTTCCTTTCCAATATCTTCTTCTTTCACTTCCCCACAATAATGGCTTCTTTTAAAGCCCTTTAAAAGCTCAAGCATTTAAAAGCCTCCTTCAAAAATTTTAAAAACTTAAAAGCAAATTATACATTTTTAAAAATTTACAAACCTTTAGCTTGTTTTATAAAAATTTTTACTTTTTCTAGATCCTTAACTCCGGGAGAGATTTCAAGTTTAGAATTTGCATCTACTCCATAAAGATTTGAAATATTTTTAACTTTTTCAATATTATCTAAACCTATGCCACCAGATAAAATAACTGGAACATTTATATTTTCTACAAGATATTTAACAAAATCCCAATTAGTTTCTTCTCCTGTCCCTCCATAAGAATTCTTTTTTAACGTATCTATTAAAATAGCTTTAACATAATTTTCATATTTTTTTATTTTTTCCAAATACATATTAAATTCATCTTTCTTTAAATCCTTTGGAACTCTAAAAGCTTTTATTACTTTATCTTCCCCAATATATTTACAATATTCTATATCTTCATCCCCATGAAGCTGAGCATAGTCTAAGTTACAATAAGAAAGCATTTCTAAAAGAGTCCACTTATCTTCATTTACAAATACTCCTACTTTCTTTATAAAAGGACCTAAAGCTTTAGATATTTTTCTTACTTCTTTTGGAGAAATATATCTTTTGGATTTTTTAAAAAATATAAAACCAAGGGCATCTGCACCAAATTTTTCTATACTTACAGCTTGCTCTAAAGACGTTATACCACATATTTTTACTTTAAGCATTTTTTACCTCATTTTTAGTTTTATCTTCCTTAGAAATTTTAAGTTCATTTCTAAACCAAATATCTTGTTGAGGAAACGGAATTTCAATATTATATTTTCTAAATTTTTCTAAAATTTTTTCTCTAAGTAAATTTTGAGTGTCCCAAAGTAAATCCCTTCTTTTTACATAAAATAAAACTAAAAAATCTAAACTTAAGTCTCCAAAATTTATTAAGTTTATGCTTGGTTTTGGAATATCCAAAATATTTTCTGTTTCAGATATAGCCTCAAAAATAACCTTTTTAACAAGTTTAATATCTGAAGAGTAAGCTACTCCTACTTGAACTCTTCCTTTTATTAAGGGATTTGGATAATGTAAATTCTCAATAGACTTTTCGGTTAAGGTAGAATTTGGAACAATTATAATATTATTGTCTAAAGTTAGTATTTTTGTACTTCTTATTCCGATATCTACTACATGGCCTTCTATGTTATCTCCTAAAATTCTAATGTAATCTCCAAGTCTAAAAGGTTTATCTGAAACTATTATAAGACCAGATATAAAGTTTTTTATAGTATCTTGAGTCGCAAGCCCAACAGCTAAAGAACCTATACCTAAAGACGCTATTAAGGTAGATACATCTAAACCAAAATGTCTACATATAGAAAAAGCAAAAATAATCAAAACTAAAATTTTTACACCTTTTCTTATAAGCTCTAAATAGGTACTTAAGATAGCCTTTTGATCATCGTCCTCAAGCTCTTTTTCCTTTTTTTGTTTTATACTAAGAAAAATAAGATCTATAAACTTAAAACTAAGCTTATAAAATAGATATAAATAAAGAAAGAAAAAGATTTTGTCCTTTACAAAAAGAAATTTTTGAGGAAGATTTAAAAAAGTAATAGAAATATCTAAAAAAAACAAAGATAAAATGTTAGTACCCGCATTAACAATATCTAAAATGTTTTTTTCATATTCGCTTAAAATATTATCTTTATAAAAAATCCTAGTAAGTTTTTCTATAAATCTTTTTCCATATTTTCGTGAAAATATTGCTAGAAGAAAAAATAAAAAACTAAATGCATAATGAATATTATTTACAAACTTATCTATAATTGTCTGAAACGTCATAAAAACCTCACCTAAAATATTTTATACAATATTTATATTATATAAATAAAATTATGATTTTTAAATTATAATTAAAAAGGCATATTAAAGCATACTATGAGGTATTAAAACCCAAAGAAAAACATGATAAATCGAACTTTATATTTTGGAGAAGGATTGTTTGAGACTTTTAGACTATATTATTTTAATGGCAAGCTTTACTTTCCTGAAAACATTGACTTTCACTACAAACGTCTTTTAAAAGGACTTAAATTTTTTAATATGCCTTCTATTTCTTTTTTTAACTTTAAAAAGATAATTAAAAATCTATTTTTTGAAAAATTATATTCTTTAAATGATAAAAGTAGTTTAGATAGTAAGAAAATAAAAGTATTTAGAGCAAAATTATTAGTAATAAGCTTAGGAGATAAAGCTTTTTTTGGAAAAGCAAGAAAACTCGATTTTATTTTAGAGCTAGATTTTTTTAAACCTCTTAACAAAGAAATTATCTTAGGGATCTCTAAATATAAAAAATATTCGAAAAATCCCTTAAACTTTTTTAAAACTACATGCTACTCTTTTAATATCTTAGTAAAGAAAGAAGCTTTAAAGAAGGGTTATTACGATAATATTATTCTAAATGAAAAGGGGGAAATAACGGAAACCTCCTCTTCAAATATATATTTAAAAATAGATGGAAAGCTTTATACCCCTCCCATAGCTTCTGGTATTTTACCTGGAAGTATAAGAGATATCTTTATAAAAAGAGGAATAGCGAAGGTAAAAAAACTTTATCTAAAAGATCTATTAAAAGCGCAGGATATTTATATTTCAAATGCAATTCTTGGTTTTAAAAAAGCTAAAGTGAATAATTTAAAAATAGAGGCCCAAAATTAGGGCCTCTACAATTTATTTAGTTTGATTTGCTTGTTTTTTTTCGATTATTTTTACCTGTTTTCCTTCAATTTTTAAAGAATTTTGAGAACTTTCTTTAAGAAGTTCTTGAGAATTTTTTTGAACTTGAGAGTTTGGATTTACTACCTTTAATTCCGGTGCATAAGGAATTACACGATAATTTGTAATAATAGCTTTTCCACTATCTCTTATAAAGATTTCATTTGTTTTAGGATCTATAACCATACCTGGTTTTGCAAACACTGTTTTTCCAGCAACTTCAAAGATATAAACATAATCCCCGGTTCTAGAAGGAATAATGCCTATAAGTTTTATAGGTCTTAAAATTACATCTTGCTTTCTTCTTACTTTTTCTTCAAGTTCTTGAACTTTTCTTAGTACAGTAATTTGACTATTTTTTAGTTCTTTAAACCCTTCATTTAAAGCTTTAACTGTATTTTTTAAATTAGAAAACTCTTGATATAAATACTCTACTTTTTCTGTTAAATTATCAAATTTTTTAGTTATAGTAAGAATATTTTGACTTAAAGAAGAAATAGTTGCAGATATTTTTGCAAGAGCAATGGAATTTGCTTCAATTTTTCTAGAATTTTCTTGTACCTGAGATTTTAAAGCTTCAAATTGTTCTACGGTTACAAATTTTTGAGGGAAAAGCGCAATAGTTTTTTCAATAACTTTTAAATTATTTTCCAATTTATCTGTTTTAGTTTCTAAAGCTTGAATATGAGCATAAACTTTTTGGAATTCCTTATTTACTTGATTAGCAAGCTTTTGAGGTAAAAAGATTCCAACAAGAGCTATCATTAAAGCTAAAATAGATAAAAAGATTGAGATTATTCCCAAAATATTACTTTGTCCTCCTTGAATATCTTGAGAAGTTTGAGATTTAGTTTGTATATTTTGATTTTGAGCTTGATTTTCCTTTTTTTCTTCAGCCATATCCTAACCTCCTTGAAAAGTGTAAAACCCTGTTAAAAATTTACAACTTCACCATCTTTAAGGATTATATCATAATTCAAATTTTTAAATAAAAAATTATATTTTTAAAATAAAAAGATTTTTCCTGGATTTAAAATATTTTGTGGATCTAACGCTTTTTTTATGTCCTTCATTTTATAGTAAGCTTCTTTTACTTCTAAAGGTAAAAATTTTGCCTTTGTAAGTCCTATACCATGTTCTCCGGAAATTGCTCCTCCTAAGCTGATAACGTATTTGAAAAGCTTTTCTACAGCTTTTTCAACTTTATCTTCTTCACCTTCCTCATATAAGAAATTAACATGAATATTTCCATCTCCAGCATGGCCAAAACAAACTACTAAAAGATTAAACTCTTTTGCAATCTCGTAAGCTCCTTTTAAAGCGTCTACAAGTTTTTTTCTTGGAACTACAATATCTTCATTAACCTTATAGGGTTTTAATTTCATAATAGCTGGGGATAAACTTCTTCTTGCTTTCCAAATAAGTTCAGCTTCCTCATTATTTTTTGCAAAGATAATATCTATTGCATTATTTCCCTTTGCTACACTTATACATTTTTCCATATCTTTTTTTGCACCTTCCTCATACCCATCTGTTTCAACAATTAAAATGGTTTTTATTTTTTCATCTTTTAAATAAGGTAAGTCTACATAATTTTTTATAGCTTCCAAAGAAGGCTCGTCTAAAAATTCTAAAGCTGAAGGAATAACTCTACTTTTAAAAATTTCAAAAACAGTTTTAGCTGCATCTTCTACTTTTTCAAAAGCAAAAAGAGCAGTTTTTCTTGTTTCAGGAAGAGGAATAAGTTTTAAATAAGCTTTTGTAATTAAGGCTAAGGTTCCCTCACTTCCAACAATAATATCTTTTAAGTTATAACCAGATACCCACTTTATAGTTTTAGAACCTACATTAGTTAAAGTTCCATCTGCAAAAACACATTCTAAATCTAAAACATAATCTTTTGTTACTCCATACTTTACACATCTTGGTCCTCCAGCATTTTCGGCTATATTTCCCCCAATAGAAGAATATTTATAACTTGAGGGATCTGGAGGATAAAAAAGACCTTTTTTTTCTGCCTCCTTTTGAAAGTTGTAAGTAATAACTCCGGGTTCTACTAAAGCAACAAGTTCTTCCTCATCTATAAAATGCACTTTATTCATTTTTTCAAAGGAAACTACAATACCTTTTTTTGTAGGTAAAGCTCCACCCGTAAGTCCACTTCCCGACCCTCTTGGATAAAGAGGAATATTTTCTTTAGATGCAAATTTCACAAGCTCTTGAACTTGTTTTTCATTTCTGGGAAAAACTACAACTAACGGTTTTTCGCCTTTTAAAAAAGGAGTAGCATCATAGCTATAAGTTTCTAATGAAGCATTATCTACTAAGATATCTTCTTTATCAAAAATTTGTTTTAAAGTATTAAGTATTTTTACTCTTTTTTCCATGGCGACTTTCAAGCTCCTTTAAAATTTCTTTCCAAGATATATTATTTAATTTTAAAAGCAAGGTTAAAAAGTAAAGTAAATCACAAGTCTCATAAATAATACGATCTTTATTTTTGTTTTTAAATTCAATTAAAGTTTCTATAGCTTCCTCTCCAAATTTTTGAATAATTTTATCTTCTCCCTTTTTTAAAATATACATTGTATAGGAAAGTTTTCTGAGCTCGTCTAGAGGTTTATCCTTATTTTTTTGAAATTCCTCTATTCTCTTTTCCAAAATTTTTTCAAGATCTTCTAGAAACATTTCTCCTCCACATTAAAGCTTTAGTTTTTAATTCTATATTTTTTTATTTCTAAAGAAACTACGTAAATATTATTCTGAAGTCTAGATATTTTTAGTTTACTTAAAGAAACAAAGTATTTATTTTTTAATATATCTAAAAGTTTGGAAATATTATTTAAATTTTGAGTTTTAAAACGAATTTTATATTTTTGTTCTTCTAAATAAGGATTTATTTTTTTGGAATATAAAAGCGAGGTATCTATTACACTTATTTTAAGATTAGATAAAACATTATTTATATCTAAATCTTTCTTTAAAACTCTTAAAATTCCTTCATTTCTTTGATAAAAAGAAAATATTTCATAAGCTTGATTTAGATACATATAATTTCTATATAAAATTTTTTTAAAATTACTTTTAGAAGATAAAAAAAAGTTTAGAGAAAATAAAAAACATATAAAAGTAACTCCAAAAAAATACAAAATTTTTGGTTTTATATTTAATTTTTCTAGCATTAAAAGCCTCTAAATATAATAATTTAAAAGAATTTAAATTAAACAGAATTTTAACATAGCTTAAAAGAAGCTCCAAAAATTTGTTATCATACATTATCAAAAATTTCAAGTAAATTTAGGAGGAAAGTATGAATTTTTTAAAATCTTTTCTCCAAGGTTTTTTAATAGCCTTGGCAGTTATTTTTATCCTTAATATGATTCAAAAACCTAAAAATACAAAGCAAAATTTAAATATAAAAACTTCACAGATTCTTGTAGAATCTTTAACTTCTAATAAAAAAATAGAAATAGATACAAAAAATTATAAAGCTACTATAGATTTAAAAGGAGCTAAATTAACCTCTTTTTATATATATAAATATAAAATAGATCTTGTTGATAAAAATTTTTCAAATTATCCCTTTGAACTTTATACTTTAAATAAAACTTTTGATAAAAGAATAAATAATGCTCTTTTTAGTTGTTCTCTAAATAAAGAAAATGCTAAAGTAAAGCTTATATGTAAAACAAGTGTAGATAATAAAACTTACTATAAAAAATTTATTTTTAATAAAGATTACACTATAAACTTTGATAGCAATTTGAAGAAAGCTTACGTACTTATTCCGGAGCTTCCCAAAAAAATTAATGAAAATAGGGGACATTTAGGTCCTATTTTAAAGCTTGAAAATAAAGTATTAAGAATAGATCCTAACGATATAACCTATTCCCAGAGATACACCTTTGTAGATTGGGCGGGAGAAGATAGTAAATATTTCCTTATGGCTTTAAATCCTTTAAATGATTTTACGGATGCTATTATTAGTAAAAAAGATAATAAAAGTTATGTTTTAAATAAATTAAAAGAAAACAATTTAGTATTTTCTGGACCTAAATTCTATACTCTTTTAGAAAAATATAATATGGAAGATGCTATAGATTTTGGTATTTTTGGCTTTTTAGCCAAAGCTTTTTTAAAGTTTTTCTTATTTTTACATAAATATATTCCAAATTGGGGTTTAGATATTATTATATTTACAATAATAATTAGAATTCTTCTTACTCCCCTTGTTTATAAAAGCTATGTTGGCATGAAAAATATGCAAAAACTTGCTCCTAAAATTCAAGAAATTCAAAAGAAATACGCTTCAGATCCAATGAAAATGCAACAAGAAATGATGAAAGTTTATAAGGAAATTGGGGCAAATCCATTTTCAGGTTGTCTTCCAATTTTACTTCAAATACCAATTTTCTTTGCTTTATATGAACTTTTTTATAATGCCGTGGAACTTAAAGGTGCAAGCTTTTTATGGATTCCAGATTTAGCTTCGCCAGATCCTTACTTTATTTTACCTATCTTATTTGGTATATCTATGCTTTTTTCTTCAAAACTTATGCCCGGAGTATCACAAAGTCAAACTCAACAAGATCAAATGGCAAAAAATATGAATTATATAATGGCAATAATATTTACTATTATGTTTGCAACTTTTCCAGCAGGACTAGTTTTATATTGGGTTGTAAATAACTATGTAAATATCCTACAAAATATTCTTATTGAAAAGTTTTTAATAAAGGAAGAAGATTAAAATATGGAAAAGGAATACTACTATAGCTTTAATAAATATTTAAAAGATATATTTGGGGAAAGAGTTCAAAGGATTCCAGTAGATGCAGGTTTTACTTGTCCGAATCGTTTAAATGGACAAAAAGGTTGTATATACTGCTATCAAGGTTCTTCTTATAAGGAAAAACTTCCTTTGGAAAAACAAATAGAAAAAGGTATAGAATTTGCAAAAAAAAGATACAAAGCAAAAAAATTTCTAGTTTATTTTCAAAGTTATACAAATACTTTTGATACTATAGAAAATTTAAAAAGGAAATATGATCTTATAAAAAAATATCCTGAAGTTGTAGGAATTATAATAGGAACACGTCCAGACTGTGTAAATGAAGATATTTTAAATCTTATAAATTCCTACACAGATAACTATCTAGTTTGGATAGAATATGGACTTCAAAGTCCACATTTTAAAACTTTAAAGTGGATAAATAGAGGGCATTATTTTAGTGATTTTTTAAAAGCACTTTTCTTAACAAAAAATAAATTTCCTAAGATAAATGTATGTACGCACATTATTTTAGGATTTCCCACTGAAACAAAGGAAGAAATGTTAGAAACAGCAAAAATTTTATCTACTTTACCTATAGATGGAATAAAAATTCATCCTCTTCATATTTTAAAAGATACTCCTTTAGCCGAGATTTATAAGAAAGAAAAATTTCCTTTATTTTCTTTAGAAGAATATGCAGATTTAGTAACAGACTTTATAGCTTATCTTCCAAAAAACATAGTTATTCAAAGAGTAACAGGAGAAGCACCCGAGGATATTTTAATAGCCCCTTCCTGGTGTTCTTTTAAAGAAAAAATGAAAGTTTTAAATACTATTAAAAAAACTTTTGAAAAAAAAGGTTTATATCAGGGAAAATATTTGGAAAGCTCTGAAAATGCTTTCAAAAAATGAAATTTTATCCTTATTAAAAACTAAAGAAATTCCTAAGGATCTCTTAGAAGAAGCTTATAAAGTAAGAAAATACTATAGCGGAAGATATGTTTTTTTTAGAGCTTTAATAGAAATATCAAATATATGTCAAAAAGCTTGTTTTTATTGCGGAGTAAATAGAGAAAATAAAAATCTTAAAAGGTATTATATAAACTTAGAAACTTTGAAAAAAATTTTTGAAAAGGTTAAAAATTTAAAATATACCTCTGTTGCCATTCAAAGTGGAGAAATTATTTCTAAAAAACATTTTGAATTTTTAAAAAAGATAGTTACTTTAGCTAAAAGTAAATATAATTTTGAAATTACTTTATCTTTAGGAGAGCTCCCAAAAAAAATTTTAAAGGATCTCTTTTCACTTGGAGCAAGGCGTTACTTACTTAGATTTGAAGTGGCAACTCCCAAAAGGTATTATCTTTACCACTATAAAGATAATCTTCATAGTTATGAAAATAGAATTAAAACCCTGTATACTTTAAAGGAAATTGGGTATCAAGTGGGAACTGGATTTTTAGTTGGTTTACCTTTTGATAATCCTTTAAATCTATATAAAGACATACGGCTAATACAAAAACTAAAACCAGATATGATAGGAATAGGCCCTTATATACCTCAAAAATACACAAAACTTTTTAACCTTTTAGAAAAGGGAGTAAAAATTTTAAATGAAAAGGATAGATTTTTTTTAAATATAAAACTTATTGCTATTTTTAGAATTTTATTAAAAACTCCAAATATAGTAGCTTCAACAGCTTTAATAACGCTTGGAACAAAATTTTTTCCTCTTGAAGAAGTTTTGAATTTTGCCTTTAAGGCTGGAGCAAATGTTATTATGCCTGTCTTTACGCCTTCAAAAGAAAAAAAGCTTTATGCTTTATATGAAAATAAATATTTTTCCGAGCATGAGAAGTTTTATGATGGTACCTTAAAAGCTTCTTTTATTCCAGTACTAGAAAGATATGGAAATCCAATTTCCTATTATATTAGAAATTTTAAATAGCATTTAAGAAAGCTTTCATCTTTAAATTTATTTCTTCCCATTCTTTTTCCGGATAACTATCATAAACAATTCCTCCTCCGGAAAAGTAAGAAAGTTTATTTCCTTTTCCAAGAATATGACGAATATTTACACAGGAAACAAAGAAATCTTTTGACATTTTCAAAATAGAAATTCCACAATAAGTTTCTCTATTAAAAGGTTCATTTTCAAAAATAAATTTACATGCTGTATATTTTGGAGCTCCAGTAACTGAAGCCACAGGTAAGGTTCTATCTATTATAAAATAGTTATCTAAAAAGCTTTCTCCATATATATAACTAACAAGATGGTAAAGTGTGGAATATTTTTCTACTTTAAAAAGCTCTACTTTTTTTTCTTTTCCAATGAGATTTATGTCATTTCTCATGATATCTACAATCATAAGATGTTCGCTCTTTTCTTTTTCAGAAAAAAGATTTTTTATGCTTTCTTTTATGGAAATGGTGCCTTTTATGGGACCTGAAAGAAGTTTTTCTTTTTCTCTTTTTAAAAAAAGTTCCATACTTCCAGATATAATAAAAAAATCTTTTAAGGAAATTAAATAGGCATAAGGAACTTTTTGAGTTTTATAAAAATTTAAAAATAAGTTTAAAAGATCATTTTCACTTTTCCTCTCAAAAGAGAAATTAGCTCTATTTGTTAAATTTACTTGATAAAATGTCCCCTTTTTTATTTCCTCTTTTATTTTTTTTATTAAATTTAAATATTCCTTTTTTTGAATTTCCCAGTTTAAAAATCCAACTTCATAATCTTTTTTAAGTAAATTCCTTTTTAATTTTTCTAAATTTACTTTATCAAATCCCTTAATTTCAATAACTAAATTTTTTATATTTAAAATAGAACTTTTTTCTTTTTTATTATATTTATATTTTTCTATGCTCTTTTCAAAAGATATAAGGATAAAATAAACTTTGTTATTATTTAAAGCATCTTTCAAAAATGTTTGAGGAACATTAACATATACTTTTTTTGGATAAAGAAGATAAAAATTTTTTGTATCATTTAAAAAGTTTCCTGAGACTAATATCATTTATTTTCTCTGTTATAAGGTAAAATGGGGCGAAAACGCCCCAAGGTATTATTCTTCTAAAGTAGATAAATCTCCGGGATCCATTCCTAGTTCTTTAGCTTTTAAAACTCTTCTCATTATTTTTCCACTTCTAGTTTTTGGAAGCTTGTCTACAAATTCTATTTCAGATGGAACTGCTAAAGCTCCAAGTTCCATTCTAACATGATATTTTATATCTTCAATAAGTTTTTCGGAAGGCTTATGATCTTTTCTTAGAACTATAAATGCTTTTATAGTTTCTCCTTTAACAGGATGCGGTTTTCCAATAACTGCAGCTTCTGCTACGGCAGGATGAGAAACTAAAGCAGATTCTACTTCCATAGTTCCTATTCTATGTCCAGAAACATTGATAACATCGTCAGCTCTACCAAGAACCATGATATAACCGTCTTCGTCCTTTGTTGCAATGTCTCCAGCAAAATAACAATTTGGAATGGTATTCCAATATTTTTCATATCTTTCCTTATCTTTATAAATAGTTCTCATCATAGTTGGCCAAGGATATTTAATTACTAAAAATCCACCTTTATTTGGTTCAACCGGATTTCCATTTTTATCTACTACATCTGCAATAACACCAGGAACAGGTTTTCCAGCTTTTCCAGGTTTCATAGGTAAAGAATCTATTGTTGTTATCATAACAGAACCTGTTTCTGTTTGCCACCAAGTATCTACAATAGGACATCTTTCTTTTCCGATAACTCTATAGTACCAAAGCCATGCTTCTGGATTTATAGGTTCTCCAACTGAACCTAAAAGTCTTAAAGATGATAAATCATATTTGTTTGGCCACTCTTCTCCAGCTGCCATAAACATTCTAATAGCTGTAGGAGCTGTATAAAAGATAGTAACTCCATATTTTTCTATTATTCTCCACCATCTGCCAGGATCAGGATAATTAGGTGCACCTTCTGCTATAACTTGAGTTGCTCCTGCTAAAAGAGGTCCATAAGCTATATAACTATGTCCTGTAATCCATCCTGGATCTGCTGTACACCAATAAATATCTGAATCTTTTAAATCAAAAACCGTTTTCATAGAATAGTATGTTCCTACCATATATCCACCAGTAGTATGAAGAACTCCTTTAGGTTTACCTGTTGAACCCGAAGTATAAAGAATAAATAAAGGATCTTCTGCATCCATGATTTCAGGTTCGCAATAATTACTTTCATCTTTTATAAAATCATAGAAATCAACTTCTTTTTCTCCAATTAAATCCACTTTGGGTTGTAATCTTCTTAAAACGACAACTTTTTCTACATATTCTAAATCTCTAATAGCTTCATCAACAATCTGTTTTAAAGGAATAGCTCTTCCACGTCTTATAGTAACATCAGCTGTTATTACTAATTTTGCTTCTGCATCTTGAATTCTATGTCTTAAAGCTGGAGCACTAAAACCAGCATATACCACGGAGTGAATTGCTCCTATTCTTGCACACGCAAGCATAGCTGCAATTTGTTCAACTACCAAAGGCATATAAATTACAACTCTATCTCCTTTTTTTACTCCAGCCCTTCTTAAAGCATTTGCTATTTTATTTACAAGTCTATAGAGCTCTCCATATGTTACAACTTTCTCATTTCCAAATTCGTCTTCCCAGAAAAACGCTACTTTATTTTTTAATCCTTTTTCTATATTTTTGTCTAAGGCATTTACAGTAATATTTGTTTTTCCTCCAACAAACCATTTAGCATAAGGATAATTCCATTCAAGAACCTTATCCCATTTTTTATACCAAAAAAGTTGATTTGCTACTTCTTCCCAAAATTTCTCTGGATTTTCTAGAAATCTTTTATATTCAGCTTCATAATCTTTTACATTTGCATTTTTTACAAAATCTTCCGGAGGATAAATACATTTTTGAACTTTAAGCAGATTAAGAAGTTTTTCTTGACTCACGAGAATACCTCCTGCTTTAATTTTTGAAATTATCTATATTATATGTATTGTATATTATATGATTTTTACATTATATATAAACTATAATATAGTATATATAAATTGTGAAAATAGCTTATAAGAAAATATCAAAAACAAAATAGCTATAATTTTATTAGCTATACTTAATATTTTCTCATCTTTATTTAAAGGTATCTTTGAACCAAATATAGCAATACTAAAAAAAGCCAAGGCTATTCCTATATATAAAAATAATAAAGAAAGCAAAATATTTTTGGTTAAAAAAGGAGTTAAAATACTTGAGAAAAATAAAAGAGCTTTTGGATTAGAAAGATTTGTTAATAGAGCTTTTAAAAAAACTTTTTCTTCATTTTCTATTTTCTTTTCATTTATATCTAATTTTATATACGTTTTTTCCTTAAAAGATAAGTAAGCTAAATATAAAAGATAAAATCCTCCAAAAAGAGAAACTAGTCCTAGAAAGTAAGGATTTTTTCCTAAATTACTAAAACCAAAATAAACTAAAGAAAGATAAATTATGTTTCCAAGTAAAATTCCAAGAACACTTAAAAAAGCATTTTTTAGAGAAACAAAAGAATTTTTTAAAACAAATAAAGAATCCGGCCCCGGAGTTAGGGCCGCAAAATATCCCAAGAAAAAAAGCTCAATATATTCAAACATATATTTAATCTCTCCAATAGTTTGGAGCTTCTTTAGTAATAATTACATCATGAACGTGACTTTCTTTAAATCCAGCCCAAGTAATTTTTACAAATTTAGCTTTCTTACGAAGTTCTTCTATATTTTTAGCTCCTACATATCCCATTCCGGAGCGAAGTCCACCCACAAGTTGATGAACCACTTCAGAAAGAGGACCTTTATAAGGAACCATACCTTCAATTCCCTCTGGAACAAGCTTTTTCTCTTCTACATCAGATTGGAAATACCTATCTTTAGAACCTTTCTTCATAGCTCCTAAGGAGCCCATACCTCTATAAGATTTATAACTTCTTCCTTGGTATAAAATAAGTTCACCTGGAGCTTCCTTAGTTCCAGCAAATAAGGAGCCTATCATAACACAAGATGCACCAGCTCCAATTGCTTTTACAATATCTCCAGAGTATTTAATTCCACCATCTGCAATTACAGGCACTCCATATTTATCTGCAACTTTAGAACACCAAGCTACTGCAGTAAGCTGAGGTACTCCTACTCCTGCTACAACCCTTGTAGTACATATAGAACCAGGTCCAATTCCTACTTTTACAGCATCCGCACCAGCTTGTATTAAAGCTTCTGCGGCTTCAGGAGTAGCAATGTTCCCGGCTATAACATCAACATTTGGAAAATTTTCTTTTATAAGTTTTAAAGTATTAATAACATTTTTAGAGTGTCCGTGAGCCGTATCTATAACAATAACATCTACTCCAGCTTTTACAAGAGCTTTTACTCTTTCTAAAGTATCTGGAGCTGTTCCAACTGCTGCTCCAACTCTAAGCCTTCCAAGTTTGTCTTTGCATGCTCTTGGATATTTTTCCATTTTTTCCAGATCTTTAATTGTTATAAGTCCAAGTAAAAGTCCGTATTTATCCACAATAGGAAGTTTTTCAATTTTATGTTGGTGCATAATTTTTCTAGCTTTTTCTAAAAGCTCTTGAGAAAGATTAAAGTTTCCACTTTTTATTTCTTCAAATTGTTTTCTATCTATCTCTATGGTAATTAGTCCTTCTTCAACTTTTGTCATTACATCCTTTACTTTTTTATCTAAATTAGATTCAAATCTTAAATCTCTATTTGTAATGATTCCAATAAGTTTTCCATTTTCATCTACTACTGGAAGTCCAGAAATTTTATATTTTTTCATATAAATTAAAGCTTGTTTTATAGATTCTTCTGGTTTTACCACTACCGGTTCTACAATCATTCCACTTTCTGAACGTTTTACCCTGTCAACTTCCTCAGCTTGCTCTTCTATAGACATATTTTTATGAATAACCCCAAGACCTCCTTCTCTCGCAAGGGCAATGGCAAGTTCAGCTTCCGTAACCGTATCCATAGCCGCAGAGATTATAGGAATATTAAGTTTTATATTTCTAGTTAAGTAAGTTGTTGTATCCACTTGAGAAGGTAAAACCTCAGAATATTGAGGAACTAACAAAACATCATCAAAAGTTAAGGCTTCTGTTATTATTTTTTCCTCTATCATATTAACCTCCCATTTATTTTAAAGTTCAAAAATTTCATTAATTACGGTAAAAGATTTTCCTCCAAGTCTACCTAAAATTCCCTTTGGATTTTTTAAATAATTTTCATTTGCATAAACATATAATATTTTTCCAACTATAATATCCATAGGATCTGTGTCATCTCCTAAAGTAAAATGTTTTTCCAAAATGCACTCTAAAGCAAAAGGAATACCTTTTACTCTTGGCACCTTTACCTTAAAGCTTTTTTCAATAGGGATATTAAATTTTTCTACTTCACTTTCTCCATATGGAAGGGCTTTTCCTGTAAGTTTTACAAGCTTTGCAAATTCTTTAGAAGGAATATTTACAACAAATTCCTTATTTTCTAAAATGTTTCTTGTAGTATCTTTTAAAACATTATTATCTCTTCTTCCTATAGATAAAAAAAGTAAAGGTGGATCACTTGTAATTAAATTAAAAAAAGAAAAAGGAGCTAAATTTAAATAATCATTTTTTCCTTTTGTCATTACCCAGGCAATAGGTCTTGGAATTACACAAGAGATGAGAAGCTGGTAGCGGGTATCTTCATCCAAAGAAAATAAGTCATACCCTTTCATTTAATATTCCTCTTTTTTCTTGGTAATTATAACATTTTTCCTAGCAATATTTATGAAAAATTGCGAAAAAATAATTTATGATAAAATAAAAAAAATAAGATCTATTAAAAGCAGAATACGAATAATACTAAAGTAATACAGAAACATTAAATAGTAAAAAGTGAAATTTTTACCCTGAAAAATATTCTCTAAGTATTGGAAGAAATTAGAAAATTGTTTTCATTAGATAATCAAAAGTAATTTTCAATTGCTATTATTTTAATAATAACGTAACTATTTGAAAATAAAAGTATATTAAGTATTACGTATATATGTAAGACAAAATAAACAAATGCTAATATTGTTATTAGCTATTATTTTCGCAATTTTAAGCCAATTTTTGCTTATATTCAAAAAATACAATACTTGTAGCCATTGTATCCCAATGGCTAGCTCACTTCCCTTGAAATGCCTGCTTTTCTAGGCGGGATTGCAACTCCGGTTGTGGCGGGATTAATGTGGGAGGTGGGCGGGCGGTGGTATCTACCCCGCTTGAAATGCCTGCTTTTCTAGGCGGGATTGCAACTTGAGAATCTATAACAGATATTTCATAAGTGTGATATAATTTGTAAGTATTTCTTGAAATGCCTGCTTTTCTAGGCGGGATTACAACTTGCTTTATCACCATTTTCATCTGATATATTAATAATTGTTGACTTGAAATTTCTGCTTTTCTAGGCGGGATTGCAACTCGCCATTTTAGTTACCTACTTTATGTTTTTTTGTTGACTTCTTGAAATGCCTGCTTTTCCATGCGGAATTACTATTTGAAAATTCAAATTTTTTTTCAATTATATATAGAAGAATTAGAATGTGTTGAAAGAGATTTTATTTTTTTCCGTTTAAATATAATTTTTAAAATATCTTCTTTTTTCAAAATTGACAAAAATTTTTAAATATCCATATTTTTTAGTAACAGCCTTTCTTTAAATTCTCTTAATAGGAAGATCAGGGGGATATTTATCCTATGACCTATAAAAGTAGGGATTACATAATCATAAAAGGAGCTCGTCAACATAATTTAAAAAACATTGATCTAGAAATTCCAAAATTCACTTTTACAGTTATAACTGGGGTTTCCGGAAGTGGTAAAAGTACTTTGGCCTTTGATGTTCTTTATGCAGAAGGTTATAGAAGATATGTTGAAAGTTTATCCTCTTATGCAAAACAATTTTTAGGACTTTTAGAAAAACCAGAAGTAGATAAAATAGAGGGGCTATCTCCCGTTATTGCAATAGAACAAAAAACTATTTCTAAAAATCCACGTTCCACTGTAGGTACGGTTACAGAAATATATGATCATCTTCGTCTTTTGTTTGCAAAGGTAGGAACTCCTTATTGTCCTAATTGTAATATTAGCTTATCCCCTATGACTATAAATGAAATAATCAGTATTGCTTTTGAAAAATATAAAGATAAAAGAATATATATTCTCTCACCTCTTGTTTTAAACAGAAAAGGCGAACATAAAGAACTTTTAGAAAAACTTTTAAAAAGAGGATTTTTAAGAGTTAAAATAGACGGGAAAGAATATTTAATTGAAGAAGCTTTAAAACTTGATCTTAATAAATATCAAACTCATACCATAGAACTTATTGTAGATAGATTAAAACTAAAAGAAGATAATCGTCAGCGTTTTATATCTTCATTAGAGTTAGCTTTAGAACTTTCAAAAGGTTACGTAGAGATAGAAGATTATGAAACTAAAAAGATAGAGTTTTTCTCCACAAAAAATTCTTGTCCTAATTGTGGATTTACCTTTAAAGAAATCTCCCCAAGATTATTTTCTTTTAACCTACCTCTTGGAGCGTGCCCTACCTGTCTTGGAATGGGAGATATTCAGGTAGAAAAGTATAAGTATGTAACCTGTCCTACTTGTAAAGGGAAAAGACTTAATAAAGAAGCTCTCTCTATAAAAATAGATGGAAAAAATATTATTGAATTTACTCAAATGAGTATTTTAGAGCTTTATAAATATTTTAAAGAGGCTTATGAAAATCCTTTAAAAGTAATTAAAGATAAATCAAAGATAGAGGTTTTTAAAAAGATTGTAAAAGAAATTTTAGAGCGTCTTTCTTTTCTAATTGAAGTAGGAGCTGATTACTTAAGTCTAGACCGTAAAGTAAAAACTTTATCTGGTGGAGAAGCTCAAAGAATAAGACTTGCAACTCAAATAGCTTCAAAACTTTCAGGAGTTTTATATATCTTAGATGAACCTTCTATTGGTCTTCATGCAAAGGATAACGATAGGCTTATTTCTATTTTGAAAAGACTTAGGGATTACGGTAATACTGTCATTGTAGTAGAACATGATTTAGATACTATAAAAGCTGCAGACTTTATAGTTGATATGGGTCCAAGAGCAGGTATTCACGGTGGACAAGTAATAGCCACGGGGTCTCCAAAGGAAATAGAGAAAAACGAAAATTCCTTAACTGGCAAATACTTAAGCGGAAAGTTAAAAATAGACATTCCAAAAACGCGAAGAAAGCAAGACAAATTTTTAAAAATTTATAAAGCCTCTATGCATAATATAAAGGAAGAAGATTTTGAAATTCCATTAAATAATTTAGTTTGCATAACTGGAGTTTCCGGAAGTGGAAAAAGCACCTTTGTATTTGATATTCTTTTACCTTCTTTGGATGCTCTTTTAAAAGAAAAGGAAATTTACAAAAGAAAATATAAAGATAAATACTTAGAAAATCTAAGAAAGGACTTACCAAAACTTATAGAAAAATATAAGCTTCCTATAAAAAATATAGAAGGTTTAGAACTTATAGATAAAGTTATTTGGGTAGATCAAAGTCCTCCCGGAAAATCTTCTCGTTCGGTTCCAGCTACTTACATTGGAATTTGGGATTATATACGGGATATCTTTGCAAATTTACCTGAGTCCCAAGCCCGTGGATATACAAAAAGTTATTTTTCTTTTAACGTTCCTGGGGGAAGATGCGAAAAATGTAAAGGAGAAGGTTATATAGAAGTTGAAATGCTCTTTATGCCAGATATGAAAGTTCTATGTGATGAGTGTCAAGGAAAAAGATTTAGAGACGATATTTTGGAAATTAAATATAAAGGGAAAAATATTTATGATATCTTAGAAATGACCGTAGATGAAGCCTTAGAATTTTTTGAAAATCATCCTTTTATTGTTAGAAAACTCCAGGTTTTAAAAGAAGTTGGCTTGGGATATCTTAAACTTGGACAAAATAGCACTACTTTATCTGGTGGAGAAGCTCAAAGATTGAAACTAGCTTCCGAGCTTTCCAAACGTTCCTACGGACATACTTTATATCTTTTAGATGAACCTACAACGGGTCTTCATATAGATGATGTAAAAAAACTTTTGGAAGTTTTAAATAAACTTGTAGATAAGGGAAATACTGTAATTGTTATAGAACATAATTTAGAATTTATAAAGTGTGCTGACTACATTATAGATCTAGGCCCTGAGGGCGGAGAGAAAGGAGGAAAAGTGGTTGCAAAAGGAACTCCCGAAGAAATTATAAAAAAAGATACCTGGACCTCTAAATTTTTAAAAAAGGTTTTAAGATAAAATCTTAGTTAAAACTTTTTCAATTTCTTTTAATTTATTTTCAGAATTCTTTTTTTCGTTTAAAACAATAATATCAAATCCATTTTCCTTTAAAACAACTGCAAAATCTAAGTTTTTCTTTTTTGCAATTTCTAAACTAATTTTATTATCCCTTTTAATAATATCTCTTGCTACTATAAATCCTTTTTTCCTTAAAAGAGTAGCTAGTTTTAAAGCCAGTTTCTTATCTTCTGTATTATCAATAAGATATACTTTTATCTTTTCTTCTGGCAAAGACACAAATTGTAAAATAGCTTCTAGATCTAAAGTAAAACCTACTCCCCAGACTTTTTCCGTTTCCTTCACTAAATATCTTCCACCTTTAGCCACTGGAAAGGGATATGAATTTATAAAAACTTCAAACACTATTCCTTTATGATAATTTAAACCTCGAATTTCACTTAAGTCAAAAACTAAATTATCTTTTATCTCGTATATCTCCAGCACCCTATAAACTTTTTCTAAATCCGAAATGGCTTTTTCCATTTTTTTATTTAAAACAAATTTTCTTGCCTCTTTTAAAACTTCTTTTCCACCATAAGCATTTAAAATAAAGTTTAAAACTTCCTTTTTTTTAGAATCTAAATTACTTTCCTCAAAAAATTTTTCCAAAAGACTAAAATCCTTTTTTTTCAAAATATTTTGTAAATGTATAATTTGGGAAGGATTTAAAAGTTTTTTTAATTCTTCAAATAAACCCTCTAAAAATAGGGTATGACCTATATCTACCTGGAAAGGTTTAGAGGTTATATTTAATATTAAATGTAAAATAGATAAAACTTCTCCATCTGCTTCTAAACCAAGCTCTCCTAAAATTTCTATACCTGTTACAAAATTTTGACGTTTACTTTTTTCATCTTTATAAATATTGCCAAAATAGTAGTATCTTAAAGGATATAAATTTTCTTTAAGGAAAAGAACATATTTCTTTATTTGAGGTGTAAAATCAGGTCTTAAAGTTAAAGTTTTTCCTGAAAATTTATCTAAAAATCTAAAAAGTTTCTCTTCCTCAAGGGAAAAAGTTGATTTAAAATCTACCTCCGGTGGAATTAAAGCCTCATATCCCCAAGCCTCATAAATACTTTTTATTTTTGAAATTAGAGAAAAAAGACCACTATATACGTTTTCAAAAATATAATTAAAACCTCGAGGAACTAACATTTTATTTTCCTCTTTCTATAAGCTCTAAAATCTTATTTAAATCTGGCTCTAAAGTATAAATATCAAAATCTTGACTTAAAGCTGTATTTGGATCCTTTAAACCATGTCCCGTAAGAGTACAAACAATAACATCGTCATTTTTGAATTCTATAAAATCTTCATAATCATTTTTTAAATCTTTAGTGTTGTATTTATCAAAGATCCCTTTCATTTTATCTTCAATTTTTTCATTTGAAATATCTTTAGGATACAAGTTTTTATAATAACCTTGTTTCTCAATTGTTTTAACTACTTTAATTAAACCTGCAATAGATGCCGCAGAAGCTGGCTCACAAAATACACCTTCTAGTTTTGCAACCAAACGATAAGCCTCCAAAATTTCTTCATCTGTTACCATATCCATAGTCCCTTTACTATCCTTTACAGCATTTACCGCAAATTGCCAAGAAGCTGGGTTTCCTATTCTTATAGCTGTAGCTATAGTTTCAGGATTATCAACTTTTTTTCCTAAAACAATAGGAGCCGCACCTGCAGCTTGAAATCCACACATTCTTGGAAGTTTTTTAGATCTGCCGGCTGCAAAATACTCTTTATATCCTAAGAAATAAGCAGAAATATTTCCTGCATTTCCAACCGGAATAAAATGAAAATCTGGAGCATCTTCTAAAACATCTACTATTTCAAAAGCTGCAGTTTTTTGACCTTGAAGTCTATAAGGGTTTATAGAATTTACTATTGTAATAGGATAAACATTAGCTAAATCTCTAACCAAATTTAAAGCTACATCAAAATTTCCCTTAATTTGAATAACTAAAGCTCCATACATCAAAGCCTGAGAAAGTTTACCCAAGGCTATTTTTCCTTCAGGTATCAATACCACAGCTCTTTGATTTGCCTTTGCTGCATAAGCTGCAGCTGAAGCTGAGGTATTTCCGGTAGAAGCACATATAACAGCTTTAGCCCCATCTTCCTTAGCTTTAGAAATTGCCATAGTCATTCCACGATCTTTAAAAGAACCTGTAGGATTTAAGCCCTCAAATTTTAAATAAAGCTTTGGTTTAACTTTTAAGTTTCTAAAAATATAATCTCTTAAATTATCTGCCTTTATTAACGGGGTATTTCCCTCTAGTAAAGTAATAATTGGTGTTTTTTCAGTTACAGGTAAGAAATCTTTATAGGCTTTTATAACTCCTTCCCATTTCATCTTTTACCCTCTAAATATTAATTTTGAAAAATCTTACTCCTTTTTTGTAAAGTTCATTTGCACTATATTCTATATTTTGAGCTTCTATATTCTCTAAAATTTTTCTTTTAGGATATTTTCTTTTTATAAGTCTAAAAAAAATTTTTTTTGGATGTGTATAAAGAATTATATTAAGAGAATCTTTTGAGGCGACTATATGAGATGCCACACCTTCTAAAACATAATTGCTCTTTTTTTTAAAAAAATTATTTAACTTGTCTTCATCTATTACATAACTATCTCTGATCTTATCGTAAGATGAATATAACTTTTTTTTCCTTATCGTTTGAGTTAAATTAAATACTCTTATATTTTTTAACAATTTTTCCAATTTTTTTCTTTTTAAGAATTTAGGAAGCTTTTTTACTCTTGCTTTATCCTCAAAAAAGTTAAGAAGAATATCTTCTATTTTGTATTTTCTAAAAAAAAATCGTTTGGATTTATCTTTAAAAAAAGAAACCAGGGTGGATTTTCCCACCCCAGCCACACCAGATATAGTTATTTTCATTACTTACCTGCAACTTCTTCAGGATCTGCAATTCTTCCTAAAACCGCAGATGCAGCCGCAACTGCAGGAGACGCAAGGTATACTTCACTATCTGGATGTCCCATTCTACCTCTAAAGTTTCTATTAGTAGTTGCTACAGCTCTTTCTCCAGAAGCTAAAACTCCCATATGTCCACCAAGACAAGGTCCACAAGTAGGTGGACAAATTACACAATTTGCTTCTAAGAAGATATCTAAAAGACCTTCTTCCTTAGCTTGCTTGTATACATTCCAAGTTCCTGGGAATATTAAACATCTTACATACGGATGAACTTTTTTACCTTTTAATATTTTTGCAGCTAATCTTAAATCTTCAATTCTTCCATTGGTACAAGAACCAATAACAACTTGATCTATAGTAATATCTGTAAGATCCTTTGCTGGTTTTACATTAGAAGGTAAATGAGGACAAGCTACAATTGGATCAATTTTAGAAACATCTATTTCTATTACATCATCATAAGGCGCATCTTCATCACTTGTAAATACAGTATAAGGTCTTTTAGCTCTAAATTTAACATATTCTAAAGTTTTTTCATCTGGTGGAATAATTCCAGCTTTAGCACCTGCCTCTATTGCCATATTTGAAATTGTAAATCTCTCATCCATAGAAAGCTCTTCAATAGCAGGTCCTGTATGCTCCATAACTTTATAAAGCGCACCATCTACTCCTATTTTCCCAATAACATATAAAATATAATCTTTAGAAGTTACCCATTTTTTTCTTTTTCCATAATAATAAAACTTTATAGTAGATGGAACTCTAAACCAAACTTCTCCAGTAGCCCAAGCGTAAGCCATATCTGTAGAACCTACACCCGTAGCAAAAGCTCCAAGAGCTCCATAAGTACAGGTGTGAGAATCTGCTCCAATAATTACTTCCCCTGGTAAAGCTAAACCTTCTTCAGGTAAAAGGACATGTTCTATACCACATTTTCCTTGCTCAAAATAATACTTTATATTATATTTTCTGGCAAATTCTCTAACAAGTTTACATTGCTCAGCAGCTTTAATATCTTTATTAGGAGTAAAATGATCTGGAACTAAAGCAATTCTTTCTTTATCAAAAACATCTACACCTAATTTTTCAAATTCCTTAATTGCAATTGGCGCTGTTATATCATTTGCTAAACAAAAATCTACTCTACAAACTACAAGCTCTCCAACATTTACGTGATCTTTTCCAGCTGCCTTTGCAAGTATCTTTTGGGCTATAGTCATTCCCATTTTTATACTTCCCCCTTCAATTGTTTATAAAATATAAAAAATTTTTTAAAATATCCTTTAATAAATTTTAAGCAAAATTTTATCATAAAGTTATTACGGGGTTTAAAATGTTTGAAATTTTACCAGCTATAGATATCAAAGATGGAAAATGTGTTAGGCTTTATCAAGGAAAAAAAGAGTTAAGTAAAGTTTATTATGAAAATCCGGTAGATGTTGCAAAAATGTTTAAAGACAAAGGTTTTAACTTTTTACATGTAGTAGATTTAGATGGTGCTTTTGAAGGAAAACCTAAAAACTATAAGATTTTAGAAAAAATTCTAAATTTAGATATGAAAGTTGAATTTGGAGGAGGATTAAGAAATTTTGAAATTGTGAAAAATACTTTAAATCTTGGGGTAGAGCGAGTTGTTATAGGAACTATGGCTGTAAAAAACAAAAAGGAATTTGAAAAATGTCTTTTAGAATTTCCTAAAAAAGTTGTTTTAGCTGTAGATACAAAAGATTTTAAAGTAACAACCTCGGGATGGGAAAATATAGAAAGTTTAGATGCTGTAAATTTTGCAAAAATTTGGGAAAAAGATTACGTAAATTATTTGTGGGGATATCTTTTTACAGATATTTCAAAAGATGGTACCTTAAAAGGTCCTAATTTTGAAAGTATAAAAAAATTTTCCTCTCAAGTGAATCTTCCCGTTATAGCCTCAGGTGGAGTATCTTGTATCGAAGATATAAAAAAGTTAAAAACTATCAAAAACGTTAAAGGTGTAGTTTTAGGTAAAGCTATTTATGAAGGAAAAATCAATTTGGAGAATCTTAAAAAATTAATGTAAGTTGTAGAAAAAACCTGAATGTCAAAAGATTAAATGAAATATAAATTAATTTTTTACTAAAAATTTATCAGCAACACTTCTTAGCCTATCGTACATTCTTCTAGCTCGCTCTTGAGCTTCTTTTCTTTGTTTATCTACTATATCTATTTTATTTTTTAACACCTCTACTACTCTCTTACAAAGCTTTTTGCTTTCAACCATTTTTTCAATAATTTCTAAAGCTTCCTTTGTAGAAAGTTCTTTTTTATAAGGTCTTTTTTCCATTAAAGCTGTAAATATATCTGCAACACTCATTATTCTTGAACCTAAAGATAAGTATTTTGCATTTAATTTAAATGGATATCCATTTCCATCTAAATGTTCATGATGGAATGAAGCCCACTCAATAATATCTGGGTCTATATTTAATTTTTTTAATATTTTATAAGTAAAATACACATGAGAGCGCATAACTCCTATTTCTTCCTCATTTAATCTTCCTGGTTTTTCAAGTATTTCTAATGGAATTGCTACCTTTCCAATATCATGTAAAAGACCAGCTATTTTCATTTTTTTTATATCTGGAGATGTAAAATGCATAAGACCTGCTAGTGAAGCTGCAGTTTGAGCTACTCCAGAAGAGTGAGTTGCGGTAAAGGGACTTTTAAAGTCTATTATATAAGCTAAAACGTGGGCCATATCTTCGAAAAGCTCTAAAGGTAATTTTACTTCAAAATTTTTTAAAAGATCACATAAAGTTTCTTTAATATTACTTGAATTTAGATATTCAAACCAAAAGGCCTCTTTTGGAAGAATTTTTTCTATTAAAATATCTACAGATTTAGGGTGAAAATATTTTTTTATTCTTTGCAAATATTCTTTTGCTTCTTTTTGAAGAAAAATATATTTAGAATAATTTTCATAATAAGGTTTACAAAAATCTACTCTTGTTGCTAAAAATACATCTAAGCGATCGGCTAAATGAATAATTGATGAAGCAAAAGGAGCTTTTAATTTTATTATTTCCGGGTAAGTATAATGATGGTATCTTATAATGCGAGCAACTTTACTTAAAGGAGCCAAATTTCTTAAAAGTTCATAACCCAACTCTGCATGAAGATGAATTCTTTTAATTTCTTCACCATTAGGTTGTTTTACTAGATAGAGATCTTCCTTGTGGTGAAAAAGTAAAAGTCCAATATCATGTAAAAGAGCTGCAACAATCGTGTTATATAAAAATTCATTAGAATAACTAATTTCCCTTGCAATTAAATAAGATAAAAATGCAACTCTGTAATTATGGTCAGTTATATCCGGATCTACAAGACCAGACATAGAAGATATGGCAAGTAAGAATTTAGAAATATCTATGGTATTTTGAAATACGATCATAATATCCTCTACTGTGCAAAATAACTAATATAAAATCTAATTATAAGCTAATAATTTATATAATTTTATATGATTTTCTATAAATACATCCATTTTAAATTTTCTTGAACGTAATTTAGCTTTACTTACTTTATTTTCCCAAAGAGATTTATTATTTAATAGTTTAATTATAGCATTTTTTACTTCTATTTCATTTTCTTTGCAAATAAATCCAGCATCTTTTACAACTTCTGGAGCTGCACCAGCGTTCAAGGCTACTATTGGAAGTCCACATGCCATAGCTTCCGCAAAAACGAGCCCAAAAGTTTCCGTTTTAGATGGTAAAAAGAATAAAGAAGAACTTTTATAAAGCTCGGGTAACTTTTCCCTTTTTATATTCCCCAAAAATTTTACATCTAAACCTACTTTTTTGGCATAATTTTTTAAATTTTCTCTTTCAGGACCATCTCCAACAACTATATATTCCACCTTTATTTCTTTCTGAACTAAAGACATTACTTTAAAAGCAAACTTTAGATTTTTTTCTGAAGCTAATCTAGAGACAGTAATAATCCTTTTTCCAAAAACAGGAGTGTCATTTAGAAAAAAATAATCAGGAATCCCAGGATATATAACTCTATAAAATCCTTTCCTTTTTAGATATGAAGCATAAACCTTTCTTTGATAGCGTGAAACAAAAATAAGAGCATCAGAAAACCTACTTACAAAACCTACCAAGGCTTTTGCAAGAACACCATTATCAATCTTTACAGAGTATTCAGATACATGTTTTGGATCTACATGAATAGTACCAACTACTTTTTTTTTAAAATATTTGGATACCATTAAAGCCATTATACTAGCTAAAAAAGGATCATGATAATGAATGATATCAGGTTGAAAATTTTTTAAGGTTTCTATAAGACTTAGACTTGGTAGTATCATTTCTGCGTTATTATATAAAGGATATTTTATACTCGGCAAATTGAAAATATTAAACCTTTTACTTAAATCCCCAACATGTTTTCCAGTAACTATAAGTATATCATGCCCTTTTTCCATCAAACCAGAAGCCAAATCAATAGCAACCTTGCTTCCCCCACCCAAGTCATCTCTAAAAGAATCTGTAAATATAGCAATTTTCATTTAACTTTAGCTCCTTTTTAAACTTTTAAAGGTTTATTTAAAGGTTCAATATAAAAAAGTTCTTGACCGTACTCTACCGGAGAGCCATCTTCAACAAGTATTTTAACTATTTTTCCATCTATATCACTTTCTATCTCATTAAAAACTTTTAAAGCCTCTATTAAAGCTAAAGTTTGACCCTTTTTAACTATATCCCCTTCTTTTACAAAGGGTTCTGCATCTGGAGAAGGTTTTCTATAAAATGTTCCTACCATAGGAGATTTTATAACGTGATAATTTTTACTTTCTTCTGTTTTATTTTGAATATCTTCATTTTTAATTTCAACTAATTCTAAGTTTTCTTCTGCAATTGATTTTTCAAAATTATTATCTTTGGTTTTTAACTTTATATAATCTTCTTTGAATTCCACCTTTAATTTAAAATCAGGTAGCTCTAACTTAACTTCTTTTACATTAGATTTTGAAAGTTTAGATATAAACTCATAAATATCTTTAAGTTCCATAATACCTCCCCTTTTATATAAATACAAGTTTTATTGAAAACTAAAATTTGAAATTATACGGTCAATTATATAATCTATGCTATCTGTAACAAAAGCATTTATCATATATTTCTTTCTAAGATATAAATTTAAAGTTCTTAAATTAACTTGTTGCGAGATATCTTGTTCATCTTTTCTTGTATTTAAATATATTGCAAAAAGATTATCCTTTAATACTTTCGCGCTAAGAAGAGTATTGTTTATAGTTCCAAGTTTATTTTCAGAAACTAAAATAGTTTTTAAATTCAACTCCTTAACTAAATCCAAGAAAGTATAAAATGGAAAAATAGGGACTTCTATACCGCCCGCTCCTTCAATAAAAACTAAGTCAAATTTTTTTGATAGTTCCTTTAACTTTTCTATAACTTTTTCTTTCTTTATAGTTCTTTTTTCTAAATTTGCAGCGTCAAAAGGAGCTAAAGGATAAATAAAGGTGTAGAGAGGGGGAATATAAAATCCATTAATTTTAGAAATTCTTAAAGCATCCTCAGGATATAATCTTACTCCAGTTTCTATTAGTTTATAACCTATAACTTTTTTCTTTAATTTTGGATATTTTTCATATAACCTTTTTAAAAGATTACAAATAAAAAAAGTTTTTCCCACTCCAGTATTTGTTCCAGTTACAAATATAATATTTTTCATATTTTACCCTCTATATATTTTCAAAAATTTTCACAATATCTTCTTTTTTTGGAATTTTAGGAAGTTTTAAAAATAATTTTTCCTTACCTTTTAAAGATTCTAAAAAAAGTTTTATATCTTCTTCAGAAAATTTTATTCTTTCAACTCCTAAATCCTCATAAAAAAGATTTTTCAAGTAATCTGCAAAATAATTTACATACTCTAGTGGACTAAGATTTTTTTTATTTAATATATCTTCAAAAGTTTTTAATTTATCATAAATACTTGTTCCATAAAATCTTATAACTTCTGGCATAACTAAAGCTAAAGTATGGCCATGAGATAAGGACTTATAGTAACCTATTATATGACCTAAAATATGCATTAAACCTGCCCCAGCTAAGGTAATAGCTATTCCCCCATATAAGGAAGCTTTTACCATATTATCTCTCGCAACTGTATTTGCAGAGTTTAGAGTTTTTGAAATATTTTTAAAAAAAGTTCTAATTCCTTGAGTGCTGAAAAATTCACTAATTTCAAAGCTTCTTAAGGATAAATAACTTTCTAATAAATGACTAAAGGCATCTATGCCAGAGTATAAAGCCACTTTTTCTGGCATAGTATAAGTATATTCTGGGATAACTAAAGCCAGTTTATAAAATCCTTTTCTGGAAACAATGGGAGACTTACTTTTTAGAGCTTTAACTTTAAAAACACTATAAGGAGTTACTTCTGAACCTGAACCCGCAGTTGTAGGAATACCAATCATATCTAAAGCTTCATTTTTAAACATATCTATCATTAAAAATGCTCTTTTTATATCTTTTAAAGGATTTTTTAACAAAATCCCTATAGCTTTTGCAATATCTAAAACAGATCCTCCTCCTATAGCAACTATAAGACTTATATTTTTATCTTTTAAATCTAAATATATCTTTTCTAGGTCTTCTTCCGTAGGTTCGGTTGGTAGATTATTCAAAACAAGATAATTTTTAGGTTTTAAAACATTAAAAATATCCTCAAAATATCCATATTTTTTGGAACTTTTTGATACAAAGAAAGCTACTTTTGAAAGATTAAAATTATTTTTTTCCTTTTTTAAAGCACCTAAAGCTTTTTCCTTTTTATTAAAAACCACTTTAGTAGGCAAATAATACTCAAAAAACATTTTTTAAGCCTCCATGTAAAGATTTTAGATTCTTTTCATATTTATTTTTTTAAAAAAATAAAATATCAAATTTAAAATTAAAGTTAAAAATATACTTAAAAGTATACTTGAAGCTAGAGGTATATAAATTGCATAATTTTTCCCTTTTATACTAATATCGCCAGGTAATTTTCCAAAGAAAGGAAAGATTTTAAAAAATAATCCAATAAATAAAAAAATTAATCCCAAAAATATAAGAATATTTGCAAAATAATCTTTCAAAAATTACCTCCTTGGATAATTTTTTTTCTTCTGTAAATTCTTTAATTATAATTTAAAATATACCTACCAGAAATATTATAAGGAGGTTACTTAATTATGGCAAAAGTTACAGTTAGCGTAATAAAAGCTGACATTGGTGGATGGTGTGGACATTCTAACATGCACCCAGATTTAATTGAAATTGCAGACGAAATGCTCGAGGAAGCTAAAGAAAAGGGAATTATTAAAGACTATTTCGTAGCTTGGTGTGGAGATGATTTAGATCTTATTATGACTCATGACAAAGGAGTAAATAATGAAGAAGTTCATAAACTTGCTTGGGATGTATTTAACAAATGTACTGAAAGAGCAAAAGAACTAAAACTTTATGGAGCTGGTCAAGACCTTTTAGCAGACACTTTCTCCGGAAATGTTAAAGGAATGGGACCTGGCGTTGCAGAAATGGAATTCGAAGAAAGAAAAAGTGAACCTATTATTGTTTTCGTAGCAGATAAAACTGCTCCTTCTGCATGGAATTTACCTTTATATAAAATGTTTGCAGATCCATTTAATACTCCAGGTCTTGTTATTGACCCTTCTATGAGACCAGGATTTACTTTTGAAATTTTAGACATTAAAGAAAATAAGATGATTAAACTTAATGCTCCAGAAGATCTTTATGATATTTTACTTTTAATTGGAGCATCTTCTAGATTTATTATAAAAAGAGTTTATAGAAGAAGAGATAATGAAATTGCAGCAGTAGCATCTGTTGAAAAAGTTAATATGATTGCTGGGCATTATGTTGGAAAAGATGACCCAGTTTTAATTGTTAGATGTCAAAGTGGTTTTCCTGCAGTAGGAGAAGCTTTAGAACCATTTACATATTCTCATCTTGTTGAAGGATGGATGAGAGGTTCCCACTATGGACCTATTATGCCAGTTTCCTTAGACCAAGCTACTCCATCTAGATTTGATGGACCTCCAAGAGTAGTAGCTCTTGGATTCCAAATTGCAAATGGTGAGCTTGTAGGTCCTGTAGACTTCTTTGAAGATGTAGCTTTTGATAGAGTAAGACAAAAATGTAATGAAATCGCAGACTATATTAGAAGACATGGTCCATTTGAACCTCATAGATTACCTCTTGAGGAAATGGAATACACAACTTTACCTCAAGTTCTAGAAAAATTAAAAGACAAATGGGTTGAAGTAGAGGAATAACTTTTGGGGCTTTCTTGGCCCCCTCTCTTTTACTCTCAACTTAACTATCCCTCCAGTTTCCACTTTTCCTTTTATATCTATTATCAAAAATTTCCTAAAATTTGTTACAATTTTTTTACAAGTTAAATTTCTCATACCAAGATCTTGGAGGTTTATAAATTGATGAAAGAAAAATTTTTTCAAAAATCCTTAATTGAAGATCTTCTAGATGAACAAAATAAGCATCCTCAAAAGTATCTACCTCCAAAAACTTTAAAAAAAATAGCAAAAAAGCATAAAAGACCTATCCCCCAAGTTTACTCGGTAGCTTCATTTTACCCACGTCTTTCCTTAAAACCACGAGCAAAATACATTATAAGAGTTTGTGAAAATCTAGCCTGTCACATGGAAGGGGCTGAAAAAGTTATAGAAGCAATAAAAGAATTTCTAAATATAGATTTTGGAGAAACCACTAAAGATGGGCTTTTTTATTTAGAAAAATCTTCTTGTTTAGGTCTTTGCTCCTTAGCACCTGTGATTTTAATAAATGATGATATTCATGGAAATCTAACTCCGGAAAAAGTAAAAGAAATACTTAAAAATTATATAGAAAAAGAAAAATCTTCAAAAAATTAATTTGTTTTCACATACTTAAGGAGGAAAGACATGATAGATTTTAAAGTAATTGGTACCCCGATTTTACTTAGAAATATAAAAAAAATAGATCCAGAGAGCATTGAAGCTTATATAGAAACCGGAGGATATGAGGCCTTAAAAAAAGCTTTAAAAAAATCTCCAGATGAACTTTTAGAAGAAGTAAAAAAATCTGAGCTTCGCGGAAGAGGTGGAGCAGGTTTTCCCACTGGTATTAAATTTGAAATTGCAAAAAATCAAAAAGAAACTCCAAAATTTGTGGTTGTAAATGCAGAAGAAGGAGAGCCAGGAACTTTCAAAGACAGAATTATTTTGGAAAATGATCCTCATTTGGTAATAGAAGGAGCTATTTTAGCAGCTTACATAATTGGAGCAAATTATGGGTATATAGCTATTAGACCAGATTATACTTTAGCTATTAAAAGATTAGAAAAAGCAATTCAAGATGCATATAAATATGGATTTTTGGGAGATAATATACTTGGGAGTAACTTTTCCTTTCATTTAAAAATAAAAAGAGGGGCGGGAGCTTATATTTGTGGAGAAGAAACTGCACTTTTAGAAATGATTGAAGGAAAACGTGGAGAACCTCGAAAAAAACCTCCATTTCCTCCTCAAAAAGGTCTTTATGGAAAGCCGACCGTTGTAAATAATGTAGAAACTTTAGCAAATTTACCTTTTATTATTTATTATGGAAGTGAAGAGTTTAAAAAATACGGAGTAGAAGGTTCTTATGGCACAAAATTATTTTGTATGAGTGGAGATGTTTCCTGGAAAGGAATAATTGAGATTCCTTTTGGTGTAAAACTTTCTGAAATTATTTCTTTAGCTGGTGGAGTAAAAGGCGGAAAATTAAAAGCTGTAATTTTAGGAGGTGTTTCAGGTTCATTAGTTAAATATGATGAGGTTGACATAGAAGTGGATTACCATTCTTTGGGTAGAATCCAAGCAGGTCCTGGCTGTGGAACCATAATTGTTTTAAATGATAAAAGAGATATTGTAGATGTTTGCGAAAATATTATGAGATTTTTTAAAGATGAAAGTTGTGGAAAATGTTTCCCATGTAGACTTGGAACCGAAGCAAGTTATCGCATCATAAAGAAAATAAAGGAAAAGAAAGCTAATTTACATGATTTATTTAATTTAGAAAGAATATGTAAAACTATGAAAAATGCATCTTTTTGTGGACTTGGTCAAACTGCACCAAATATTATTTTACAATCCTTACAAAAATTTAAAGATGAGTGGCTTTCACATATTTCCTAGGGGGATAAAAAATGAAAAAACTTGTAGATATTAAAATAAACGGAAAATCCTATTTAATGCCAGAAGGCATTACTATTTTAGAAGCTTGTAAAAGAGCTGGTATTCACATACCTACTTTATGTTATCTAGAAGGTATTACCGAGGGAGGACATTGCGGAATTTGTGTAGTGGAAGTTAAAGGAGCACGTAATCTTCAAAGAGCATGCATAACAAAAATAAAAGAGGGAATGGAAATATATACAGATACTCCTTTAGTAAGAAAAGCTAGAAAAACTATATACGAGCTTACTTTAGCTAATCATAAAAGCACTTGTCCAGCTTGTCAAAAAGAAGAACCTTGCGAAATTAGAAAAATTGCAAAAAATATAGGTCTTTCCGAAGTTGAAGTGGAACTTCTTTTTAAAGAACATGAAAAAGATCGTTCTATAATTAATAGAGATCAAACAAAATGTATAGAATGTAGACGATGTGTAAATACCTGTGAAAAAATTCAGGGTATAAATACTCTAATTGTAGATGGAAAAGGTTTTAACTCAAGAATATCTCCCCCTTACAATCTGCCTTTAAAAAATACGCCTTGTGTTTTTTGTGGCCAATGTGTAGTAAGGTGCCCTACCGGAGCTTTAACTGAAAAAGATGATACTGAAAAAGTTCTTGATGCACTTCAAGATCCAAATAAATATGTAGTCGTTTCTTTTGCTCCAGCTGTAAGAGCTTCTATAGGAGAACTTTTTGGATTACCTCCAGGAACTTTAGTTATCGGAAAATTAGTTGCAGCCCTTAGAAAACTTGGCTTTGATAAAGTTTTTGATGTAAACTATGGAGCAGATCTTACTATAGTTGAGGAAGCAAATGAACTTATAGAAAGAATAAAGTTTAGAAAAACTTTGCCTATGTTTACATCCTGCTGCCCAGCCTGGGTTAAGTTCGTAGAAGAATTTTATCCAGAAATGATTCCAAATTTATCTACTTGTAAATCTCCACAAGCTATGTTAGGGGCGGTTATTAAAAACTTTTTACCTGAGCTTGAAAATATTCCAAAAGATAAAATAGTTCACGTAACTATTATGCCTTGCACAGCTAAAAAATATGAAATTTTAAGACCAGATATTATGGGAGATATAGATTATGTTCTCACCGTTAGGGAACTTGCAAAAATGATTAAAATAGCAGGTATAGATTTACTTTCCTTAGAAGATGAAGAAGAAGATATTCCATTTGGAGAATATTCTGGAGCTGCTGCTATATTTGGAGTAACCGGTGGAGTTATGGAAGCTGCTTTGAGAACAGCCGTAGAGTGGCTCACAGGAGAAACCTTTTCCAATTTAGATTTTGTTCCGGTAAGAGGCATGAAAAATATAAGAATTGCAGAAATTGATATAAAGGATTTAAAACTTAAAGTTGCAGTAGCTCACACTCTAAAGGCAGCTCAGGAAGTTTTAGAAAAAATAAAAAATAAAGAACTTGATATTCAATTCTTAGAAGTTATGGCATGTCCCGGAGGATGTATAGGAGGAGGAGGTCAACCGATTCCTACTACTGAAGAAATTTTAAGAAAACGTGCTGAAGCTCTTTATACTTTAGATAAAAATAAAGAGATCAGAAAATCTCATGAAAATCCATTTATTAAGTTTCTTTATGAGAAATTTTTAGGAAATTATGGAAGTGAAAAAGCTCATAAACTTTTACATGCAAAATATTCTCATAAGCCTAACTGGGATGATATATTTAATAAATCTTATGAGGAAATTTGTAAGGAAGTTTTAAAATATTAATCTAATTAAAGGGGCTTTTTGCCCCTTTCTTTTAGATTTTTATTCAAAATAAGTTTTTTTCAAAAAATAGTCTTTTGCAATATTATAAAAATTAGGAACTAAAAATTCCAAAATTTCTCTTACAGCTCCGTATCCACCTCTTTTTTTAGATATATAATGAGCTTTTACCTTTATGTAATCTGGAGCATCTGCAGGACACGCAAAAAAACCAACTTTTTCTATAATAGGAAGATCGTTTAAATCATCTCCAATATATCCTATTTCTTTATCTTTTAAATTATATTTTTCTTTCAAGAGATTATAAGCTACAAGTTTATTTCTATATCCTTGAAAAACATCCTCTATTAATAGTTCCCTTGCACGTTTTTCCACTATTTTAGATTTTCTACCTGTAATAATTGCAAATTTTAAAACTTTAGTTTCAGAAAGAACTCGAATTGCAAGTCCATCTTTAACGTTAAAAGCTTTATATTCGTTATCTTCATTATCAAAAACAATTAATCCATTAGTTAAAACTCCATCCACATCTAAAATTAGAAGTTTTAAATTAAATCTAACCATTTTCTCTCCAAAAAATTTTTTTAGATTAAGAAGAAATAAAAAATTTTAAGATATTATATTACATTTTGGTAATTATAGGATTAGAGATTGCGATAATAGGATAATTAAAGGAATTTAAAAGTTAAAAATAGGGAGGAAGTACTTAAATGATTTAGTGGTGCCCGGGGCGGGATTCGAACCCGCACGGCCATAAGGCCACCGGATTTTAAGTCCGGCGCGTCTGCCAATTCCGCCACCCGGGCTAAAAGTGGCGGGCCCGGAGGGATTCGAACCCCCGACCTGGGGATTAGAAGTCCCCTGCTCTATCCAGCTGAGCTACGGGCCCACATCTGTTCGGTTTTTATTATATTTATCTTTTACTTTTTGTCAAGATTACCGGTCGCCCAAATTTTTAAATTTTGGAGGCGGCGGGCGGATTCGAACCGCCGAATAAGGGATTTGCAGTCCCCTGCCTTAGCCGCTTGGCTACGCCGCCTCATTTAAATGGAGCGGGCGACGGGACTCGAACCCGCGACCTTCTCCTTGGCAAGGAGACGCTCCACCAACTGAGCTACGCCCGCATCGTCTTTTTCTTTGGTGCGGGTGCCGGGATTCGAACCCGGACGGCCTTAACGGCCACAGGATCCTAAGTCCTGCGCGTCTGCCAATTCCGCCACACCCGCATATTTAAATGGGGTGGGCGACCGGACTTGAACCGGCGACCTAGGGATCCACAGTCCCTCGCTCTAACCAGCTGAGCTACGCCCACCACCCCTGCAAGATTAATTATATTTATATTTGATTTTATGTCAAGTTTTCTTAAAAATTAAATAATATTTTCTCGTTTAAGATTTTATCTTTACTTTTTTATTCCACTCTTCTCTTAAAGTATCTCTAATTTGAATATATTTTAAACCTTTTTTGTAAGCTTCCTGTACAGCCGGAGAAAAAACTTTCTCATAAAAATCTCTTCCCATTCGATCTATAATTTCTTTATCAAATTCTTTAGAACTTCCAAATTTTCTCCACCATTTATTATTTTGAGAGTTTTCCAATTCAGAAGAAGATAAAGTAGATTTTGATAAATGGGAAGTTTTAAATAGTTTTCTAAATTTTCTACCAGCTACTACTTTTGCAATAGCTATGCCATAAGCTTTAGCATCATCTTCGGAATATTTGTATTTATTTAAAGCTTGAAGGCGATTATATTCTGCAAAAATATCAAATCTACGTATATAATTTTTAGGGTAGACTTCTTCTTCCATTTTTTTACCTCCTAGATAATTAGTTAAATAAGAACACTATAAACTATTATAACAAAGGGGGAAATATGTATCCTAAACTTTATGCCATAACAGATGATAAGTTTTTCAAATCCACGGATGATTTAAAAAAAGCTATTTTTTTATGTTTAGAATATAATATTCCTATATTTCAATACAGATTTAAAAATAGGAATCTTAAGCAAATTTTAAAAGATTTTGAAATAATATCCTCTCTTCTTTATAAAGAAAATGGAAAATTGATAATTATCCTAAATGATTATAAGAATTATATTAAGGATATTTTTAAAGAAGGCTTTTATATCCACGGTTTACATTTGGGGCAAAAGGATTTTAATCTAAAAGAGGATAAAGCTCTTTTAAGTTTTTTAAAACAAAATAATCTTCTTTTTGGTCTTTCAACACATAATGATAAAGAAATTGAAATGGCTCAAAATTTATATAAAAATTATCATTTATCTTATATTGGCTTTGGTCCTATATATAAACCTATATCAAAATTAGATCATGATCCTATAGTTGGTCCAGAAAAATTAAAAGAAGTTTTAAGTAAAATTTCTATCCCTATTGTAGCTTTAGGAGGTATAACTCTAAAAAATATAGGTGAAATTATAAAAATTTTTCAAAATTACAGAAGACAAAAATATGACTTAGATAGTATCGCAGGAATTTCCCTATTTTTTAAAGAGAATTTTGAAGAGAATTTTAAAAAGTTAAAATCTACTTTAGAAATGTTACGTTAAAACCATAATTTTCAAATATATATTTTGCATATGGCGAAAACAAATAATTATAAAACTTATAAGCACATGTATTTCCTTTTGCATGTTTTAGTAAAATTGCATAATAATTTATTTTCCTGTGAAGTTTATTTGGGAAAACATATATAAGTTTTAGTCTATCTTTATATTTTAGAAAATCTGTATAATAAATAATTCCAAAATCAACCTCTTTGCTTAGTAGGTAAAACAAAGCTTGATTTACACTATTTGCATAAACAAATTTGTCTTTTAATTTTTCTAATATCTTTAAATTTTTCAAAGCTTCATTTGTATATTCTCCAAAGGGGGCAAATTTATAATTTCCTACAACTATATTTTTAGCTTTATATATATCGGAGAAAGAAGAGTAAGGTGAATCTTTATAAGTTACAAGTGCTAATGAGTTTGAAAGAAAAGTTTTTTTCTGTAAGCTTAAACCTAGATGATCTACATAATCTGCCCATCGTTTTGAAGCACTAATAAAGATATCTGCTGGAGCACCATTTTTTATTTGAATAGCTAAAGATCCCGAAGCCCCGCTGTTAATTACAATATAGCATCCTTTGTATACCTTTTCAAAATCCTTTTTTAGTTTTTTAAAAACATCTCTTAAACTTGCAGCTGCAGAAACAAGAACATAATTTTCTGAATATGCAATATTAATAATAGGAAATAAAATAAATAAGTTTAAAAAAATTTTTAAAAATCTTTGTACTTTCATCTTAATTATACCTACATAATTTATATTTAAATAAATAAAACGAAATATGCTTTTTGATTTTAAAATTATAAAAAAATTTTCTTCTAGGAGTCAATCATGGCGAATATAAAAAGAAAATATTCAGACTTTATAGTTAAGGAAAAGCTGTCTATAAAACCAGAAAAAAAAGGAAAATATGTTTTAGCTCTTTTAAAAAAACAAGGAACAAACACTTTAGATGCTTTAGAAGATATTTCAAAAAAATTAAAAGTATCTATAGATAAAATTGGTAGATGTGGTTTAAAAGATAAAAATGCAATAACCTATCAGTATATAACTATACCGAAAGATAAATATAAAGATATAAAAACAAAAAATTATGCTCTTAGATTCATAGGATACCTAAATAAAAGTTTATCTCCAAAAGATTTGAAATCAAATTATTTTGAAATTATTGTCAGAAATTTAAATTCTCAGGAAAAAAGAAATTTTGAAGAAAGAAAAAATATTGTTTTAAACTTTGGTTTTGCAAACTATTATGGAAAACAAAGATTCTTAGCTTATAAGGAAAAAACCTTTTTTATACCTGACTTAGAAAAAGGAGATATAAAAAAAGTTTTTGAAAAAATTTTAAATAACAGAAAATTAAAAATAAAAAAGTGGTATTGCAAAATTTTGGAAGCTTATAAAAAAGAAAATTTAAATATAAATCTTATTCCAAAATCTGAAATAGAAATGCAATATAGTATTTTATATGCTTTAGAATTTAATAAAAAACTATCTAAACTTATAAAAGAAAATTATTTAAAAAAAGCGTATCTTCATTCAAAAATAGGAAAACTCTATTTCCCTTTGGAAGAAAAACTAAAAATTCCAGCATTTTTAGAACTTTATGATAATTTTCATAAAAAATACTTTAAACGCCAAACCATTGTAAAGCCAGAAAATTTTAAATATACATATTTAGATGAAAATACCTTAAAGTTATACTTTGAACTTCCTAAAGGGGCTTATGCTACAACCTTACTTAGTTTTCTTTTTCATGCGGTGAAAGAAAAATAATTTTGAAATATTGGAAGGGTTAAAATGAAAAAATTATTATTTTTTTCAACAATACTTACTCTTTTAATATCTATTTCTCAAGCTGGAATACTATTGAATCTTGGAGTTGGTGGAGGTATTAGAAATTTATATCAAACTTTAAAACTTTTTTATTCTACTTTCTCAGTTAATATTAATCCCACAAAAGCAGATTTTGATAGAAAAAACGCATTTTTCATTTATGGTTTAATTGGTTTACTTTTAATTCCAAATATAAATTTTAAATATTTAAGTTATTCTACATCTGCAAATTTAACTAAATGGAAAATTAAAAATTCAAAAGGATAGCAATGAGAAATT
>Ga0256838_1000081_pt1 | contig 68699 bp, 66 predicted proteins | sample 4571419metaG_FD_185978 | JGI IMG/M metagenome (GOLD analysis project Ga0256838, IMG submission 185978) | Hydrothermal vent microbial communities from Guaymas Basin, Mexico - 4571-419 | ecosystem: Environmental > Aquatic > Marine > Hydrothermal vents | place: Mexico: Guaymas Basin | collected... | reverse complement strand
GTCTCTTAACATCTCATCTTGATTATGCATAAAAAACTCCTCTTACTATATATCCCTTACTATATCAAAAAATTACTTTTAAACTACTCTCCTTTGCTTTTTTCTTTTATGCTGAATGGTTACAAAAATTACATCTTTAATATCAGTTTCTTTTCCATCTTGAAATTTTTTAAAAACTTTCGTAAAAGAAGTTTTCATTAAACCATTTTTAGCATAAATCACATTTACATTATACTCCGTTGTGAAATTAAATACTTTATCTAATTTTTGTATTCCATAGCAATTTTTTAATTCTACTGTTAATTCATTCATGTATCAATTCCTTTTATTTTACTCACAACTTCACTCCACCTTTTCAAACATCTTCTTAATCTCACTTTTATGAGAGATAAAAAATATCTACCGATACTGCTCTTTTATAGTAGGGAACGCTAAGAACTCGAATGCATCACTATAACTACTCAATCTCTTGCCCATTACTCTTCTGCTCATCAAACTTAGCCTTCATAGTAGGATTCCCATAAGTTAACTTTTTAATGGTTAAATCATCAGCCTTATTATTTGCCAACCGTAAATTATTTTCTGAGGACAAGAGAGCATCTTTCGTTTTTTGAAGGTGTGTAATGGTTTTGTCTATCTCGTCAATGGCAGTTTTAAACTTTCGACTAGCCAAATCATAATTTCTTGCAAAACCTGTTTTAAAGGCATCTATTTTTTCTTCAAAATTAGTAATATCAATATTTTGACTTTTCATCAAGTTCAACTCTGCTTTATATTTCATAGAGTTCATCGCAGCATTTCTAAGTAGTGTAATTATGGGAATAAAGAATTGAGGACGCACTACATACATTTTTTCAAACTTATGAGAGACATCAACTATGCCTGTATTATAAAATTCATTTTCTGATTCCAAAAGAGATACAAGAACAGCATATTCACACCCTTTTGCTTTACGGTCTTTATCTAGTTTCGCAAAGAAGTCTTCATTTTTCTTTTTGGTTGCCGTTTCATCATTTTCGTTTTTCATTTCAAACATAATAGAGATAATTTCATTACCTTCATTATCATTCTCTTTATAAATATAGTCGCCTTTAGTTCCACCCCTCGCATCATTATCTTTTTCAAAATATGCATCTTGAAAACCTGTTGCTCGTAGCTTATTAAACTCATATTCACAATGTTGTTCTAGTGTCTCTCCAATCATTTTTGTTGAAAGCTTCTGCTTAAAATCTCTTAGGCGTTCAATCTCATCTTCTTTCATTCTGATGGTTTCATCTTTTACAACAAGTTGTTGGCTAAACTTCGCTTTTATAGAATTTTCTAATAGCTCTTTTTCTCTCTCTTCTATCTCTAAATCATGAATAAGTTTATCACGTTCTTTTTCTAACTGTTTAGTAGCTTCTGAGATTTCAAGTTTTTTTTCGGCTTTTGCAATCTGAATTTTAGACTGCATGTCTGCTATCTCTGCCTCTTTATTTGCTAATTGTTCAGCAAGTGCAGATTCACTTTTAGACTTGAGCTCAGAAAGTTGCTTATCTTTTTTGGCTAACTTTTCTTGTAAAGTATTTTGAATATTTGCTTCTGCGAGTTTAATGGCACTCTCTTTTTCTGTTTCTGCACTTTTTATTTTTGACTCCATTGCAGAAATCTCTATCTCTTTTTGTGCAAGTTCTTTTTGTAAAGCGTTTTTAATATTAGCTTCGGCTAGTTTTACTGCACTCTCTTTGTCTTTTTCAGCCAATTCAAGCCGATTATTTAACTCTTTCTCAAATTGATGGTCACGAACTTGTTTTACAATATCAGCAAAACCTGCTTCATCTACTTTAAAAGCTTTGTCACAATGTGGGCAAATAATTTCATTCATTTTTATATTCCCTATTTCTGTATTTTATATCATACTATCATTATACAAAAAAACACTAAATTCAAGCCTTTTAGAAAAAAGCCTCATGTATGAAAAAAAGATGAAAGCCTTGGAAAACTTTTCTGTACGTTAGTCTATGGTATAGATAATTTCAGTTTTATGTTTCTTTGTGTGTATCTCATGGAGACTCAATCCTTCTATGGGGAGTTTCATGAAGTCGGCTAGGGTGTTGACCTCTGCTTTGGCGATTTCTCTTAGGACGATACCTCGATAGGCTTTTGCCCAGTGGCTCACTACTTTTCCATTTTTGATAAATTTGAGTGTGGTATAGGGCTTGGTCGGGGTATAAAACTTATCATAAAATCCTGCACGTAAGTCTAGTATCTCCGTATCTTTTAAATAATTTTCTATCAGTATGGCAGAATGCTCATGATAAAATTTTTCTACTTTGATGTCCTCTAATGCTTCTCCTTGTTTGAGTTTGTATTCAGGGATAAGGTCTGAAGCACGTATAGGTCCAAATAGGTTAGAAAAGAGGATTACATGCTTATCAATATAGGTTTGTGCTGTGTGAGGAAGCTTTTCATAGTCTAGATACTCAAATGCCACACCCGTATAACGCTCTATGGCTTTCATTGTAAGTTCATGGATAGTATCTTTTGTGTATTTTAGAATTTCAGATTCTTTTTTGATACCAAACATCTTGGAGAGCTTTTGCATGTCTCCTTGCTGTATAATGTTTGTATAGGTATGTAGAAGCTTCATACGATTAGGGGTAAGTGCCTCAAAAAGCAAGGTACGTATATCAAAAGGATACTCTCCTCCTGATTTTTTGGTTTCACTCGGTGCTAGTAGTATTTTCATAGGAATTACCTCTTAGTATAGTTAGATTTATAGGTAGTATTTTATATAAATTAACTAAAAAAGAGAAATATTTTAAAAATTTTCTCAAAACCCTTGACATTTAAATAAAATTTGTCTATAATTCCCATCCATTTAAAGTATAATAACTTTTTATGATGGTGCTGGTGTAGCTCAGCTGGCTAGAGCAGCTGATTTGTAATCAGCAGGTCGGGGGTTCGAGTCCCTTCACCAGCTCCATAAATTTTATCAGTGTTTGACCAATAAACATTACGGTGAGTTATTCAAGTGGTTAAAGAGATCGGATTGTAAATCCGCCGGCTATGCCTTCGAAGGTTCAAATCCTTCACTCACCACCATGTTAACCGTATGCGGGCGTAACTCAGTGGCTAGAGTTCCTGCCTTCCAAGCAGGCTGTCGAGGGTTCGAATCCCTTCGCCCGCTCCAATATGGTATTTATTTGGGAGCTGATGTGAATTATTATATTTACAAAACTTCACATTACTTACATCAATCAAACATTCATAACAATTTTAAATTTATTAATGCTTCACTATGATAGCATCGCATTCGCTTTGTTAAACGTGTCCGTTAAACAATTACGCCCATATGGCTCAGGGGTAGAGCACTTCCTTGGTAAGGAAGAGGTCGTGAGTTCAAGTCTCACTATGGGCTCCACAACAAAAAACCTGTCAAGTATGGACATAAATAGTACAATGGTGTACTATTTATGTCCATATAGGTTAATATTGACTTAAGAACAATTGGGTATAATACTGCCTTTATTAAATATTTTACGCTAGGAGAATAGCATGGCTAAAGAAAAATTCGAACGAAATAAACCGCATGTTAACATCGGTACTATCGGTCACGTTGACCACGGAAAAACGACATTAACAGCTGCAATCACAATGTGTTTAGGGCTTAAAAATGGTCAAGCGACTATGGATTATGATCAAATTGATAATGCTCCAGAAGAAAGAGAAAGAGGAATTACAATTGCTACTTCTCACGTAGAGTATGAAACTGATGCTAGACATTATGCTCACGTAGATTGTCCAGGTCACGCCGATTATGTTAAAAACATGATTACTGGTGCTGCTCAAATGGATGGTGCTATTCTTGTAATTGCAGCAACTGATGGACCAATGGCACAAACGAGAGAGCATATCCTTCTTTCTAAACAAGTAGGTGTTCCTTACATCGTTATTTTCTTGAACAAAGAAGATCAACTTGATGATGAAGATAAAGAAGAGATGTTAGAGCTTGTAGAAATGGAAGTTCGTGAACTTCTTGAAGAATACGATTTTCCAGGTGACGATACACCAATCATCGCTGGTTCTGCATTCCAAGCACTTGAAGAAGCTAAAGCTGGTACAGAAGGTGAATGGTCAGCGAAAATTTTTGAACTTATGGACGCTGTAGATACTTATATTCCTGAACCAAAAAGAGAAAATGATAAAGATTTCTTGATGGCTATTGAAGATATCTTTACAATTCAAGGTCGTGGTACTGTTGTTACTGGTAAAGTAGATCAAGGTAAAGTATGTATTGGTGACGAAGTTGAAATCGTTGGTCTTAAAGATACACAAAAAACAACTGTAACAGGTGTTGAAATGTTCCGTAAGGAAATGGATTGTGGACTTGCAGGAGATAACTGTGGTGTTCTTATCCGTGGTATCGATAAAGAAGCAGTTCAACGTGGTATGGTTCTTTGTAAGCCAGGTTCAATCAACCCTCATACAGAGTTTGAAGCAGAAATTTATGTTCTTACTAAAGAAGAGGGTGGAAGACATACGCCATTCTTTAACAACTATAGACCACAATTTTATGTGCGTACTACAGATGTAACAGGTTCAGTTCAACTTCAAGAAGGTACAGAAATGGTTATGCCAGGGGACAATGTTAAAGTTAACGTTGTACTTATTGCACCAGTTGCTCTTGAACAAGGTACTAAGTTTGCTATTCGTGAAGGTGGTAGAACTGTTGGTGCTGGTGTTGTTTCTAAGATTATTGCATAGTTTAACATTTACGAGGGCTTAGGCTCTTGTAATTTTTATCATAGGAGATAAGATGAGAGAAACAGTTCACTTAGGTTGTGAGAAATGTACAAGACGTAATTATCACACGAACAAAAACAAAAAGACAACTACCGAAAAACTTGCTCTTAAAAAGTATTGTAAATGGTGTAAATGTCATACAATTCACAAAGAGATGAAGCTTTAAGCTAATCCTTTGTGTCTTCTAGGTATTATTCTATTCTTTTTAGAATATGCCTTTTTATTTTAATATCATTCTAGGCCAATAGCTCAGTTGGTAGAGCACTGGTCTCCAAAACCAGGTGCCGTGGGTTCGAGTCCCTCTTGGCCTGCCACAAAAAAAGGTAACAAATATGGGAAAAATTTCAACATTTATAGAAAACGCGCGAGCGGAGATACATAAAGTTATATTTCCAACAAAAATACAAGTAAGACAAGCATTTTTAGCAGTTATTCTAGTAGTCACTGTAATATCAATATTTTTAGCATTGGTAGACCTTTTAATGGGTGCAATTGTTAAAACAGCATTAGGAGCATAGTTTATGGCTTTTCAATGGTATGCAATTCAAACATATTCAGGATCTGAACAATCGGTAAAACGAGCAATCGAGCAATTGGTTCAAGATTATGGGATAGAAGAAAAAGTTGAACGTATTGTCGTTCCTACAGAAGAAGTCATAGAAGTTAAAAATGGTGAAAAAAAAATCACTGAACGTACACTTTATTCAGGATATGCTTTTGCACATATAGACCTTGATACTGACCTTTGGCACAAGATTCAATCTTTGCCACGTGTATCAAGATTTATTGGTGAGCAAAAGACTCCTACAGCTTTGGCAGCATCTGATGTCAAAAATATCTTAGATAAGATGGAGCAAAAATCTGCACCACGTCCTAAGGTAGATTTTGAAACAGGTGAAATGGTACGTATCGTAGATGGTCCATTCTCCAACTTTACAGGTATTGTGGAAGAGTATGATCTTAACCATGGAACATTAAGATTAAATGTTTCAATTTTTGGTAGAAATACTCCTGTAGAGATACTCTATACGCAAGTAGAAAAAATTCTCTAATTGCTAGTCTTTATATCTTATAGACTTAAAATAAAAAGATAGATATGACCAATTAATCTCAAAGGAAGAACAGATGGCAAAAAAAATAACTGAAAAGTTCAAAATGATGATTCCAGCAGGTGCCGCGAATCCATCACCACCAGTAGGTCCAGCTCTTGGACAACGTGGTGTAAATATTATGGAATTTTGTAAAGCATTTAACGAAAAAACAAAAGATAAAATGGGTTTCAAAATCCCTGTAATTGTAACTGTATATGCGGATAGAAGTTTCACATTTGAAACGAAACAACCACCAGCATCTGATTTAATCAAAAAAGCAGCAGGTATCAAAAAAGGTACAGATAATCCTATTTTAAATAAAGTTGGTTCTATCACTAAAGCACAACTTGATGAAATTATTGAACAAAAAATTGCAGATCTTAATACTAATGATAAAGAAATGGCAGTAAATATTATCGCTGGTTCTTGTAGAAGTATGGGTGTTGAAATCGTAGACTAGTCTTAGACTCGTTTTAGAATAAAGTTCAAAATTAATCTTAACCACATGATTTTAAAATGTGGGAGCATGAAAGCGGAGAAATAAAATGGCAAAAAAACCAAGTAAAAGAAGAGAAGCATTACTTAAAAAAGTAGATGTAACAAAAGCATATGGTATTGATGAGTCAATGAAAGTACTTAAAAGTCTTAAGTCTGCAAAATTTGATGAAACTGTTGAAATTGCATTAAACTTAAATGTTGACCCTAGACATGCCGATCAGATGATTAGAGGATCAGTTGTTCTTCCTAATGGAACTGGTAAAACAGTAAGAGTAGCAGTGTTTGCAAAAGATGCAAAAGCAGACGAAGCTAAAGCAGCTGGAGCTGACCTTGTTGGGGCTGCTGATCTTATTGAAGATATTCAAGCAGGTAAAATTGATTTTGATATCGTAATCTCTACACCTGACATGATGGGTGTTCTTGGTAAAGTAGCAAGAATCCTTGGACCAAAAGGGCTTATGCCTAACCCTAAAACAGGTACTGTTACAATGGATGTAACAAAAGCTGTAACCAATGCTAAAGGTGGACAAGTAAACTTTAGAGTAGACAAAAAAGGTAATATCCATGCTGGTATTGGTAAAATTTCTTTTTCTGAAGAAGCCATTAAAGAAAACCTTGTGAGTTTACTTGAAAAAATAAATAGAGCAAAACCTGCTTCTGCAAAAGGTAGATTCATCACAAATGGTGCTATCTCCTTAACAATGAGTCCTTCTATCACACTAGATACGACAGAACTTATGGACTTAAAATAATTATTTTATTTTAGTATGTTGTGACAGTTTTGTCACAACAGAATAGTTTCAATAAAAGATTAAAAAATTAAAATTTTATTGAGCCTATTTGGTACTCATACATCTTAGATTAAAGACAATAGGGGCGAGAGCTTAATAGATTTATGTGAAAGCATAAGCAGTTGGAATTTCCAACACCCTTTTAGAAATCGGAAGGAGAATATAGATGACTAGAACTAGAAAAGAAGAACTTGTTGCTCAAATGACAGCAGAATTTCAAGGAGCAGGTGCGATTATCGTTTGTGATTACAAAGGTATGAGCGTTGAAAAACTTGAAATTATAAGAAATCTTGCAAAAGCAGAAGATACAAAAGTACAAGTTATAAAGAATAAATTGGCACGAATTGCACTTAAAAATGCAGGATGTGAAGATGTCGAATTTACAGATACTAACCTTGTAATCTGGAGTGATTCACAAATTACACCATGTAAAATTGCTGACAATGCATCCAAAGATTTTAAAGAAACATTTTCAATTAAAACAGGTTTGATTGAATCAAAAATTGCTGATATGGCAACGATTAATGCAATGGCAACACTTCCTGATAGAGATACTCTTATTGGGATGCTTCTCAATGTTTGGAATGCACCAGTGCAGAACTTTACAATCGGAATGGATGCTCTTTCTAAGAAATTAGAAGAAGAAGCGTAGAGAAATAAGAGCCTTAGGGCTTTTTAATTAAAAATAAATATATTTAAGGAATTAATTATGGCAACAACTAAAGAAGATGTTCTTGAGTTTATCTCAAACATGTCAGTACTTGAGCTCTCAGAGCTAGTAAAAGAATTTGAAGAAAAATTTGGTGTATCTGCACAAGCAACAGTCGTTGCTGGTGGTGGAGCAGCAGCAGAAGAAGTAGAAGAGCAAACAGAGTTTGACGTAATTCTTACAGGTGCTGGTGAAAAGAAAATTAATGCAATTAAAGTTGTACGTGCTATCACAGGTCTTGGACTTAAAGAAGCAAAAGGTGCTGTTGAGGGTGTTCCAACAACACTTAAAGAAGCAGTATCTAAAGACGAAGCTGAAACGATTAAAAAACAAATCGAAGAAGCTGGTGCTACGTGTGAACTTAAATAAGTCTTTTGACTTATTTATGGAGACTAAGCCCTTTGGCTTAGTCTCACCCTACAGATATAGTTAAAAGCTATTCGGAGACATTTCATACCCTCCACGCATAGTTTCTTTGTGTATCTAAATAGGGTCATGCTTCATGACTCATAAAACGATATTAATCATTTAAACAATTATTAAACACTATTCCTAAGGACAAATATGCTAAATTCTTTGCATTCTGGTAACAGACTTCGTGTTGACTTTTCTAAAACACCAAGAGAAATTGAAATTCCAAACCTTCTTCAATTACAACAAAAAAGTTATGAAAACTTTTTGATGTTAGGAGAAAAAGATAGAAAAAACTCTACACTTGAAAGAGTCTTCCGTTCGGCTTTTCCTATCCATGACCAACAAAATAGAATTACACTTAACTATAAAAATTCTGAAATAGTCAAACCAAAATATACAGTGCGTGAGTGTATGGAAAGAGGACTTACCTATTCTGTCTCTTTAAAAATGAATATCTCTTTAACTATTTGGAATAGAGATGAAAAAACAGGCGAAAGAATTGACCCTAGAGAGATAAAAGAACAAGCCGTTTTTGTACGTGATATTCCTTTGATGACAGAGAGAACTTCTTTTGTTGTAAATGGTGTTGAGCGTGTTATCGTCAATCAACTTCACCGTTCTCCAGGGGTTATCTTCAAAGAAGAAGAGGGGACAACAGTAGGTTCACCTATGTTATACTCTGCTCAAATTATCCCTGACCGTGGTTCATGGTTGTATTTCGAGTATGATTCAAAAGAGATACTGTATGCACGTATCAATAAAAGAAGAAAAATACCAGTAACGATTCTTTTTAGAGCCTTAGATTATTCTAAAGATGATATTGTAAAACTTTTCTATACAACCAAAGAAATTACGATTAAAGACAATAGATTTTTAACTAAATTTGATGTTAATGACTTTTTGGGTAGAGCCGATTATGATGTTAAAGACATTGATGGTAAAACTATCGTAAATGCAGGAAAAAGACTCACAAAGAAAAAAGCACAAAAACTTGTAGAAGAGGGCTTAGAATGGATTGAATATCCTGTAGATGTTCTGATGGATAGACATTTAGCGACAGCTGTGATTGATCAAGAGAGTGGCGAAGTACTATATGATGTGGTAGCTCCTTTAGATGAAGCCAAACTCAAAAAGATGTTAGAACAAGGTATTGAAACCATTGATATTATCAATGACTTAGCAGATGGAGCAGACCGTTCTATTATCAATGCCTTTATCGCAGACCATGAGAGTCTTAGATTACTTAAGCAAACCGAAGAGATAGAAGATGAAAATATACTTTCAGCGATTCGTATCTATAAAGTGATGCGTCCAGGTGAACCAGTTACACCTGAAGCTGCAAAAGCATTCTTAAGACAACTTTTCTTTGACCCTGAGCGTTATGACCTTACTAAGGTAGGTCGTATGAAGATGAACCACAAACTAGGGCTTGATATTCCAGAGTATGCAACGGTTATTACCTCTGAAGACCTTATCAATACGGTAAAATACCTCATTAAAGTCAAAAATGGTCAAGGGCATATTGATGACCGTGACCACTTGGGTAACAGACGTATTAGAGCTATTGGTGAGCTTTTAGGTAATGAACTTCATAATGGTCTTATCAAGATGCAAAAAGCCATTAGAGATAAAATGACAACAGTTTCTGGTACACTTGATGAACTCATGCCTCATGACTTGGTAAACTCTAAAATGATTACCAATACTATCTTGGAGTTTTTCTCTTCAGGGCAACTTTCACAGTTTATGGATCAGACCAATCCACTCTCAGAAGTGACACACAAAAGAAGACTTTCAGCCCTAGGTGAAGGTGGTCTTGTCAAAGAAAGAGCAGGATTTGAAGTTAGAGATGTACATCCTACGCATTATGGTCGTATCTGTCCTATTGAGACGCCAGAGGGTCAAAATATTGGACTTATCAATACACTAGCAACGTATTCCAAAGTAAATGAACATGGATTTATTGAAGCCCCTTATAAAGTGGTCAAAGATTGTCAAGTGATGGATGAGATTGTGTATATCACTGCCACACAAGAAGAGGATAAATGTATTGCTCCTGCTTCGACTGTAGTAAGTGAAGATGGGCATATTGTTGAAGAGCTTATCGAAACACGTCTTAATGGTAATATTGAACTTAATGATGCCAAACGTGTGGATTTGATTGATATTTCTCCGTTGATGATTTCTGGTTCTGCTGCGGCTCTTATTCCTTTCTTGGAACACGATGATGCCAACCGTGCATTGATGGGTTCAAACATGCAACGTCAAGCTGTGCCTTTGCTCAAAACAGATGCACCAGTGGTTGGTACAGGTATGGAAGCTATCGTATCTCGTGATGCATGGGAATGTGTCAAAGCAAAAAGAGCAGGTACGGTAGAGAAGATTGATGCTAAAAATATTTATATTATGGGTGAAGATGAAAGTGGTGTATTTATAGACCACTATCCACTCGAAAAGAATATGAGAACCAACCAAAATACAACCTTTACACAAACACCTATTGTAAAACTAGGCGATAAAGTAACTGCCAAACAAGTTATCGGTGATGGTGCAAATATGGATCAAGGGGAATTGGCCATTGGTAAAAATATCATGGTAGCCTTTATGCCTTGGTATGGATATAATTATGAAGATGCGATTGTTATCTCTGAAAAGATTTTGATAGAAGATACCTTTACTTCTGTGCATACGTATGAGAAAGAAGTAGAAGCTAGAGAGCTTAAACATGGTACAGAAGAGATTACTAGAGACATTCCTAATATCCGTGAAGATGAGTTACTGCATCTTGATGAATCAGGAATTGTATCCATGGGTACGTATGTCAAACCTGGTATGATTTTGGTAGGTAAAGTTTCTCCAAAAGGTGAGATAAAACCTACACCAGAAGAGAGACTTTTACGTGCTATCTTTGGTGAAAAAGCAGGGCATGTGGTCAATAAATCACTCTATTGTCCTGCTTCTATGGAAGGTGTGGTTGTTGATATCAAAGTCTTTACTAAAAAAGGCTATGAAAAAGATGCACGTGCTATCCAAGCCTATGAAGAAGAAAAAGGTATCTTAGATGGAGATCATCATGATCAGTTATTGATGATAGATAGAGAGGCAATCTTACGTATTGCCCATTATCTAGGAAGTCAGGCATTGAGTAAAGATGTGACTATCGCTGAAGAAGAGTACAAAGTAGGAGACATCATACCTGAAGAGATTATCAAAGGTGTGAATAGATTTGCCTTAGGTGGTGTGGTACAGTCGTATTCATCAGAGGTACAAAATGAGTATGAAAGCCTTAAAAATTATTTCTTAAAACAGAAGAAAAAACTTAAAAATGCACATGAAGAGAAACTTATCGTACTTGAAAAAGATGATATTCTTCCTTCAGGTGTAACAAAATTAGTCAAGATTTATATTGCTACAAAGCGTAAGCTTAAAGTCGGAGATAAAATGGCTGGTCGTCACGGAAACAAAGGTATTGTTTCTAATATCGTACCAGAGATTGATATGCCATATATGGAAGATGGACGTGCTGTAGAGATTATCCTTAATCCTCTAGGTGTTCCATCTCGTATGAACATCGGACAAATTCTTGAAGTGCATTTAGGTCTTGTAGGTAAGAGACTAGGAGAGCAAATTCAAGTCATGTTTAATGAAAAACAAGAGACTTTCATCCAAGATCTTAGAGCCAAGATGATAGCGATTGCTGATGTGGCAAAACTCATGAAGGGTAAAGAAGTCTTGACTGCTATGAGTGATGAAGATTTACTTAAATATGGTAGAGATTGGTCAACAGGTGTCAAATTTGCTGCCCCTGTATTTGAAGGTACGAACCAAACTGAGTTTGATAAATTGTTTGAAATGGCAAAGATTGACAGTGATGGTAAAATGGTATTATTTGATGGGAAGACGGGTGAACAGATGATTGAACGTGTGAACGTTGGGTATATGTACATGCTAAAACTCCATCACCTTGTGGATGAAAAAGTCCATGCACGTTCCACAGGACCATATTCATTGGTAACACAACAACCAGTCGGTGGTAAAGCACTCTTTGGTGGACAAAGGTTTGGAGAGATGGAAGTATGGGCATTAGAAGCGTATGGTGCATCACATACCCTTAAAGAGATGTTGACGATTAAATCTGATGATGTTGAAGGTCGTGCCAAAGCATACAAAGCGATTACCAAAGGTGAGTCTGTACCAGAATCAGGTGTTCCTGAGACGATGTTCGTTCTTACTAAAGAGCTTCAAGCCTTAGGGTTAGATACAGAACTATATGAGAGTAAAAAAGAAGTGGAGGGTGAAAATGAGTAAGTTTTTAGAGAATTTAACACTAATTGATCTTAACAGTGAAGAGAGACCAAAGGATATAGCAGCACTACAATTAAGGGTTGCTAGTCCAGAAAAAGTACTTTCATGGTCTTATGGTGAAGTAAAAAAACCAGAAACGATTAACTACCGTACACTTAAACCTGAAAGAGATGGACTTTTTTGTGCCAAAATTTTTGGTCCTATTCGAGACTATGAGTGTCTTTGTGGTAAATACAAAAAGATGCGTTATAAAGGCGTAGTCTGTGAAAAATGTGGGGTTGAAGTTACATCTTCTAAAGTAAGAAGAAACCGTATGGGTCACATTGACCTTATTGCTCCTGTGGCACATATTTGGTATGTCTCTTCATTGCCTTCACGTATTGGTACACTTTTGGGTGTAAAGATGAAAGATTTAGAGCGTGTACTTTATTATGAAGCATATATTGTAAAATCAGCAGGAGAAGCATCGTATGATAGCGAAGGTACAAACCTTGTAGCAAAATATGATGTATTGAATGAAGAACAATATCAGCAAATAGAACAACGTTTTGGAGATACAGGATTAGATGCTAGAATGGGTGGAGAAATTGTCCAAGAGCTTCTAGCTGACCTTGACTTGGTAGAAATGTTTAATCAACTTAAACTTGATATCCAAGCCACTAAATCAGAAGCAAAAAGAAAGACTATTGTAAAACGTCTTAAAGTCATTGAAGCATTTTTACACTCAGGAAATCGTCCAGAGTGGATGATGCTTACACAACTTCCAGTGCTTCCACCTGATTTACGACCACTCGTAAGCCTTGATGGTGGTAAATTTGCTGTCTCTGATGTCAATGACCTGTACAGAAGAGTCATCAACCGTAACCAACGTCTTAAACGTCTAGTAGAACTTGATGCACCAGAAATCATCGTAAGAAATGAAAAGCGTATGCTTCAAGAAGCTGTGGATGCCTTGTTTGATAATGGTAGACGTGGAAATGCTGTAAAAGGTGCAAACAAAAGACCACTTAAATCACTCTCCGAAGTGATTAAAGGTAAAACAGGACGTTTTAGACAAAACCTTCTAGGAAAACGTGTCGATTTCTCTGGACGTTCTGTTATTGTTGTTGGACCAGATTTACGTATGGATCAATGTGGACTACCTAAGATTATGGCGATTGAGCTATTTAAGCCTCATCTTATGGCAAAACTCGAAGAAAAAGGGTATGCTACTACGCTGAAACAAGCCAAAAAAATGATAGAGAAAAAAGAGAATGAAGTATGGGAATGTTTGGAAGAAGTGGTTGAAAACTATCCAATCTTACTAAACCGTGCGCCAACGCTTCACAAACTTTCTATCCAAGCCTTTCACCCACGTTTGATTGAAGGTAAAGCGATTCAATTACATCCACTTGTCTGTTCTGCGTTCAACGCCGACTTTGATGGGGATCAAATGGCTGTACATATCCCACTTTCAGATGAAGCGATAGCCGAAGCAAAAGTCTTGATGTTGGCTTCTATGAACATTTTACTTCCAGCTTCTGGTAAAGCGATTGCCGTACCTTCACAAGATATGATTTTGGGTCTTTATTATTTGACACTAGAAAAAAATGATGTTAAAGGTGAGCATAAACTTTTTGCAAATGTAGAAGAAGTTGAAATTGCTTTTGAACAAAATGCACTAGATTTAAATGCACGTATTAGAACCCTCATTGATGGACGTATTGCTAAATCAACTGCAGGAAGATTGATTTTGAAATCAATTATTCCTGATTATGTACCTGAAAAATATTGGAATAAAATACTTAAGAAAAAAGACATCGGTACTTTGGTTGACTACATTTATAAAATAGGTGGTGTTTCTGAAACTGCAGGTTTCCTAGATGACCTTAAGGATATGGGTTTCAAGTATGCAACTAAAGTGGGTGTTTCAATCTCTATTGATGATATTAAAATTCCAGAAATGAAAGTAGGTCATGTACTCACTGCCAAAGATGATGTAAAAGAAATTCAACGTCAATACTCTGGGGGACTTCTTACCGACCAAGAGCGTTACAACAAAATTATTGATATTTGGACAGATGCGAACAACCAAATTGCAGAAGGTCTTAGAACTTTAATTAAAAATGATAAAGATGGATTTAACTCCGTACACATGATGGCAGATTCTGGGGCTAGGGGTTCAGCTGCTCAGATTAGACAGCTCTCAGGTATGAGGGGTCTTATGGCAAAATCAGATGGTTCTATTATTGAAACACCGATTACTTCAAATTTCCGTGAAGGTCTAAATGTACTTGAATACTTTATTTCAACACACGGAGCAAGAAAAGGTCTAGCAGATACAGCACTTAAAACTGCCAATGCTGGTTACTTAACAAGAAAACTGATTGATGTTGCTCAAAATGTAAAGATTGCCGTGACTGATTGTGGTACACATGAAGGTGTGGAAGTATCTGATATTGTTGTGGGTAATGAAATGATTGAACCACTCTCAGATAGAATCTATGGTAGAGTCTTAGCCGAAGCCATTATCGACCCTATCACTTCTGAAGTACTCGTATCTGAAGGTACAATGATAGATGAAGAGACGACTGTCAAGGTACAAGAAGCAGGGGTACGTTCTGTAGTGATTAGAACACCATCTACGTGTAAGACAGACAAAGGTATCTGTGCTAAATGTTATGGTCTAAATATGGCAGATAACAAAGTCGTCAAACGTGGGGAAGCAGTTGGTGTTATCGCGGCTCAGTCTATTGGAGAGCCTGGAACGCAACTGACACTTCGTACCTTCCATACAGGTGGTACAGCCACAGCAGGAAAAGAAGAGCGTTCAGTCATTGCCACAAAAGAAGGTTTTGTAAGATACTATAACCTCAATGTCTATAAAAATACAGAAGAAAACCTTATCGTTGCAAACAGAAGAAATGCTGGTATCTTATTGGTTGAACCTAAGATTAAAGCAGTTATCTCTGGTAAGATTTCTATCATTGTCGTGCATGATGAGATAGTCGTTTCTGTTATCGCTAAAGGTAAAGATGAAGTCAAGTATAACCTTAGAAAAACAGAAGTAGCGAAGTCAAATGAACTTGCAGGTGTAGGTGGAAAGGTAGAAGGAAAACTCTTCTTGCCTTTAACTCATGGAGACAGTGTAAAAGAGGGTGACTCTATCGTTGAAGTCATTAACGAGGGTTGGTCTGTACCATCGCGTATCCCTTTTGCTTCTGAACTCAAAGTTGAAAATGGCGCACCTGTGACACAAGAAGTGATTTCTGAGTCTAAAGGTGTGGTAAAATACTTCTTGCTTAAAGGGGATTACCTTGAAGCACATAAAGAGAGTAAAGTGGGTGAAAAAGTTGTTGAAAAAGGACTTTTTGCTGTGGTTGTTGATGAAAACAATAGAGAAGCAGCCAGACATTATATCTCAAGAGGTTCTGTCCTTAAGATAAATAATGATGCCGTCATCGCTAGAGGAGATGTCATCTCAGCCCCAGAGACATCATCACAAGTGGTCATCGCTGAATGGGACCCTTACTCAGAACCAATTATCGCAGAGCAACAAGGTACGTTGAAGTTTGAAGATATTATCCCAGGGGTAACAGTCGTCGAGCAATTTGATGAGATTACAGGAGATACACGACTCGAACTTAATGAGTATATCCCCGCAGCCTATAAACCAGCAATTATTCTTGCTACAGAAGACGGAGAGTTGATTCGTTATCAGCTTGAACCAAAGTCGAGTTTATTTGTCAACGATGGGGATACGATTAACATTGCAGATATTTTGGCTAAGACACCAAAAGCAGCGATTAAGTCACAAGATATTACAGGGGGTCTTCCTAGAGTTTCTGAACTCTTTGAAGCAAGACGTCCTAAAGATATTGCACTGATTGCTCAAATTGATGGTGTGGTAAGCTTTGGTAAACCATTACGTGGTAAAGAGAGACTTATCGTATCAGGTGACAATGGTCAAATGACAGAACAGTTTGTGGATAAAAATAAATCACCATTAGTTAATGTCGGCGAATATGTACATGCTGGTGAAAAACTAACCGATGGTATCATCTCTAGTCATGACATTTTAGCCTCACTAGGTGAGAAAGCATTGTATGAATATATCGTCTCAGAAGTACAAATGGTATACCGTCGTCAAGGGGTTAATATCTCAGATAAACATATCGAGATTGTTACCTCACAGATGATGAGACAGGTTAAAGTAGTTGAATCTGGTGATTCAAGATTTATCGCAGGAGATATTATCTCACGCCGTAAGTTCCAAGAAGAGAATGAATCTGTGATTAAGCTAGGGGGAGAGCCATCTATTGCTGAGCCACTTCTTATTGGTATCACACGTTCAGCAGTTGGCGCTGATTCTATCATCTCTGCTGCATCGTTCCAAGATACGACTAAGGTATTGACTTCTGCATCTATCGCAGGTACAGTTGATGTCTTAGAAAACTTGAAAGAAAATGTTGTTATTGGTCGTCTCATCCCAGTAGGTACTGGTATGATAGACAATGAAGATATTATCCTTACTCCTGCTTCAGAGTAGGGTTGACTCTCTACCCATCGTTATGATGGGTAGTTGATACTTATTTTATAAAAACTTCTTCTGCATTTTTAGGTGCTGTAAATACAAAATCACTCTTACTGATACTAGACGCTTTTTTCCAATGAATGGTGGTTGCTTTATAGGCATGAATCTTACTTGTTTTATCTATAATTCGGTAATGCTTCACACGAGGTATCTCTCCTGTAGTAATCCAAACATGTACCTCTTTAGATTTATTTGCAAAAGCAATATAATGACAGGCTTCTCCTGCTACATCCATGATACCAAAATTTTTGTTACGTGTAAACTTAATACGCTTTCCCATATTGCTATAGATAAGTTGTGCCAAGGGTGATTGAATTTCATATCTCTCAAAAAGATTGTCTAAAGCATCTTCGATACTCTTGGGTGTTTTTATCTTTACGTACATATTTTTATCATAATCATACACAGTATATTGACCATTATTAAGGTAATTATCTCGATGTTTTATATCCCCTTTGATATTCACACGTAATTGATTGGGGCGATTGACCTTCACTGAGACTTGGTGCTTGTTTGTCCCCTCATCTGAATGATTGACAATGGTTGCATCAAACGCATAGTTTTGATAACTGTCTATCACACTATAGGTCTTTTGGGCAATCTCTTTGGGGCTTAGTGTTTGTGCTAAAAGAATCGTGCTACTTAGTACGATAGTGAGTCCTGTAGCGAGTAAAAGTTTTTGTGCTGATTTCATAATCAAGTTCCTTTAAAATATTTTTTGTGTGGCTAATAGATGTTTAGATTACTGTGAAGCACTAGATGCAACAGCAGCACCGACAATCATACCTGCTACAACGGCTGCTCCATTATTATGATTATGGTAACTACCTCCACCATAGTACCGTCCTCCACCATGGTGAACATTGACATTCACGTTACGATTACGGTTCACATTACGGTTACGGTTTACATTACGGTTACGGTTTACATTTCTATTTCGATTTCTAGCTTCTGCTGTATTAAAAATGGAGATACTCACCTCAAATCCCTCTGAGACTAAGGGATTGACACTTTTAAGACTAACCGATGGTGAAAAAAGTCCTACACCTAAGGCAACAATAGCAAACTTCGCTATAAAGTTATTTTTAATTTTCATGTTTTTTCCTTTTTGATACATATTAAATACCCTTATAGTATAGCATGAAATAAGAAGATATATTAAGGCATAGCATTTGAAGCGTAGGGGACTTTCTTTTGTTGTATCACTAGGTTACGTAATGATTATCTCATTTTATCTCTTTTAAAACCCAAAAACCCAAATTAAAACCAGTTTTTCAAGTTTTAAAGAATGACACGCCTATCTATGAAATCCAAGCCAAGGCTTCTTTAACCTCAGACACTTCAAAGTGCTTTTCTCCAATACCTAGCATCTTTGCAAATTGACTATCAACAAGAATAAGCCATTTCCATACCACACTGTCTGTAACGATAGCAATCTTATCAAAGCGTTTGACATGCTTCATCAACCACTTTATATCTTCCCATCCTGCCTCTGTCCCCCATGAAGCATTTTCTCCCAAAATAATCATCACAGAAACGCTTTCATATCTCTCTAACACTGCCTCAAGTTTGGCTATCCATCGCTGTTCTTCTTCTAAACTCACTTTCCCTTGTATCTCAAACGCCAAAACTGAACCTTGACTCTCTGCTAATTCTTTTATCATTTCTTGTCCTTTTTAATTTAATCAATCAACCACAAAATAGATTTTGTACCATAGACCTCTTTTGGTTGGGACTCCCAATCTTTCTTGGCTAACCAATTTCGTAGAGAGGCTCTTTGTTTTTTTTCTATAATATTTTGCATCTCTTTATATCCTTCATACATTTTAGTACGAGGAATAGCTTTTTGTACAAAAAGTTCACAATAAATCGCTGTAACACTTTGATATAAAATCTCTTTTTGATACATCTCTCTGTAGTGCTTACGAACAAATCGTGCTTTATCTTTTAAGATATACTTTCTTGAAGAACTCTTCCATAAGCCTTGCATTTTTTATCCTAGGATATTATAAATTTTCTCAAATGAGAAGAAATACCCTAATGGTCAAAATAGCCTTTATTATTTAATAATATTTTCATTTTTCCTTCCTCCACCAAACAACCAATCCACCCAACAAAACCAACACCCCAAGAATCTGCATCCAAGTAGAGTAAATATACTACAATTTAAAAAACATCCAATCTTTTTTAGGGAATTTTTGAAACCCAATATCTTTATATATTTTTTCTAGTCTTTGACTATCAGGGAGCAAAACCAAAGACCTTAGACCTACTTTTTCTTGTATCTCTTTGGCTATTTCAATGGCAAATTCAATGAGATAAATAGATGTTTTTGTATTCTCTAATACTTCTAAACTGACACCTCTATAGAGCTTGTTTACAAATAAATAATCCACTTGCAACGAAGGAAGAGAATCAATAGAAGTGACAGATAAAGCAATAAACCCAAGCGTTTTTTCTTTGTTCATTAAAACATATAAAACACTACTAGACTTTAAAACCCTTTTACAAATATCCTTTATAAAAATGCTTTCTCTCTGTCCTTGTTCAGCATCATTCGTACATTCCACATCAGATAATATTTTGATATGAAGTTGATATGAAGTTGATAGGGAGCATTTTTTGAAGTATATTTTTTAAATTTTAACAAGTTATACTATTTTATACTTTCTTGAAGTAGCTCTTTTGATAAGCTTTTTATTTACAGGAGCATTTTCAAAAATTTTTCTCTCTTTTGATGTTAATTTCTTAGGTGGGGAAACATACACCACTTTATTATTTACAATAATCAATCCCATAACAATACTCCTTAAATAGATTTTTATAAGACATAATATCTTTTTTTTAGTAGGAACCTTTTTTTGTTTGTTGTATAGTATATCTAAGCCATAAATAATTTATGCTAAAATCTATCTACACTATATATATCCAAGGAATTTTTATGTCTCACTTCAAATTATTGACCAGACTCTCATTTGTTAGCTTTGCTTGTTTAGCTGTGTATGCTAATACTCCTTCTGATGACTTCATCATAGAAAAAGAAAACAAAACCATAGAAGCCATACTCAAAGCAGATGAAAACATAGGCACAAGAAGCAACAAAAGCCTAAACGAAGAAAAGACATTAGCCATGCTTTGTGTTGTCACAAATTTTATTTTGAGTGAAAAGGAAGAAGTGCTTGACCAACCAACAGAATTTAATGTGACATATATAGCAAGTAATAACCCAGGAACAGGAACGCCAATAGTGACTCCATCCGGAACGATTACCAGCCCCGACCAAAAAATCGAATACATCGAAGTAAACGGATTTAGAATTAATATTAATGAACATCAACATACTTTTTTAGGGGGGAGTTTTAATGGAAATACTTTAAATATTGATGTGAAATTAGAAGGAAAAGCTGTTTTAGAAAATTACTCAGCGTAATAATAAAAAAATTCTGGAATTTTTCCAGAAAAAATGTGAGAAAGTATCGTGAGGAAGTGAGAAATTGTTTTTTTAACCCAAGTGAAGTATGAGTATAAATACTAGAGAAAGTAAAACGGAAAAAACAGGAGATGATTTAGGAAATGAGATAAAAATCAATCCGTAGGGGCGAACCCATGTGTTCGCCCTTAGATAGAACCTAACCTTCAATAGAAAAGGCTCAGGCGTTAAAAATACACTTTTTACAAATCTCACTATCTCCCATCCCCATTCCAAGCCAAAAAAAGCTATAATCCCCCGTACCCTTTTTCGGTAAATGGGGTAGTGTTCTTCTTTTCATATTGAGTGGGTGGGCTTGAAGCTACGATGCTTTGGCATAGGCAGGGTTATCTCATTGGAAAGGGTACGATATGGAAACATTATTTAGCGTACTGTTTTTGATACTTGGAAGTATGAGAGTTACGATTATGTGGCTTAATTACAAAGAGTGTAAGAAGCACAAGGACACAGACAAAAACTAAATGTTTAGTCTCACAAGATATAGGAAGCGACAACTTCCTATATTTCTGTGTACCCTTTCCATTATTCTACACAAGAAACTTTAAAATAAGATAAAAATAGGAATGCTACTTCTTCCTCCTCCACCAAAAAATCAATCCAAGCAACAGCAATAAACCCCCAAAAACCTGCACCCAAGCAGAGACCAAAATACTCTTATTCACTATCTTATTATGCATCTCATTATCCACTTTCACCCCTGCATATTTCGCAGTATGCACGAGCAATGAAACGGCTAAGTCTTCATTTGGCATCTCTTGGTGACAGCTCAAACACGCACCAGATCTATCTAATTTATCTCTTGTTTCTGAGTCCAAAGCTTGTGAGAGTTTCCAATGGTTTCCTACTGTTTGTACTTGTGTGCCGTTTTCGTCTATCATTACTGAGAAATCGTGTTTTAGGTTTGGGTATGGCAGGGATTTGTTCGTCTGTGCCTTTGACTAATAGGCGTTTTTGTGCGTCCATGAGGTCAACGATGGTGGTTTTGCTTTGGTCTGCGAAGTATTTACCTCCGTTGATGCCTTTTCCTTGGGCTTTTAGGGTGCTGTGACAAGATTCACAAGTGCGTGATTTTTTGCTGATGGTGTGAGGTTGTACGGGTGACATTACGATGGAGTTTATGCCGTCTTTTGGTACAGGCATTGTGCCATTGTTTTCTACGCCTTGAAGTTTGAAGATATGGTTTTGTAAAAGCGTATTTCCCTCTTTGCCAATGACTGTGAGTGAGACTTGACAGCCTGGGATAGTCGGCGATACGCGTCCTTCTCCATTTTGGCTAAGTGCTGGGTCTTCCCACCTAAGATAACTTCGTGTTTCGGTGACTTTACCATCTACTAGAAACTCTTTTAGGCTATCTACATCGCCTGTTTTACCATTGACATGGTGCTTTGTAACCACTCACCCCTATCTAACAGTCAAACCTTAACCCAAACTTCCTAAAAAACACCAACCCCAGAAATGACATCCCTCAAAGCGTTAAATTCATTCAAGCCTCTCTTGCGAGAGGTATCCACAATAGAACAAATTAGATTTAGGTACAATTATCTATAAATCTTTACTCTTTCATAATTGCTTTATCTCTTGCTAATGGTAATGATAGAACCCTAAATCCTAAATTGCTATCCATCGTCAAAGCATTCCTCATAATAGCATAAATATCCTCTGTACTCATATTATCATCAAGTACCCAAACACATGAGAATTTTTCTACCGTCTCAATATCAGAGCAAAAACTTTGGCTTCTATAAGAAGCTAGTTTACACATAAATATTCTTTTTTATCCATTGAAGAAAGTGTTACAGCATTTCTTATAGTGTCTTCAATTCTTGCAAATAGTTCATCTTCTAGCTCACCTTTATACTGTAAATAACCATCATTCCAAGCTTCTTCTATTTTATCTTGATGTTCATGGGTAATGTTTTTTAAATCAATAATTGTTTTTTTGAAAAAGTATTTACTTTCACCCACTTCAATAATTACCGTATCAATAAGATTATCAGTGTTTGTATAATAATGACTTTCTACTTGTGAAGTTGGGAGAACAATATTAATTGGATAATCATTTACCATACAATTTAAAGTAACCCAATATTTATTACGTTCTCCTCCATCTTTAAAACTATAGTCTTCCCAATAATATATAGAGCCTCTCTTTATATGAAGATAATCATCAAAATTCACAATAAATTATTGCTCCACTTTATACATACCAAAATTATCTCCAAATGATGTTTTTTCTTTATATAAATAATTAATAAATTTTCTATCTTCCATATTATCAACCATATTATATAGTGAAATAGGTTGCCTCATATCTACAGATTTCCAAGCTCTTGTTTTATGGGAGAGTTCTGATATATCTTCTGTATTCATAGTTTTAAATTCATCCACTACGTTTTCTAAGATTTCTATTTCTGATATACTCAAAAAATCTTTGTCATATCGTATGTTATCATTAGCTTGAAAGTGATACATTTTATTATTATTAGAAAGCAATTTTGTTTTAATTTCAAGATAATGATTAATAATCTTTGCTTCTTCTTCATATTCTAATGAATATCCTATATTCTGACGCAAAGATAAAGCATCACCTAAAAGGGCATTCGTAGATTCTGGAACGGGCCCATGTCTAAGCTTTGTATAGGGAGTATTAAAAATTGTTTTCTTATATTTTTCAAGATGATATTTATCTGCATAGAAAAGTAATTTCATAAGTTTTACTCGTCCAAAATATTGCATATCATGTTCAAGAAAAAAAAGAATAGTTTGTGCTATTTTATATATATCTTTATATTGTCTGTTATATCTCATCTATCTATCTCCTTTCTTGCAACTTTTCTATATAATCTATGATTTTAACATTTTTATATTATATCAAAAATACCATTTAAAGTATCATTATTTCCCTCTCCTCCACCAAAAAACCAACCCACTCAACAAAACCAAACCCCCAAAAACCTGCACCCAAGCACTCACCAAAACACTCTTATTCACAATCACATTATGCATCTCATTATCCACTTTCACCCCTGCATATTTCGCAGTATGCACGAGCAATGAAACGGCTAAATCTTCGTTTGGCATCTCTTGGTGACAGCTCAAACAAGCTCCACTTCTATCTAGTTTATCTCTTGTTCCTTTGTCCAAGGCTTGGGAGAGTTTCCAGTGGTTTCCTACTGTTTGTACTTGTGTGCCGTTTTCGTCTATCATGACTGAGAAATCGTGCTTTAGGTTAGCAATGGCAGGGATTTGTTCGTCTGTGCCTTTGACGAGTAGGCGTTTTTGTGCGTCCATGAGGTCAACGATGGTGGTTTTGCTTTGGTCTGCAAAGTATTTGCCTCCGTTGATGCCTTTTCCTTGGGCTTTTAGCGTGGTATGACAGCTTTCACAAGTCCGTGATTTTTTACTGATGGTGTGAGGTTGGACGGGGGACATGACAATGGAGTTTATGCCGTCTTTTGGTACAGGCATTGTGCCGTTGTTTTCTACGCCTTGGAGTTTGAAAATGTGATTTTGTAAAAGCGTATTTCCGTCTTTGCCAATGACAGTGAGAGAGACTTGACAACCTGGGATAGTCGGCGATATGCGTCCTTCTCCATTTTGGCTGAGTGCTGGGTCTTCCCATCGTAAATAGCTCCGTGTTTCGGTGACTTTGCCATCTACTAAAAAGTCTTTTAAGCTATCTACATCTCCAGTTTTTCCATTGACGTGGTGCTTGGATGCTTCCAAATAATCGGGGTTTTGATTGCCATTGGAATAATCAATTTTGACATGACAACCATAACATTGAGGGGCCCAAGTAGCGTGACAAGTGTAACATTCCAATTTGTCCGTATGGGCTTGGATTTGATCCATGGCTACCAAGCCTTCTTTAGAGATTTTGTTCTCTTTTTTGAGAAGTTTGAGAGGTTTGAGTTCTACATCTTTTCCCGAAGAGAGGTGCATGATGATTTTGTCTCCATGACGCACAGCTTTGGTCAGGGGATTACCACGAGCAGAGAGCAAAAAGCCATCGCCTTTATCTTTTGGGATTGCTCCTTGTTTGAGATATTCGGCTAGAGTATTCGTTGTGCCTCTTGCTTTTCCTGTTTTGGGTTTGGTGGCAAATTCATCAGAATATCCCAAAGGCAATTCCCACGGATACTTTTGTGTCGTCCCATGACAATCTTGACACTCTATCTCCACAGCCCCCAAATTTGCCCCACGAAAGAAGCCATCGCCGTGCATATCATTAGAAGTATGGCAATCTTGACAAAGCATTCCTTTTGAATAATGTATATCCTCAGTGAGGTGCAAATAGCGTTTGGTATGAAGCTTGGGCTGACCGTTTCCTTGGTCGTCAAAGGTGGCTTGATAGTTGGTTTCCATTAGCCCTTGGTAGCTCACCCCTATGCGTTTCCCACGGTTATGACAAGTCGTACAAGTCTCTACTGGAATACCTGAATAGTTGATGTCGTGAACACTTACTTTGACCTTGCGTGACGATTGAATGGAATGCACAAGCATGTGACCATCTTCTTTTTTGGAAATACTCTTGTCTTTGCCTTCATACAGTCCTGCGTTGGAGTACGGCACATGACAAGACGCACAGCCAATGCCTCTATAATCTCCTCTTCGCTTTCGCCCTTGCCCTCCCGTATGACAACGCAAACATTCTTGACGCAGATAAGTATAGACTGATAGGGTTGGGTCAATTTCTATCTCTTCGGCTGTAGGTGCTTGGGGTAGTTCTTTTGTCTTGTCCAAAAAGCCTTGGGGTTCAAGTCTCTTCAGTGCGTCCATGTAGTTTTGGTAGCTTTGTGTGCCTAAGCGTTTGTGTGGGTCGGGGTTTTTTCCTCCAAAATTTGTATAAGTATGCTTATATCCCTCTTTTGCCCCAAATCCCCACAATGCCCCATGAATTTTGCCTTGTTCTGTTGCCATAAGATTGTTTTCTTGGGCTGATACTTGGTTTTGATGACACATACCACAAGTATTTTTGTTTATCCACGGACTCGCAGGATAAGGATAAAATGCCTTTGGTCCTTCATGGTCTTTGAAATAACTTAGTGTACCTTGATGGGCTTTTTCTTTTGTGGTCTCAGTAGGAGAACCTCCATGACAAATGATACAATCATTGCCTTTTGCCCCTGCCTCATCGGCTTTATGCAAAATAGCTTTCATCATTTCAGAATCTCTATCACGAATATCTTCTACACCTTCGTGACAGACGATACAGCCATTGTCTAATTGGGCAAAGAGATACGCCGAAGATAAGAGTAAAAGAATAATAATTTTTTGCATTTTGAACGCTCCAAGAGAAAAGTTGTGTATTATAACAAATATTCATAGTAGATTTACACGATTATGTTATAATTTTCTAAACTTTAAAACAAAAATGGATATACCTATGAAAAAAATTGTACTATTTATTATGATTGCACTCTTTACATTTACTCATGCTAGAGTTGTAGATGCCATTGCTATGGTGGTAGAGGGTGAGCCTGTGACAACTGCTGAGATACGAGCTATACGGACACAAATGGGTGTTTCTAAGAAAAAAGCTATTGATATTCTTATCCAAGATAGACTTCAAAAATCTGCGATGAGAGATATTGTCATTGATGAAGCACTGATTGATGGGAAAGTCAAAGAAATTGCTTCTCAAAACAATATTAGTGTCGCTAAAATGCAAAAAGTTTTGAAATCACAAGGGACTTCATGGAGTAAATACCGTGGGTCTATTAGAGAATCAATGAAAAAAGAGAAATTTTTTAAAAATAATATCTTAAGGTCTATCCCTACACCTACAGAAGATGAACTAAAACTCTACTATAAACAACATAGAAAAGAATTTTTCATCCCTAAGAGTATCAGTCTTATTGAGTATTCTACACCGACAATGAAAGAGATGAAAAAGTTTTTGTCTACTAAAAAGACTAAAGGCATTAAAAGTAAATGGATGAAGAAGCAAAGCAAAAATTTGGATCCTACGATGCTTCAAAGTCTGTTACAAACACAAAACAATTCTTTCACCCAACCTTTTAATGCAGGAGACCGTATCATTACCTATAAAGTACTTTCTAAAAATGGAAAATCGCCTATGCCTTTTGATGTGGCTAGACCCGCAATCACCAATAAATGGAAAAGAGCACAGCAAGGTAAAATACTCAAAGATTACTTTGAAAAGCTCAAAACCAATGCTGATGTACAGTATTTAAGATAAGGAAAAAATATGGGATTAAAATCTGATAAATGGATACGCGAGAAATCAATCAACGAAGCAATGATAAGTCCTTTTTGTGAGGGTCTTGTTGGAGAGGGTGTAGTCTCTTATGGACTTAGCTCTTATGGCTATGATATTCGTGTGACCGATGAATTTAAAATCTTTACCAACATTAACGCAGAAGTAGTAGACCCCAAAGATTTTAATGACAATAACGTTGTGGATTTTAAAGGCGATATTTGTATCGTGCCACCGAATTCTTTTGCTTTAGCTAGAACCATAGAGTACTTCAAAATGCCCAAAGATACCTTGGCGATTTGTTTAGGCAAAAGTACCTATGCACGATGTGGTATCATCGTAAATGTCACACCATTTGAACCAGGGTTTGAGGGGCATATCACGATAGAAATATCTAACACTACTCCACTACCTGCTAAGATATATGCCAATGAGGGTATCGCACAAGTGCTATTTTTGCAAGGAGATGAAGCCTGTGAGACTACGTATGCAGATAGAAAAGGTAAGTACCAAAATCAAATGGGGATTACCTTACCTCGTATTTTGAAAAAGAGTTAAGACTCTTTTTTAGATATTTTTATATCACCATATCTATATCTTGGTGCTTTTCAAAATATTTGAAAATTTTATATCTTTCTTCTTCACTTTCTACGGAGCAAGAGGCATTATAGGAGTGAAATTTTCCTGTTTTAGAAGCATTTCCTACAGCACAGGTATGTTTTTTTTCGCCCATCGCTTCTTTGATACAGACTAAGAGTTTGTCTTTGTCTCTTCCTATGAGCTTAAAACCCCAATGGGTAGGATAGTTTATCTCTGGTTTATCAGGGGTATTATTGTCTAGTATATTCATCTGTTTTCCTTTGTCTCTCTATTAAAATCTCCAGAGTTTCCACCACTTTTGTGTTCGAGTTGTACCTGTTTGATAACCATTGCTTTGTCTATGGCTTTGAGCATATCATAGATTGTCAAAAGTCCTATACTTACCCCTGTGAGTGCTTCCATCTCTACCCCCGTTTGTCCATTGAGCTTGGCAGTTACTGTGAGTTTAAACCCAGGTAAGGCAGGAAGCTCTTCTATCTCTGTTTTGACCGAAGTGAGCATCAAAGGATGACACATAGGAATGAGTGTAGAGGTCTGTTTTGTCCCTTGAATCGCTGCGATGACAGCAGTTTGTAGTACAGGCCCTTTTTTGGCAGTATTGGCTACTACGGCATCAAAAGCAGGTTGTCCTACTTCTATGATACCTGATGCTGTAGCGATGCGTGTCGTAGCACGTTTATCTCCTACATCTACCATCTTGGGTTTATTTTGTTCATCTAAGTGTGTTAAGTTCACGGTATATATCCTAAGTTTTTTTGTTATTTTATCGTAAAAGTGTAAATCATTTTATATCATATATTTTATGATTGGTATTTCTTTTTCCTCGACAGCACATACTCTCTTACCTCTGTATCTATCTGGATTATATCCTCAATGCTCGAAGCTTTTACCTTTGCAAATGTATCATAGGCATCTAGTATCATATCGGACATACTAAAGAATGCACATTGTTCTTTTTGGAAGGCTTCTATGGCTATCTCGTTGGATGCGTTGACGATTACACCTAGGTGAGGATTTTCTAAGAGGTGGTCTTTGATGTTCCAGATGGGGTAACGCGAGGCTTCTATAGGGAGAAATTCTAATGCTCCGATGCCGAGTAAATCTATAGGAGGCAAGATAGCATCAGTGACGCTTCCTTCGTTTCTCTGTAAGGCAAAGGCAATGGGGAGTTTCATATCTACCCCTGCAAAGTGTGCTGTGGTTGAACCATCTTTAAACTCTAGTAGGGCATGGATGATGGATTTTTTCTCTATCACAGCATCGATCTTAGAGGAGTCAAAAAGCCATTTGGCTTCTAGTAGCTCGAAGAGTTTGTTGGTCATGGTGGCTGAATCTATGGTGATTTTGTTTCCCATAGACCAGTTGGGGTGTTTGAGTGCATCGCTAAAAGTAGCATCTTTCATTTTGTCTATATCCCACTCTCTAAATGCTCCACCACTGGCTGTGATATAGAGTTTAGAAAGAGGGCGTTGGTTCATTAAGTACCATAGCCCAAAGTGTTCGGAGTCTATGGGTGTGATGAGTGACATATCTATAAACTCACCTGCTACGACCAAAGATTCTTTGTTGGCTAGGGCGACACGTTTACCTAAGCTTGTGGCTTTAAGAGTAGGAGCTAAACCTGTGTATCCTACCAATGCATTGACGATGGTGGGGCTTTTTGATTCTTCTATGAGGGTAAGTATCGCTTGGCTACCACAGCGTACATCAGGGTGATTAACCTTGTGTCGGTCGGCTTTGGATGCGATGACTACCATTTTGGGCTTGTGTTCTTGGATTTGGGCATTGAGTAGTGCAATATTTGACCCTGCTACTAGGGCTTCTATCTCAATGTTGTAACGCTTTGCAACGAGTAGGGTATTGACCCCTATTGAGCCTGTTGAGCCTAGTAGGACAATACTAGACATGCTTATAAAAAGGCTCGTAGGCTAATGACCATGATAGGTGCGGCAAAGAGGTAGCCATCAATTCTATCTAGTATCCCACCATGACCAGGAAGTAAATCTCCAGAGTCTTTGACCCCTGCTTCTCGCTTGAGGTAAGATTCAAAAAGGTCACCAAAGACAGACGATAGGGCCATCAAAAAGGTGACGATAAGTGCCGTCCATAGAGGGGCTATATCGCTATATACTCCTAGATATGTTCCTATCACGGTAGCGAGTATTATCCCCCCAAAGACCCCTTCGAGTGTCTTGTTTGGGCTTGTGTCTGAAAATTTGGTTTTTCCTATGGCTTTTCCTGTGAAGTATGCTCCTGTATCTGCAACGGCTACGGTAATGAGTAGCCATGCCATCGCTAAGATACCAAAGTCTTGATATAAGATAAGGAAAAAGAGTATCCCTGAGACAGGATAGAGAAAAGGCAAGAGCAATCTCTTGTCAAAATTATGTAAATAGGCGATAGACCCTGCAAAGATGATAGCCACTAAGAAAAATAAATCATCAGGATTAGGATAGGCATAGGCAAATATCCATAAAAGCACAGCCCAAAAATAGGCAGAAGATGATTTGAGCTTAAAGAGTTTCATCGCTTCATAAAAGGCAAAGATATAGATGACACCCAAAAATGCCCACATCATTAAAAAGTTGTCTATCCATCCGATAAACCCTACTAGGGTCAATAGCCCTATACCTGTAATAATTCGTTGTTGTAAAGAAGTTAAATTTTTCATGAAGTAATTATATCATGCTTTGAATTAGACTCTGATTTCTATGCCCTCTTTTGTTACACGAATCGTTTTATATTTGTTATAAAGTACGTTTGAGCCTTCTTGTACTTTGATAAATTTACGTTTGGTATAGTCTATCTCATAATCTCCAGCTTGTTTGACCGAAAAATCCACACAGAGCTTGGCCGCTGCTTGGATGACGGAGTCTGGTAGGTTTTGTTTGTCTGTTCTGATGATGACATGGCTTGAAGGTACATTGCGTATATGCATCCATATATCATTGGCTTTTGCCAGACCCAAAAGCTTTTGATTTTCTTGGCTATTGCGACCTACTAGCACCTTGTAGTCTTCTATCCAAAACAGTTCTCCCTCTCGTAGCTTCTCTTTTTTACGCAAAGATTTGGCACGTTTGGGTACAAGAAGCTCTAGCTCATAGGGCAGAGTAGTGCGTTCTAAGGCATGGTAAATGTTTTCATAAAAAGCTTTTTTGGAGCTTAGATTTTCTTGTTCTATATGCACATTTTTGGCTTTAGATTTGGCACGTTTAGAGAGATTAAAATAGTGGTCAGGCATACGATTGACCTTTGTATCTTTGGGTAGGGTTATGGTGACCTCCTCGCCTTCATAATTGTACGTTTTAAGCTTTGCATCATAAGGCTTAATCTGATAAAGGTTTGATAAAATAAGATTTGCATCATTTTGAAATTGTTTAGATTGTTCGGCTAGTTTTTCTTTGTTAGGTAGCTTGTTCAAAAGTTGCTCAAATTTTTTGATTTTTTTAGCAACGGTAGCACATTTTTGTTTTTTGAGTTCTTGGAGTTTGTGGGCTTGTCGCTTTGCAAAAATCTCTTCCAAATAGCCATCTATATCGGTGATGGGTTGACTCTCTTCTGTAGATAGGGGTGGGGTATAACTGCTTTCTCTAGGAGGGATAGCCAACAGTTCCATCCCCGGACGAATCACACGAAAAGAGCTATCAGCATCGATATGCCTAAGGGCTTCTATCGTGACCTCATTGTCATCAATGAGTATGGCATTGGTATTTTTGCCTGTAAATTCTAACTGTAGATAGACAATCTTATCTTTATAAGAACTCTTTGGTGCAAGTGTAAAACGCAAAATACGGTCATTATTCATCACCTCTACCTGCAAAAGCCTAGACCCACTAAGAAGGCTATGCAAAAGCGTATCAAAAGGAGCATTATACCCCTTAAGTGGTCTTTGTGAAGGAGCTTTATAGACAATACTATGCCCACGTGTCATCGTAAAGAAATAGCTTTGAGATTTATCAAACATTATCTCCAAAGTATTGTCTTCAATACGCCTAGCACGACTCACGAATGTAAAGTCATTCAAATGTTTAGCAATAGCGTGAAGTATATTTAATTTCATGTGGCTTGTCCTATCAATAAAGTATAGTGCAATTCTACCATAAAACTATTTCGCTATAATGGAGTTGATTGAATAAGTGTGTACAAATGAGTATTAAATTAACCTTTAGATAAAATATAATATCAAATTATTAGGCACTAAATATAACAAAATAAATAGTAAAAAAACTATAAGAACAATCTAATCAAGGGTCATGCATTTCAAAGTAGTTGATGCTATATCCTTTTAGGGTCGTGTTGTAGGGAAGTAAAGTAATTTTAGAAAGTGCCGTAAGAAATATAGTAGGATTAGTAAAATAGACAAATCCGTTTTTTAAATGGTGTGATTGATACTAAGTATGGAAATGCTAAAATATGATAATACATATATAAATATTATTCAATAAGTAAATAAATATAAAAAATTAAATAATGAGGAAAGCTTTATGAAAGATAATATTCAAATTCCATTACTTGAAGCAGTTTTTGAACTTAGATGGGGAGAAAAAAGTTCTAATCAATATATTTTTACAGCTGATGAGCAAAATTTATTAGCAGGACAATTAAGTAAATCAGCTAAAAATTCAGGCTATTTAATTATGGAAGATTTAAATCCAAATCTTCCTAAAGTACCTCATATTGTTAGATACCGTTTTTTACAAAAAGAAGATGTTTCCTCTCCTGCTTTTCAATTGGGATTAGGTATATTCACTATCAATCAAATGAAAGAAGGATATAAGTGGGAAAGTTTTAAAAAAACAATAGATGATAATATCATTATTTTAAAAGAAGCAAATCACAATCATTTTGAAAATATTAAAGAAACGGCTAGAATTGTATTAAATTATCAAAATATATTTTATTTAGATAAAAATGATAAAATTGAAGAATTTTTTGAAAAAAATTTCAATTTAAAATTTCAATTACCAAAAGAAATACTTAAAAATGAAAATATTTGTGATAAATTTAATGGGGATATTATTACAAGTTTTACTTTAAACTCTTTAAAACCTATAGGACAAATTAGAGTATTGATAACAACGGGAATGATTAATGGAAAAAAAGGATTTATATTTACTATTTCTCTTGAAAGTAAGGTTAGTGACTTTATTGAAAACCATCAAAACCTTGACGAGGCTATTTCTTTATGGTGTGAAAAATCACATTCTAATATTAAGTATATTTTTAAAACTATGTTAAGGAATAATTATGTTGATATCATCACCACAATTTGATTATCCTATAATTAATACATTGGCATATAGCGAACAAAAAAATGATATACCTATTGAAGAAAGTACAATATTTTATAGTAAAACAACTAGTTTTTTAACTGAAATAGAAATTAGTTCAAATTTTCAAAATGTAACCATTACAGAACGGATATCTTTAGAAGATTATTATTTATTAAGACAAAATAAACCTTGGACAGCGAATTTTTTAGATAATTTAAAAACTATTGACAATCCAAAAGTATTATTACCTTTTTATAAAAATATTCGTTCACTTATGTTAAAAGGTAATTTTCAAGCTTTCAATATTTTGTTAAATAGTATTCAGATATCTGATACAAGTGAAGTTTTGATGATAGGTTTATTGAGATTAACGAACCCTTGGAAGTCTCAAGTAAGTTCTTGGAAATCTTTTTTAAATAAAGTGAATATTGAATTATCAAAAAGAGGTCATAGTAGTGAAAAGTTATTGTATGGACTCTTATAAAAGTAGTTTGAAGAACGATAATATTAAAGATATTGATAGTGTATGTATCTGTATAGGAGAAGTAAATTCAAATCAACGACATATAGGTTTTTTATATAACTCTTATTCCAATGAAAAGGTTATGTTTCTACACTTAGCTTGGCATAATCAACTTTGTTTTGATGATACAGTTAATACTAAGTATCTTTGGTTAAATATTCCTTTTGATGAATATAATATGATGAATTTTCAAATATTTTTAGATATGGTTTATGATGAAAATAAAGAAAGGATTAATTATGGTATCTCTATTGACGGTATAGAGGTAAAACCGAATGGTTCTATTGTTAGTGAAGATAATTATGCTGGTCTAACTTGTGCTACTTTTGTAATGCAAGTTTTACATTCTCAAGCTTATGTTATTATTGATTTAGAGAGTTGGGAGAGACGAGAAGAAGATGACATATGGCAAAATTATATTTTAAGTTGTTTAGAAGAGTCAGCAACTGATAAATATTATAAGGAACAAAAACTCAAAATAGGTTCTCTTAGATTTAAACCTGAAGAGGTTGCGATTGCTTCTCATTCAGAAGAGATACCAATGACTTTTCAAGATATTCAAGAAGCTGCTGAAAAGTTGCTTATTCTTTTATCGGTTTGTGCAAAAAAATGATATATTATTGAGAGAGTATCCCTAACTGTGTAAACCCTAGAAATTAGCTTTATTTGATATAATCATCAGTAGGGATGACTTCTTTGATTCGTGGATTCATTATCTTAGGGGTTCTATTTTATAAGGTTTATGATGTTGCTTATTGTCTTTGTAATACATATAAATGATGATTCCATAAAACATTGATAATGATGGCATTTTAGCTCCCTTATTATTTTTTATTATTATACCAAAAATCAAATAATAGTGTTGGACATACATTTTGAAAGTAATTGACAAAACTATTTCGCTATAATTCTTCTCATATTTAGCCTCTTTCAATGAGGTAACGCAAGGATGGTACTATGGCACAAACTATGACAGAAAAGATTTTTTCAGAACATGCAGGACGTGAAGTAATGGCAGGGGAGATAGTAAGGGTAGGGATTGATATGATTATTGGTAATGATATTACGACACCTATCTCTATTAGGGCTTTTGAGCAAAGTGGGGCAGAGACATTGGCACGACCTGATAATTTTGCTTTGGTCATGGATCATTATATTCCTGCTAAAGATATTGCTTCAGCCAATCAAGCCAAAATTTCTCGTGAATTTGCGTATAAACATGACCTCAAATACTTCTTTGATGAAAAAGACATGGGCATAGAACACGCCTTACTTCCCGAAAAGGGTTTGGTGCTTCCTGGGGATGTGATTATCGGGGCTGATTCTCATACTTGTACACATGGTGCATTGGGTGCTTTTTCTACAGGCATGGGGTCAACAGACTTAGCCTTTGGGATGATTACTGGGGGGAATTGGTTTAAAGTACCTGAGACTATCAAAGTAGAGCTTAGAGGTAAACCAGCAGAGCATATCTATGGTAAAGATATTATCTTAGAGCTTATCCGTCAGATAGGGGTAGATGGTGCATTATATAAAGCCATTGAATTTACAGGGGATGCGATACAACACTTAGGTATGGCAGATAGATTTTCTATTGCCAACATGGTTATCGAAGCAGGGGCTAAAAATGGTATTTTTGCTGTGGATAACATCACTACTGATTATTTGGCAGAGAGAGCCACTATCAATGGTGGGCTAAGAGATGAACCAAAGATACATGTATCAGATGCCGATGCTGTCTATTGTCAAACGATAGTGATAGATACGGCTTCACTTTCTCCTGTGATTGCCTATCCATTTTTGCCAAGCAATGGTAAACCTGTAGAACAAGCCGTGGCTGATGATTTGAAGATAGACCAAGTGATGATAGGTTCATGTACCAATGGACGTATTGAAGATTTACGCATTGCTGCAAAGATTATGGAGGGGCATAGAGTGGCACGTCATACACGGATGATAGTTACCCCTGCCACCCAAAAAATCTTACTCCAAGCCCAAGAAGAAGGACTTATCAAAATCCTCATCGAAGCAGGAGCTGTAGTCTCTAACCCTACTTGTGGGGCATGTTTGGGTGGATACATGGGGATATTGGGAGACAATGAAAGATGTGTGGCTACGACCAACCGTAACTTTGTGGGTCGTATGGGTGCTAGAACGTCTGAAATCTATTTAGCCAACTCTGCTGTAGCAGCAGCCTCAGCCATCGCAGGAAAGATAGTTGACCCTAGAAAAGGTTAGTATGGTGGCACTATATTAGACGGATAGAACAATAAAATAAAAATAGTTTTTTAATTAAGAGTAATTTTATCTTATTTAAGTCATAATGCTTTTACAAAATTATTTTAAGGAATTAAAAATGGCAACAGTAACATTTAAAAACGACATCGTATGTAACCTTGGTGGAACAGAAGTAAACGTAGGCGACACAGCTCCAGTAACTACAGTAGTAAACTGTAACCCAATGCTTCAAAATGAAACAATTGGTGGAGAAGGTAAAGTTCAACTAGTAATCGCAGTACCTTCACTAGACACTGGTGTATGTGACGCTGAGACTAGAAGATTTAACACAGAAGCTGCTTCACTTGACGGTGTAGAAGTAATCACTGTTTCTATGGATTTACCTTTTGCAGCTGCAAGATGGTGTGGAGCTGCTGGTATTGAAAACATCAAAGTATGTTCAGACTTCAGAAACAAAGACTTCGCAAACGCTTATGGTGTTCTTTTGGCTGATGGTCCTTTGGCTGGTGTGACTGCTAGAGTTATCTTTGTTATTGGAAAAGACGGTAAAATTGCATATAAGCAAACTGTACCTGAAATCACAGAAGAGCCAAACTACGAAGAAGCACTTACAGCAGCTAAAGCAGCTTGTTAATCTCCGTGTTATTCTCCTTTTAAGTACTCCTTTATGGGGTACTTAGCACTCTTTCTTTTATCTCTAAAAAACAAAAATATACCCCTCGTTTTTAAAATATTATTTAACGCTTTAACTATAGAATGAGAGTTTAGATGATAATGATACTCTAAACAAAATACCAAGCAATCCACAAATAGAGACAGCAGAAGAGCGTTATTTTTAAAGAAGCTGATGAGGGTGGATACTTTGAAGAATTTATTTTATATAGAGTTGTTGTCACTAGACCATATTTTTTCCATTAAGTTTTAATAAAAAAGGAAATTATAATAAGTCATTAATAGCTATATCAATACTAATATTAGAAGTATAAAATGATTTTCTTTTATATCTAATTGCTGTTGAACTTAAAATATTTAAGGTGCTTTTATCATTCCATTTTATACGCTCATTTTGAGATACTAAAACACCAAAAACTTGTATTTTTTGATTCTCTTTAGTCTTTAAAAGGTTTAATAAAAAGTAGAGTCAAGTAAGAGAATTTTTAAATTTTTTTATAACATCACTTTCCCTTACCCGACCACTTTTTAACTCTATTAAAAAAATATTTAAAATTTTTTCTCTAGTCTCTTCTAAAATGATTTTTTCTACTTTGTTACCTTGTGGCTGAAAACTATCTGCTTCTGTATTTAAAACCCAATATCTTGAATTTTTATTGAGATTAGATATTGTTACTCTTTTCAATTTAGCATTTTCTTTTGTCTCTTCAATCTCAATAGAATCTACATTTGAAATCTCTTCAATAATAGATTGTCCCTTTAAAAAATCAAAAATATTCTCTTTAGAGATATTATGAATCATAACTATCTAACTCTTCCATAATATAATCATATTGCTTAGTTTGTAATTCTTCTATCTCTGTAAAAGTTCCAAAATGAATATTGGAATTATTATCTTTTTTGTAAGAAACTATCGTTTTTCCATTGAAATAGTATATTCCTATATCATTACTTTTTAAATCAATATTAAAGTCCATTTTTAAATCATTTTGTTCTACAAAATTTTGAATATCTTCTTTTTTATCTTTTAAATCAAAAAGATGTATATAGTTGATAATAGATTTTGCAAGAGTAGAACTATGTGTTGCTATTAATAATTTATTTGAACTTGCGTAGTCTAATAAAATACGAGTAAATTCTATTTTTTTCTCTGGATGTAAATTCATTTCAGGTTCATCTAACAAAAGAAAACTATTATCCTCTTGATACCAATATTTAAAATATAAATAAACTGTAGCGAGTTGATTAACCATAGAAGAGCTTAAATACATAGGTAATTTTTTACCTGAACTATGCGTATAAGATATATCAGCCATACCAAGTACTTCTGATTTATCAATAGAAATATTTCCATCTATCAAACTTGTCAATTTTGTTAAATATTTATTTTCTTTTATTGGTGTATCAATATCAAAAATTAATTTTTTAATAAGTTCATAAACAGGTTCGGTATAAGTAGATTGGAAAAAGTTTTTGTTTTGATTATCTAATTTATCAAAATTATTGAAAATATCATCTTTGAACTCTTTTTCAATACTGATTATATATTTATAAAAAGAAGGTAAGAAAAGTCTCGTGGATGGCATATAAATTGTATTATCTACGAGTAAAACTTTAATTATCTGACTTTCTAAATATTTATTTAAAATATCTAAATGGATATCAATCTTATCTAAATTTACTATATTAATATCAATACTAAAAGTACCATGTTTTTTAGTAAATTCTAATTTGGAATCATCACTCCCTGTTACCCCTCCTGTAATAATTTTTTCTTTAATTTCTTTTAAAGAAAAAATTATATTTATATCAATATCTATTTCTTGCTTAAAAGTTTTTTTAATTTTTTTTGTTATTAAATAATTTGAAAAGTTATCAGAAATTTTTTCTAATAATTCTTTTGTAATTTCTATTGTATAGTTAGGTGATTTTTCAGAAGTAAAAAAATCAATTACATTATAATCATCCTTCCAATAATCACTTTGATAATTAGCAAAGTCATATATCGCCCAAATCAATTGAGAAACATATGTTTTTCCACTATTGTTTTTTCCAACAAAAAGAGTTAGTTTTTTGGATAAGTCTATTTCACATTTTTCTATTATTGGAGGGAATTTATTAATAATTAATTTCATCAATTACCTTGTAATTAGTTTAGTTTTTTTGTTTAGTTCGGCTAAAGACTTAATGAACCTTTATTATAGACTTTAATTGTTAATAATTGTATCTAAATTAAATAGGATATAATCAATATAGACTCATTGTTACATTACTTGTGTTAAAATACCTTATGAATACATTTTATACTTTATTAACGCTACTCTCTTTTATGCTTTTATTTACAGCTTGTGAGCCTGATGTGCCTCAGGATAGGTATAATCTTGAACAATGTAGGGAAGAACTCCTCGAATCTACAGACTATATGGATGATGGGGGGATAGATGCTATTGTGGTTATCAAGAAAGAGAGGAAAATGTATCTTTATAAAGAGGGAGTAGTGACACAAACTATCCCTATCTCTTTAGGTAAAAATCCTATTGGACATAAGCAAAAGCAAGGTGACTATCGTACGCCTGAGGGGGAGTTTTTTATCCATAGAAAGCTTTGCTCTCCTAAGTATTATCGTTCTTTATGTATCTCGTACCCACGCCCTTCTGATAAAGAAGATGCAAAAAGAAGAGGGGTCAATGCTGGAGGGGATATTACCATTCATGCACAGCCTAAGTGGAATGAAGATGGTCATGGAGATAGCTATAGTTTATCAAAAAATTGGACAAAAGGATGTGTTGCAGTGACAAATACAGCAATGAAAGAATTATGGTACGCAGTCAGAGAAGGTGTACCTATCGTGATAAAGTAAGCACTATGGCATATACACAAAAACAAATAGACAAATTTAACCGTCAAAAGTATATTACCGAACTCGAAAAAATATCTAAAAATATCTTTAGAATGTTACGTGATACGACTGTGAGTGATACAAACTTTGTCCTTAAATTTACAGAGCTTAAAATTAAATTTGATAAAAGGGTAGAGATTCATTTGGATTCAGAGTACCATCAACAGCTCAAAGTCTATATCATCCGTTTGTATAATGAAACGGTGTTAAATGAAGAATTTACACAAAAAATTTTTAATGATATGAGAGATGCAGAAATGAGTAATTTAAACCGTTTGCAAAAACTTAAAAATGCTACATCGTATAAAAAAGACAAACATAAAGACAAGCACAAGAATGAAGACTGGGGGTAGGGCATGAAACATATAAGCCTCTCTCTTTTGGCTCTATTTATACTTACTGCTTGTACGCAACGCTTTGGTGCGATAGATAGAACCCCTTATGATACGAAGCAGTGTAATAGAGACCTTTCTCATGGTAAAGAGCTTAACGGGGTACGTGTAGATAAAATAGTAGTGTATAAAAAAAGACATATTATGAAGACTTTTCATAAGGATAGGATGATAGATACCTTTCGTATTTCGTTAGGTAAAAATGGAACAAAAGGGCATAAGGTTAAAAGAGGGGATTATCGTACGCCTGAGGGTAGCTATAAAATCGTACGTAAAAAATGTGATAGAAGACTCTATAAGTCTCTTATGATTTCTTATCCTAACAAGAAAGACAAGAGGAATGCTAGAAAAAAAGGAGTCCACGCAGGAGGCTATATTACCATCCATGGTCAGCCAAAATGGAATGCCGATGGTAGAGGAGATAGCTATACACTCAAACGAGATTGGACAGAGGGCTGTATCGCTGTGGGTAATGAAGCTATGGATAGGCTTTGGCATGCTGTAAAAAATGGCGTAAAAATAGAGATATACCAATAATTAAAAAGAATAGTCTATTTTTAGCTTCTTTTGAGATGTTTTAGATTATTATATTGACTAATATTGATTTTATCAAAGGAAAACTATGAAGAATAAACTTATCGTACTTGCATTGCTTTTGTCTACTTCTATGCTCATCGCTGGAGGTAATATAGAACCTGAGACTATAACGACAGGAGATATGCCTACACTCTCTAGTACAGCACCTATCTCTAGTGGAGTACTAGAAGCGATGGAAACAGAAGAAAAAGATTGTAAACCAGAACGTACCTATAAAGAAAGAAATGTAAATCTTTTATGGCAAGATGAAGCCTATACAGAAGACGAAAATACAGCCTTCAAAAATGAAAGTTCTTTTGGTAAATCAGGCGACCATCAACATGCTAAAAACTATTGTGAAAGTTTAAATTATGCAGGATTCTCTGATTGGAGATTGCCTACTTCTGATGAATTACATAAGGTCTATGATAAAAAGAATGCAGTATTTTCTTACTCTACAGGCAGAGATTTTTGGACATCTACCTCTTCAACAGAGGGTAGATACTATGTCGTATTTCCTGCTGATGGAATGGTATATGCACGTAGCCCAAGACAATCAAACTATATAAGATGTGTACGCTGTACGGTTAAATAAATTGTTTTTTACAGAGGGGTTAGCTAGTTTAGAGGATTTTTATCTCCTCTAAAAGTTTTACTCCACAGAGAGTTTCTATCCTTTTTTTGGCTAAGTCTATAAGATATTTGGCATCTTCAAAAGAACCATTTCCTAGATTTACCAAAAAATTTGCATGGACTTCACTCCACTGCATATCCCCTTTTTTTACCCCTTTGAGTCCCACTTCTTCTATCAGTCTTCCTGCATAGTCATCTTTAGGATTTTTAAAAGCAGACCCTGCTGAGGGTGTGTGGGGTTGGTTGGAGCGTAAAGAGAGTAGTGCTTCTAAAAGTTTTTTATCAAATCCTTTGGTGAGTTTGAATCTAGCTTCCGTAGCGATACCATTGAGTAGGGCAAAACGATAGCCATGGGTTATATCTTTGGCTAAAACCCATTGATGGTCTATCTTGATAGCGTCTAAGATATTAAATATCTCATAGCTTTTTACTCCTGCGTTCATGGCTAACATACCACCCAAAGTCCCTGGAAGCTTGGCACAAAATTCAAACCCAGCGATATTGTGTTTTTTGGCATACGAGACGATACGCCCTGTAGGCATTCCTGCCCCTATGGTAAGATGTGTGTCATTTTTTTGGATAAAAGCAAAATCTTTAGAAAGCATCATGAGAGGAGGATGGGTAGGAGAGATGAGTAGATTGTTTGCTCCTCCGATGAGATACCTCTCTTTGGGTATCTTATCGCCTTTTTCTATCATCAGTACTTCGGTGGGTTGACCTACTTTGATGCTAGAGTATGTAGAGAAGTCTATGGTTTTAAAAAACACTTAAAGTTTCCGTAAACTTGCATACTCTGTAGGGATTAGATACTCTTGGGTCTTTATAGGGGTATCCCATAATCCATGATCAAAGCCTATTTTGTAAAGTGTGTCAAGTGCTTTGAGTTGCACAGTAGAAAGAGACACAGAATCATCAGAGGCATACATATCGAGATATTTAGTTAGCATATCACTAGAGATACGCACGAGATTGTCTTTTTCGAGTTTGCTACAGAGTTCTTCTTTTCTATCATTGGCTACTTTGACACCTTCGATGAGGATTTGTTCTATGTCTATGGCACGGTTTAGTGGGAGGCTTCGGCGTACAGCCATCCCACCTAGAGGAAGAGGAAGCCCCTCTCCTGCTAACGCTACCCATATATCCCATAACTCTTTTTCTACTTCTAAGCTCTCATCAAAATCTAGGATAGATTCATGTATCAATACCCCTGCATCTACCTTGCCACAGACCACGGCATCTTCTATTTCCAAAAAGTCCATATAGACAGGTCTAGCATCAGGATAATAAATCCTAAAAAGCATTGCATTGGTGGTATATTTACCAGAAAGGGCTACTCTAAAATTACGTTTTAGTTTTTTGTCTTTACGGCGTATCAGCTTAGGACCATACCCCTCACCAAAACTTACAGCCGTACGCAACAAGGCATACTCATCTTTGATAAGTGGATACATCCCAAAGCTAATGGCAGAGATGTCATACGTCCCTTTGAGAGCTTCTACATTGAGCGTTTCTATATCTAGTCCGATATTGGAAAAGTGATAGCCTTTTGTATCTACCCAGCCAAACTTAATAGCAAAATACATAAAAATATCATCGGCATCTGGTGAGTGGGCTAGTTGAATGTTTTTGGGCATGGGTTCTCTCTTTATTATAATTAAGAGTATTTTAGCATAAGGCGATAAAAATAGCCTAAGAACACTTTAGCGATAGATTTATTACTCTCATACAAATATAGGGTAAATTTCGATAAAATAAGAACATTAATTATAACTAAAGGTATGTAGATGATTTTTATCGATGAGATAGTAGCAACAGAAGTAATGGACAGTAGAGGAAATCCTACCGTCAAAGTTACAGTGAGTTTAAGTGATGGTACGGTAGAAAATGCGATTGTGCCTAGTGGAGCAAGTACAGGAAAAAGAGAAGCCTTAGAGCTTCGTGATGGTGGAAGCCGTTATATGGGTAAAGGAGTGCTACAAGCGTGTGAAAATGTAAACAATGCTATCTATGATGCACTTGTAGGGCTTAGTCCTTTTAATCAAGCTGAGATTGACCTTACGATGAAAGAAGTTGATGGTACACAAAACTATGGGAACTTAGGTGCAAATGCTGTATTGGGTGTCTCTATGGCGATTGCTCGTGCAGCATCTGTGAGTATGAAAATGCCTCTTTATCGTTATTTAGGTGGGGCAAATGCTGTGGTGATGCCTGTACCTATGCTCAATATCATCAATGGTGGAGAACATGCAAATAACTCTGTAGATTTTCAAGAATATATGGTAGTGCCTGTAGGATTTGATCAATTTTCTGAAGGGCTTAGAGCCTGTGCTGAGGTGTATCATCATCTCAAAAAAATTATTGATGAAATGGGTGAGAGTACTGCTGTCGGTGATGAGGGTGGATTTGCTCCAAACCTAAAGAGCAATGAAGAGCCACTACAAGTGATTATGAAAGCAATTGATGCTGCAGGATATAAAGCAGGTGAGCAGATTGCTATCGCCTTAGATGTGGCAGCGTCTGAGCTTATCAATGATGAGGGTAAATATGTCTTAAAATCAGAAAATAGAGCACTTACAAGTTCAGAACTTACAGCGTATTATCTAAACTTATGTGAGAATTACCCTATCGTTTCTATCGAAGATGGACTAAGTGAAGACGATTGGGAAGGGTGGAAAGAGCATACAGAAGTACTAGGAGATAAAATACAACTGGTAGGAGATGACCTTTTTGTGACCAATGTTGCTATCTTATCAGAGGGGATAGAAAAAAATATAGGAAACGCTATCTTGATTAAACCCAATCAAATTGGTACAGTTTCTGAGACGATGCAAACAGTGCGTCTAGCACAAAGAAGTGGGTATAATTGTGTGATGAGCCATCGTTCAGGCGAGAGTGAAGATACATTTATCGCTGATTTTGCAGTGGCACTCAATACAGGACAAATCAAAACAGGTTCAACAGCCCGATCAGATAGAGTGGCTAAATATAACAGACTTTTAGAGATAGAAGCAGAATTGGGTCAATTTGAATATTTGGGTGCTTCACTCTTTAAAAAGTAATGGAAGAGATACGAGAAGTAGAGGGGATAGCAGGTTTTTCATTTAAAGCTTTTTTACTTACTACATTAGGCATTATCTTGCTTTCTATGTATGTAAAGGTTTTGATATTTGGTGAAAATTCACTCACAGTTCTTAATACACTTACAAAGCGAAAAGAAGGGTTGATTCAAGAGAAAAAGATACTAAAAATTGAAAATCAAAGACTACAAAAAGAATTTTTTGAATTAAAACAGTTAGAATCAAAAGAGTGATGTAAGACAATAAAATAAAAATAAGGAGTGGACAATATGAAACAGTATTTATGGGCAGGGGTAATGGTATTACTGATACAATCACAAGCATCAGAAAACCCATTTGATTTGAAAGAAAATTTTGGGAAGCTTGATGTAGAACAAGAGAGCATGATTGCTGAATTAAGAAAAACATCAGACAAACAAATAGCAAAAAAAGAAAAAACTGTTGTACCTGCACAGGATATTGCAGTAAAAAAAGCACCTCCCGTGGTACAAGTTGAAGTATTGGAAGCACTTGTAAATGAAAAAACACCTTCTACCAAAGAGATAAAGATAAAAGCCGACAAAGAAGCACAAGCGACAGCCAAAGCTTTAGCACAAAAAAAAGATGCCGAAAAAGCAGCTGCGGAAAGGTTTGCAAAAGAAAAAGCCGAAAAAGTAGCAAAGCAAAAAGTCGAAGCTGAAAAAGTAGCCCTTGCCAAAGCAGAGAAAAAAGCCAAGGCAGAAGCCAAAGCTTTAGCCAAAAAAGAAGCAGCAGCCAAACGTAAGGCAGATAAACTCGCAAAGCAAAAAGCAGAAGCTGAAAAGTTAGCCCTTGCTAAAGCAGAGAAAAAAGCCAAGGCAGAAGCCAAAGCCCTAATCAAAAAAGAAGCAGCAGCCAAACGTAAGGCAGATAAACTTGCAAAGCAAAAAGCCGAAGCCGAAAAAGTAGCCCTTGCTAAAGCTGAGAAAAAAGCCAAAGCAGAAGCCAAAGCCTTAGCCAAAAAAGAAGCTGCTGCCAAACGTAAAGCAGATAAAATTGCAAAGAAAAAAGCAGAAGCAGAAAAACTAGCCCTTGCTAAAGCAGAGAAAAAAGCCAAGGCAGAAGCCAAAGCCAAACGTATCGCCGAACAAAAAGCAGGAGTAAAAGCCCAAGAAGAAGCTGATAGGAAAGAGAAAGAAGCCTATGAGAAGCAACGGGCAAAAGAAAAAGCTGAGAAAAAAGCCAAAGCCAAAGCTTTAGCTTTAGCCAAAAAAGAAGCAGATGCAAAACGTAAAGCAGACAAAGCTTTAGCCAAAAAATTGAAGTTAGAAAAACTGGCTAAAGCAAGAGCTGAAAAACTTGCTAAAGAGAAAGCCAATCATCGTAAAAAAGAAGCAAATCTCAAAATAATTAAAGCCAAAAAAGAGGCAGAAAGAAAAGAGATAGAAGCCTATGAAAAACAACGTGCAGCAAAAAAAGCAAAAAAAGAATCTAAAAAAGTGGCTAAAAATAAAGTAAAAGAAAATAAGAAAAAAGTTTCTATCTCTAAAGAAAAAGAATCTAAAATTTTAGCATTGCAAAAAAGTTTAGCAAACATTGATGCCCAATTGAGTACGGTTGATAGCAAAATCAAAATGATGGCTACAAAGAAAAATACAACACCCGACAAAGCACCCACTAAAACAACTAAAAAGAAAATAAAGAAAGTAAAGAAAAAGAAAGTAGTGAAAAAGAAAACCCCTAAAGATTTATTTAAGAATATATCCAAAGCACCTAAGAAAAAAAGAATTACTAGCTTTGATGATATTAATATTACAAGAGATAAATTGAATGCTAAACTAGCAGCAGATAAAGAACTAGAAGAAGCGATAAAAGAGATGAATATAGAAGAGACGTATTAAGTCTCTTTTATCTTACTCTGTAGAAGAGTGTAAAAGTTTAATCGCTGTCATGGAGATAAGTATCTCAAAGATACTGGCTAAAATGAGTTGATAATAGGTTAATAAATCTAATAACTTTGTCTCATACCCAATGGTAGCTACAGCCACAAGTAAGGTAAGAGGCATAGAGAGAGAAAGTGCGATACGTAGTGCATCTTTTGCTCCTGAGATACCTTGAAGGACAATGGCTGCAAATACACGTGAGACAATCATAATCATAGTAATCAATAATGCCCCAGAGACCACACTTTCAAGGACTAACGCTTTAATATCAAAAGATGCCCCTACATGGATAAAAAAGAGAGGAACAAGGAAGCCAAAGCCTAAGCTTGACATCTTCTCTTCAAGGGCTTTTTCATGATGAAAGAATGCCGATATAGCAATACCTGCAATAAAAGCACCCAAAGCCAATTCAAGCTCTAGTGCCAACATGACGGCAATCAAGATAAAAAAGAGTGACATCGCTAGGCGAACATCTTGTGAAGAGGTATCTACCTTAGGTACAAGTATCCCTTTGAGTTCGGGAAACCACCAAAAAAGAATATGTAGTATCTTATATATGATATAAATAACCAAAATAAATAGAAGTAAATATCCTATTTTAACCAGTAACTCAGAACTAAATCCTATCGTACTTGCTGCATCAAAGATAGTAAGGGCTGCGATACTAAGTACTTCGCCTAAGACCCCAGCTATAAAGGCTAACTGTATCCATGAAGTCTCTTTTCCATAGACCTTTGAAAGAGAGGCCAATAATCCTATAGAGATAAGAGGCATAGAGATAATCACAATAAGATGAAGCTCAAAAATAAACCCAAAAAGAATCGAAAACATAGTAATAAGAAATAAAAACAACATCGATTTACGTATTACATCTTTTGGACTGTTTGTAATTTGTTTGAGATTGACTTCCATCCCTGCTAAAAACATGAGATACAAGAAACCCACTTCGGCGATGAGATTGAAATGTTCATTATGTACAATAAACCCAAAGTATGCAAAAATAGACCCTAAGATAATCTCTACAGAGGGGATAGGTAAACGTAATGATTTGGCCACATAGGGACTAGACCAAATCAATAAAGAGAGGGTTAGTATGAGTGTAATACTATTGTGTATCACAGGTTGTTGCTACCTCATAGCCTAGTGTTGCTAACATTTGTTTGTCATCACTGGCATCACAGCCTTGGGTGGTAAGATAATTGCCTATGACCATAGCATTTGCTCCTGCTTCAAACATAAGATGTTCTTGCGTATCAAAAAGAAGTTCTCTCCCTCCTGCTACCATAAGTAGGCTTTTCTCTCCCAAAAGTTTACGTGCTTTTTGGATAATAGTAATGGCTTGATGCAGTTGAATATTTCGTGTTTTGATAGGTAAAGCATCATTGGGGTGGTAAAAGTTAAGAGGGGTAGACTCAGGAGAAAGTGACGCGATAGAGGTGAGTAACGCTTCTCTATCTTCTTCTGTCTCACCCATACCAAAGATACCTCCAGAACATAAAGCAAGTCCTGTAGATTTTACATTTTCACAAGTCTCATAGCGTTCTGCCCATGCATGGGTTGTACAAATCTCAGCATAGTAACGCTCAGAAGTTTCTAAGTTATGATTGTAGCTGTCTATGCCATGTTCTTTGAGATACTGTAATTGATCTTTATTCGCTGTACCATTACAGGCGATGAGATTGAGATTTTTTACTTCACGCTTGATAGCATGAGAGGCACGTGCGACGAAGTCTACCTTTTTATCATCAAGTCCTTTTCCTGCTGTGACCAAACAATATCCCAATGCTCCATGGGCTTTGGCTTGTTTGGCTTCTTGGACGATTTGGGCTATATCTTTATAGTTGTAGCGTTCTATATTGGCATGGTAGCGTACACTTTGGGTACAAAATTTACAATCTTCTGCACAGGTGCCTGAAAGGATATTGTTAATCGCACATAAAAATATTTGTTTAGACATCCTTTGTTTACCCAGTTACTTTTGTTTTACATTTGAAACACTCATAGGTATCTCCTGCTTTAAGTGTCTTTTTGCCCATCATATAATCACATTCAGGACACTTTTTGTCTGTAGGCTCAAAATTGGCAATAAATTTACACTTAGGGTAATTCACACATCCAAAGAATTTACCACGTTTTCCTTCTCGCTCTTGGAGTTTCCCTCCACATTCAGGACAGGGTACCGTGAGTTCTTTTGCAGGTTCTAATGATTTGGCATTTTTACATTTAGGATAAGCAGAACATGCCAAAAATTTACCACGTTTAGAGTTTTTTATGACCATCATTGAGCCACATTTCTCACACTTCTCATCTGTCTCTTCGGGCCCTTCTACTTCTGTACCATCAGTATTTTTGGTATATTTACATTTTGGGAAATTGGAACACGCGATAAATTCGCCATAACGCCCTTTACGTAAAAGTAATTCTGATGAACACTTAGGACAATTTTCACCTGTAGGAATAGCAATTTTTAGACTCTTGATATTCTTTTTACCCTCTTCTACTTTTTGTAAAAATGGGGTATAAAATTCTTTTAAGATAGTTTGCCACGAGGTGTTACCCTCAGCAACTTCATCGAGGGTCTCTTCCATATTTGCAGTAAATCCAGAATCTACAATCTCAGGAAAATGTGCTTCTAACATCTCGATGACCGTAAAAGCTATCTCCGTAGGATGGATACGCTTTTTTTCTAACTCTATATATTTACGTGTTTGAAGTGTCGTAACCGTAGGTGCATAGGTACTTGGACGACCGATACCTAGCGATTCTAGTTTTTTGATAAGACTGGCTTCATTGTACCGTGCAGGTGGCTCTGTAAAGTGTTGTTCTTGCTTAATATCATCCAGACTTACCGCTTGACCTTTTGTGAGTTCTGGTAGAAGTTTGTCTTTATCATTGTGTCCTGTAACCCTATAAAAACCATCAAAAAGAAGCTTTCTTCCTGAAGCTTTAAATGTACATTTATCTCCTTTGAACAAAAGGCTTTGTGACTCTAACTCAGCCTCTGTCATTTGACATGCTAAAAAACGGTTATAGATAAGTCTATAGAGTTTAAGCTCATCAGCAGAGAGATAGTCTCCTGCCATTTTACTGTCAAAATTAATCATCGTAGGACGGATAGCTTCATGTGCTTCTTGCGCCCCTTTGGCTTTGGTCACATAGTTTTTGGGTTTTGAGGGTAAGTATTTTTCTCCATAGTTGTTTAATATATATTCACGAGCAGACTCTACGGCTTCTTTGGCAAGGTTCATAGAATCTGTTCTCATATAGGTAATCACACCCATGATGCCTTGGTCTGTTTTGACACCTTCATAGAGCTTTTGAGCTACCATCATCGTCTTTTTAGGAGAAAACCCTAGTTGAGTTGATGCCGCTTGTTGGAGAGTAGAGGTCATAAAAGGAGGGGGTGTTTTTGTCTTACGTTTGGTCTTGTCTAACGAAAGTACGATAAAAGACTCACCTTTAGCAGCAGTTACTATCTCTGTGGCATCGGCTTCATTTTTGATAGTAAGTTTATCTATTTTTAAGCCATTATAGTCATAAATAGACGCATCAATATTTTTCTCAAAGAGTGCTTCTATCGTCCAAAATTCTTCAGGATTAAATGCCTTAATGTCACGTTCTTTTTCTATCACTATCTTAAGGGTAGAACTTTGGACTCTTCCTGCACTGAGTCCCTTTTGTATCTTACTCGCTAGAAGTGGTGAGAGTTTGTAGCCTACGATACGGTCTAGGAGTCGTCTGGTTTGCTGTGCATCTACCGAGTCCATATCGAGCTTACGAGGGTTCTCTAAGGCGTGTTGTATCGCTGTTTTGGTAATCTCATGGAAGACAATACGAGGAAGCTCTGTAGGCTCTTTGCCAATCGCTTTGGCAATGTGATACCCAATGGCTTCACCTTCCCTATCCTCATCCGTTGCGATAAAGACAACCTCTGCTTCTTTGGCAAGTTTTTTTAACTCTTTTACGATAGGATTGACATCTCTAGGGATAGAATACTTAGGGATAAGATCCCCTGTCTCATCATCTATAGTGATACCAAAAGTGCTTTTAGGTAAATCACGAATATGCCCTTTTGAGGCGATAACTTTATAGTCTTTGCTTAAAAAGTTTGTAATAGTTCTTGCTTTTGCTGGTGATTCGACGATAATTAAATTTTTCATAAATCTCTTACCTTAGTAGAAGGAATTTTTGGCATTGTAACACATTTGTATATAAATTTGTATGTAATATGCCCCTAGCCCATCAAAAGAGCCAATGAATGTTACATCAATTTGCAAAAAGTCTAAAAAACATCCCTCCCTATAATCGACCATTAGATACAATACCCCATGAAAAAAATAGCAGTATTATTCTCTGGTAAAGGGTCGAACTTTGCCTATATTGTTGAGGCATTACATTTGGATGGCTATGAAGTGGTGGTAGCTTTGACCAATAATCCTTTGGCAAGAGGGATTGAAGTTGCACAAAAGCATGGTATCGCTTTGGAAGTGGTAGATGCTAAATCATTTGCTAAAAGAGAAGAGTTTGATGCCCGTATTGTAGATATATTGTCGCAATATCGCCCAGATTTGACCGTATTAGCAGGGTTTATGTATATTTTGACCCCTGTGTTTACTTCGCAGATAAAGGCTATCAATCTGCACCCGTCTTTGCTTCCTCGCCATAAGGGGCTACACGCAATAAAGAAAAGTTATGAAGATGATTTCTCTGAGGGTGGCGTTTCTATTCATCATGTGAGTTCTGAGCTTGATGGGGGTAAAATTATCTTACAAAAAAGCATTCAAAAAGCAGGGTTAAGTTTTGAAAGTTATGATAAACAGATACGAAAGATAGAAAAAGAAGCATTGGTTGAAGCGATAAAACAAGTTTTATGTGAGGAGAGTACAGATGAAAATATATAATGATGAGCAAAATGCAAAAGGTATTTATATGATTTTTGTAGTGGTTCAGATGTCCTTGTTGATACTGATGTACTCCATTGTGTATGCGTCTTATCGTGCAACAGAATTATCTGTAGAAAAGTATCATCTCAATGCCTTTACAGCATTTGCTCCTACGCTCATTATTTTTATCGCCATACCTCTGACTTTACACAAAACACGGATACTCTTTCGCAAGGGGCGTATGATGTTTGCTACGGTGTGGATGATGGCACTGATGGCCATTTTTTTTGTGGGCTTGATGTTGCATATTATGAAGATTAGTGCTACGCCTTGGTAGGATTTCTTCCTAAAAAACATCAAAAGATACTACGGCTTTCTATTCCTGCTGCGATTAATTCACTTTTGGATATGTTGCAAGTGATTACTGACCTTATTATGGTGGGGCGTATCTCAGCGTTTGCTGTAGCAGCTGTGGGCTTGGGCTTACAGTCTTTGATGTTTGTTTTTGCGATACTCACGGTACTGCATGTAGGAACATCAGCACTCTTGTCTCGTTTTGTAGGGGCAAAGCAGATGAACAGAGCTTCGGTGGGTCTCTCTACCTTGTTACGCTTTGCCTTTTTTCTTTCGCTTCCTATGATGCTTTTGTGGTATCTATTGGCTTCACATATCTATGTGTGGTTTGGTACGGTAGCCGAGGTGGTGGTATTGGGAGAGGGGTATGTGCAGATGCTTACATGGATGCTCCCTTTTATCTTTGTGAAGCTTGTTTTTGTGACAGCACTCAATGCTACAGGTGATACCAAAACACCTATGTATATCAAGATAGGCTCTATTTTTCTTAATGTAGGATTGAATTATCTTTTGATTTTTGGAAATTTAGGTTTCCCTCAGATGGGTGTGGTGGGTGCAGGTTTAGGTACAGTCATTGTCAATATCTTAGAACTTTGTATCTATCTATGGCTCTATATCAAAGGTAAAACACCTTATATCCCTATGTGGCATTACTCTCGTTCATTGATTACCCGTGCTTTAAAGGTGGGTATTCCTGCGTCTATAGAACGCTCTTTGACTTTTGGTTCGTTTATGCTTTTTACGGTGATTATCGCCGATTATGGTACAGAAGTATTGGCAGGGTATCAGATAGGATTGAGAGTAGAGGGCTTGGCATTCATGCCAGGGATAGGCTTTACCATCGCAGCGATGGCACTCATGGGACAGGGCTTAGGTGCAAAAAATCCCCAACAGTCCAAAGAAGATGTACTCCTCATCCTCAAATACACCTCAGGGCTTATGTTTTTCCTCTCTTTCTTTATGATATTGATGCCAGAAAAAATTGTATGGCTCTTTACCGATGATAGCCAAACGATAAGAGAATCGAGTTTATACCTCCAAATAGTAGGGCTTTCTCAAATTCCATTGGCATTTAACTTTGTTCTCTCAGGGGCATTACGAGGGGCAGGAGACAGCAGGCAAACATTGAAGATAAACCTACTCTCTTTGTGGTTTGTACGTATCTTACCTGCCTTTTTTCTCTCATGGTACTTTGAAAATATTCTCTTTGTCTATCTTGCCATGATTTCGGATACCTTTGTCAAAGCAATATGGCTATGGATAACATTTGAGCGTGGTGATTGGATGAAGATTAAAGTATAATGCCCTTTTGCTTTCGCTATAATAGTGTTAAAATATATGTATTAAGGACAAGTATGAGTATCAAAGAAGTCAAAACATTGGATGAGAGAATAGATAGAATTTATAAAATGGCAAAAGACCATTACGGAGAAGTACGTTTTGTGGGCATCAAAAGACACACCAAGATAGGATGGGTAGCAAAGGTACAGTTTGATGAGTTTGATTCACTCATGGCAGAGGGTACGGATGCTATCAATGCCCTAAAAAACTTACGCAAACGAGTCAAAAAAATCATCGACCGTTACAACATGGTATGAGCCGTGAAAAATAACATTATTCTCATAGGATTTATGGGCGTAGGCAAAGGCACAACAGCACGTGCTTTTAGCCAAAAATATGGTATATACAACATAGACACCGATGACCTTATCGAGTCCAAAGAAAACAAAGAAGTCAAAAGAATCTTTGAAAAACATGGAGAAGCTTACTTCAGAGAACAAGAACAAGCCACAGCCAACTGGATAGAAACCTCTATCAAAGGCAGTTTTATCTCCTGTGGAGGAGGATTTTACAAAGTAAATAATCTCAAAAAGCTAGGCACAGTAGTCCTCCTAGATGCCTCATTTGAGTGGATACACAATCGCCTAAAAACAGCCAAAAACGCCAAAAATAAACTAGCCAAAAGACCCCTCTTCGCCCAAGAATCCGAAGCCAAAAAACTCTACAAAGAAAGAGAAAAAGCCTACAAAAAACTAGCCGACATAGTAGTAGATGTAGAAAACCTTAGCCTAGATGAACAGCTAGATTTTATCGCTAAGGCATGTGGAGTGCAGTTGCCTTGTTCTGATGAAAGATAAAATACAAAAAGGATAAAACATGTGTCAGGTATCAAAATACATCAATCCATTTACAGACTTTGGTTTCAAAAAGATATTTGGAGACCCTAACAGCACAGAACTTCTTAAAAGCCTCCTCAATGATATTTTGAAATTTGAAGGGAAAGATAAAATTAAAGAGATTACCTTTAAAAATGGAGAGCTTTTACCTGAAGTGCCTGAAGAGAGAAAAGCTATCATAGACTTGATGTGCGAAGATGAAAAAGGTATACAATTTATCGTAGAACTCCAAAAAGTTTCACAAGAACACTTCCAAAGTAGAGCCTTATACTATACCTCTTTCCCCATCCAACAACAAGGCATCAAAGGTGGATGGAATTTTGAGCTTACCCCTGTATATTTTGTAGGGATTCTAAACTTTGAGATAGAAAGATTTAAAAATAGACCTGAGTATCTTCATCATGGTAAGATAATAGATATTTATAGCAATGAAGTGATGTATGATAAACTAAATATGGTGTATCTTGAAATCCCTAAACTCAAAAAAACCAAAGAAGAACTATCTAGCCACTTAGAATGGTGGATGTACGTTTTTCAAAATCTAAACCTCATGAATGATATACCTAAAGAACTTCAAAATGATGTTATCAAAAATGCCTTTGACAAAGCAGAATTTGCCACCATGCCCAAAAATCAACAAGAAAATTATCATAAAAATCTAAAAACATATAGAGATTTGCTAAATAGTCTTGATTTTGCTATTAAAAGTGGGCATGAAGATGGACTAAAACAAGGCATAAAAGATGGACTAAAAGAAGGGTTGAAACAAGGGATAAAAGATGGAATGAAGCAAGGGATAAAAGAAGGTATAAAAGATGGGCTAAAACAAGGCATAAAAAAGGGAAAAGCAGAAGGAAAAGCAGAGGGAATTAAAGAAGAAAAAATAAAAATAGCCCAATATCTTTTAAAAACCAATATGAAATTGGACTTCATCTCTCAAACGACAGGATTAAGCATCGAAGAGATAAAGGATATTTAGGTAGAAAGTTAGCTAAATAATAATAGTTAAATATTTTTTTATGATAGAATAATCTATAAGTTTTTATGCTAAAATGTATTACTTTAAAAATATTATAGACAGAAACGAACTCAAAGAGGTATTTTGGATTGCAGAGGGAGATGTATAAGTGAATAATAAAATAGAAAAAAATAATTTTTACGAGAGTCTTAAAAATATACTTCCCTCAGGAAGAGATACTACCTATAAACAAATCAATTTTGTTATGCTTGATACATATTGGAATATTGGTAATCAGAATGAAAAGCTATTTGTATCTAAGTATCAGCTTTGTCTGCCTACTGAGGAGGAGTTGAGGGCTGAGATTGGGAGGGATGTTTTGGAGTTGGGGTTGTGAGTATAGATAATCTTAAAAATATCCTAGAACACCCATTAGTGGATACCATCGCAACTTTTCTTAAAAAATTCAAATCCTCAAAGAGCTATTGGTCTATCTCTTCTATAGTGATACTCTTTACCTTACGTGAAGCTCTAGTTTGGAGATGGGGTTCTTCCATAGAAGCCTATGCACAAAGGCAGTTAGGGACTGACTATGGTTGGTTATGGACGGCTATTGAGTTTGTGTTTGGTATTGGTGGGAGTTGGGAGTTAGTATTACTTGGGATAAGTTATTTTGGTATTTTGTCCTATGTTAAAGTTAATAGTGTAGAAAAAGACGAAATAGTAAAAGTTGTAAAAGAAGAGAGTAATAAAACTCACGATAAATTAGATGAATTAATGGAATTATTTAAAATACATGGCATAAGTGAAAAGGATTTTTTAGAAAAATATTTTGGAAAAAACTATGCTATTATTTTACAAAACCCACAAACCTATCATAACTTTACAACACTACTAGAACAAACTAATAAAACGGTAGATGAATTTTTACAAGAACGAGAAGAGCTACTTAAAAAAATAGAGTCTCAAAGCTTCAGCCCCAAATTACAATCTCAAATAGATAAAGCTTTTAAAGAGTTACGTTATGAAGATGCAAGGGAACTTTTAGATGCCTTTTTAGAAGCGAATGTAGATAAAGTAAAAGAGCTTATCAACGCCCACTATATCAAAGCACTCTCTTATATGGAACAGATACGTTATCCAGAAGCAAGAGAAGAGTTTGAGAAGATTGCACCTAATATAGATGATGTTAGTATCTTGTTTGATTATGCAGAGATATATTATATTTTAGATGAATATGATATATCGTTAAAGTTTCAAAAAAAAATATTAAATATTTTAGATTTAGAAAATGAAGATGATCGTTCTTTTATTTCGATGGCTTATGAGAATATTGGTGCAATATGGCATAGAAAAGGTGACTATAATCAAGTTGTTAAGTATTATACCGATGCTTTAAATTTGAAAATGGAAGTATATGGAGAAATACATCCTGAGGTTGGGACATCATTTAATAACATGGGGCTTCTAATGCATGATATTGGTGAGTATGAGAAATCAATAGGTTTTTATAAAAAATCTTTATTTATTCTTCTTAAAACATTAGGAGAAAAAAATTTAAGAGTATCTACTACTTATAGTAATATTGGTATGTCATTAAGTGAAAATGAAAATTTTAAAGAAGCAAAAAAATACTATCAAAAGTCTTTAGATATAATAATTTATCTTTATGGTGATAATTATATAGAGATTGCCAAAATATATAATAATTTGGCTTTAACATTAAAGAGAGAAAAAAGTTATAATAAAGCAATAAAATATTATCAAAAAGCTTTAAAGTTACAAATTACTTATTTGGGAAAAGAAAGTTATGATGTAGGGATAACATATAATAATATTGGTTCAGTGTTTTATGCAAGAAATGAATATGATGAAGCAATATATTTTTATAGAAAATCTTTATTTGTTTTAGATAATATATTTCCTATGGGGCATTCACTTATTAATGGTATTGAAGGTAACTTAGAAAAAGCAAAAGAGTGTTTAAAAAAATGAAAACTATAAATCTTCGTCTAACATCTCAAGTCGAAACCAAAAAAGTCCTAAAAAAAACTATCCAAGCCAACAGAGCATTGGCACGGCTCAATGGTACTGCTAAGATAATACCAAATCAAAATATCCTTATTAATTCTCTAGTCCTCCAAGAGGCAAAAGATAGTAGTGAGATAGAGAATATCATCACTACTCATGATGAACTATTTCGTGCAGGGCTAGATATAAGCTCTGTGACTCATGCTACGAAAGAGGTACAGCACTATAGAGGGGCTTTGCTTAAAGGGTATGCTTTGGTGGAGGAGTCTGGGCTTTTGTTGAAGCGTGATATTGTTGCTATCCAAAAGGAGCTAGAACAAAATGATGCAGGGGTAAGACGGCAAAGTGGTACGGTGCTACGTAATATGGCTACAGGTGAAGTGGTGTTTGAGCCACCTCAGGAGTATGAGGTCATACAAGAACTTTTTACAAATCTTGAACAGTATATTAATGAACCCAATGACATAGACCCACTTATCAATATGGCGATTATTCACTATCAGTTTGAGAGTATCCATCCGTTTTATGATGGTAATGGTAGGACGGGTAGAATCATAAATATACTCTATCTTATACTCAAAGAGCTACTAGATATACCTATTCTATATTTAAGCTCTTATATCATCCAACACAAGGTAGACTACTACCGACTACTCCAAGAGGTACGTACCAAAGACAGCATGGAGGAGTGGATACTCTACATACTAGATGGAGTAGAGCAGACTTCACTAGCTACTATAGAGCTAGTCAATGATATACATAAGCTCATGAATGAGACAAAAGAAACTATCAAGAGAGAACTACCCAAAATCTACAGTAAAGACCTAGTAGAGATACTCTTCATGCATCCATATACCAAGATAGATTTTTTGGTAGATGGGTTAGGTATCTATAGAGATACAGCAGGAAGGTATCTAAATAAGTTGAATACATTGGGTATAGTCCAAGAGGTAAAAATAAAAAATAGTAAATTTTTTATCAATACAAAGCTTTTTGAGAGATTGCAAAAAGGCTTGATGATAGAGTAAATTATGTTGTAAAAATAGCAAAAGTACAACATAGACTAGAACCTATGTTGTAAAAATAGCAAAAACACAACATAGCTTCTTAAGATGTAAAGAAAATGCTAAAACCTCTTAACCCGACTATGACAATAGGGTGTGCCACCTTTACGTTGGTAGTGGTTTTGATGATACTCTTCGGCTGAGTAAAAAGGGGCTTTGGGGCGTATTTTGGTGGCTATTTTTAGTCCTGAGTTTTCTAGGATTTGAATGAGCTTTTGTATGGTTTTTTTCTCTTTGGCATTGGATACAAAGATGGCTGAGAGGTATTGACTGCCGATGTCGGGGCCTTGTCCGTTGGTTTGTGTGGGGTCATGTATCTCAAAAAAAGTTTTGGCTAAGGTTTCATAGCTTACGATACTTGGGTCATAGAGTACTTCTACGGTTTCTAGGTGTCCTGTTTTGTGTTTGATTACATCATAATATTTGGGATTTTTGACATCTCCACCCATGAATCCTGAAATGACTTCTTTGACCCCTTTAATCTCTTCAAGATAATATTCTACACCCCAAAAACACCCACCAGCAAAATAGGCTTTAGAGAGGTTAGGTTTGGCTACTTTTTCTGTATGAAAATTGAGAGAGATAGAATTGACACAATGCCGTACATTTTTAGCCGTCATTCCCTCACCCTTAAAGACATGCCCCATGTGTGCACCACAGTTGGCACAGGTAATCTCTGTCCGTCTTCCATCGGCATCTAGGGTTTCTTTGATAGCTCCTTTGATGGCATCATCAAAACTAGGCCATCCACAATGAGAGTCAAATTTATCTGAAGATTTATACAAAGGGGTGTTACATATCTTACATGTGTAAGTACCATTTTCTTTTGTATGGACATACTTTCCATTAAACGCTCGTTCTGTTCCTTTGTCTATCAATACATGTTTTTCAGAGGGACTCAATTTTTCTACACTAGCTTTCCATTCTCTTAATTGCAAGGGTTTAAAATCATTGCCCTCTAGTATACACACGACACAGAGCATACAAATTATCTTTAACATACTTAGTTCCTTTATTTATAATAGGCGTAGTATATACAAGTGTCTGTGTAGTGTAGATGTACTTATCTTAAAATATATTTTTAACTCAACAACCCTCTGACTTCGTCTTCATCGATTAAGTCTTTGTTGTATTTGACTACGGCGATTTGTTCTGTTTCGTTGACGTAGCTTTCTACGATGGCTTCGTGTTGGGTGAGTCCTGCTACTTGTTCTCTGTCAAAGAGTTCTAGGGGTAGGTAGACATTGCCTCTGTTGTTTGGGCTTGGCATGGTAAATACCCATACAAACCATACCACAGAGATAGCCAGAACGACAAGTGCTAGTGTTTCTCTATCGTAATGTTGCATGAGCCAACCTGCGAGTATCCCACCAAAGAAAATACCAGAGTATCCAAAGGTATTGGCTACCCCTAAGGCAGCTCCTTTTTGGTGTACTTTGGCAAATTTGGCTACGAAGCTTTGTAAGAGTGGTTCAAACATATTGAATCCTATAAAGAAAAAGACAACACCTACGATAAATACCCATGGTGATCTAGCAAAGCCCATAGCAAGAAAAGCAATGATAATTGCCACGATTGAAAGCATAAATATTTCTTTACCTTTGCCATATTTTTCGCCAAATATCGCAGCAGGTGCCATCGAGAGGACGCCCAGTATCATCGCAGGCATATAGACTTTCCATAGTGCTGCTTTTTCCCACCCAAAGCCACCTTCTTCTACTGTCCCTGTCATCACAAGAGGGATAATGAAAAATGCCATGGTCATAATCAGCCAATGGAAAAAGAAAGTCACATACATACGTACCAGTGCTTTGTCTTTAAATACTTGCAAAAAGGTAGACTCTTCTTCGCTATAAGAGTGTACAATATGGGGAGGTTTAGGTACAGAGGTAAAGAGGACGGCAATGGCAATAATAGAGAGTATTGCTGTGAGCCAAAAGAGCTTGTCTATCCCCCAATTACCACCTACGATAGGTGCAACAATCATCGCAACAGCAAAACTCATGGCGATTGTTCCACCCATAATAGCCATGGCATGCGCACGTTGTTCTTCTTTGACGAGGTCGGCTATCATGGCAGAGACCACCGACCCAATAGCACCAGCACCTTGTAAAAATCGCCCAATAAGAAGAATATAAATATCATCTGAAAGTGCAGCGATGACTGAACCAGCGATAAAGATAAGCAGACCAAACAATAAGACTTGTTTACGTCCAAATTTATCGGACATCATCCCAAAGGGTACTTGAAAGACAGCTTGGGTAAGGGCATATCCTCCTACAACTAGCCCTGCTAAAAATGGCGTAGCGCCCTCCATATCTAGTGCATAGATAGAAAGAACGGGGAGGACGATAAAGAGTCCGAAAAATCTCAAAGCAACGATGAGAGAGAGTGGCATAATCTGTTTAATCATAGTGATACCTCTATTTAGATAAAATTTGTCTTATTATAGTAGTTAAAGGTTAAGAAGTAATGAAAATGGTTTTAGCAACAGGTAACAAAGGTAAATTACGAGAGTTTAAACAAATGTGTCAAGAAGAGATACTTCCCTTTTCTGAGCTTTTGGGTGCGTTTGAGATTATCGAAGATGCAGATACATTTGCAGGAAATGCCCTCATTAAGGCAAGGACTATCTACGACAAGTTAAGACAGAAGTATCCGTCTTGTGAGTACCTAGTGATTTCTGATGATTCTGGTCTGTCTCTTCCTCTTTTGGGTGGCTCTCCTGGTATTTATTCAGCACGGTATGCAGGGGTAGATGCCAGTGACAAAGATAATCTTTTTAAGCTTGTAGAGACACTCAAAGAGAGAGACGTGCTACAAACATCGGCATATTACACGGCTTCTATTGCCATCGTTTCTAAGTATGGTGAGTATGTGGTACATGGATGGATGCATGGCGATGTCATCGACAGTCCACGAGGCGAAAAAGGCTTTGGGTATGATGCGATGTTTATCCCTGATGGGTATGCATTGACGCTAGGAGAATTAGAAGAAGATGAAAAGGCACGTATCTCACACCGTGCAAAGGCATTGGATTTGGCGAAGCCTATTATCAAAATGTTACAAAAAAAGGAAGCAAAATGAAACAACAACAATTTATGAAAGATTTACAAGTTATTTATGATGAGCTACAGTTAAGACAAGCGAGTCTCAATAAATACTATGACCTTTTAGATGACAGCAAAGTACATGAACGTTCAGACAAGGTAGTGGGGGCATTTTTGTCTTTGATTGATGTGCCACGAGACAAAGATGCTGAAATGGCAGCGTTGACACGTATTGTTAATCTACGTGAAGATGCTTTGGAGCAAGTATTACAAAAACAAAATTTTTCAGAAGATGAAATATTGATGAAAAAAGAGTTGGCGTATGGGTTTGCTAGTACGATGCACATCACACGTCATGAGTCTTTTATCTCATGGGTAGAAGAGCATAAACTTTTGACACCCTTTTATCGTTCGCTTATCTTGGGGCTTCATTTTGTAGGGATACGCCTTTCTGTGTGGCAAAGTATGTGGACACACCATATCATCAATGGTGTGAATCGTGAGTTGTCTCAACGCTTTGATGGCGATGATAGCAAAGTCTTTACTCTGCTTCAAGAGCAAAATCTACTAGACCGTGATACCCATGGTAACGTGGGCGATAGATGTTATTCTGTTCTTATGAAAGATGAAGAGGGTGCCTATAAAAGTGTAGCATACGCAGAAGCCTTCCCTAAAGAAGTGAAAGATGTCAGCATCGCACTAGAGCAACTGATGTCACTGCTCAATCAACACGAAGATGAGGTCTTTGGTCAAAAAGAAGAGTGGTTGGCATATTTTGGAGCGATAGGGGAAGCATTTTCTCATACCAAAACTGATGAACTCATAGGCAAATGGGCAGAAGTAGATAGAAAATGGATGGCAGTGAAGACCCCTTTACAAGTAGGGCATCCTTTGGAATATTATGAAGACCATTATCGTAAAGCTGTTGCCTTAGAATGGGATTTACGTATCATCAATCCCAAACTTCAAGAAGGCTCTCCAACCAGAGAAAATATCAAAACTTTTGCCTCTAAAATGGCAGAAGAGTTTGGAGAAAATGCCCAACGTACCATAGCAAAGAACCTCAAACAAGTCGATGAAACCCAACTCTATATAGGGCAACCTATCTTGTATTATGCAGCAGAATTTAATGGATTGTTTTCAGCACAAGTTGTCCCTAATGATGAAGAAGTCTCTGCCCAATTAGGCAAAAAGATATTTGCTTATGCTGATTTTGTAATGGAATCTAAGAAATCCAAGCCTATCATGAAACTCTCTGTCGAGACGATGTCAGAAGCCTTTGTCAAAGCCCAAAGAACATTGATAGAGACCAATCCTACTCTATGGCAAGAGATTTATGATATCTCTACTGTAGGGCATGAATATGGTCATATCTTATGGATAGACTCAGATACCGAAACACGCATGAATGGCACAGGACAGTTTAAAAATATAGAAGAATTTAAAGCCACAGCAGGTGGACTTATGGCATTTTTTGCCAATGAAAAAGAAGCACTGAAAACGCATATCATAGATGACTTAGTCTCACGTGCTGTAGGACTAATGGCATGGCGTGAAGTGAGTGAAGTCTTACCGTATTACTGCGAAGGACTCATCCACCTAGACATCCTCTTTGGCTCAGGAGTCATTACCTACGATGAGGGGATAAAGATAGACTACAGCCAATACGACCGTATGAAAAAAGAGTATCAAACTGCCTACCAAAATTTAGCCAAAAACTACCTAGAAAAAGTAGATGCAAATATATATTTAAGTACATACACTATCAAAAAAGAAGGGGTATACCTACCTATAGATGACGCAATACGTACATTTGTAGAATATTATTATGCTAGATATAAAGAGATTGGACAGCAGACGGTGGTTTTGTAGGGAGTCATGTATATATTTTTTGTAAAATATAAAATATCAATTTGCTATAATTGCAATAGCCAAAGGAAATTATAAATGAAAATAGAATACTTAAAAATATCAGAACTTAAAAGCTATTGTGAAAACTTAGATATTGATATTAGAAAAAAGAAAAAAAGTGATTTAATTCAATCTGTTTATGAATATCAAAGAAAAGAAATTGATGAAGCTATAGCGAAAGGAAGGGGTATTGAACTTTTAAAATTTAAAATTCAAACTATCGCAAATGAATATGCAATAAAGCTAGACTTAAAAATTAATGCAAGAAAAGAGGAAATGAAAAAAGATGATAAGGCACATTATTTAATATATAGGGTGCTAGGTATATCAAATAATGAAGGTATGTTAATAGACGAATATCAAAATACGGGACGATTTTTATATAAATATGCAGGTTCTTTTTTGGAAGAAGTGGCTTCTTTGTGTCTTTTCTTTGCCAATAGTACGGGAGGGAAAAAATTTGTTGAAAACACAGAGGGTAAAAAACCAAAAAAGTTTGAAATTGACTTTTTAAATGGGGATGATGCCGTTGAGTTAAAATGGAGAGATGCTACAACATATGGAGACCATATCACGAAAGAACATACAAGGGTAAAAGTCATAAAAGGTCATGGATATACCCCTGTTCGAGTTATGTTTTATTATCCACAAAGAGAACAAGCTATCAAAATTCAAGAAACACTTAAAACTTTATATAAGGGTGTGAATGGAGAATATTATGCTGGAGATGATGCATGGGAGTACCTAAGAAAAATTAGTGGCTATGATTTGAAAGAGATATTGATAGAAGTTGCACATAATAGAGAATTATTAAATGAAGCATAAATATAACTATTTTAGGGAGGGTGATTGCCTTGATGAAATGGAACAAATTGAAAAAAACTCCATTCACTTAATTTATTTAGACCCTCCATTTTTTACAGAAAGAAAGCATACTCTTAAAAGTAAAGACCGAACAAAAGAATTTTCTTTTGATGATACATGGGGAAGTAGTGAGGGGTATGCTCATTTTTTATATCAACGTATCACATTAATGCATCAAATTTTAAGAGATGATGGTTCAATCTTTGTACATTGTGATAAAAGTGGCGAACATATTGTCAGAGCTGTTTTAGATAAAGTATTTGGAGAAAAAAATTTTCAATCAGAAATTATTTGGAGTTATAAACGCTGGTCAAATTCAAAAAAAGGTTTACTTCCTACACATCAAAATATATATTTTTATTCAAAAACTAAAAACTTTAAATTTAATACAGTATTTACTGCTTATTCAGAAACTACGAATGTGGATCAAATATTACAACGAAGAACGAGAGATGCTGATAACAAATCTATTTATGACAGAGATAAAGAGGGTAATATCTTACTTGGAGATAAAAAGAAAGGTGTGCCACTCAATGATGTTTGGGATATACCATATTTAAATCCAAAAGCAAAAGAACGAGTAGGGTATCCAACACAAAAGCCATTGTTACTCTTGGAAAGAATCATTGAACTTACTACGGATGAGAACGATATTGTTTTAGACCCCTTTTGTGGTAGTGGTACAACGTGTGTCGCTTCTAAATTATTAAATAGACAGTATATTGGTATAGACAAATCTTTTGAAGCAATTGAATTGTCTAAAAGTAGAATAAAAAATCCTATAAAAACTGAATCAAATCTCTTAAAAAGAGGCAGAAAGTCTTACTTAAATGCCGATAAAAAAGCACTTGCTTTGTTAGAAGGCTTAAAATTTAATGCCGTACAAAGAAATAGAGGAATAGATGCAATACTCATAGAACAATATGACAATGCACCTATTTTAGTCAGGGTTCAAAAAGAAAAAGAAACCTTAATTGAATCTGCTTCTTTTTTAGCCAAAGCCATGAAAATCAAAAAATCAAAAAAATCAATTCTTATCCAAACAAATCATAGTGGATTATTTGAAACAGATATTTATTATGAAGGAATGAATATTTTAAAAATACCCTCCGTAGAGATAGTGAATATATTGAAAGAAGAATAAAGTTCTAATCTGATGTATTAACCATGCCATTTATGCACACATAAGCAAGATTAGTATAGAATGAGTGAATAAAGGATTTCTTATGCTGAAAAATTTTCTCTTCATTTATGTGTTATCTTTGTGTATTTCTCAGGGTGTGTGGGCTGGGAGTACTTCGATTTCTAAAAATCAGTTAGATGCTGTATTGCAAATCGTTACTCACTATATTTTGTCTGATTTTACTACACCTACTCCTTTGATGACCTCTTCCTCTACGGTTAGCGTGGATGAAAATCAAACAAATGCTATCACGCTTCATGCTACAGGTGAGGGTACTATTTCTTACAGTATTAGTGGAGAGGATAGTGGCTTATTTGAGGTCAATGCTTCTACTGGGGTGGTACGGTTTTTAGTAGCTCCTGATTATGAAGCGATACCTGTCAAACTATCGTATACCTTTATCGCTAGGGCTAGTAATGGACTACATGAGACGACACAAAATATCGTTATCCATATTATCAATATTAATGATACTCCAAGCAATAAAAGAAGTCTTGGTATCAATGTGGAGGGCTTAACTGACTGGACACCTAGTCTAAATTTTTTAAATCAATTTAGACGTGCTAGGCTATGGATATCTCGACCTTCTGATGATTCAGTATGGGATGATGGTCGTAATATCAATATGGATAGCAATGGATATGTGACCTCTTTGGATGTCAACCAAACAGCACTCTCTTTGCTACATGTAACTACTGGAAATGATAGTAACTTGTCTTGTGAGAGTGGACGCTATGAATTACACTATGAAGGGGAGGGTACATTTACTTTTAAAGGTGCTTCGACATTGGTATCGCATGATAGTATACATAAGACGGCGATTGTTAATTTTGACTGTAGTACCCCTAACTATCTAGCCTTTCACTTGCTTAGTACAAATCCACTAAATTACCTTAAAAATCTTACTTTAGTTCATGAAGACTATGTAGCTTCTTTTAATAATGGAGCAATTTTTCATCCTCGCTTACTAGAGAGTTTAAAAGATTTTTCTGTGCTTCGTTTTATGGACTGGGGGAAGATAAATTACTCTACGATTAGCACGTGGAACAATAGGGTAACACCTCAAAGCTTCTCTTATGCTATTGGAGATAGGGGTGTGGCGATAGAAGCGATGATTGATCTTGCCAATACACTGAATGTCTCGCCTTGGATATGTGTACCTCATAGAGTAGATGATGCGTATTTTATACCATTTGCGACGTTGCTAAAGACAAGACTTCATGCTTCATTGAAGTTTTATGTGGAGTATTCTAATGAAGTATGGAACAGTATCTTCCCTCAAAATGCTTTTTCTTTGGTACAAGGCATTGCTTTGAACCTTGATAGTAATATGTATTTAGCTGGACAACTGTTTCATTGGGTTCAAACAGCTAAGATTGGAGAAGCGTTACATACGGTATTTGCAGATGAAAATACACAAAGGTTTAGCACCGTAGTAGGCAGTCAAAGCTCCAATATATGGTTTGCACAACAAGGCTATGCGTATCTTCAGGGTATCAATAAAGAACATTTGATAGATGCCATCGCTATTGCTCCGTATATGGGAGGAAATCTAGGTAATCCCTCTACAGCAAGTACCATTGCCACATATACAGTTGACCAAATATTGGATGAGGTAGAAGCCAATATCCCTGTAGTGATGCAAGATGTTACAAGCTATGTGAATTATTTTTCTTCTAAAAATATCAGGATTTTAGGCTATGAAGGAGGACAGCACTTAGCAAGAGTAGGAAGCACATCTTATGACAATACCCTAGAAACACTCTTTATCGAAGCCAATAGAGCAGACAGGATGGGTACATTGTATACACGTTATTTAGATACTTGGGATACCGTGAGTGAGCAAGAAGTGATGTTACTCTTTATCTCAGTGGGTGGGTATGGACAATACGGTTCATGGGGATTAAAAGAAAGTGACACACAAATCCATAGCCCCAAAAGTGATGCCGTCAAAGCGTGGATACTTAATATTTGAAGAGGAAGCAAATAAAGGGTACTTTTAAAAAGTGCAATTTTGAATAAAGTAAACACTCGCATATCTTTTATACTCTCCTTCTATAAAATTAACTATTGTGTTACTTTTATACACAATATTTCTAATATCTTCTTTAAGTTTCTTCATCTTTTTCTTTCTTAGCATAAAAATGTCATAAAAAAGTTATATTTAGTTTTATAGTCTAGTAATTAAAGATATTGAAGGAGTTATTATGCAGAGGTTTAGAGGAATTAAGGGCTTTTTGTTCTTGATAGTATTTTTCCCATTGGTATTAATGGGGAGTGCGTGTACAACTTTTACAGATATACAAAGTAGTACTTATAAAAATGATATTTTGTATGCGTCTGATACATTAAGAGGATGGGTAACTTGTAAGAATGGTGCATTTACCCCATCCAATAATACAACACGAAGAGAAGCAATCGCTATGGCTCTTCTTGCAGGAGGACATACTCCACCTAATAGTACGGCAGAATGTTTTGATGATATAGAAAATGAAACTTGGGCAAGAGATTATATCTGTTATGCAAAGACTCAAGGTATTATTACAGCAAATGCGAGTTTCCGTCCAGATGATAATGTGAGTTTTCAAGAAGCCTCAGCTATGATTTTACGCTCTATGACTTCTGATAGCTATACTGTGAGTAATGACCCCAATACTTGGAGTAATGCTTATCTTGAAAAAATGTCTTACTATGGTTTTATGGATGATAAACTTTCAAAAGTTAAGAGAGACTACTTTACGCATCTCTTAAGAGCAATAGATGCAGACCCATATAAACAAGCACAAGTAGCAGAACCTAGAATTTCTTCGGCTAGTCTCTCTACATCAAATATTAATCAAGGTGATGAAGTTACACTTACCGTTCAACTTACTAATCCTATGATAAGTGGATTTAGTATTGATGCTCAAAGTCTTAATACTTCTATTCCTTCTCTTAATTGTAGTGGTACGAGTTGTGCTGTTACATTTATTGCTAATAATGTGGGTGCAAGACTTTTAGTTGTATATTTAAAGAAAAATGCACAAAATATTGATACGGAGCGTGTAGATTTTGATGTACAAGAAGCTATCGTTATACCAACTCCAACTATCTCATCTGTTACACCTAGAACAGCAAACTTAAATGAAAAAACTACATTTACTGTTAATGGTGAAAATCTAACTTCTACGCTTGTATTATATATTCCTGATTGTGATAATATGACATCTTTAGGTGGGACTACAAGTCGTAAGCAGTTTTCGTGTACACCTATTAACTATATAGGTTCTAAGGCATCGGTGGTCAAAGATAAACCAAGTGGTACGACACTTAAATCCATTTCTATCAACATAATAAAAATACCAGACCCTATTGTCTATCCTAAAATTACCATCATGACATTAGCAAATAGCACAATACAAATAGGAGATAAATTATCTGTTACACTAAAACTAGATAAAGCCTTAGAGAGTGGGCAAAAGATTGTAGTGGAATATGAATCTAAAGAGCTTGATGTCTCTTGTTCTAGTCTTGATTGTTCGGTGTATCCTACTATGAATAAAGTAGGAGATACTCAATCTATTAGAGCAGTTTTAGTCAATAAAGATGGAAATAAAATCTCTGCTAGTTCTCAAACTAAAACTTATACAGTCAAAGAGATTGATAAAACAGCTCTTAGTATTATTTCTACAGATATTTCACCTAAAATATCTGCCAAAAATGTAGAACATAATATTACACTAAGCCTCTCTTCTAAACTTATTAATGGTCAAGTCCTTAGGTTTGAACTAGAAGGCTTAACTAGAGGCACATTTTTTGAACCAAAAAATTCACCTATGACTTGTTTTAATCTCAAATGTGCAAGTCAAAATAGCGTTAAATACGCAGGAGTAGATAGAGCTATTCGTTTTGCTATCTTTGAGGGTACAACACAAATAACAGAATGGAAAGTTGATACTTATACCGTTACTGAACCGACAATTAAAAATGTCATAGCAAAACCACAAACAGCGATGCAAGGCACTTATTTTGGTTTTGATGCTATTTTGTCCGAGCCTTTGCCTCTGAACCATAGCGTAAAAGCTCAATTAGAAACGGGTGAGGATGATGTATATCTTGATTTGAAATATGCTACTTGTGAAGATACTTCTTGTCATTATGGTAAAATTATTGGAACAGCAAAATACAATAGAAAAGTACGCTTTGGTATATTTTATGATGATAAATTAACTTCTAGTGGTTGGAAGTATGCTACTTATAATGTAGATGCAGACTCTTCTATCAATGAAGCTCCAATACATATCAATTCTTATCCTACAAGTGAAGGTTCTAATGTTATTCCTCTTGCTAAAAACTTCAAATTTTATACAAATTGGAGTGATAAAGAGAATGATAAAGTTGTAGATGTAAAAGTACGCTACAAAAAAGTGGGTTCTAGTGATTGGTCAAATGAAATAGTCTTAGACCACTATAAAGGTACTTCGTTTACGAATAATAAAGAAGCGTTAAAAATAGATGAAGAAGGTAGTTATGAATTTGAAGTCAAAGCGAGTGATAAAGTAGATTTAAACGCTCCTATTATTCA